>ERZ650303.84-NODE-84-length-24246-cov-7.549378_pt1 | contig 24246 bp, 26 predicted proteins | sample MGYA00376239_ERZ650303 | MGnify/ENA primary metagenome ERZ650303 (study PRJEB26733, sample SAMN07839262) | wastewater metagenome | biome: small river; feature: stream; material: water | place: USA: North Carolina | collected 2016-04-05 ... | reverse complement strand
GTGTGCTCTTCCGATCTGAATGATGTTTCTGTACCAAGTCCTGAACCTGTAAGATTCACAACATAGTTTCTGTTTAATCCTGAACCGAAATTTTCATCTCCTGAAAGCGTTGCCTTAAATGCAACTACGGTTTCTTTACCAAGCAATTTAATTGCTTCTAATTCTGATATTTTTTTCATTGTTTTTTTTATTTTTTTGTTTTAAAGGTTTCCAACATTTATATGAATTTCTATTCGTATTCCGTCTTCTCCGATGTAATCATAAGCCCCAATTACTCCTGAAACTGATACAACACGTATTTTATTATCTGAATCTCGTTGAGCAGCTATCAGTATTATGTCAGCAGCAAATGAAATGGCTGTTGTTGCAGCTAATGAACCAACTACACAGCTAGTTTTATTTACAGGGAAATCGTTTTCTGTTGAATTAATAAACCAATCACCATTAGAGTTTTCTACTACACTTAATTTACCTATTGTACTTGATTTTTCAATTACAAAAGATGGTGTTTCACCTCCGTAAAAAATACCTTCGGTAACTAGAATACAACTAAGTTTATTCGTCGCCACATCATAGGTACAGGGGACGTAGACACCGAGAGAGGTAACAAGTGCCTCCGCAGGGCTAAAGCCTTGAATCATATTCCTACCCGATATAATCACATGACTAACGCCCGTGATACCCAGCGAGGTAATCTTGTAGTCCGAGCCTTGCATGATGGCGTTCGGAGTGGATAAGAGGGTGATGGCGTCGGCACTTGTCAGCGTAATGACGTCGGCAAGATCGAACAGGCTGATTTGATAGTTGTCGCCCGTGCTACCATCGGCAAGGCGTATCGCTGTATTAAGAGTGATGCCGCTCTTTGCGAGGGCGTTTTCTTCGGAGGTTTTTTTGTCGGCCATTTTAGTATTCTCTTAGTTCGTTAGATCCGTCTTCCAATAATTCTTTGCCGCCGTCTTCGCGGAGTTCGTAGTAAGTTGATGCGCCGCCTCCGCTATCTTCCTGATAGACGACAATTTCCCGGATGATGAATGGTTTCGGGCAACACTTTGTTTTTGTTTTATCCATAAGTTTCACAGGATGTTATGATGCAGCTTTGACGAATATCAATTACTACATTGAAGTCAATACTGATCAATGTAAATTCATAGTTAATATCGTTCAATTCATTACCCGGTAATTCGTTTGATAGTATTTGTTTTCTGTCGGTAGATATTTTTGTAGGCGAAACAACAACCTTTGCCGCCTTCATTGCTACCTTCAATGCTGCGGCGTTTCCCGATAATTCTTGAATGATAAAGTAAGCGAGTGCATCGTCAGAGAAAGCACAATCACTTGGCAGTTGATCACGTCTGATTGAGGCGACAAAACGAATCGGGTAAGTAATAGCAAGAACATTATCACAAGCACCCAGTACAATATCGGAAACTCCGACTGATGTATCTTCGTACTTTCTGAAATACGCTACGCCGTTGAAGTTATCGAGGTTAGTGATGTGTTCAAATTGTCCGCTATACTCGTACCTCCCTAAAACCGTTCGACCCTCTATTTGCTTTTGTTCTACAAGCGGATAGATTTTTTCAAACAAGAAAAGACTATCAACTTTTCCGTAAAAGTTTTGAATGATTTGCTCTATCATGATTGAAGAAATTTTTTTAATTCGTAGTTAAGAACCTGATAAAAACTTTCCCGTTCCTTTGTCGTCAGCTTTGTGAATTCGCTAAATCTTTTTTCCAATACTTCAATTTTTTTTGTGTTCAACGGCCTTCTGATTATTGTGATGTATTGATTAGTACTTATTTTTGTCGGCACTACTTTATTACTTCCTATTGCAGAGTTCCTGAAATCAGATTGAAGATCGCCACTCAAAGTTAAATCAACTTTATCAATTCTGCGGCCTATTCTATTGCGGAATGCCTTATAGTTTTTAACATAAGTCGTCTTGTGTTTTTTGCCGTTCTTAAATTCCGTGTCCCCATTTTTACCCGTAGGTGGATTAAGTCCCTCAATTCCTTTCACCTTTTTACCCGTTGCTCGTGGTGCATAATTTGGATTGATGTAAAAAGCTGTGGTGGTATCGTACTGACCTAAATTTCCGTCCGCTGAATTTTTGCCCTGAATAAATATTCTGTTGGCTTGTAGTGCCATAGTTGAATTGACGGCAATAGCAAAGGGCTTATTGAACTGCTCTAATTGCTTTAGCTTACCCTTTAATTTTGATATGTATTCATCCGTCATCATCACATGGCCATTGATCGGTAGTTTGCAGCCGACGAGCAGACAAAACATTTGTCGTCGTTTGGTGTTTGAACATTGCTCAATAAAGCGTCCAATGTTTCACGCGCCTTAAATTCATACGCCTGTAATCTTTCTTGTAATATTTCTCTGTTCAAGATTACATTCGTATTCACTCTCGTATTAGGACTTTCATACAAAGCAAATTCAATAATTTTACAAGCTGTTTTATAAAGTATCGGAAGCCCCAAACCGCCCGATATGCCACAGAGCCACTGACGATGATCGCATTCCATTGAGTGAACAATCGACATTCCGCCTGTTTCGAGTAGTCCAGTGAAGGCTGATTTTATAGGCTGATCGGAAAGGGCAATCATACCGGCTTGTATGACATTGTACGATGTAGTCACGCAAGAACTGCCGCCACAATTAGCGCAGCCTTTTTTGGGTGTTGTTTTGTAGGAGTTGATTCCTGTCGCATCATAGGCAAAAAACAGACTCATTTGCTTTTTATCTGCAAAATATTTCTTGCCAGGATATACCGTTGAAATTTCTCCTGCGGTGCAAGGCACTGAAATAGTGTCGATGATAACACTTTGTAAGAGGTCGTAAACATTCACGTCAATCGTTCCTGTGTAGTCAGTAAACAAAGATAGTTCAGAAACAAAAAGATTAAGATAAGAATCTGTTTCGCAAAGTTCATACAACAAGCCTTTCAATTCAGATCCGTTAACGAGTGTTTTATTTTCGTTAGCATGACCGACTCGATAGTTTTTGGTGACCGAAACCGTTTTGTATTTTTTTTGCATCGAAGCATGAACGGCCGAAGCAATTTCTTCGATGGCTAAATTTTTTTTCTCGTTCCAAAACAAAAGCTCCGAAGCGTATTCTTTCGTCATGACTTGCGAGATGAAGTCACGAGAGATGCCGATAGAGCTGCCGTATAGTCCTGACGATGGAGTGATAGGATCACAACCGCCTTGTAAGGCAATGACATTATCTAAGCAGGAATAAGTTGTTGTTATTGTTGACATAATAGATAGTTGTTTTTAACAGAGGGGACGGGCTATTAAACCCGCCCCCAAAGATGGAGAGAAACTATCTATTAACTGTTTTTGATTTTGATACCCATGAATCCGGTTACCCCTGCCATCTGATCGCCCGGAGCGTAAAGGTCAGTAGGTACAGAAACGATTTTCGCATTTGCTCGAACGAAGATTGAAACAGTTCCGCAGTTATCGGATATGTCAAGGTCGATCGGTAATGATGTACGCGGATCGTAGATGATCTGTTTTTGGTAATTCGCACCAACAGTAACCCCTGCTGCCTCTGATACGCCGTTGTCGTTCTCGTTGTAAGTGATGATCTGCAAAGCACCAGGAGCAACTGCCCACGCGCCATTGATACCACCAGAAGCGGCAGCTTCAACGCGCCTGTCGTAAAACACGGCCATGCCTGATTGATCCATCAAACGCTGAAGATCGACGCCCTGATTTGAGCAGCATCCCGCGTTCATGATTCGCGCGTATTTGTAGAACGTCATTCCCGAGAAAATCATCGGAAGCTGACAGATGTTTGATTGCATCAACGCGCCGTTTAGATCTTCAAATGCAAACGGATTAATGTCCGTTGATCCTGACTTTAGCGTATTGAGCAATAACATGTTTAATTCAGAACCGCTACCGATAGCAGGGGAAGTTGATGTAGTGATCAAAGAGTTCCATTTGCCAACCAATGAAGCGGCATCTGAAGTTGTCTCTGTTTGAATGCGACGAACCAACACATCAATCATTCGCTGAATAATTCCCGCAACGATTTCAGGATTGTTGCGACAAGCGTAGGTAAAGTCGTTTGATTTGATGCGCTCTGATTCCTCGTAATAAGCACACGGGTCAATGGTGTACGAGGTTGTTAAATCGCCCGTGCGATTGGTTGCAACACATGAACGCTCACACGTTCCAGGTTGTGTTACATCAGATTCTAATTTGCGTTGATCGTAACGAAGTACGACTGTTTTTACCTTGCCACCACCGGGCGCAATTTCTTGCGATAAGTTACCGCGATTCAAAGGCGACATCATCGCCTCGAAGAAAGGTGCTGGTTCACGAAGATTTGCGGAGTTACAGGTAAGGAAATAGTTGTCCAGATTTTGTTGCACGTCGGGACAAAGAGCCATATATTGATGAGCTGCTGACATTTTTATGAATGAATTAAATTTAATTTTACCTCGCACCGATTCAATGGTTTGGCGAGTGAAAACCAACAAAAATTTTAATCCATTTTATGACTGGAAAACGTCAACTGTATTCCCTTACTATTTTTTTTATCTCATCTGCGAAGTGCAGTATTGATCGTTCTGTTTGGTTGCGTTGCGGCTGTTGTTGTTGTCTCCGCAGGTTGCGTAGCTGTTGATTGCGATGGTTGTCTTGCAGCGTGGTTGTTGATCGGCCATGTACCCTCTTTGATTCCTACTTCCTGCAAAATGTCCTCATACGTTTTAAACGTGTTATTGACTGCCGGGTTAGGAATCGGACTTCCATCTTTGTCTTTGACAACCACGTTATCGTTTGCATCCAGTTCAACTTTGTAGTTTTCTTTCAGCGTAGCGAAATATCCTTTCTTTGCCACTTCCGGAATGTTCGACGTCCATTGAATTTTTTTAGAATGAATTTCGTTCAACTTGTTTTCAAGTTTGTATTGTGAAAACTTATTGGTCGATTCCGTTTTGAAATTCTCGTATTCCGACTGGAGCGTAGTGTATTTACCCGTTTCTTCGGCTATCTGACTTTCGAGTTTGGCGATCTTTTTCAAAAGTGCTTCGTCCTGCTTTTCTGTTCCCGTACCCAACTTTGATTTTAGTTCATCAATCTCTGATGAATACTTGCCTTTGAATTTGTTGATCCCTAATGCAAGAATATCCTCAAACTGTTTGCCTTCAAGATCAGAGTTGACAAAATCAATTCCATTCTCTTGCAACAGTTGCTTATACCTTGTGCCTAACTTGCCGGTCAACTCTCCTACTTTTTCGCCTAACTTTTTTTGTGAAATGTAGGTTTCGGTGAACTTGTCCTTGACTTTGTTTAGATCCAGACTGTCGATTTCTGATTCAGTGAATCCTAAGTTTAAGAACGTCAATAATTCTTTTGTTTCGATTGCCATTGGTAGTTATTTTTGTTTCTCTTTTGTCTTAGCCACTTTTACTTCCTTTTTCACATCATCGCAAAAAAGCGACGATTCGGTAGGATGCTCGTAAGGCTTGAAGCCTGTCCTGTTCATCCATTTCTCGGTGATGATTTTTTTTGAAACGGGTAGAAATCTGTTTTCCTTCTCCGAATAACAAAGTACACTATCTTCCATTTTGTAAATATACGACTGTTAATAAAATTCAACGATTTTACTTGTAAGGAATAACTATATATATTTATATTGCACTTAAATATTAATCGTTGACTATGGCAAACAACAAAACATTTAAACGTAAAAGTGAGGGCTGCACTTCTTTTTATTTCATTCTCTGCGGTGACGCTTACAAGGCGGTAAAGAAATTCAAAGACGAACACGAAAGAATATCCGGAAGTCCGATTGGATGGAAGGCGGCGATTAATTTAATGATAACAGCGAAATGAAAAGATTAAAACATCCTGTTTTTGTGACTGCAATATTAGCTTTAATGCTATTATTCAAAATACTGGATTATTTAATATTATACTGTCTATAACCCCAACTCTTTCTTCTCAAAATCGCTTGGCTCAAAATACCCCAACTTTATCGCTCGTTCAATGTCAGAGCGCGGAACGATGGAAATTGAAACAGGCATGATTGAGTCAAGGCAGTTATAGCCACCGGCTAAAATGAAGATGTTGCTTTCATTTGTATCGGCGTTTTTGCCTTGCCAGTCACTACCGCACTCACCTACATTCTCGCCTCGCCCCCATGCTTCGATCTCTTTATAATGATAGTATTTGCCTTTGCGCTCTAAACAAAAACACCGCGAGTCGGCAACCTCTGATCCATCGTATAAGAACCATTCTGAATCTAATTCGTCAGCGACGGCATTTGTATAGCTGCGGTCTGCTATGGCAAAATTATCATGCGCTATTTGTTTGGCATATTTCAATAGCTTCCCATCGACCTCATTGCCGGATGAATTAACGCCACCCTCTACCGTCGTCCTAATTGCCTTCAATGTTTCCAAGAACGATGAACCCGAACTGATGGAGTTGATCAACACATCTTCAATCGGAGCGATGAAAGAGTTATCCACCGACGTACTAAGTAATGAGGTGACTGTTTTTTTTTGAGCGTTGGAAAGAATAACATTTCCTATTTCAGTACTTGTGTATTCTGGATAGGCTTGGTTGAAGTAGTTGTCATTAATTTGTTTAAGCGTTTTGAACTCATCGCTGAAATCTTTTACCGCATCTTTATATGGCGAATCCAATAGTACAGATTTTAAATCTTCGCTAATCTGATTGGCAATCTTATAATTTTCTGCGCTGATCACTAAGTTCCCGTCTGCGGTAGTTTTTAGCTTGTTCATTAATACCACCAACTCATTGAACAATACCTTTTGCGAACGCTCGACATCGGTCAAGAATTTATTCGGTATAGCCTCTAACAGCTTACTTTTTTTTACAATCAGACTTTTTAAATCCATTACGAGTTAAGAATAGTGTCTATTGTGTTTACTGTTTTTGTCGGCAACAATTTTATTTCAGCCTCTTTTGATTTCGCCTTCTCAATCAGCATAGCCTGTTGATCGGCAAATGAGTTGGTAAAGAACCCACTCTCGGCAACACATACATCGGGATATACACAAGATGCTCCATTCTCTGTTGACACATCATCTTTGTGTTCTTGCATTAATTGCTCGACAAAAAAGAACGCCGAATCATGAAGTATGGACTCCCATTTTTGCGCTGTACCGTTGTTTAACTTTATGTTGATGTCGTCATTGCTCAAACACAACAAGCGATCAGTTTCTACAATCAGTCTATAAATATTGATCGTTTCTTGTTCATTGTAAAACAATGTTTTCAAGTAAGCATAAACAAGCGACTGAATAACGATAGTAGGAATCTTACCTTCTTGCGCCGATTTTATTTCTTCGATATAGTCTTGTGATGTTTTCTGATCGAAAGAGTTTGGATAAGAGAAATATATTTTCTTATAGTCCTGTTTATACCGCTGCCATCCGATGGTATCGGTTAAGAACTCAAATAGCGTAAAGTCCTGATCCGATATAGGGCGCAAAAAAGCGTCCATTGCTTTTTGATCCTTTCGGATTTCTTCTGCCGTGAGCGCATTCTTTGCCGAAGTATTTTTCAGATGCAATATTTCTCGCGCCTTATCTTCGTTAGCTGCGATGTTTTCTCTGACGAATACCAATGACTGCGGATCTGGTCCGACGAACTTAATGGCGTTAGCCATCATCTGACCCGTTTCACCTGCCGATAAAGCAGATCCCGGATTAATTATAAGATCACCCAACGGACTGATACGGTTCTTTAATCCATAGCCTTTACAAGATGGACATTCGATGTCGTGACCGAGTTCAGAATCAAATACGTTTCCATTGTTACAAAGCGAGATTGCGCCTTGTGAATCTTTATAAGAGTATTCACACGTTGACCCCAATATAATTCGATACGGGTACATCGTGTTACTGATCGACCCCTGCATATAATTAGCATTGATCAGCGCAAGGTCTAATAGCGGAACGGCAAATAAGAACGGGGGCTGCCAAACGACAGTACCGTTAATGATCTGCGGCACTCCCATTAATTCGTGAGCTGGTATTTCTCCGCGTTCGTGTTTAAAGTATATGGTGTAATCAAAAGTATAATCAACGTATTTCCCTTTTTGTGTGATGACCCAAATAGCGTCGTCGTCATAAAACTCAAAAACAAATCCTTTCTTTTGCTTATATCCGTTATAATCAACAACGCTTTTTTCATCCAACTGAATCAAATAATATTTGTCGAATTGTTTTGATACGATCTGATCGGCTCTATAATAGTACGGCTGCGGCTCGTATAACATCGAGTCGTCAAGTGGCACTTGCTCACCGTTACGCGTGATGGTTGTACGTATCGGCTTCACGGCAACAACTCCATTTCCATCAATGTCACGGATATGACACAGCGAATTTTTGACAAAGTTTTCAAGTGAGCCAAAGATGCGAATTTTGCTACTGATGTAATCCTGCATCGTTGCTTTAGCGTCAATGTATTTTTGCTCCTCTTGCGGAAATTCCATGTACCAATTATTGTCAATGAATGACCTCATACGCGTAGATTTGTAATCCATATAAACAGGAAGCGTTGTCTGTTTATAATTTTCTCGCATATACTTTTCTTCCCTGTCGTCCATGTTCGGGGCGCGCGCCTCAAACAATTCGGCAGGATAACCCGATACTTCGGCATGGGTATGAATTGCCTTCATATACTTTACACCCAATTCGTATGTGTCGTAATAGTTCGGCGTCTTCTTGCTTTTGTTTTGCAAGAACGGATTGTTTTCTTTTAATACCGGAATGATCGAGTTCATGATTTGCTCGATCTCTGATTGAGTGTGCATCTTCGTCGTTATTTTTTAGGGCGTGGTCGTCTTGTTTTAGGGCCGCCACAATTACATCTTTTCATCTGTTTTGTTTTTATAAGAATGTTTCTTTAACCTCTCTGTCCCGTTGTTCAATGCATGGAACGCCATAGGCAACTTTGAATCTTGGAATATCTCTGTTAACAAGCGAACCTGCACCGATGACTGTTTGGCGACCGATCACTATCCGCTCTATTACGTTTACCCCCATTCCTATGTATGTCCCTCGTCCTACTACAACGCTCCCTGCGAGTGCCGCCTTTGGTGCGACGCTTACAAAGTCTTCGATCTTGTTGTCATGATCCAGTTGCGCCCCTGTGTTGATGATGCAATGACTTCCGATTGTTGTACCGGAGTTAATGATCGCCCCTGCCGCAATGAAGTTTCCAACTCCTAAATCAACGTCGCTTCCTATTGTCGCAGATGGATGAATGACATTAATATAGTTCAACCTTAATTCAATCACTCTTGAATAGATACTATTTCTTCCCTTGTTGTCACCGACGGCAATAATCCACGAGCAGTTGATGCCTTTATGATCGGATATGTCCGACACTTTTCCAACGACAGGAATATCCATTGTTGTTTCACCTACCTGCCTATAATCGTCAATCAGTCCGATGATCTCATAGATGCGCTGCTTATTGATTGCGTCAATAACCACTTTTGCGTGACCGCCCGAACCGATGATCATTACTTTCATATCGTGTATACAGGAAATTTAGATAGGTCAGGGTAAGGTAACTCAACATCTTCATTATGTAATTTCTCGCCAGTCAGATCATAGAATTGAGCAATCAGTTGAATACCTAATGCGGCAACCGACGGGTGCATATAACAATTACGACCTATCATCGTGAAGGTATCTGTATGGTAACTGCATTCATCCCGTCCAGAGTTGCGCATTTTTTTAATCCATTTATAAGCATCTTCGTTGTCTAACAATATTGCACCGCCTTTGCCAAGTTTCAAGTGCTTGTACTGACCCGTAAACGATATACATTGCATCTGACCCTTCATGTACATATCTGCCGTAAATCGCAAAGCAGAATCCCAAATAGGATAAGGCTTTAGCTGATAGTGACCCTTTAGCATTCTGTAACTTTCCTCAAACTTTACCTTTCCCCCGGCCAAAATAATTTCACACGGCACGGATGGATAGGTATGTTTGGGGATTGAGACTTCTTTGCCTTGAACATTGTAGTACATAAGGCAAAGCCACAAGGCGTTACTCATGTTATCAACGGCAAGGGCAAACGGTGCGCCTGTATATCGACACAGTTCCTTTTCAAAATCTTCGGTTATCTTATGAACTCCTTGTGCTGCCATGTTAGTGTGGTAAGTATTCGTTATTATTTTGCTCGACTATTCTTGGAAGTATTGCATACACATTCAAATAAGGAAATGTATGTACCGCTAAGTTAATATCAACATTTACATACGCGTCGCGCTGTGTTTCTAATATTTTTGGCAAGGCTTTTTTTGCGACAATGTAAGCATTTCCGCATAACGGATATTGAGCGTATGATCCTTTTCGGTATGGATAATAATACAAATTAGTTCCTACTTTGATTGCGTTCTTACCTTCGGCGCAACATGAACCAACAAAAAGAAAATCAAAGTCTTTCGGTATTTCCAGTAACGCCTGTTCAACGACCTCTTTCCAATTCTCTTTAAAACGTGAATCGTCTTCTAAGAATAGAAAGTAATCGCAGCGATGATTGAGTTCGACATTATAAACTATCTGCATAGACAGGCACAAAGCCGTGTTAGCAACTCCGATCTGATGACCACCTCCCGGATTATCGTATTCATATAAATGAGTGCCGACAATTCCGAAGCCTTCGCCATAGATACCACCGACTTTTAAGATGTCGGTAATTCCGACGCTGTTAAAATGTTCTTCGCCTTCCTTTGCTCTCTGCCTCCATTTCTCTGTGTCTGGGAGATAAAGCATAACAGGTTGTATTTCGTATCTGCCTAACATCATATACTCACCTCCTGGTCCATTGCAACCATATTTTCATTCAAGAATTGATCTGTTACATTTACCATCCTGCACTCATAGTCATTATACCCGAATGAAACATCATAACTATCTTCATTGCGAACAACGCCCGAAGGGAAAACGACAAAGATACCGTTATTCAGTCGAGGTATGGAGTTGGATATTAATTCTCCTGCTATGATTGGTTCTTTGCTCATACGTGTGACTTTAAATGGCGGTTTGCTTTCAAAAGCATAGCATCCCATATAATACTGTTTGACATTGTTGCCCTTCAATCTGACAAGACGCGATGAATGAAAAAAGCTGATGTATTCATCACCCACTAAGATGGGTGACGTACCGCCACGCGCATAACCATACTCCCATTCGGGAAATGGTGATTTAGATTTGCGCTCCCAGTCCCGTCCATTCATCTCAAAGATTTCTTGCTGCTGTGTGTCGTACACGGACAACAAACGATTGTCATATTCAAAGAACGTCCAATTTTTTTCCGTTCGGTTTGCATCCGGTTTTTTGATATAAAAACTTTCAACGGCTTGTAATGTGTCTGGATCAATGAGTGCCTGTGCCATTTGATAGCCGTCGCAGTAGGATAGAAAAAGTTGATCATGATAAACAAACAGACGCGGATCTTCGGAATGGTAATTCGTTGCATAGCCTCTTAACTGCACGTGAAGGTTTAGAAGTACATTCGTGTTTTTTATCGGCTGATAGTTTTTATCCATCAAACAAATACCCAAACGAATGTTTACGCAAAACGGCTTTGCCTCCATGCGATAAACGAAATATGTTTTTCCTTTGTGCTTAATGATAGAGCAATTAAACCAATTAGTCACTCTTACGACGCCTGTTTTTGGATGCGGATATTCTTGTGTTAATTTCTTTTTGTCGATCAGTAACGTGTCGTCAATTCTGATCTTTCCGATAATAAAGGAAGCGGAGGCGGCAACGGGTTGCGTCAAGGATTTGCTCGGTTGTTTGTTGGCGTGTTTATCACCGATGATTAGATGATGTTTATACATGTGCGCCTTGCCTTGTTCTAAGTGCATATTCGACAGTAAGCGATCATACCATTCTGTGTATCTCAGTTTGGTGAAATTGCGCCCTCCGAAAATTGAGAGTATGAAATGATCGTCGATGATTTGCGAAAAACTTCTACTGTCGTGTCCCGATCCTAAAAACAAATACGTTCGATCGGTTTGCCCTGTGATCCCCTTCTGCGCTAAGGCGATGTTCAGATAAAGTTCGTCGGGTTGACCGCCGCCCCATTGGTTTTTTAGTTTCTCTAATGGTATCGGGTTGGCTAAATTTTGTTTTATCTGATCAAAGAGTTCTTCCGACTCTTTACATTTTTTTATGAACTGAAAGGATGAGTTCGTGCAGGGAAGTACTGCGGTGTCAGGTAAATTATAATGCTGCCAAATGTCGTTAGCGTAAGCCCAATACATCTTATCGCCAATATCATTTCCCTGATCAATGGTGTGAGTACCCATGATATGAGTATAGTAATAGCCACCCTTAGCAATGAGTTCGTCGAAAATAGGAAAAAGGTCTTTCAATGCTAAAGCATCAACGTCTAAGAATAGGTTGTAATCATAGGGAAGTATGTCGTAAATAGATACTTTTATTTTTGCAGGATCAACATTGCCATTCGTCCATTTCACATCGTCAGGAATATGGATGAGTTCATCGAATACGGCGCGCTGCTCATCGGTGATCTCATCGAATACACTTTGATCATGGTAAAGTGTGATCGGAAGATCGGGATTGAACTGCTTAATGGAAAACGCAAAGTTATATGCTAACCACACATAACCGCGTTTTCCATAGGCAGTAAGGAATATTCCTTTTGTTTCCATCAATTAAAATATTCCTGCCGGTACTGGATAGATGTCATCATCCAGCAATCCCAAATACTTAAACGCACCTTCAAATCGTTGCTGCTCGTTGTAGTTACCCGGTATGATTCTGCCCCCTGTAAAAGAGATGGCGCGATCAATCCAAGTAATCTGTGGAGTCGTTGCAGACGATGTTCCGCATTCATGGAGAATGAGGCCGCCGAATTGACGACCTGAAAAAATACCCTGATGAAATGTTACATTCGCAGCAGATACGTTGTCATTCTTGTACGTGCCTGAACGATTGTAATTGACAACGCGCGTTGGTGAACACGCTCTGTTGGTTTCGATTTCAATAGGAGATGGAGCATCGAGTGACACTTTGATTCCTGTCACAAGTGTAGCCGTACCGTTGGCAATGGCTGCATTGATTTGTGAAGCGTTTGATGGATCGGTGATTGCATGATTGCACTCCAAGAAAATAACCGCATCAACGCCGCCAAGTAAGATTTCCTGACAAGCATTTTCTACGTAGTCCCCTAAAGCGTTATCACATCCGTAATTGGTGCAATTAGCCATTTTTTGATAAATTATTAAGGTGTCCATCTATTCGCGTTGGCATAGATGGTTGGCCAACATAATTCTCAAATTCTCAATGCGATTTGAAAAACGCAACAAAAGTAAGGGAATGACAAATATAAGTATTTTTTACAAGTAATGCGATAGCCCCATTTTTTTTATTGGCACTAAATTCGCTATGTTTGTATTATGAGAAACATACTACTACTATTAGCCGTAATCGTCGGGATGACTTTTACCGCTTGCGAGAAAGAGAAAATCTACGTACCCACACAGGAAGACGCTTATTGGTATCTGCACATAGAGGGTGAGCCGTCTGATCCATTTCACATCGTTTACTCTATCAACACGCCGCCCTATACTACGGTCGATTACAGTAACATTCTATGCTGCAATATTTCCCCTATCCGCGTAAAGATGGAACTCGGGAAAGCCTACGTAGTTAGCTACATGGGACGCGACAGTATTATGCATAGCATCTTTCACGCCCCAAGAAAGATAGAGAACATTCATGATACGATCCCTGCCACTATGTGGTAACTATTGATTGGTATTGAACCGCGTCCCGTCGTACTTCATCACCTCTATCTTGCTTTCCGATGTATCGAGTAGCGACTTGTTGTTTCGGTTGTGGCTGTAATCCTTTTCTTCGGTAACATATTGCTGCCCCTGAACGGTGAACCTGTCGCATTCGATCATGTTGGCAATGGTATCATGCATATTCTCATCAGCCCTTAGAAATGATAAGTCCCACGCCTTCGATACTTGTCCGAAGGCTTTCTTTGTTACACCGTTTGAGAATAGATTATTGCCTGACTTTAGCGGATTGTGAGGATTGGAAAAGACTACCTCAAGGCGCGATTTGAGCCAAAAGTAATTCTCTACAAACATGAACCCTAACGATCTGCCTTTGGGTGGATTGATACTTGTGTCGGTCAGTTCGGCAAAGCCTTCAACGAGCCTTGTCCCGGAAGTGTTGGATGATACTTTTAGGCAGTTGGATAAATAATATCCACTGTCTTGTTCTGTGATTATAGAGTATTCAACTTGTGCATATTCAACAAAAGAATATGCACCCGAGGTTGGGGATTGGTCGTCAATCATAATTCCCATATCTAAATTTGAATCGTTTAAATAATCTTTTTCTAAAACGACGTAAAATTCACTCAATCCGCTGATGCAACCATTAACATTTTTTCTTAGTATTTCTTGTATTTCTCCAGAATCTTCCGCATAAATAACTAAAGTATTTAATTCGTTATCTCCCCCAAGATGACATAAATCAACAGTAATCTTTAATAATAATTTTACCCCTGTTGGTATAGCAAATGGTTGTGATGCTTTAGCCCATACTGGCGATGGTACAGTTCCATCCTCATCAAAGATAAAACTATTTTCACTCGCAAGACCAATATAAGCTTGCGGACTATTCGATGTTACCGTCCATGCTGACGGGTTATCGAAATCAGGATCATTAAACAATGCGGTCATCCCAGCAGCAAATGGGCAAGTATCTATAACTTCAACCCTGTAACATCCCTCATCTAAGGTGTGTGTTTGAATTGAAAACAAAACATATTCATCGAACAGGTCAATCGTAAAGGCTCTGACAGCTACCCCATCTTCATTGAGAATATTGGCAATGATTTCCGTTTCTGACAATAGCTTGAAAACAGATACATCACCAATAGAGGCGTCGCAGTCCGAAGACCAAACAAATGTGATATTGTCATTGTCGCCTAAGTTAAATAGATAAAACGAGTAGATCCCATTCTCTGTAATTGTTTTCGACGGCGTTCCGCTTTTCGTAAAGTATAGGTTAAGTGTGCCGTCACTCATATTGGTTACAACAACATCAACGCGGTAGTACGTACCCAAATCAACGCCCGTAATACTTTGCGACAATTGCGCCGATGATCCGACAATATGATTGGCTTTGCCGTCTGCAAAAACAATACTACCCGAATCTATTGTCCAATTATCGCCGTCAGGAAAGTTGCCGTCAACAATCAAATCATCGCCACATGGGGTTTGAATCATCTCGAACATGATTGTTTCGGCAGGTGTGGTTTCGGTCGCCTCATCTTGGCCGTATAGTACACAAAATGTTTGATCGACCTCACAGCCGAATTGCTGCTCGTATTGAGTAGTCAGGTTAACAGGTTGTCCGCTGATTGGTTGTAGTGCCATTACTTATTGAGTGTTTCATTAGATATTAACGTGAATGAACTTGCCGCTTGGAAGTGTTTATATTTTATTTCTTCGATCCAAGCGAAATATGTTTTGGAATCTTTTACTCCGAATGAAATAAGCCCAAGCGGTTGTGCTTGTAGGGTGCGAAAGTTTTTGAAGGAAATGGGGTAGTTGAATGAATTACGGATAATAGGGTAATCGCTTGGATTATATTCTTTATACACACCACCACCGTTTGATGTCGCTACACAGCCGTATTTGTTTATCGGATAAATACGATAATTCACTAGGTCGCCTTCAACCTTGATGTACAAATAAATTCTATCCGTTGCATTACCTACGGTTGAGTTTGTTCCCGAAATAGATATGATTTGCGAATATCCCGCCGTTGCAGGTAATTGAGTAGTAATAGTTGCTACAGGTGTTTCTGAAATCAATACATTCGATGAATCAGTACGGCGTAAGAATACCGTTACTTGATTATCTAAAACCGTTGACCCGCTAAAGTTTAATAGTTCGAATTTACTCAAGCCCAAGAACGTATAAACCCCTGTCGTTGGAATATCATAGTAAAACGCTGCATTATTATAGTTACCGCTAGGGTCGCTTATTTCGTTATCGCATTCTATCAATCGTTCAGGGTCTGTACCGTTGTTATAATAAAGCGGGAAAGCGGGGTCGGGCTGTGTAGATTCAGCTTCGAAAGTATCATCCGCCGTTCCTAGATACGCCGCAATGCTTGAAGGGACTGCGCCCAAATAACGGCTTGCTTTGTTGGAGTTAGTGAATAACTCGTTATAAAAATAAGGTGGTGGTGCATTGGTCAACCAATTCGATTGAACCGCATCACCCCAAATATTAGGAACATCTAGCACCGTGTCAATTAAAATAATGGTACTGTCATAGGTCAAAGGGGCGGTTGTTGCGCCGTTGACTAACAAATCTTCAATCGTATTGCTTGAAAGAATCCAATCATTCTTTGTGTTTAGCTCTCTATCGGTATTGCAGTCTTGTACGATTGCGTACTCTTCTGAATTAAAACCACAGAACCGAATCGTTTCAGGAAAAGAAAGAAAAGTTTCGTCCGTTGTGCCTTCTGAACCTGTCACCAATTTCGCATACAATAAATCACTAGCAGTTTTGCGCTTTAGTTTTTCGACATTCGAGAGTGTTTGAAGCTCTGTTTCAGGATAAAGGTCTTGGTATCGTTCTAGCTTAAAGACAGGCGTAGCACCGTTGTAATAGGCTACAAAGCCAAGATTATAAACTTTGTCAAGTTCATTGAATACGTCCTCAAATGAAAGGTCAGGAAAGGCCTCGTTAAATAATTCTTGCGTCAATCCCGAACCGATGACCCCGCTCGTAAAACGTGGGACAATTCCACACGTTATCATTGCACCTTGACCAATACCCGTACTAAAGAAGTCAGATTCAAACTGAATAGTACCATCACTCATGTAATCAATTAAGAAGCGTAATACATCGTAGGCCTTGAAAGATGTATCATTTCGCTCATATCCTGTGCCGCTTAAATGAGCGTAATAAGTTCCGGTAACAGGATTGAAAAAAGTAGTCCTCCAATAGTCGGCCTGTGCAATATCCAACCCTGACTTTGACTTGCCGACATAGATTTTAGCCTTAATGCTTTTATTATTGGCAATCTTGGCAAAGAAATTATTATCGGTTATCTGACATTTAGCGGAAAAGGCTTCTACACCTTCCGTAAATTCAATGTCTTTAAAGAAAAGTGTTCCTGTGAATATGGAAATATAGTTGCTCGTTTCATCGCGTCTAAGTATATCAATCGGATAAGAGAAACAATATCCATTTGCATCAAAAGCGGTCTTTAGTAATTGATAACCGTCAAAGTAGAACGTTAACGCAACGTCCATCATTGTATAGAACCCCTTGAACTCTTTGTCGTTCTTTAGTGTGGTGGTAAGCTGTTCCCAACCGTCAGGCGTTTCAACAATTTGCACCCCGTTTATCTTTACGATTACCTCTTCCATGTTCCGTAGTATTTAGGTGTAGATGAATCGGATAGTAACTCTTTTAGTTCGCCTAAATTGTTAATCGTAACTCCCTTTCTTCTGATTCTATCGGCTTCCTCTGATGTCAGTCCTGCAAAGTTGGCGTAAATGATTTTACCGATTTCCTCGTTGTTGCGTTTGGCCGTTGCCGCTTCCTGTTTGCGCTGGTAGTCTTGTAGGGCAGGGACGATATAATTTCTGTAAACGTACTGATCGAACTTGTTTTCATCTAAGGCCTCATACACTTCCCAATTCTTCCTGTTCTTTTCAACCGTCACCACGCGCTCACCTTTAGTCAACATGGCCGGTACTTGGTCTATTCCCTCACGGCCTTCTACGGACTTTGTTCCCTTGTAGAATTTAGGTATAGGTGTGTTAGTTGCAACAGCAAGTTCAAGCGCACCTGTTACGCCGATGGCTGCGGCCAAGAATGGATTCGGAGGCGTTGATCCCAATGCAGCAATAATTCCTTTGGCGGTGTTCAAAATGATTTCAAAGATTGCCAACTCACGCGACAATCTTGCTGATTCTGCTTGTAGTTTTTTCTGCTCGTTAGCTGCCTTCTTTTCTGCCGCCGTTCTTTGTTCTGTTAACTCAATGCTTCGGCGTTGATACTCCCTGTCTGTTATCGCGCCACGTTCTTTTTGTTTGTCGAGAGCGGCCTGTTTATCATCATATACAGACAGTTCAGCGTCCGTTTGTTCCTGCAAGGCTTGTTGACGATTGGAAATATCTTGCTGAAATAAATCAAACGCTCGAACCGTTACATCTTCTACTGCCTTGAATATTTCATTGAGTAAAGCAATGCGCTTTTCTTTAGCTTCTTTGTCGGAGGCTAATAAGGCGGCATTGGTTTCATTATTACTCTTAATTTTGATGTCATTAATTTGAGCTTCAATTTCAACGGTACTTTCCCCTGCGGCCTTAGCTTCTGCTAACTGAATGTTAAGCCCGTCAAGTTTAGCTTGTGTAATTTTTTGATCAAGTTCCTTTTGCGCATCTACCGAAAAGTCACCAACAGAAAGGTATTGTTCTTTGAGCGCGTTGATTGTTGCCGACGTGTCGTTGTTGATCGCTTTGATGATGTTCGGAAGATTCTGCTCTCTACGCTTGTTAAGATCATCTTCTAATTTCTCTAACGCTTTGATTTCATCGGCGGCGGCTTTCTCTCGCGCTTCTTTTGCCTTTGCATCATCGTCCGCTCGTTGTTTGGCAAGTTTGTCGGCGGCTTCTTTCTGATTCTTTATAAGTTCTTCTAAGGCTACTTTTCTTCTATCAATCTGATCCTCGAACTCCTTTGTATTATCGCTTTTCGACTGTAAAAGTTTTATTTCCTCCTCTAATTCTTTAACGGTTAGTTTCGATAAGTTTTCTTTGCTCAATCGCTCAATTTCTGAAGAACGCGCCCCGTCAATAGCCGCCTGTTTTTCAGCAGCCGCCCGTTCAAGAATAATCTCCCTTAGTGCCAACTCTGTTTCTTTGAGCGAAGCATATTTTAATCGCAAAGCCTCCAACCTGTCGCCGCGATCAAAGTTAACGGGCAGGTTCTTAGCCTCGTCCTGAATGGCTTTGAGTTTGCCGGGTATCTCTGATAGTTCTTGTTTAAGCGAGGCGACACTTGCATTTTTGTCGATGTTCAGAACCGATTTTACTTTCTCAACATTCGCCTCTAAGGTCGTTCGTGCGCTCGGTGGAAAGAACAAGTTTGTAAGCGCATCAGCAGCCTCTAACGCGCCTTTTTTCAAGGCTAAGATGGCCGGTGCAATTCGTTGTCCGATTGTTTCCTGCAAATTCTCAATAGCTACTTCCTGCGCTTTTATTTGTCCGCTGGTTGTGGCCAACGAGTCAGCGGCAGAGCCTTGCAGTTTGGAAAGATTTTCAGTTAAGCGATTAAAGTTTTCCGTTGAATTTCCTGCATCATCGAACGCCGCACCGACGGTCTTTAGTCCCCGTGTTTGCCCTTCAATCGCCTTCAACGCCGTGTCGGTTGCTGTTGCAAGGTCAACGCCTTGCGCTGCGGATAATTCCAATATGAGAGGCGTTAATTTCTCGATCTGATTAGCCGTCAATCCGAATTGCGCTTGTGCTGCCTGAATGCTTTGAATGTCTTCGGCGTCGAAGATCTTCAGGCTATCCTGCAAGTCTTCCGATTGCTTCACCAAGCGATCAAATGCGCCGCCTTGTTTGGTGATGTTGTTTAGGGCAAAGAAAAGTTTTTGCGTTTGTGCCTCTGACTTGGCGAAGGCCTTAAAACTTTCATCTGCAAAAGCGATAATTTTCTGAACAGAAAAAGCGGCGGCAACTCCTGCGGCAACATTCTTTAATGATGATTCGATTGAACTTGTGGCACTCGATACGGCGTCGGATGCGCTCTTGGCACTTTTGCCGACAGTATCAAATGCCTTGCCGCCTTGCGTTTCTACGGCCTTTAGTTTGGTTTCCATTGCGGAAACCTTCGCTTGTAGCTCTGTAATATCTACCCTGTACCTTACTAAAATATCATCTGCCATTGGTGTATAATTTTATCTAAGCCCTTGCAGTTAATTGGTCTGCAAAGTCACCAACGACAATAAAACAAAAGTAACTATTTTTCTATTCTTTTTACGTATAAATCGAACTTTATTATGTACTCATCAATAGAGGCTTTTTTGATCGCTTCGGCTTCTATCTGTGAGCCACCGGCAAGTATCATCACCATTTCGTTGAAGTCGTCGCGCTGCGCTTTTACTTGCTCTTTGAGGAAGTAAGATCTAACAGGTGAAGCAGCCGATCCGCTTTCATTTGGAATTCGTTTATATATGGCTGCCAGTCTTCTTTCGGTATCCCTAATAAATCTCTTACTCTTTTCAACTCGTGCATTTGAAAAAAAAAATCTACGTGGCCGTCCTTATTCTCATCCATGATCGTCGATACCTTTTCCATGTGTATCGGATTTGAAAAGTCGGTAGGGTCCTCGTCGTGCCGACAAATTTGAGCGCATAATACGTCATAGCATAGCTGCGTATGGATCAACATCTTTCGTCTCATTTGGCGTTCCATGACAATAGCCGAAGCACGGGCAAAAGCCTTGTTGTTCGGGTCTTTTACGCCCTCCTCTAAGATGCTTAATAGTTGATTGTCGAGCAGCTCGTCTTCTTTGGCCGATACGCCCTTGATCATGTATTGAATAAATTCAAGGACTTTAGCGTAGCGAATCGTTGGAATGTCTGCATCTCTCTCCCATCCATAATACCGGCGTCCTTGTTTGTCGGTGTATCGCAATGCAAGTTTGTCGATTCCTTTGGCTTTGGGCTGCTCTGAATAAAGCAGTTTTAAAAATTCCTCCCGGTGTTTATTCCACACGGAATTGATGTTTTTAGCAATGATCATATTTTTCGGTAGTTATCTTTCAATCAACTCAATAAGAATCCAATTTACCGTACAAAGCGCACCGACATAAACAATGTATATCAACGCTTCAATCGGATGAAATCCGTACATAGTCAGGACTAACGGCCAAAATACATACGTCGAATGAACCGACGCCATGCAAGGGGGGCAGCTAAATAACGGCTTTGAAGCAAAGCGGCCTAAATACTTTTCGGCATACAAGCGAAGCCTCCATCCGATCATCTGACTACCCTCAATGACTCCTAACTCCGGGTGGTCGTCTGACTTGTATTCAAATGAACAAGCTTTATAAACGCCAATGCAATAGAGGCTGTTGACTAAGATCAAAGCAAAGAACAAAGCAATCATTCCTCCACCTCCACGTTTTGAATGGTGTAGATTTGATTTTCTCCGGATGAATTAAAAACATCTTCAAATCGGAGTGCAATCTGATCGGCTGTTTGTGAGCCAATGGTTACTGTAAGTAAACTATTCACATCGTCAGAGGCAAGGGTTAACGTCAATACGTAGCTGTGATTGGATGAGAATGATAATTCAGACACGTCCAAGACAACTGCGCCGGTAATGGTCGAACTGCCCTCAATCGTTGTAATTCGCTTGGTGGTCAGATTATAAAAATATGCTCTTATGTTGCTGCTAACCTCTGCAACAGTACCTACATCTAATAACGATAAACAGGTAGGCAGCGGCTTTGTTTTTAAGTGGGGTGTGCAGATGGTCATCTCTTAATTGTTTTTACAATGTAATTGCCTTTGAGTACTTTTTTTAATCCATTGTTCTGAAAGGCTCTGATCGTTTTATAAACATCATAACTCATCCAGTCAGGTCTTTCATTAATCAGCTTTTTTTCCTGTTTATATTTCTCTATCTGATCTGAAAACGATAGTACAGTCTTATCCATATTGACAAATATAACAACTACCTGTTAATCTTTTGCCGTCTTTCAATCCACTCCTTCATGAAGTTATGAACAGCGTACCGCTCGGCGTCTAAGTGATCGGCTCTTTGCGAAGTGTCGGAGCGGTTGGACTTGACAATCTCGCCGTACCTGTTCGCCTGTACCGAGCGCATATCCCAGCATAGGTTAGGGCATTCTTTCGGGTTGATTTTGTAATCGGGATGGTAAAGTAGCACCTCATTAATATCCGCGCTGCTTTCTTTGTGGAAGGGATTGTAACTGATTTTCAGTTGTGATTCTGAAAGGCGCAACCCTCGCATAATCTGCTTGAACCAACTTGCGTTATCTACCTGCGAAATGTCGCGTTTAGTGCCTCCTAAGTCACCGGTAAGCATACAGGATGAAAGGCATCGCTGGTATCTTCCCCCTCTTGTCGTTTTGATAAAGTCGATCATCTTCGGTATTGACCCGTTATCAATCGTACCCTCATCGAAGGTGTGGTTGTGTTCACCGTATTGATCCCGCCAAATGTGCTTAAAGATAACCGCGAAAGGCGATACGTTAAAGTCGGTGGAAATAATCAGACGTTTGGACGGGTCGAATTGCGCCACCTCTGATTCATGTTTGATCGGATTATAGGCATGGCAGAACGGATGCTTCCCTACGGGCTCTTTGCCCCATATCCCCAATGTATAAACGTCGTAAAAGTAGGGGTTAGAGTGCCGAAGTGATTCATGGATGGCAATCCGTTCGGGCGGCACATTGGGGTTATCGTGATACGTCGAATGAGTCGAGGTGTATCGCATCTCAATGACCTCTTTACTTGGCATAGTCATTCGATGAACGCCGTCGAAGGTTTTGATATTCTTTTCAAAGTGTTCTTTGAAATACGTTTTGTATAGATGAAAATCTTCATACTTGCCCTCGCACTCGGGGTTGAAGGTCACATCAATCTGAATCTTCACCTTATCATTTCTGATGGTTGTCAGTATCGTGATCCAGTCTTCCTCTGTGAGTTGATTACCCTCTTCGATCCATGCGCCCGACGGGTTACGGATACTCTTTAATTTTCCCGCATCATCACAACCCCTTGCGATAAACTTGTTTCCATTGATGCACGTAATCTCTAATGGGTGTGTCGTAAACGTGAATAGATGGCTTATACCCCACTCATCTATTATATCCCTGATCGTTTGCCATTGCGAGTCTTTGATGCTGTTAGAGGTCTTCTTAATGAGTATCTCGCGAAAATAAGGAGCGGACAAACATTTAACAATCTTTCGCTGAGCCGTGTCTTGGCTCTTTCCAGAATCCCTGCCACCCCACAAAAAATTAATATCGGCGGTTGATTTTTGCAGGTGACGATAAACAGGTAGGAAGGCGTCTTCGGGAATTCTAACCTTTATTCCCATGCTTGAATATTTCGACAGTTATCGTTTGCACCCCGTCAACACTTCCCGAATGTTCGATAGCCTTTAATTGCGGCGCGACGTACTTAGCGACTTCTTTCATCGCCGTTAGTCTAATGTCTTTGGATAAACTCGTATCGTTGGCTATCTCTGCCATAGCGACGACGGGATGCCATCCGGGGAAGTTTTCGGCCATTAGCTGAAACAACTCTTTGCGTTCACTGTTCGGTGTACCCTTTTGCCGACCTCCATATTTTGCTCCTTTTGGCATAAACTATTTTTACTACTATGGTTGGTTTTAAGGCAAATATACGGTTATTTTCCAAATCCGTAATCCGTTGTAAAAATCGGTTTCGGCTTTATGCGCTTGCGCTTTTTTGGTTTCATCCTTATTTTCTTTTTCTCCCCCACCTCATCGGTAGGTGTTTAGTGTTAGAATTGGAGTGTTATTTATTTTTGCTTTCATCCCTTCCCCTCCTTCGCTTGTTTGAATAGGTCGAGAAGTTGTTTAGTGGAACAAAAACTTCCATCACCATCTAAGTCAAACCATTTATCACTTCCTGTGTCGAATCCATTCTTTAAAATCCACTCCGCAAACTCCATCGCAAACTTATCACGCTCGGAGATGGAAACGTATTCAAGGTCGTTGTTAAAAACAGTTCCTGTACTAAACGTACATTGCTCCTCGTCTAATTCCTTAAAGTCAATGTTATCGCCTTCAAATTCTCCTACCTGAATAAATATTCTTTCAGGGGCGTTTATGATTTTATAATTCTCTTCCATTTTGTTGGGGGGGGTGTTATCGGTTAGCTATTTGCGCTTCCTGTTTAAATCTCTTTAACAAAATCATTTGCTAATTTTAAACACAAACACCTTTCAGAACAGAAATCTATTTGTGAAAAATTATCCATCGTCATTTTTGATTGATAATTTTTAATTGACACATATCCGCTATCGGATGTGATAGATATTCCTGTTCCTTCTTGTATTTCTGTTTCACATAAATCACATTTTATTGTTTTGCTCATCGTTTTATCGGTTAAATGGTTTGTAATGACGATCAGAT
>ERZ650303.82-NODE-82-length-24474-cov-5.295139_pt1 | contig 24474 bp, 23 predicted proteins | sample MGYA00376239_ERZ650303 | MGnify/ENA primary metagenome ERZ650303 (study PRJEB26733, sample SAMN07839262) | wastewater metagenome | biome: small river; feature: stream; material: water | place: USA: North Carolina | collected 2016-04-05 ... | reverse complement strand
ATCCAGATAGATTTCTTTCACGCTTTCCGGATCGTGACGCAGACGCGCCATGATGGGGTGAAAGCCATGAATCAAACGGGTATTACTGCTCATGAGGTTGCTCGACGACTGCGGTTACTGGAAGTAGCTTTTGCCTTGGCCTTGGGTTGGGCGGCAGGCTTTGCACCGGCGGCCTTAGGTTTGGCAGCCGCTTTGGCTGCCGGCTTTGGCGCACCGCGGGATTTTACGGCACTTGGAGCCGATGGCTTCGCCTTAGGTTTAGATTTTGTTTTGCTCTTACCCGACGCCTTGCCCGCAGGTTTGCCTGCGGCAGGCGCATGCGACCTGCCTCCGGAACCATGACGTCCTAAGCCACGGGATTTACCGGCCGGAGTACCGGTCGTTCCCGCAGGTGCACCCTTCTTACGTGGCGCGCCTTGTGACTTGTCTAATTCCATATCCAGCAGGTGACGTTCAACAGCAACCGGGCGGCCTGTTTTACGGCTACGTTCCTGCGCCAATGCATCACGATCACTGCGTGTTGCTTCAGTCGGTTGTACCGCCTCATCAATGGCTGTTGCCGGCACGAAGTCGATACGGTTACTTTCCAGATCAGCGCGAACCAGTTTGACGCGCAAACGATCCCCGACGCGATACTGCTGCTTGGTACGCTCACCCAGCAGGCAATGACGAACCGCGTCAAAGTGGAAGTAGTCAGAACCTAGGTCGGAAATATGGACCAGGCCTTCGACGTACACATTGTCCAGGGTAACGAAAGCACCAAAGGCAGTGACGCCGGAAATGGTGCCATCAAAGACTTCGCCGATACGATCCTGCATGTAGTAACACTTGAGCCAGGCCTCGACGTCACGCGTGGCTTCATCGGCACGGCGTTCGGTGGCCGAGCAATGCAGGCCGATTTCTTCCCAGGCAGCTTCATTCGCTGGCAGCGGCACCTTCTCAAATTTGAGTGCCGCTTTGATTGACCGATGGACCAGCAGATCCGGATAACGACGAATCGGTGAGGTGAAGTGCGTGTAGTACTCGTAAGCCAGACCAAAGTGGCCGATGTTATCCGGGCTATAGATCGCCTGCTGCATGGAGCGCAACAGAATCGTTTGCAGCAGCGAGAAGTCCGGACGTTCGCGAATCTGGTCGAGCAGTTTGCCGTAGTCTTTGCCGGTAGGTGAATCACCCCCATCCAGACCCAAGCCGAATTCCTTCATGAAGTCACGCAGGGCTTCCAGCTTGGCAGGCGCAGGCGTGCCGTGAATACGGAAAAGCCCGGGTTGTTTTTTCTTTTCCAGAAAGTCTGCCGCACAAACGTTGGCGGCCAGCATGCATTCTTCAATCAGGCGGTGTGCATCATTGCGGATGACCGGCACGATGGCTTCTATCTTGCCCTGTTCGTTAAAGCGCATCTGCGTTTCAACGGTATCGAAATCAATGGCGCCACGTTTGAAGCGTGCTGCGTGCAGCGTTTTGAACAGGGCATACAGTGTTTGCAGTTGTGGCTGTATAGCCTGATGCACCGTTGTTGCTGGCTGTGCTTCCCCAGATAACCAACTCCAGACCTGGTTATAGGTGAGGCGTGCACGCGAGCGGAAGACGGCCGGATAAAAGCGGTATTTAGTCACTTCGCCGCTGGCATCGATCTGTGCATCACACACCATCGCCAGACGATCCACATCGGGATTGAGTGAACACAAACCATTCGATAGTTTTTCCGGCAGCATGGGAATCACGCGGCGCGGGAAGTACACGGAGTTACCCCGCGCAGTCGCCTCAATATCCAATGCAGAACCGGGACGCACGTAGTGTGAGACATCGGCAATAGCAACCACCAGACGCCAGCCCTTACCCTTGGGCAGGGCCTCGGCAAAGACTGCATCATCAAAGTCTTTGGCCGTTTCGCCATCGATAGTGACCAGCGGTAGATCACGCAGATCTTCACGCTTACCAAGGTCACGATCAACAACCACTTCTTCCGGCAGCTTGGCGGCCTCGTCAATGACGGCTTTAGGGAATTCAAAGGGCAGATCGTGTTTGCGCAACGCAATTTCGATTTCCATGCCCGGATCGGCATAGTTGCCCAGCACTTCCTTGATGCGGCCAACAGGTAGTGTGCGCTTACCCGGCTGTTCAAGAATCTCGGCAACGACGACCTGCCCCGGCAGAATCTCTGGTGTATTAGCTTCTGCCTTGCGCGGACGACGCGAGCGCCCCGCGCTTACTGGCTCGCCAGCCAATACGATGCGCGTGTGCAAACGCCGATCTTCAGGCACGACATAACGCACACCGTATTCATCAAACACGCGGCCGACGACTTCAGTATTGGCGCGTTCGGTGACTTCAACAATGCTGCCTTCTGGTCGGCCACGGCGATCGGTACCGGTAACGCGTACGAGCACACGGTCGCCATGCAGTGCCTTTTCCATCTGGCGGTTGTCCAAAAAGATATCGGCGCTTTTATCACGGCCTACAGACGTTTCAGGGCGCGCAAAGCCGAAGCCATCCGGATGACCTTCAACACGACAGGCGATCAGGTCTGCCTTGTTTGGCAATATCAGTGCGCCCTTGCGGTTACGCATGAGCTGGCCTTCGCGCTCCATGGCACGGATACGTCTTTCAAACGCGATCTGCTCGTCATCATTGATGGCCAGCTTGGCTGCCAGCGCCGATTCACTCATCGGACAGGCAGCCTCTTCCAGCGTTTGCATCATGTATTCACGTGATGGCAGCGGGTTTTCGTACTTCTCTTTTTCCCGTTCGTAAAACGGGTCGAGTCGGCGTATTTTGACAACTCGGTTGGAATTCTTTGACATTTTCATTCTTTCTTCTATAATTCTGTTTCTTCGCACCTGCCCAGGTGGCGGAATTGGTAGACGCACTAGTTTCAGGTACTAGCGGGTAACTCCGTGGAGGTTCGAGTCCTCTCCTGGGCACCAACGAATAACATTGAACCCGCCTTGTGCGGGTTTTTTGTTTTGGGGCACTTTATCATCTTTATGTGGCCGGCCCCATTCAATAGCTAAAGCCTTAAGTTGGGCCAGAACTCTCAAAAGCAATAGTCCGGCCCCAAAGCATTGAGCCCGCTGACGCGGGCTCAAATTTTGCAGATCAGGCGAAGGGGTGAACGCGAACAATCGTTTCGTCCCGTTCTGGGCCGGTAGAGACAATCGCTACCGGAACACCTGTCACCTGCTCGAGTCGCAGCAGGTAATCACGTGCGGCCTGCGGCAGATCTTCCCAGCGTTTTACGCCGAAGGTGGTTTCAGACCAACCCGGCATGCTTTCGTAGATCGGCTCGCAACGCGCGACATCGTCTGCGCCCAGTGGCAATAGATCCAGTGTTTTGCCATCCAGCTTGTAGCCGGTGCAAATCTTCAATTCTTTAATGCCATCCAGCACGTCAAGCTTGGTGATGCACAAGCCCGTCAGACCGTTGATCATCGCCGAGCGACGCATCGCAGCCGCATCGTACCAACCACAGCGGCGCTTACGGCCGGTGACCGTACCGAATTCACGGCCGACGGTAGACATCTGGTAACCCGGCGTACCTTCGGTCTCGATATCCAGTTCGGTCGGGAACGGACCACCGCCCACACGCGTGGTGTAGGCCTTGGTGATGCCGAGGATGTAATGCAACATGCCCGGACCCACACCGGTACCAGCCGATGCCTGACCGGCGACACAGTTGGACGAGGTAACAAACGGGTAGGTGCCGTGGTCGATATCCAGCAAGGTACCTTGAGCACCTTCGAACAGCAGGTTCTGACCCGCTTTATTTGCGGCATACAGCGCTGCCGAGACATCACCAACCATAGGCTTGATCTGCTCGGCATCGGCCAATGCCTGTGCCAGAATCGTGGCGTGATCCAGTGGTTCTGCACCCAGATACTGGGTCAGTACAAAGTTATGGTACTCAAGGACTTCTTTGAGTTTGGCCGACAGCGTTTCCGGATGGAACAGGTCGTAAACACGCAGTGCACGACGGGCAACTTTGTCTTCGTATGTCGGGCCGATGCCTTTGCCCGTAGTACCAATCTTGGTATCGCTACAGCGCTTGGCTTCACGCGCACGGTCCAGTGCCGAGTGGTACGGCAGAATGACCGGGCAACCCGGGCTAATGGTGACGCGACCACGCACTTTGAGGCCATCGGCTTCCAGCGTAGCGATTTCGCTCAGCAGGTGATGCACGTCCAGCACGACACCATTGCCGATGTAGCAATGAACGCCGTCACGCACGATGCCCGAAGGCACGAGGTTCAGCTTGTATTCTTTTTCGCCAATGACGAGGGTATGACCCGCATTATGGCCGCCCTGAAAGCGCACCACACCGCCGGCGTTATCCGTTAGCCAGTCAACGATCTTGCCCTTGCCTTCGTCGCCCCACTGGGTACCCACTACTACGATATTTTTAGCCATACGCTACGTCTGTTCTAAGAAAAATGAATCAAAAAAACTTGTCGGTTCAGCAGGCCTGAACGACCCACTTGCCCTGCGTTTGCACCAGGATTCGATCACAAATCCCGCCGCTGTAAACCACTGCGCCGTTTGCCGGCAGCTGTACTTCGCCCGGCAGCGCATCGATCACGCGTTCGCCACCATCCCGCAATGCCTGAATGGCCTTGGCACGGGACGCGCGTACTTCAGCACTTGCCTCATCGGACAAGGCGGGCGCAAAGACACCCGCTGGCACTTCAGGCAATGCCGCCAGGCGACACAGCTCACGGACATCCAGCGAGAAACCCGTTGCCGGACGTGCACGACCAAAGGCCGCACCCACGCCATCGTAACGGCCGCCCAACACCATGGCCGTACTGTGGCCTGCGCAGTAACCCGCGAAGACCATACCACTATGGTAATGATACCCACGCAGGTCCGAGAGGTCCAAGTACAACGGCAGATCCGGTGCCTGACGAATAATCGCATCCAGGTCATCCAGCGCTTTGTGAATCGCTGGCACCTTGGGCAAGGTTTCACGGGCTTTATCCAGCACCGTGCGATCACCGTAGAGGCGCGGCAGCGCCAGCATGGCTGCGCGCAACTCGGGCCGCCAGTTGATTGTTTCGCTATCCAGCGCAGGGATGTCCTTGCGCTGCAACAGTTTGAAGAAGTGCTCTTCGCCTTCACCGGAGATACCAGCCAGCGTCATCAGCGTACGGAAGATGCCCATATGGCCAAGATCAATACGCGCTGCTGGCGCGCCCGCGGCCTGCAAGGTTGCTGCCGCCAGGCGAACAATCTCCAGATCGGCCGGCAGATCGGCGTAGCCGTAGATTTCGGCGCCCAACTGGAACGGCTCGCGGCTGGCTTGCATGTCGGCAGGCTGTGCGTGCAATACGCTGTGGCAGTAGCAGAGTCGAACTACGCCGGGGCGGTTCAACAAATGCGCGTCAATCCGGGCAACCTGTGCCGTCATATCGGCACGCACGCCCAGCGTGCGGCCAGAGCCCTGGTCGACCAGCTTGAACGTACGCAGATCCAGATCACGGCCAGCGCCGGTCAGAAGCGAATCCAAGTATTCGATCAGCGGTGGTTGAACCAACTCATAGCCATGTGCCTGATACAGATCAAGCAAACGACGGCGCAGGGTTTCAAGACGAGCCGCCTCATCGGGCAACGCATCGGCAACGGATTCGGGCAACAACCACTTCATCATGATGTTTGACGCAATACAGTAAGAATAAGCACACCGGCCAACATGGCTGTTAGACCCAGAAAGCGGATCTGACCGTCACGCAGCTGAAGCATACGTTCAAAAGTTTCCCGCCACTTGCTCGGCGAAATGAATGGGAGCATACCCTCAAATACGAGCATCAGGGCAATCGCCAACCAGATCGTGTCGTTCATGCAGGCACTCTTGGAATCGATAGGTTATTCGGATCGGGCAGCATCTGCGCCGACGGGAGGGTTTGCCGCTGCAGCTGCTGGCTGCGGGGCCTTCAAGCGATCCTGGAAAGCCGCTGCCTGACCGTATTGTTTAGCATAAGCTGCCACCAACCGGGATTCGGCGGTTTGCCGTTGTTGCTGGCTTTGCTTATAGGCATCGCCCAGCACCTGATCACGTTGTTTGGTCTGCAAAGCCACCAGCTGCTGTTCATCAGCAGAGAGTCCTTGCACGAGTCGCTGTTCCGCTTGCTGACGCGCAGCGGCCATGCGTTTGTAAATTGCTTCATTCGCTGCGTCTGCCAAACCCACCTGGCGCAAGCCCACCTGTTCGGCAGCCATGCCGAGCGGTGCTAATTCGGTATTCAACGCCGTCAGCCAACGCGCCTTGTCATCGGCAGAAAGCCCTTGCTGCAAGCTGGCGGCACTCTGGCTCTGCACAATACCCGCTAGGGTTTTAGCAAGCAGTGTCACAACGCGTTCATCTGCCGGATTTTTACCGGAGGCGGTGCTGGTATTAAACAGCGCCGGGTCGCTGACGTGCCAGGCTGCCCAGCCGGCAAGTTGCAGGGTCTGGTTGTCCTGCGTCGTAAACGATTGTGGCGTGCTCTGTTCGGCAGTTTGCAGACGGGTATCAATTAGCCAGACACGCTCGACAAACGGTAGTCGGACATAGAGGCCCGGTTCCATCAGCACGCGTGACGGCGCTTCTGCACCCGTGCGGATGACCACGCCGACCTGCCCGGTCTCAACAATCACGACAGAAAAAATCGCCAGCAATAAAAGCAATGCAACGGCGGCGGCACTTAACCGGCCAAAAGATAAGCGTCGATCAATCTTCGGTGTCTCTACGGCGGTCATGAGCCACTCCCCGGACGATCAACCCGATCTCGCGAACGCATCAGGTCACGATCACGCCACTGAGTCGATTGCGGTGCTACCCCTGCGTTGCCGGCTTGAGAGGCGCTGCGTTTGGATTGCGCGCCTGCGGGCTGCGTTCTGGCGACCAGGTCGGCATAGGTATCAAACACCAGCGGATATTGCTGACGCAAACTGGCATTGGCCGCAGCCACCTGATTCAGCGCGTCGGCACTGTCTGGCTTCGGGTTGCTTGCATTCAGGCGCATAACGGCGACATCCAGTTCCTGGGCGTAACCTGTGCTTTCTTCCTGCAGTCGATTGGCCAGCTTGCGGGCCTTGATCAGGCTTTCACCAGCAGCCGACTGGGCTTCGCGCAGCGCCTTGATCTGACTTTGTTCATCCTGCTCTGCCTGCTTGGCGGCCTGAACCACCTGGCTTGGCAATGCAATGTCTTTGATCTGTACTGCCTTGACCTGGATACCGGTATTTAAGGCATCCAGCGACCCCTGCACCTGCTGACGCACACCTTCCAGCATTGCCGTATCGCCAGCCGATTTGGCGCCCTGAACAATCGCCAGCGGCTGCGTTGCAACCGCCTGACGCAGTGCTGTTTCGGCAACGACACTTAATAATTCGGCAGGCGCTTCCGTGCGGCTCAGATAGGCCACAGGATCATTCACCTGATACACCACAGCATAGCCAACACCCACCAGATTCTGATCTGCTGTGAGCATCATGAGCGGGCTCTGGCGCTTGGCCGTCGCAACACCCACTTCCAGCGTTCGATCACTGGTGACATTCACAAGACGTACGCTTTCCAGCGGATAAGGCCAGCGCCAATGCCAACCCGGATCTTCGGTGCTGACAATCACACCGAAGCGACTGAGCACACCACGCTGATTCGCATCCACGAGGTAAAACCCGCTCATCAGCCACGCGCCGATCAGCAAAGAAACGCCAATCAGCCAGCTTTTCAGGGACAGGGCTTGCCAGCCAAGCAGCTCGTCTACGGGGGCAATAGATTGGGGACGATCTTCTTGCAGCGCCTCAGGCAAAGCCGGAGGCTCTCGACGCAGCAATGCAGCGATTTTGCAACGCGTGTTGTGAACGAGCTGCTGCCAGAGCACTTCCAGATCTGGCGGGCCTTCGGGTGGACCACTCGGCGGCGGCGAACCCCCGGTCGAAGGCACTATCGGTGTCTGCTTCTGTGTGTCTGCCGCGTTTGCGCCATTATCGGGTTGCACCGGATCCGTACCAGCTTGTTCTGGTACCTGTTCCGGATCTTTTTGTTCCGGTCGGTGGCTATTTCCCCATTGGGGATCATTGATCGACATCAGGCGACTGCTTTTCAATTTCCGGATGGGCAAATTCGGCAATTGCCGCCCTTAACCAGGGAAGACCCGCACCGGTTTGGGCGCTAAGTCGTACACGTGTGATTTTACCATAGGGATCCCGCTCAATCCCCGGCTCGGCGGCTGTTAGGTCGCACTTATTGTAAACACGAATCTGCGGCACATGGCTGGCGCCAATTTCGGCTAAAACCTTATTAACTTCGGCGATCTGCTGGTCTCGTGCCGGATTCGCCGCATCAATCACATGCAGCAGCAAATCCGCCTGCGTGGTGGTTTCAAGGGTCGCTTTGAAGGCTTCAACCAGCGTATGCGGCAGATCGCGGATAAAGCCAACCGTATCCGCCATAACGACATTACCCGCTTCGGGCAACCAGACACGCCGCACCGTGGTATCCAGCGTGGCAAACAACTGGTCGGCGGCATAGGCGCCGGAGTGCGTTAATGCATTAAAGAGCGTGGACTTACCGGCATTGGTGTAACCCACCAGCGAGATCGTTAACACGCCCTGCCGACTGCGCGCCCGCCCCTGCGTTCTGCGTTGCTTGGCCAGACGTGCCAAACGCTCCTTGAGCATTTTGACGCGGGTGCCGATTAAGCGACGGTCTGTCTCTAACTGGGTTTCACCGGGGCCACGCATACCAATACCGCCGCGCTGACGCTCCAAGTGCGTCCAGCCGCGTATGAGTCGTGAAGCGAGGTGTTCCAGTTGTGCCAGCTCGACCTGTAGCTTGCCCTCGGCACTTTGCGCACGCAGGGCAAAAATATCAAGAATGAGGCTGGTTCGATCAATGACGCGACCGTGCACGACTTGCTCGAGATTCCGCTGCTGCACCGGCGACAGGCCGTGGTTGAAAATGACCAGACCGGCATCGAGGGCCTTGGCGCGCTGCCCGATTTCTTCGGCCTTGCCGGAACCGACAAAGAGCGCCACATCGGGTCGATCTCGTCGACAGGTCATCACTTCGGCCACTTCGGCGCCCGCCGATTCGGCGAGCATGCGCACTTCCTCTATCGCTTCTTCAATGTCGAGATCACCGAAATTGACCTGCACAATGAGCACACGCTCTTTCGCCTCTTCAGCGGAGCGGCTCTGCGCAGACTTTCTGGCTAAGCGGGGATCTGACAACCCGGCCAGTGCCGGGTCGTTAACTGTCATGCCTCTGGCGAATCCTGACTAAAGCTCACCGCACGTGCCGGCACCACGGTTGAAATGGCGTGCTTGTAGACCATCTGGGTAACGGTGTTACGCAACAGCACCACATACTGGTCGAATGATTCAATCTGACCTTGCAGCTTGATACCGTTCACCAGATAAATCGACACTGGGACATGCTCACGGCGCAAGGCGTTAAGAAAAGGATCCTGCAGCAACTGGCCCTTATTTGTCATTGTTATTACTCCGCTTTCTTCTGATTATTGCGGGGGATGGGAGGCTGGTTAAGCGCTTGATGGATCAATTTAAAGCAAAAAACGGGAATGCGCAAAGCATTTTGCGCACAAGCCACGATTAATCGTCTGCGTAAGGGTTATGCGATACGTTGAACTGCACACGTAACGGCGTACCTTGCAGATTGAAATGGTCGCGGAAACAATGTTCGAGGAACCGGCGGTAGCTGTCCGGGATATGGTTCAGGGCGTTACCATGGATCACGATCAGCGGTGGGTTCATGCCACCCTGGTGGGCATAACGTGGCTTCGGCCGGAAGATGCCATGACGTGGCGGCGTCTGACGCGCAACCGCATCAATCAGCACACGTGTCAGTTGTGGCGTTGGCAACTTGGCCATTGCGGCTGCATAGGCCTTATCTACGGAACGCATGACTGAATCCAGACCCTTACCCTCTTTGGCCGAGATGTAATGGAAGCTGGCGAAATCGAGGAACTTGAATCGACGCTCGATGGCAATCTTGCATTGCTCACGATCGTAAGCATCCATGCCATCCCATTTGTTAATCGCCACCACCAGCGCACGGCCAGATTCTTTAATGAAACCAGCCAAATGCGCATCCTGGTCGGCAACGTCTTGTTGCGCATCCAGCACGAGGATCACCACGTTGGCGGCTTCAATGGCTTGTAGCGTTTTAATGACCGAGAACTTTTCAATGGCTTCGAAGACACGGCCCTTGCGGCGCACGCCCGCCGTATCAATCAGCTGATACTTTTTGTCACCGCGTTCGAACTCGATTTCAATCGCGTCACGCGTCGTGCCCGGCTGGTCAAATGCAATCACCCGCTCTTCGCCAAGCAAGGCATTGATGAGAGTAGATTTGCCAACGTTTGGACGGCCGGCAATCGCGACACGCGGGATACGATCGGCATCTTCTTCGTCTTCAGGATCTTCCGGAAAATCTTCAAGCGCTTCATCGACCAGGCTACGTACGCCTTCACCATGAGCGGCAGAAATCGGATGCGGCTCACCCAGACCCAGCTCGTGGAAGTCTGCAGTCACCACGCCACGATCCATGCCTTCAACTTTATTGACGGCCAACAGTACCGGGCGGTTAATCCGGCGTAGCAACTGGGCAATATCCTTGTCCAGCGGTGTGATGCCTTCGCGTCCATCAACAACAAAGATGATGCGGTCTGCTTCGTGAATGGCCTGCTCGGTCTGGCGCGCCATTTCCTGTTTGATGCCTTCGCGCGACTTGGGTTCGAAACCGCCCGTATCAATGGCCAAGAAACCTTTGCGACCCATCTTGCCATGACCATAGTGACGGTCGCGGGTTAAGCCGGGCACATCAGCAACAATGGCGTCCCGTGAGCGGGTCAGACGGTTAAATAGTGTGGACTTGCCAACGTTGGCGCGCCCAACCAGAGCGATTGTAGGTTTCATTGCAGTGTTACCGCCATCAGAGATCCGCCTCGCGTCTGGAGGAGGACAGTATTAGGGCTAAGCGCCGGCAGGATAGACATAACGCCCCCGCCACCAACATTCATGCGGCTGATAAATTCGCCCGTGTCTCGGTCGAGCACATGCAGAAAGCCTTCGGCATCGCCGACAACCAGGCCCATAGGCAATGCCACCGGCGCAGAAAGGTTCCGGTATTTGAGCTTGTCCTGACGCCAGACTGAAGCACCCGTGCCACGATCAAATGCGTGCACCACGCCCTGCTCATCCGGAATGAACACACGACGATCATCCATCGTGATGCCAGCCACAGAAGAGACTTCTTTAGACCAGATCTGGCTACCGCCCTGCATATCAAAACAGGCGGCACGTCCCTGGAATGCAACGGCACACATTTGTGACCCTTGCACAGCTGGCACGGTTACGACATCGGATACACGATCCAACTCAGTCGCACCACGCGGCACCGAAACAGTGCCTTCCCAGGCGGGCGCGCCATTCTGGAGCGAGAGCGCAAATATCTTGCCGCCCGGCATACCTACGAGCACAAACGGTCCGAATGGCAGTGGTGGCGCTACAGAGCGTACAGCCAGCGGCGGATTGCTACGTTGGTAGTTCCAGCGCTGTTTACCGTCTGCAGCATCGAGTGCAATGACCCGGTTGTCACTGGTACGTACGATGACCAGACCCTCGGTAATCGCAGGGGGTGCAACAAGCTCCCCCTTAACATTCGCCGTCCAACCCGGTTTGCCGGTTTCAAAGTCAAAGCTGAGTACCTCACCTTTGTAAGTACCAACAGCGACCAAGCGACCATCACTGGCAGTGCCCGATGATAGTTTCTGTCCGGCACTGGTGCGCCACACTTCTTTACCGTCATCCAGGCGCATGACGGTGCCATCGTGAGAGGCTGCCAAGACCACCGGGCCACCCGTTGCCGGCAGGAATGTAAAGTTGCCGGCTTTGCCAACGGAGGTCTGCCAATCCTGACGCACACTGACCCGTTCGACAATCGGCGTGAGCGGCGTGGGTTTCGGCTTGGAACTGCCAAACAAACCGCATCCCGCCAGCGTCAACGCCAGCAAGCTACCCACTAGGGCAGTGCGCATTCGACGGGACTGGAACTGACTCATTGTTTTACTTTCCCGTTGCTGCGGCTGTAGTCAGCGCATCACGTTTCTCTTGTACCAGACGGCGCAAGAGTTGGCCGGGCTCGCTACCGGCAAATTCCGAATTAGGCGTGACGTCTTTACCGCTCACATCCAGATTTTTCAACGCAGCATCATAGCTGGCACGTGCCTCGGTTAGCTTTCCCTGGGCAACATACGCATCACCACGAGCGGCATCGAAACGTGCGGCGAAACCAGCAGGCGCTGTTTCTGACAGCGTCTTGAGTGCACCATCGTAATCTTTCTGATCCATCTGCACACCGGCCAAACGCAAGCGTGCAACACCACGCACGGCATCTTTACCGTTTTCGGCAACCCAGATCAGCTGCGCTTCAGCACTTTTGCTGTCGCCAGCGGCTTCCAGTGTGGTGGCTGCCAGCAATGCGCCCAGTGACGCAAACTGGCTACGCGGATACTGATTAACCAACTCACCCGCTGCCTGTTTGACTTGGCTTGTATTCTGTTGCGCACTGGCCTGTTGCAACACCAGGAACACACGACTGGCTTCGGCATTCTGTGTTTTCAGATAGCTTTGCCAGCCATACCAACCCAACCAGCCCAGCGCAATAATCAGCACCAAGCCTGTCGCCCAGCCACCGTATTGCTTCCACCAGCTGCGTAGCGCGGCGATCTGTTCCTGCTCTTCTAAATCGTAAACAGCCATTTCATTCTTCCTATACGAATTCTTCGGGCTTAGAAGCCCTGACCCAGGTCGTTATCCGACCATTGTGACATGATGTGCTCGGCCAGATCATCCAGCGCGACGCGCACCTGATTATTGGCCGCATCGCCTTCAGCCCAGTCTTTCTGTTGCATGGCTTTAACGGTTACCTGTCCGCTCGCTACTTCGTCATCTCCGATGATAACGGCCAGCGGTGCGCCAGAGTTATCCGCGCGTTTCATCTGTGATTTAAAGCTACCGCCACCACAGTGATAAAGCACGTTCAAACCGGTGTCGCGCAGGCTTTCGGCCACACGAATCGCCAGGTCAGCAGCCGCATCGCCCTGATGGATGATGTACACGTCCGGCGATTCGGCTTGCGGCAGATTACCTGCATCTTCAAGCAGCGCCAGCAAACGTTCGAAACCCAGTGCAAAGCCACAGGCCGGTGTTGGCTTGCCGCCTAACTGCTCGACCAGTCCATCGTAACGACCACCGGCACAAACTGTGCCCTGTGCGCCCAATGCATCGGTCACCCATTCGAACACGGTCAGATTGTAATAATCCAGACCACGCACTAAACGCGGGTTCACTGTAAACGAGATACCCGCATGACGAACCAGTGATTGCACGCGCTCGAAATGGGCCAGCGATTCTGCACCAAGATAATCCATGAGTCGTGGCGCTTCGTTCACCAGTGCCTGCATTGCAGGATTCTTGGTGTCGAGGATGCGCAGCGGATTGCTGTGCAAACGACGCTGCGCATCTTCGTCCAGCTGGTCCTGATGTGCTTCGAAATAGGTAATCAGCGCAGCACGATGTGCCGCACGTTCCTCTGGTTGCCCCAGGCTGTTGATTTCCAGACGGATGTTGTCCAGACCCAGATCCTGCCAGAGACGCGCGCCCATCAGAATCTGCTCGGCATCGACATCCGGCCCGGTAAAGCCGAATGCCTCGACGCCTACCTGATGAAACTGACGATACCGACCCTTTTGGGGACGCTCGTGACGGAACATTTGCCCCGTGTAGTACAAACGCTGGGGGCGCTCGGCGGCCACGTTGTGTTGAATGACCGCACGCACGCAACCGGCCGTACCTTCCGGACGCAGCGTGAGCGCTTCGCCGTTGAGGCTATCAACAAAGGAGTACATTTCCTTTTCAACAATATCCGTTACTTCGCCAATCGCACGCTTGAACAGTGGCGTTGGCTCAACGATCGGCATGCGGATCGGACGATACCCATAGCTCTTGAGCCAGGCACGCAGAGCTTCTTCCAACCATTCCCAGGATTCTGCTTCGTCGGGCAGGATATCGTTCATGCCGCGAACGGCTTGCAGGCGATTACTCATACTAAAACTTTCCGTTGATACGTGCGTGCAACGTACCGGTCAATAATGTCTTTGAATTCGTTGGCAATGTTATCGCCGCGCAGCGTGACTGTTTTAACGCCATCTTCAAACACCGGCGCTGCTGGCACTTCACCGGTACCCGGCAAGGAAATGCCGATATTGGCGTGCTTGCTTTCGCCCGGGCCATTCACGATACAACCCATCACAGCCAGGGTCATATTCTCGACGCCATCGAACTGCTCTCGCCACTGCGGCATCGCTTCGCGTACGTAACTCTGCACTTCTGAAGCCAGTTCCTGAAAGAACACACTGGTGGTTCGGCCACAGCCAGGACAAGCCGTCACGAGTGGCGTGAATGCACGCAGCCCCATGGTCTGCAGCAACTCCTGAGCGACCTGCACTTCCAGCGAGCGCGAACCATTTGGCTCCGGCGTCAGCGATACGCGGATGGTGTCACCAATGCCTTCTTGCAATAACACCGACATGGCTGCCGTTGAGGCAACGATGCCCTTGGAACCCATACCGGCTTCGGTGAGCCCCAGGTGCAGCGGGTAATCACAACGGGAAGAGAGATCGCGGTACACCGCGATCAAATCCTGAACACTGGATACCTTGCACGACAGCACGATACGATCGCTTGGCATGCCAATACTTTCGGCCAGCGCAGCGGACTCCAGCGCCGATAAAATCAGCGCTTCCCGCATAACTTCATTGGAAGATCGCGGCGTGGCTGCATTGGCGTTCTCATCCATCACGCGTGCCAGCACGGATTGATCCAGACTGCCCCAGTTGACACCAATGCGCACCGGTTTGTTGTAGCGCACGGCCAGCTCGATCATTTGTGCGAACTGTTCGTCTTTTTTCTTACCGAAACCCACGTTACCCGGATTGATCCGGAATTTATCCAGCGTTTCAGCACAGGCCGGGTAATCGGTGAGAAGACGATGGCCGTTGTAGTGAAAATCACCAATCAACGGCACATGCACATCCATACGCAACAACTGTTCACGAATCTCCGGCACCGCCGCTGCGGCCTCTGGTGAGTTCACGGTGATACGGACCATTTCCGCACCGGCACGCGCCAGCTCGGCAATCTGTATGGCCGTTTTAAGCACATCAGCCGTATCGGTGTTGGTCATGGCCTGCACCACAACCGGCGCACCGCCACCCATGGTGACGGCACCAATCGAAACAGAGCGGGTCAGTTTACGTTGCAGCGTCATAGCGTCAATGTCTTAGCGCAACACCTGACGTGACACATCATCGCCAGTGAGTTTATCGAGTTTGACGGGTTCATCACGCCAGCGCGCCTGCACCTGACGTGCATTACCAATCAACACATCCAGAGGTGCTGCGCCCGTAATGAATTGTGTCGTGCCAGCAGCATTAAGCTGCGAATAAATGATGCGACCCGTGTGATCACGAACTTCAACCCAGGCGGGTGCGGCAAACTTCAACTCCAGGGTGCCCGGGCTGGTTGGCGCCTGAGCAACCACGTCTGTTCCGGCCTCTGGCTTGGCAGCCTCTGTAGAGGCTGGTGCTGCTGACTCGGCAGTTTGTGGCTGAACCACATCCTGACGCACCCAGCGATTGACCAGCGACTGTGCAGACTCAATGGAGTCATCCCAGAAGCTACCTGGCATGGCATACGCCAGCACGACAGCCAGAATAACCATCACCACACCCAGCTTCAGCATGCGCTTTTCCTGGCGCTTGGTTTCGCCATCGCGACGAGCGGCAGGGGCTGCCTTCAACGACGAAGTCGATGCCTGAATGTGGTTTTTCTTGACGGCTGGGCTACCACCCGGTACTTCAGCGATCAAGGCATCAACAGGCACCTCAAGCAGACGACCATAGGCACGCAGAATACCCACGGCGAAGGTACGGCCCGGCAGCGCTTGCCAATCTGATGCCTCGATCGACTGGATGACCTTGTTGCCGACTTTGAGCGCATAGGCGGCATCGCCGACAGACATTCTCTTTGCTTCACGAGCAGCGGCCAGACCATTGCCTGATGATGCTGTAGGCGCTGCTTCGACAGCTTGCGCAGCATCTGGTGTCGACGGTATCGGCATATCGATTTCGGTTTGAGGATTCTGATTGGTTTCGTTTTGCATGATGCTTTCCGGTGGTCCGGTTATTGAAGTTTCTGAGAAGGCGTTACAGCTTGAACACCATAACGGGCAGCCTGTTGACGATAGCGGCTCGCCAGCGCGGCATCACCCATGTCTTGCGCGCATCGTGCGGCATTATCCAGCGCGCGCACGGGGGTGTTGTACAGCGGATTCCCTAACGCAATATCTAACTGGGTCAGGCCTTGCTGATACTGTTTGGCATCACAGAGGAATAAACCGTAATTGTTGCGGATATCCGGGTCGTTCGGTGCCAGCGCAATAGCTTTCTGGAAATTGCTATTGGCTGATGACTGTTCGCCGAGCTGCATATACACCAGGCCGAGCATGCTGTAGGCCGGCGCATATTGCGGATCAATCTTGGTCGCGTTACCCAATTCATCGAGGGCCGTTTTCATGCTGCCCTGCTGGTAGTACAGCGCAGCCAGTTCGGTATGGACGCGTGCGCGACTCACCGGGTCACTCACGACCGGCTTGCCCTCATTAGGCAATGCGGGATTCGTACTGGTGCAAGCCGCCAACAGAGTGCACACGCCAAAAACCACAGCCAACAAACGCAAAGCACGTGCGCTCACAACGAGCCCCCCTGCGTGACGGTACGGACTGGCGGCATGAGTTGTGTCCGCTTGGTTTTATCCTGCACCTGCCCTGCTAATTGACCACAGGCGGCATCGATATCATCGCCGCGCGTTTTACGCGTGGTCGTAACGAACCCAGCCCCGATCAGGATGTTGGCAAACGCTGAAATACGATCGCGCGGGGAGCGACGATAGGGACTGCCCGGGAACGGGTTAAACGGAATCAGGTTGAACTTGCAACGGAACTTGGCCTTGGTCACGAGCGCAACCAATTCTCGGGCCTGCGCGGGACTATCGTTCACGCCTTCGAGCATGACATATTCAAATGTGATGAAGTCGCGTGGCGCCTTATCCAGATAACGCTTACAGGCAGCCATCAGTTCTGCCAGCGGATATTTCTGATTAATAGGCACCAGCACGTCGCGCAAGGCATCATTCGGCGCATGCAGCGACACGGCCAATGCCGTTGGGCACGCTTCGCGGAGACGATCCATAGACGGCACGATACCCGATGTAGAAACCGTCACACGACGACGCGACAAACCATAGGCATGGTCATCGAGCATCAGGTTCAACGCCGGTATCAAGGCATCAAAGTTAGCCAATGGCTCGCCCATACCCATAATGACCACATTGGAAATAATGCGCTCACCCTTGGGATCAAAACCCAGCGCCTTATTGGCCAGCCAGAGCTGTCCAATGATTTCAGCGGTGGTCAGATTCCGGTTAAAGCCCTGTTTCCCTGTCGAACAGAAGGCGCAATCCAGCGCACAACCGACCTGCGTGGAGATACAGAGGGTGCCCCGATCAGTCTCGGGAATAAATACGGTTTCAATCAGATTGCTGGCGCCGACATCCATCAGGAATTTACGGGTACCGTCATCGGAAATCTTGTCAGACACTATTTTCGGCAAACGGATTTCGGCCACGTCCGGGAGCCGCTCGCGAAACACGCGCGCAAGGTCCGACATGGCAGAAAAATCAGTTTCGCCACGCTGATAGATCCAGCGTAAAAGCTGATTGGCCCGGAAAGGCTTTTCGCCAATCTGGGCCAACCAGGCTTTCAGCCCGGCCATATCGAGGTCGAGCAGATTTTGCATCGTTACTGCTTTAGCGCAATCTTAGCGGCTGTAAACGTTCATGCCGGGGAAGAAGAAAGCAATTTCCACAGCAGCGGTTTCCGGCGCATCGGAACCGTGAACAGCGTTGGCATCGATCGACTCAGCAAAGTCAGCACGAATCGTACCTGGCTCAGCCTTTTTCGGATCGGTTGCGCCCATCAGGTCACGGTTCTTGGCAATGGCATCTTCACCTTCGAGCACTTGCACGAACACTGGGCCCGAAATCATGAACTCAACCAGATCCTTGAAGAAAGGACGCTCTTTGTGAACTGCGTAGAACTGACCAGCTTCAGCAGCCGACAGGTGCACCAGACGACCGGCAACAACCTTCAGGCCAGCGCCTTCAAAACGGGCGATGATTTGACCGATAACGTTCTTGGCGACGGCATCAGGTTTGATAATGGAAAGGGTGCGTTGGATTGCCATAAAAACTCCGTAGTTCTGTCAGCAGATTGAAGGGAAACCCGCATTTTAGCAGACTGGGAGGTGCTGCGTCGCAGCATCCCATCAAGAAAACCTTTGGGAAATGTGCGATGCGCAGCCACCCAGCTACCAACCCATCCCTAACTATCCTGCCTTTTACATGCCTTTTGCGCGACGTACGGTAATAGACTCTCCACCAACACCCCAGTTATCGGTATCGACCTCATCAATAACAACAACCGTGGTATTCGGATTCTTTCCCAAAATATCGACCAATAATTGCGTAGCGCCTTGAATTAGCGCTGCTTTCTGTTCGAAAGTCGCACCCTCACGGGTGATCTTGATATTCACATAAGGCATAATTTTTTCCAAAAAAAGAGGAGGCCGAAGCCTCCCCTGTGTTTCCTATAACAAATTAATGACGTTCGATTGCACTCGGATGCAGCGCGCCACCTTCTTCATGCTCAACCAGCTCTTCTTCAGGCTCGTTGGCATCCTGGAAGGTTTCGTTGTTCAGATGGGCGCGCATTTTCTTTTCGTTGAGCTCGCCACACCACTTGGCCACCACGATGGTGGCAACGCCGTTACCAATCAGGTTCGTCAGCGCACGCGCTTCAGACATAAAGCGGTCAATGCCCAGAATCAGCGCCAGACCAGCCACTGGCACACCGCCGACTGCAGACAACGTCGCCGCGAGCACGATAAAGCCGCTACCCGTTACACCCGCAGCACCTTTAGACGTGAGCAAGAGCACAGCCAACAATGTCAGCTGCTGCGTCAGATCCATCGGCGTGTTGGTGGCTTGAGCAACAAAGATTGCCGCCAGCGACAGATAAATCGAGGTGCCATCGAGATTGAACGAGTAACCAGCCGGAATCACCAGACCGACCACGGATTTCTTGGCGCCCAGGTTTTCCATCTTGGCCAGCATACGTGGCAGTACCGATTCCGAAGACGAGGTACCCAGAACAATCAGCAGCTCTTCCTTGATGTACTTGATGAACTTCCAGATACTGAAGCCATGGAAGAAGGCAATAATGCCGAGTACCACAAAAATGAACAGCAGACAGGTCATGTAGAAGGTGCCCATCAACTTGCCCAGCGACAACAGCGTACCAACGCCATATTTGCCGATGGTGAAGGCCATGGCGCCAAAAGCACCAATCGGAGCCAGCTTCATGATCATGCCGACCATGTTGAACAGCACATGCGAGATCTTGTCATTGATTTCAAAGACCAGACGACCTTTTTCGCCCAGTGCATGCAACGCAAAGCCGAACATGATCGCAATCAACAACACCTGAAGAATCTCACCCTTGGCAAACGCGTCGACGATGGTCGTAGGGATTACATGCAGCAGAAAATCAACCGTTCCCTGCATCTTGCCAGGACCGGTGTAAGCATTCAGATTCTTGGTATCGATCGTGTTCGGATCAATGTTCATGCCAACGCCAGGTTCCAGCACATTGATCATGACCAAACCAAAGACCAGCGCAATCGTACTAACCACTTCAAAGTACAACAGCGCGTAGCCCCCCGTTTTGCCAACGGTCTTCATGTTTTCCATGCCGGCAATGCCAGAAACAACCGTACAGAAAATAATTGGAGCAATGATCATCTTGATCAGCTTAATGAAACCATCACCTAATGGCTTCATATCAGCGCCCAGCGCGGGGTAGAAGTACCCCAATAGAATGCCGATGGTTACGGCAATCAGCACCTGGACATACAGGGATTTGAACCAATTGATTTTCATGAGGTTTCTCGATGATTAGGGGTTGGCGGATTCTACGGGATCAAAAAACCTAGGTCACGCGGCAATGCACAACCCCGTAACCGTGAGCGTCACCTCACACATAAAGCAAAAATTACCTCTCTGGCATCGACCCGAGTTCGTCATACACCGACTGCAGTAGTTTCTGTCCAATGCGCGGTGCCATTTCTCTTTGAACTGGCAGCAATGCCTGTTTGAACGCAGCTCTTTCTGACGGGGAAAGTTTGTACACAACCGTCTTCCCTGATTTTCTGATCTTCTCAAGATCCTGATCGTTCTGATGCTTTGCAATACGATTGGCAAACACCGTTGACTCAGCCATGGCCTTTTCCAGTTTTGCTCTTATATCGGTTGGTAGCGCATCCCAGAACTTCTGGTTAACGACAACGGCATAACCCAGATAACCGTGCTCGGTGATAGCCAAGTGCTTTTGTACGTCGTATAGCTTTTGCGTATAAAAGTTTGATGGTGGGTTCTCAGTCCCATCAATGGCGCCTGACTGAAGCGCGTGATAAACGTCGGAGAACATGAGCGCCTCAGGCACCGCCCCCAAGGCACGCATTTGCGCCTCAAGCACTTTGGACGGCTGAACCCGCATCTTTTTCCCTTTTAGATCTGCGGGCTGCGTGATGGATGTATTCGCCGAAAATGATTTGAACCCATTATCCCAATAGCTCAAACCGCGCATACCCTTTGGCTCAAGCTTGGCCAGAATCTCTTTGCCAATGCGGCCTTCGGTAATTCTATGCAGTTGCTCATAGCTACCAAACAGATAAGGCAAATCAAATATCTGGAATTCTTTAATGCCTAGGGGGCCAAACTTGGCAAGGGATGGCGCAAGAATTTGTACCTTGCCTTGCTGCAAAGCGTCTATTTCTTCTTTATCTTTATAGAGCGTGCTATTGGCGTACACCTCTATCCTGACGCGACCCTTGGTATATTCCTCGGCTTTTTTCTTGAAGTAAGCGGCCGCAAGTCCTTTAGGCGTGTCGTTGGCAACAATATGACTGAACTTGATAACGATGGGCTGCTGGGCAATCGCCCAGCCAGAACAGGCGAATAACAGCGAAGCAGCAAGCAGTTTTAGTCTTATCACTCAGTGCTTCTCCATCGTTTGGGGGGCGCTTACCCTGATGCATATTCCAACGTGTTATGACGCAGCACAAGTTGCACCGCAGCACGACTACAGACACTTATTACTTTGAGCTTGCCACACTAGCGACCCACCCTCGACCCACGCATTACCCTGATCCGAGAAACCCAGTTCAGCCACCCATGCTAACTGACCATCAATCCATAATGCCGGCAGGCGGGGACGAACCCATGCGGGCACACCCTGCGCCCTGAGCAGCTCGGACACGACGCCCCGGCAGCGCCCGGCTGGTTGGAATCGTTGCCCCTGCCCAAGGGGTTTAATCACCCTATCCGCAGACTGCATCCCCCCTGCACTGCCCGTGATGAGCAGCAGGCCATCTGGCCACGCTGTCGAACCGGCCACCAATTTGTAGGGTGCTGGCAGCGCCGCTGTCATCGACACGTCCAGCCAGAGTCGATCTCGCCAAAGATGGCAGCCTGTTTCACCAAAACGAACCAGGGTTTCCGAATCAGCACGTGCGCCTGTGATTTGCGTGACCAGAGCTTCCAGACGGCGGGCGGCGGGGATATGAATGCCAGCGGCGTTTAATCGATGCTTGAGCACGTTCTTTATCGCGTCCGGCGGCAGCAGTGCCAACCGGGACACAATCAAATGGCCGCTTTGATCCTGGCACGTCTGGGCATCCATCTCGGCCAGGCGCGCCAACAAGGCATTCTGATGCTGCATTTGTTCAGCCGTTCTGGCCAAGACGGATACCGCACCCGGAAACTGCTGCGTGACTGCCGGCAAAACGACATGACGCATATAGTTACGCCGAAAATGCAGGTTCTGGTTACTTTCGTCTTCGACCCAGCGCACTTCATGTGCTATCGCCCATGTACGAAGGTCATCTCGGGGCAAATCAATAAAGGGGCGGATCAGTTGCTTGCCATTCAGGAATCTCGTACCCGGCATGGCTGCCAACCCTTGCGGACCGGCACCCCGAAACAAATTGAGTAGCAATGTTTCAGCCCGATCATTCTGGTGATGTGCCATGCAGAGCACATCGGCATCCACCCCGGAAAATACGGCATAGCGCGCTTCTCGTGCCGCACGTTCCAATCCGCTACCTGCGGCATTCAATGGTGGCAATGTGGCAATTTCGCAAGGCACATCCAACGTGAGGCAAGTTTGACGACAAAACTCGGCCCAAGCCGCCGCGTTCGGCGAAATACCATGATTAACGTGTACCGCAGAAAGCGTTATAGGAATTTGGGTGCGCACATGAACCAGCACCTGCAAAAGCACCATGGAGTCCATGCCGCCGGACAATGCCACGCAGACTTTATGGCCCGGCAGGCGCTCTACGCTCAACGCCTGGCGCACATGACTGACTAAATCTCTAGCGTCCGTTGTCATTCGGACTCAGGCAGCTGCTGAACAAAGGTTCAGGTAGCAACCTCATCAAAAGCACCGTAGGCCATCAACCGATCGATACGTCGGCGTACCAAGGCATCGTGATCCAAACCACTAACACGACCCAATGCCTGCTCTAAGGCCTGCTTGAGGTTCTTGGCCATACCGACGACATCACGGTGCGCACCGCCCGGCGTTTCTTCAACGACCTGGTCGATCAGACCCAGGCCCTTCAATCGGCCTGCTGTAATGCCCATGATCTCTGCCGCTTCCGAGGCTTTCTCGGCACTTTTCCAGAGAATCGTGGCACAGCCTTCAGGCGAGATGACCGAATACGTTGAATGTTGCAGCATGAGCACTTCATCACCAACGGCAATAGCCAGCGCGCCACCAGAACCGCCTTCGCCAATCACTGTGACGATGATCGGTGTCTTCAATTCAGCCATAACCAGCAGATTACGGCCAATGGCCTCTGATTGGCCGCGCTCTTCTGCGCCAATACCCGGATAAGCACCCGGGGTATCCACAAAGGTAAAGACAGCCAAACCGAATTTTTCTGCCAGCTTCATCAGGCGCAGCGCTTTGCGATAGCCTTCAGGACGCGGCATGCCGAAGTTACGGTAAATCTTTTCTTTGGTATCGCGGCCCTTTTGATGGCCGATCACGATACATGGATCGCCATTCAGGCGCGCCAGACCACCCACAATTGCCGTGTCGTCCGCAAATGCGCGGTCACCATGCAACTCATGGAAGTCGGTAAAAATGTTTTCGATGTAATCGAAGGTATAGGGACGCTGCGGATGGCGCGCAACCTGTGCGCTCTGCCATGGCGTGAGCTTGGCGTAAATATCGTGGGACAGCGCACGGCTCTTTTCTGCCAGTCGCTCAACCTCTTCAGAAATATCAACGCCCGATTCTTCCTGCATGGCGCGAAGTTCCTCGATCTTGCCTTCCAGTTCGGCAATCGGCTGCTCAAAGTCGAGAAAAGTGGTTTTCATCGGCGCTAATTCCTGGAGTCTTTACGTTGGCTCTATTCTAACAGAGGGGAAGGTATTCCCAAGGTTTGCTGCAAAACGAACTAAAACAGCCCCTCTTGATGGGTGCTATCGCTGCCCATCTGCCACAAAGGGGTTGTCCATGCGCTCATCCCCAAAAGTGGACATCGGGCCGTGCCCGGGCACAAAACGGACGTCATCCCCCAGCGGAAAGAGCTTTTCACGAATGGAATGGATCAGTTGCTGATGGTTCCCCTTGGGGAAATCCGTACGGCCGATGGATTGCTGGAACAGCACATCCCCGACCAAAGCCAATTGCGATGACGCATGATAAAAGCACACATGCCCCGGCGTGTGCCCTGGGCAATGAATAACATCCAGCGTTTCACCTGCCACCGTGACCGTGTCGCCATCGTCTAGCCAACGCGATGGGACAAATGCATCCGCATGCGGAAAACCAAACTGCTTGGACTGTGTGGGCATCCCATCGATCCAGAACAGATCCTCTTTATGGGGACCTTCAATCGGTATATTCAGTCGTTTAGACAGTTCGGCAGCGCCACCCGCATGATCGATATGCCCATGCGTAATCAGAATCTTTTCAAGCGTAACGCCTCTTTTTTTAATCTCGGCTTCGAGGCGATCCAAGTCACCACCGGGATCGACAATCGCACCCCGTTTGTTGCTGGGCGACCAAATCAGGGTGCAGTTCTGTGAAAAAGCCGTCACCGGCAAAATGGCAAACTCAAGTGCAGACATCATCGTTTATCCGGGTTCGTGGCAAAATGACCACCTCAATACTTTATTTTGCCACGGCGCAGACAGAGATCGGAAGAGCGTCGTGTAGGGAAA
>ERZ650303.80-NODE-80-length-24801-cov-10.669563_pt1 | contig 24801 bp, 31 predicted proteins | sample MGYA00376239_ERZ650303 | MGnify/ENA primary metagenome ERZ650303 (study PRJEB26733, sample SAMN07839262) | wastewater metagenome | biome: small river; feature: stream; material: water | place: USA: North Carolina | collected 2016-04-05 ... | reverse complement strand
CCCTGACCCTCGCGGATGCCAAGACCATCTACAGGCGGGACTTCTGGGACCGGGCACAGTGCGACAAGCTGCACCCCGACCTCGCGTTCGACCTGTTCGACGGCGCTGTGAACAGCGGCATCGGTCAGGCGATCCGGTGGCTGCAACGGGCAGTCGGTGTCGCTGACGATGGGGTGGTCGGACCCTTGACGCTGGCTTCGATCAACCGGGAGAACGACCCCAGCGCCGTGCAGGCACGGTTCAACGGGCACCGCCTGGACTTCATGACAAGACTGTCCACATGGGACGTTTTCGGGAAGGGGTGGGCGCGGCGGATCGCGTTCAACCTTCAATCTGTAGGTAAGTAACCAAGGACCATCATGCAAAATATCGTCGTCATCCTCCAACTGATCCCCGCCCTCGTTGCCGCTCTCAAGGCCATCGAGGACGCCATCCCCGGCTCCGGCATGGGGGAGCAGAAGCTGTCGGCTGTCCGCGCCATGCTCGAAGTCATCGACGGCAGCATCAGCAAGCTGTGGCCGCAGATCAGCGGCGTGATCGGCGTGCTGGTCAACCTGTTCAACGCCACCGGCGTGTTCAAGAAAGCCTGACCGTGGGACGGCTCCTCGACTTCCTCGACCTGTTCCGCAAGGGCGCGGCTGTCACTGAGCCTGCCCTGTGGAAGAACCGCAGCGCCCTGATCCTGGCGCTGACCGCCCTGATCCTGACCGGGTGCCGCGTTGCTGGAGGGTTCGGCTATGTCCTTCCTATCACGGAGACTGATGCGGCCAGCATTGCTACTGCCATTGCTGTGGTTGTTGGCCTGTTCAGCACCTTTGCCACCAGCGACAAGGTTGGAGTCCTTCCGCCTAAGTTGCCGACCGACAGCTTCCCCACATTGGACCCAGCAGTCCCCGAGCCTGAGAAGCCTCGATCCAGCGAACCCTTCAACGCTGAACGCGGAAGTTGATGGGGGAATGCTGGGAATCCGGTGTAAGTTTTGAAGTAATTTCTTTGATATGTTGTGTTTTCCGTTAGTATGTGTAATATTGCATAACGTACCGGCGCGATCACCGGGTTCCTAACGGAAGTGAAAATGAGCGAAGAGTTGGAACAAGTAGCGGTCGAAACCCCCGCGTCAGAACCGGTTGCTACGGCAGCGCCGGAAACTGAGGTTATTGAAACGCCGGTCGAAACGCCAGTTGAACCACCGCCCAAGACCTTCACTCAGGAGGAACTGGACGCAGCGATTGGCAAGCGGCTTGCACGAGAGCAGCGCAAGTGGGAACGGGAACATCAGGTTGTGGCTCCGCCACAGGTGAATCTCCCCGCACCCGATCAATTTGAGTCAGTTGAGGCTTACGCCGAAGCACTGGCCGCAAAGAAGATCGAGCAGCGGGAACAGATGCGCCAGCAATCTGAGATTCTTGAGAGCTATCACGAGAAGGAAGAGGATGCTCGTGGACGGTACGATGACTTCGACCAAGTTGCGTACAACCCGAATCTCCGAATCACGACCGCGATGGCTCAGGTGATCCAGGCTTCTGACAATGGTCCCGATGTGGCTTACTACCTCGGGACGAATCCGAAAGAAGCAGATCGCATTTCCAAGTTGCCACCTCTGGTTCAGGCCAAGGAAATCGGGAAGATCGAAGCGAAGATCGCCTCTGATCCCCCGGTGAAGAAGACATCAAGTGCCCCGGCTCCGATTGCGCCGGTCACTGCCCGTTCGGTGGGTACGCCCACCTACGATACAACCGATCCTCGGTCTGTGAAGACCATGAGTACGTCGGAGTGGATCGCAGCGGACCGTGCCCGACAAATGAAGAAGCTGGAAGCCCGACGCTACTGACAACCAACTTTAGGAACTAACTATGTCCAATTCTCTGTTGACGATTGACATGATCACCCGCAAATCGCTGGAGATCCTGGAAAACAACCTCGTCATTTCCCGCAACTGCAACCGCCAGTACGATGACTCGTTCGCTGTGCAGGGTGCCAAGATCGGCTCCACGCTGCGTATCCGCTTGCCGGATCGTGCGCTGGTGACTGATGGTGCTGCCCTTCAGGTGCAGGACGACAACGAGCAGTACACCACGCTGACCGTTGCCAGCCAGAAGCACATCGGCATCAACTTCACCTCTGCTGAACTGACCATGCAGTTGGATGACTTCGCAGAGCGTGTTCTCAAGCCTCGTATCAGCCAGTTGGCTGCATCCGTGGACGCTGACGTTGCCAACGCCTACAAGTCCATCTGGAACTCTGTCGGAACCCCTGGCACCGTGCCTGCAACCTCTGCCGTGCTGCTTGCGGCCCAGCAGAAACTGAACGAGTCGGCAGCACCCCTGTCGCCGCGTTACGCCACCGTCAACCCGGCTGCAAACGCTGGTTTGGTCGAAGGCATGAAGGGCCTGTTCAACCCCACCGACACCGTGTCCCGCCAGTTCCGCAACGGCATGATGGGCACCGGCGTCCTCGGGTTTGATGAGGTCAACATGTCGCAGTCCATCGGGATGCACACCACGGGCGATTGGGGAACCACGATCACCAGCACGGGTACCCTGTCCACCCAAGGTCAGGCCACGCTGCCGATCAGCTTCACGGGTTCGGGCAAGACGTGGAAAGCCGGTGACGTGTTCACCATCGCTGGCGTGTACGCGGTCAACCCGCAGACCCGTCAGTCCACGGGCAGCTTGCAGCAGTTCGTCGTGACCGCTGACCTGACCGCCAGTAGCACCGGCACCCTGTCGATTGCCCCTGCGATCTACACGGCATCGCACGCTCTGGCAACGGTGGACTCGTTCCCGGTTGCCACTGCTGCCGTCACGATGGTCGGCTCCGCTGCCAGCCAGTACGCCCAGAACCTCGTGTACCACAAGGACGCGATCACTCTGGCGACTGCCGACCTGCTGCTGCCGCAGGGTGTGGACATGGCCTCGCGCCAGACCCACAACGGCATCTCGATGCGGATCGTGCGCCAGTACGACATCAACAACGACCGGATGCCGTGTCGTGTTGACGTTCTGTACGGCTACTCGGCCATCCGTCCGCAGATGGCGACCCGCCTCTGGGGTTAACCTGATCGGGGCTTCGGCCCCGGTTCCCTCATTCATATTTCTGGAGAAACATCATGGCAATTCCCTCAGTTGGCGGCGGTTATCAAGTTGGCGACGGCAACCGCAACGAAGTTTCGCTCAACTACTCCCCTACGCCCCCGGCCAAGACCGCTGCTGCAACCCTGACGATGGCCGAGTTGACCTCGGGCATCATCGCTTGCACCTCCTCGGGCAACTACTCCTTGACGACGATGACCGGCACCGAAATGGATGCCGCTCTGGTCAACGCCAAGGTTGGTTCGACGTTCGATCTGGCGATCAACCATGCGTCCGCCACCAACGTGATCACCCTCGCGGGTGGCACGGGTGTGACCGTGGTCGGCCTGGCGACCGTCACGGGCATCACCAGCGGTTCGTTCCGCTTCCGCAAGACCGGCACGGCAACGTGGTCGGCGTATCGTTTGGCTTGAGGGACTTCGGTCTGACACTCTGACAGGAACAAAGGGGCTTCGGCCCCTTTACTACACCTATGGTCATCTACCTCCGACACCCCGTTCATGGCACCAAGGTGGCATGTTCCGATCAAGAAGCAAAATATGACCAATCTCTCGGTTGGTTGATCTACAATCCCAATACGCTCGACACCGTTGTCGTGGCGGCTCCTGTCAAAAAGACGGATGGTCGGCTGAAAGAGAATCGGCGCAAACCCGTTGAAGGAGTATAGAATGACCTCTGCCGGTGAACAGATCAATGGTGCCCTTCGCCTGATCGGTGCCTTGGCTGAAGGGGAAGTCCCTTCATCGGAAACCTCTGCCGACGCTTTGATGGCGTTGAATCAGATGCTCGACTCGTGGAACACCGAGCGGCTGATGATCTACAACACCATCGACCAGACGTTCACATGGCCTGCCGACCAGATCACCCAGACCCTCGGACCCTCCGGTGACTTCATCGGCCTGCGTCCGGTCGAACTGGATGACTCCACCTACTACCGTGATGCCTCGACCAACGTGTCGTATGGCATCAAGTTCATCAACCAGCAGCAGTACGACGGTATCGCTGTGAAGACGGTCACCTCCACGTACCCACAGGTCATGTGGATCAACATGGAGTTTCCTGACATCACGATGACGGTGTACCCAAAACCCACACGGGCGCTGGAGTGGCACTTCATCTCGGTTCAGGAACTGAGCCAGCCTGCGACCCTTGCCACTGAGTTGGCGTTCCCTCCCGGCTACCTGCGTGCCTTCCGGTACAACTTGGCTTGTGAGATTGCCGCAGAGTTTGGCATTGAGCCCCCAAGGACCGTTGCACGGATCGCGATGGTTGCCAAGCGCAACCTGATGAGCCAGAACAACCCCGGCGACCTGATGAGCATCCCGTATGCGATCGTGGCAACTCGTCAACGGTTCAACATCTTTACTTCCAACTACTGATGAAAACGCCGATCCTCGGGGGTTCCTATGTCGCCCGTAGCGTCAACGCTGCGGACTCGCGCATGGTCAACCTGTTCCCCGAGAGTGTCCCCGAGGGCGGTAAAGAGCCTGCATTCCTGAACCGCGCTCCCGGCCTGCGGCTCCTTGCCTCTGTGGGCAGTGGCCCCATCCGGGGACTGTGGCGCATGGGGGACTACGGGTACGTGGTATCCGGCAAGGAGTTGTACCGGCTGAACCCGGACTGGACCTCCCTGTACATCGGGAACCTGTCTGGCACCGGACCCGTGAGCATCGCGGACAACGGGACGCAGATGTTCATTGCCTGCAATGGTCCCAGCTTCATCTACAACTCGACCACTGAGGAGTTTGCCCAGATTGCCGACACTGACTTCCCCGGCGCGGTGACGGTCGGCTACCTTGATGGGTACTTTGTGTTCAACGAGCCGAACAGTCAGAAGGTCTGGGTCACGAGTCTGCTGGACGGGACTGTCATCGACCCGCTGGAGTTCGCCAGTGCCGAAGGCTCCCCCGACCAGTTGGTCGCTGCCATCGTGGACCACCGGGAGGCATGGCTGTTCGGAACCAACTCCATTGAGGTCTGGTATGACGCGGGGAGCGCGGACTTCCCCCTCCAGCGCATCCAGGGCGCATTCAACGAGATTGGCCTCGCTGCCGCGTACTCTGTCGCCAAGCTGGACAACGGTCTGTTCTGGCTCGGGTCTGACTCCCGTGGTCAGGGTATCGTCTATCGCTCCAACGGGTACACCGGCAAGCGCATCTCGACACATGCCGTGGAGTGGCAGATTCAGCAGTACGGTGACATCTCGGATGCCATCGGGTACACGTACCAGCAGGACGGTCATGCCTTCTACGTGCTGGTGTTCCCCTCTGAAGACACCACATGGGTCTATGACGTTTCCACGGAACTGTGGCACGAGCGTGCAGGGTTCCACGAGGGTCAGTTTGTGCGCCACCGTGGAAACTGTCAGATGGCTTACAACGGCGAAGTGGTCATCGGGGACTTCGAAAACTCGAACGTCTATGCCTTCGACCTGAACGTCTACGCCGACAACGGCTCGATCCAACGCTGGCTCCGGTCCTGGCGTGCGCTGCCCACGGGCAAGAACGACCTGAACCGCACGGCGCAGCACGCTCTCCAACTGGACTGTGAAACGGGTGTTGGCTTGAACACAGGGCAGGGGTCGGACCCTCAAGTGATGCTCCGCTGGTCGGATGACGGTGGGCACACATGGTCCAACGAGCATTGGTCCAGCATGGGCAAGATCGGCAGGTATGGATACCGGACCTTCTGGCGCAGGTTGGGCATGACCATGAAGATCAGGGATCGCGTGTACGAGGTGTCTGGGACTGACCCGGTGAAGATCACCATCATGGGGGCGCAGTTGATCCTGTCGCCCACCCGGCAATGAATGTCACGAGCATTCCCGCCCCGCGTGTCCCGTTCATCGACGAGCGCACAGGACTGATTTCGCGTGAGTGGTACAGGTTCTTCCTGAACCTATTCACCCTGACGGGCAGCGGCACCACGGATGCCTCGTGGACTGACCTCCAGTTGACCCCCACGACCCAACCGTTCATGGTCGACGTTGATCTGCAAGGGATGGGGTCTGTGTGTCCGGTGTGTCAGGGTGTCACCCCATCAGATGACCCCGCGTTGCAGGTTCTGCCTGCGTACCCGGTGCCAACGGACGATGCTGCCCTGATCCCCGGCTCTCCCGAGCAACGACCACAGGACTTGATCATCCCCTCGTACCCCGAGATGGTCCTGCCGGATGTTCTGACCCCCATCGACCCCCTCGGGATTCTCCAGCGTGTTGATTCGCTGGTGTCGGACATGCAGAGGTTGACCCTGGCACCTCCGTTCGTTCCCGTACAGACAACCTCATCCACCGACACCCGGCGCGGGTCGATCCGCAAGTACTCGACCACTCAGACCATCGGGACGCTGGGTGCCAGTTACGTGGCGATCACAGGGTACGATGCCAGCGGGTTCACATCCGGCAGCGGTGTGACGACTGACCTGACCAACGGGACGCTGACCCCTGCCTACGCGGGGGACTACATGTTCGTCATGAACGTATCTCTCCAGTTTGATTCGAGTGGTCTGTCAAGGTTGTTTGCGATGCGGGTGTACGACACGACTGCATCGGCGGCACTGACCAATTTGGCGATTACCCCGTTTGTGGCACCCGACCTCGTGGGCTACACATTTGGTGTCACATTGCCGTTTACGATCTCATCTTCGCAAGTCGGTCATGCACTTCGTCTTGAGATTGGTGCGGGGAGTTCCTTCACCACGACCACTTGCCCCAATGCCACCTTCGCCATGTACTCAGTAGGACTCCTATGACCACCAACATCGCACCCCAACCCAAACTCCAGTTCTTCGACGCGAACGGTGCGCCCCTGTCGGGTGGCAAGCTGTACACGTATGCCGCTGGAACGACCACTCCGCTGGCAAGCTACACCAACTATGGTGGTGGCACTGCCAACGCGAACCCGGTCATTCTGGACTCCCGTGGTGAGGCGTCTGTGTGGCTCGGTACGGGCATGTACAAGATGGTCCTGAAGACCTCTGTGGATGTCGAGGTCTGGACCGTGGACAACCTGAACGGCGCTGATGCAGCCACGGTTGCAGCGACCCTGGCGACCCTTGCGGCGTCTGGTGGCGCGGACCTGATCGGGTACAACTCGGGTGTCAGCAGCCCCACGACCCAGACGGTGCAGGACAAGCTGCGCCAGATGATCAACGTGAAGGACTATGGCGCGGTGGGTGACGGCACCACGGATGACACTGCCGCGATCCAGGCCGCGATTGATGAGTTCCAGGGTGCTGGCAAGGGCGGTATCGTCTACATGCCACCCGGTCGGTACAAGATCACCAGCAACCTGACGATCACATGGCCCCATGCCACCTCGGAGGACTCGGGCAACGAGGTTGCTCTGCGTGGGGCTGGGTCGGGTCTGACCATTCTGCTGGACTACCGGACCTCGGTGTCCACGGGCGGCTGCGTCAGCTACGACTTCAGCGGGTACACGGAGGCGCAGGTTGGATACCGTTACCTGTACACATGGATCGGTGGGTTCTCGATCATCAAAAAGGTGAACTACACCACCATCACCGGGGACATCATCGCCCCCGGTACGGGCACAGGTCTGTACATGGACTGCATTGTGTCCGGGCTGGTGTGGGACATGCAGATCAAGGGTCATGAAATCTGTATCGAAGCGGTGAACTGCCTCGGTAATGCCTTCCGTGATCTGCTGCTGTCGCAGGCCGATATTGGCCTGTCCATGACCGAGATGAACCCTGTGACGGTGAGCGGTCTCAAGTCACCCCCGAACGCTGTGGTGGTGGACCACTGTTCCATCAACATCTGCCGCACCGCTGGTGTTGACATTCTGGGTGGCAATGTTGGCATCACAGGATGCTCGATGTCCTTTGACGGAATTAACACGCCCACAGGCGGCGCGATTCGCAACCGCTATCAGAACGAGATTGCCAAGCAGTTGACCGTGGATCACTGCATGTTCGAGGCCAACGGTGGTCTTGCCGATGTAGTCATCGACGGTTCCGCAGTTGCGTCCACATGCTCCGTGGCAGTCTCGAACTGTACCTTTGCCCGGAACTACCCCACGGCACTCCTGAACCCGACCAACAACATCGTAGTGGTGTTGGGTGCCAGTTCGTACTGCAACTTCGCGGCCATCGGCAACGGGTTCCGGCGCTACACCGGCACCGCAGGCTCAAGCACCAAGAACATCGACTTCATTGGTGTGGGGTACGCGAACGTCCGGTCGGTCATGATCGGCAACACGTTCTACAACTCGGGCGACTCCCCCGTCCCCGGTGGCGCGGCAATCAGTGGTGGGTTGGTCACGACCAGCCTGGCGCTGCAATCCCCTGACGGTGTGTACGCACCTACGATCACCCCCGTGGTGGGAAGCAACTGGCTCGATATTGCCGGTGCTGTGACAGTGATCGGTGGTACGGGTGGGGGAATGCTCCCAGATGCCAACAACAGTGAGTTCCTTGGGTTCCCTGCCAGCCCCGGACCCGTGCGCCATTGGGCTGGTGTCTTTTCTCGTGAGTTCTTTGTAGGAGACACCGAAGTCAGTATAGTCACGGGGAGTGGGGCACCCAGCGGTTCTGACGGCAAACCCATCGGGACTCTGTACCTGAACACCGCAGGGGGTGCCTCGACAACCCTGTACGTCAAGACCGGCGCATCCACCTACACTGCCAAGTAAGGAGCAATCATGACAGTCACCGCAAAAGTCCTCATCCCTGCCAAGATTGCTGAATCTTCGCAGACCACCCAGTACACCGCGACGAACGTCACGACGATCATCGACAAGTTCACCGCCACGAACTACTCGGCGTCCGCTGCGACGATCAGCGTGAACCTTGTCACGTCAGGCGGGTCCGCTGGTAATGACAACCTCATCACCAAAACCAAGTCGCTCCAGCCTGCGGAGGTCTACACGTTCCCGGAAATCGTCGGTCAGATTCTGGCCCCGAGCGGGTTCATTTCGACCATTGCCGGAACAGCGACTGCGATCAACATCCGTGCATCCGGGCGTGAGGTGACTTGATGACCGACACGACTGAAGTTGTTGAGCAGGATCGACCCCTCGATATGAGGGATCGGGTGCTTGCGCTTCAGTCTGCGCTGGTCCAGATGCCTCAGTACGAGCCGATCACCGAACATTATTTCCACGGTGGCATGTATTGCCGCAAGGTGTTCCGCCATGCTGATGTGACGGTGGTAGGGAAGGTCCACAAGAAGGAACACTTCTATCTGGTGGTCAGTGGGACTGTTGCCGTGACCACTGACGATGGTGTTCAGGTCATCACGGGTCCGCACCTGTTGTGCAGCAAGCCGGGAACCAAGCGGGTGGTCTACTCGGTCACGGATGCCCTGTGCATGACGTTCCATCGGGTCGATTCCACGACCGTTGAGGACGCAGAGGAAGAACTGGTCGAACATGACCCCGCATCCATGTTCACCATCGGGAACAAACTGAAGAACGAGGTGTTGAAATGACATTCATGGTTGCTGCTGCTATTGGAGGTGGAGCCTCAATCCTCGGTGGACTGCTTGGTTCCAAGGGTGCGAGTAGTGCTGCGAACACGCAGGCGCAGGCCGCGACAGAGGCGGCACGGATTCAGGCGGAATCCGCCGACAAGGCGCTGGCGCTTCAGAAGCAAATGTACGAGCAGCAGGTTGCTCGGAACCAGCCCTACGTTGGCGCTGGACTCTCTGCCCAGAACCGTCTGATGTCCATGTTGGGACTCCAGGCTGACCCCCGGTACGCTGGATCGGCATCGACGAACGCCCTGTACCAGCAGCCTCAGTCTGCTGCGACCTCGATGCCGCAGCCTGCGATGCAGACCCGTGAACAACTGCGCCAGCAACTTCTGGCGCAGTACACGACCCCGGCAACCCCCGGCGAGATGGTCAACAACCCCGGCATGGACGGTGGCGGCTACACCATGTCAGGCGGCACCCCCGCATCGGTGGATGAGGCTGCGTTGAACGCGGCAGTTGACCAGTTGTATGGTCAGCAGCAGGCACAGCAGCAGCAATGGCAGGCGAGTCAGGCACAGATGGGTCAGGCTGGCACGATCCCCGGTGAAGACCCGTACTACGGGATGTATGCCAACGGGTATCAGGCGGCACCGGACCTGATGGTCGGGAACTACCAAGACCCCGGCGACTTCAGCATGGAGAAGTTCCAGCAAGACCCCGGCTACGCCTTCCGCATGAGCGAGGGTCTGAAGGCGCTGGATCGCACCGCTGCTGCCCGTGGTGGTCTGATCTCCGGTGGTGCCCTGAAGGCTGCATCCCGGTACGGTCAGGACATGGCCTCGCAGGAGTACCAGAACGCATTCAATCGGTACAACCAGAACCGCACCTACAACTCAGGACTGTTCAACACGAACCGTGCGTATCAGACGGGTCAGTACAACCAGAACCGCAACTTCAACACGGACCTGTACAAGATGAACCGTGGTGACGCTCTCGGGTCACTCGGTTCACTGATGTCCTCGGGCCAGAACGCTGCAAACCAGATGGGTGCTGCGGGTCAGAACTACGCTGGTAACGCCAGCAGCACATTCCAGCAGGCCGGTAACGCTGCCGCCAACGGGATCAACACTGCTGGTCAGGCGAACGCCGCTGGTCAGATGGGGTCTGCCAACAGCATCGGAAACGCCCTGAACAGTGCCGCAAGCTCCTACACTCAGGCAAACCTGCTGAATGCGTTGCGAGGGTCCACACCAGCGGTGGCACCAGCGGTGGCACAACAACCCTACTCTTGGTATGAAGGCTGATCATGGCACTCAACGAACTCATTGCCCAGGGTGCCCAATTCAAGGCACCCGACCTGCTGGGTCAGTACGCGACCATGCAGACCCTTCAGCAGGGGATGCAGCAGAACCAGATGAACCAATTGAACATGGCCGAGAAGTCCCGGTCCCTCGCAGAGCAGGAGGGTCTGAGGAACTATCTGCGGTCGAATCCGAACCTTGACACCCCTGAAGGACTCCAGGGACTCAACCAGTACGGTGGTGCGGGTCAACTGCTGCTCGGGTCACGGATCAAGCAAAAGCAGGAGATGGCTTCGGCTCAGAAGTCTGCTGCCGATGCGGGAAAGACCGAGTACGAAACCACGCGGATGAAGTTGACTGACTCGCTCAAGGATGCCGCTGGTCTGACCACCCCCGGTGCTGCCATCACGCATATTCAGAACGCTGTGAGAGAAGGCAAGATTCCACAGGACAAGGCTGAACAACTGCTGGCGACGATCCCTCAAGACATCGAGGGGTTCGGAAAGTGGCGGCAGCAGATGATGTTCAATCTCCTGAGCGCACAAAACCAACTGGAACAGCACTTCGGGAGTATTGACAACGGTCAGACAATCACGCAGTTCTCGGTGCCAAAGTATGCTCCGGGGGCTGCTCCGAGTGTGATTGCCCAGCAGCAGAAGCAACTGACCCCTGGTGCTGCCGAAGCCAATGACATTGCGCGTGGAAACCTTGAGGTCAACCGTGGCAGGCTCAAGGTTGCACAGGATGAACTGTCCCGCAAACAAGAGGGAATGACGGACCTTCCACCCAAGGAAGTCCAAAAACGTGAAGCCTCATATCCGACAGCAACGGCTGCGATCAAAGGGTTCGAGGCCAACGCCGACAGTTTTGAAAAGGATTTGGTGGCACTTCGGGATCACCCTGGTCTGAGTTCGATCACGGGTATTGCTGCTGGTCGTCTTCCGGGCGTCACAGATCAGGGTCGTGCTGCAAAAGCACTCTACGACAAGATTGTTGCCAAGGGTGGATTCCAAGTGCTTCAGGACATTCGCGCTGCATCCAAGACGGGAGGTGGCCTTGGCAGCATCTCCAACCAAGAGGGGACTCAACTCAAAGCGGCGTTTGCTGCCATCGACAGAACCCAAGAGGCGGCAGACATCAAAAAGGCACTTGATGAGGCGATCAGCAGTTTGCAAGGCTCCAAGGCTCGGATGCGCGAGGCGTATGATTCGACGTATGAGTACAAGGCACCCAAGGCAGGAAAACCCGGCAAGGTGCTGACTCAGCAAGACAAGGATGCGCTGGATTGGGCCAACAAGAACCCGACCGACCCAAGGGCAATCGCAATCAAACAGTACCACGGGGGTTGACATGGCATTTGATCCCGACGCATACCTTGCTTCGATCACCCCAACACAATCAACGCTGACACCAGAGCAGACGCTCACAGGGATTCCCGGTGGTCCTGCTGATATGGTGTCTGCTACGGGTGGGAACCCGACACCACGCTCCCGCTACCAGCAGGATGTCATCGCCCTTGCCCGTGAGAAGTCGCGCCCCGGCATGACCGAAGCACAGCGTGTCGCATACGCTGATGCTGAAAGGATGCTGGCTGGTCGTGCCAATGGTGAGGGTGGTGCCCCGTTCCGTGAGGATGGTGGGTCGTTCGACCCGGACGCCTACATCGCCTCCTTGAAGGCGAAGCCAGCACCAACTCCCACACCACCACCTGTGACCCAGGCGAAGCCCCAACCCGCCTTCGGGTCTGAGGTGCCTCAGTGGGCACGGGACAACCCTCGTCTGTACGGTGCCGCACAGGCAGCACGACAAACCCTTGGTCCGACCCTTGAAGGACTCTTGTCTGCTGGTGGTGCCTTGGCAGGGTCAACGGTGTCCCCGGTGGTTGGAACAGTCGCCGGTGGCGCTGGTGGGTATGCGCTTGCCAAGAACATCCTTCGGCCTGCTGACGTTGCGCTGGGTAATGTGGCACCAGAGACTCCCACCAATGCCCTCATCCGGGTTGTCAATGAGCTCGGTGAGGGCGCTCTGTACCAAGGTGGTGGTATGGCAGCAATCCCGATCCTCGGGAAAGCTATCGCAGCGGTTCCTGCTGCTGTCGGCAAGGGTGCCGGATGGGTTGCTGACCTTGTTGGCAAGCGTCAACCCACCCTGAAAGCCGCCAGATTGGCCCAGGACGCGATTAAGTCGGGTGGTCAGAGTCAGGTGGTCAACCAAGAGATCAAGAACGCTCTGATCGCCGCTGACAATGGTTTGACCGCTGGGCAAGCCACTGCGGGTGTCAACAATCCTGTGTGGCAGGCGCTCATGTCCCGTGGTGCGAACGTCAACCCGGCACCCTACACCGCAAAAACAGCGGCGCAGGCGGCGCAGGCGGAAAGCCAGTTGGCAGGGCTTTCTGGTGGTGCTACCCAGACAGCAGCCCGTGACACCGCCGGTGCTATGAAAACAACCCTGAAAGAAAAACTGATCCCAGACCTTGAACTTGAGATGAAAACTGCGAATATCGCAAGCGACCTCAAGCCAAAACTTGATGCCCAGGCTGAACGGTTTGCTCAAGCCGCCGCTGACAAAGTTGCTGATGTACGGTTGGGTATGAGTGCAAGAGCAAAAGGCGAACCCATCGCACGTACAAATCTCATTGAAACAGGTCGCCCTGTTGGAGCAACCAAGTACACATATCTTGGGGGTGATTTACCTGCATTTGGTGAAAGGATCGCAGCAGAGTCTGCGGAAGCATCGCTCCCTCTGGGGGTTGCGGCACGCACAAAGCAAATGATGTCTGACAGTCTTGCGGCACACGGACTGAACCCTTTGATGGCAAGCGATATTTCATCCAAATTCTCTGGCATCCTGAATGACCCGAAGATCGGGTCCAACGATGCTGTCCAAGTGTCGGTAAAGAAGGTGTTATCTGATATTGCAAAATGGACCAGAAAGGATGGGACGATTGACGCGTGGGCAATAGAGGGCATCAGAAAAAACTCGATAAACGACGCCATCCGCGAGTATCTCCCGAATGCGGACAAATCGACCCAAAATGCCCTGGCAGCAAAAGTTCTGACAACCATAAAGCCGAATTTCATATCTGCGGTTGAGAACGCCGGTGGAACTGGGTATGGCAAGTACCTTGAAAAATACTCTGAAGGTATGAACAAGGTCGCACAGACCAAGTTGAGCGCAGAGGCGCTGAACCTGTTCAAGACCAACAAGCAAGGGTTTGTCAACCTCGTTGAGGGCAACACCCCCGATGCTGTTGAGAAGATCATGGGCGCTGGGAACTATGACATCGCCAAGCAACTGAGCGAGGAGGCGATGCAGACCCTCAAGGGTGTCGCCAAGGGCGTGACTACTGACAAGGCTGTTGCGGATCAGACTGCCGCAGGGTCGCTGGCGCTGCGGAACCTGCTGCTCAAGGATATGTCGGTGTTCAGGTTGCCGTCATACCTCAGTGTCGCCACATCCTCGATCAACAAGGGTCTGTCGATCCTTGAGCAGAAGTTGGGCAAGGAAACCATGAACGTCATCGCCAAGGCGGGTGAAGACCCTCAGAAGGCACTGGCGCTCATCAACACCCTGCCAACTGCTGAGAAGAACAGGGTGTTGAAGATTCTGTCCGATGCTCCGAAGTACATGGAGAAAGGGACATCCAAGATCACAGATGCCTCAAAGGGCTGGGTCGCACAGGAGGCGACCAACGCTCTCGCTGGGGACAGGCGCAAGTCAGAGAATCAACTTGCCCCCTGACTGACCCCAGGATAAGCCCCACCGATCCAGCGGGTCTTGTATGGTGACTTGGGGATTGGCAGCGGATTAGCCCGTTGATGCACGTAGGGCACACCTGTCCAGTAGCCCCATATTTGCACCTTACCGCCGCCTTGCGCGACGACTTGTGCAGCCTTCTGCTCCTCCAGTGTCTTCAGGCGCTTCCGCACCGACTCCTTGGGTAGGTCGAGAGTCTTTGCCAACGCGCTGACCGTGGACGGCAGCAGGCGCATGATCGCCTCGCGCTGCTTCTGGGTCATGACCCGGTCGTCTTCGTTGCGCTGGTTCATGGTTGCTCCTTCAGTGCGCGGATAGCTTCGGCGCATTCTTTTGAAACTGCCCACGGATCGGCTCCGAAGGTTTCGCACACCTCCGCAGCCATCTCCAGCGCGGAATCAATCTCGACCTTCATCTCGGCTTCGTAGCTCTTTTGCTGGCGCACCAACTGAGCCTGAAGTTGGTCAACCTGATCCTGCGAGTAAAGCGGCTCCCAGCCTTCGCCGGGGGTGTAGCCGTCCATGTGCTTGATGACGCTCTCACTGTCGCGGTATCGGTATAGGACTGGTTTCATGGTTTATCTCCATCAGGTGGAATCGGGCCGTACCAGCGAACATCTGCCTTCCCCCATGCTTTCAAAACACTAGCGTCTATCTCCATCGCTCTCATGCTCACTCGATTAACCCAAACCCCCGGCACAGTCGGCACATTGTTCCAAGCTGGCGCAGTTGCTGGCGCTGCCAGGGCGGCCTTTACCGCCTCCTTTATGTCGTGCAGGTCAGTCAGCACTTCGTGGTTCTCGCCCTTCCATCGCGTGACTCGATACAGTAAATCTTGGACCTGCTCCAGCAATGCGCGATCAATGGTGATGGTGGTCATGGTGTTTCTTTCATTGCTGCATCAGTTACGTAATCAAGTTCCGCCACAGTTGTTGCGGCTACGATTGCATCGTCATAAGATTCATCATCAGACACAAGATACTCAGCTAGCCACTGATAACGCTCCGCATCTTTGCGAAGCCTCTCGACCTCAGCAACAAGCGCCGCGCAGTTTTGCAGCCGCTCCTCAGATTCGGTGCGAAGCCGGGCAATCTCAGCAGCGTTGTCCAAACACTGCTGGCGGTACTCTGCGATGGCGATGTCTGAGGCGCGAATCTCAGCCTCAAGCTGCAAGATGCGTTCGTTCGTCATACCCAACCTCCCAGCATCAGCACCGCAGTGCAGAGCACCACGACCACGCAGGACCAAAGGACCAGCCGGTCTTGCCAGTCCATGCGGGTCTTGATTTCATATCCTTTGTGGTCGGTGGTCATTCCGTCCTCGCTTTCAGCATGGCGTTGGCCATTTCGTAAGCCCACGATGCGTGAACCTCCGGTTTAATGTTGCCTTCAATGTCCCCGGCAAGAGACACTTGAACCACCTTTGCCGCGAAGTAATCGCGCAGGGTCATGCCGTTGTGTCCTTCTTTGTCGTGCTGGCGAGGGAAGGCTGGGAAGTCTTTGTCAGTCATTCCGTGCTCTCCTTGATGTAGTTGCTCAGGCGTGCAATCAGTCCGTCGTTGTACGATGCTTGCGCGGCGTAATACTCCGCATGCTGCATGGCCGTCAGATAGTCCCGCTTGGCCTGCTCAAGGTCCGCCACGGCGATTTCCAGGGCGGTGGGCTTCTTGAAGAATTTGGTAATAAAGGCTGGCATTATTTGTTACTCCACAATAAATCGTTGCTGACGTACCGCACACGAAAAAATCGATCGTTCGTTTTGGTGTCCCATGTTACTCCAATGAAAGCTGAAGGGCAGTTCCCCCCGCATTATACCATTGATTAAGTACAAATTGCGCGTTTTCGTGGTCCTCAAAATACACTATTTTACTGCAATTTGTATTCATTAAAGTCTTCATACAGCCCATACAGGGGAGGACTGTACAATAGCAAGTATCTATTTGCGTGGTATCGCGACACTGAAGTAGTGCGTTGATTTCCGCATGAATAGCTTGGCAGGTGTCGCTCCCCGCATTATTGTAGGCACCAGGGCATGCTTTCTCAGTGCAGTGCTTTAGTCCTGCTGCCACGCCGTTGTATCCAGTAGAGAGGATGCGCCCGTGCTTGTCTGTCAGAACGCACCCCACCTGGCGCTTAACGCAAGTAGCGCGGGTCGAGAGGACCTTTGCTATTGCGAGCATTACAAGATCAAGTGAAGGTCGCATCGCCGTCGATCGCGCGTGCTAGAAGCGCCGCGATACCTGCTTCAGGACCAACCCAACCTGGCGGCTTAACCGCGTCATTCGCAATACCGCGTTTGGTCATGCCTTTGACTTTCGTCATATTAGCATGCTGCACAAGGTCCCAGACTTTGTCCAAAGGAATGCCCATGGTCAGCGCGGTACCGACAGCCACATAGATGACATCCGCAAGCGCATCTGCAACGCCAACCATGTCTCCCCCCATTGCAGACTCCAGAAACTCGTCAATTTCCTCGCTCATGAAGTTAGCACGCGCAAGGATGTACTCTTCGCTGACTAAGGTGGGGGAGCTAGCCGGCTCGATGCCAGTAACATCGCGTTGGAAGTTCTCAACGTCTTTAAGTAAGGAGCGCATATTTGATAGGTTCATGAAAGTTGTAGTTCAGCAGCTGAAAGTCATCTGGCGCGAAGCCATCAAGTGTAGCATCTGGATGGAGGGCATACTGTACAGGCTCGAGCACCTCACGGCGGACCTGCTCCTGCAGGTTGTCATTATGCGCTAGATACACGTGGGTGTCCCCCATCATGAACGCCAGGCGACCAGGCGTGTACCCAGTGCTTTGTGCTGTGAGTGCTAGCAGCATAGCGTACAGAGCCACGTCGGTCGGCAGACCAAGGCAGACATCCACGGACCGCATGTAAACAATAGCGTCGAGCTTGCCCTCGTTCGTCACATTGAACTGTGTCAACAAGTGGCACGGGGGGAGACAACCTTCGTCAAGGCTGCTTGGGTCATAAGTTGTCAACAGATGCCGACGGCCAAAGGGGTTGCTAGCAAGCCCCTCTTGCAACACGTCGATTTGGTCCACCCCGCGTGCGCCGAAGCACCGCCACTGGGCACCATAGATTTTGCCCACAGAGTGCCGCTCTACTGGTAGGCCTTTGTTAGGGGCCCAGGCCGCAGCGTTGTCGTCCCAGTAGTTACAGCCAAGGTCCTTAAACTGTTCCAACGTTGTAGCACCGTCCAGAAACGCGGCCAGCTCCCCCGCAATACCGCGGAGATGCATTTTGCGTGTGGTCAGGATCGGGAACTCACCGCGTGTCAAGTCCATGATGGGGAGGACACTGCCGAAGATTTGCGTTGTAGGTCCTACGCGTGATTGGCGCTCAGCACCTTCGACCATCACTGTACGACAAAGCTGCAAGTAGTTGTGCTCAAACCGGTTTGCCATTCTTTTTCTCCAGAAAGTCGAGATAGAACGCAGTGTATGCCAGCAGGTCCTGCGCCGTGTCTAGCACGCTATCAAAGTTGGGCGTACGGTCTTGTTGCACGAGGGAGCGCAGACGCATTGCTTTCATGTAAATCATTTGAACGTGGCTACGATCACCAAATGGGAAATATTCTTCCAGCTTGACCGCATGGTTATAATCCTGCCCTTTCTTTGCAATCAGCGCCCGGATCGGTGCGATTGCCCTATCAAATTCTTCACCAGTCATTTTCTCTCCAAAGTAAAACAGGCACCGAAGTGCCTGCTAATGTTGTGGTTTGGTCGATTAGACCGTGGCTTCTTCTGCCACAGGTGCTTCGACTGCCGGAGCAGCTTCTGCCGTAGCCTTCTTGGCGGCGTTCGAGAGGGCCGTACGGTAATAAGCCACACAGCCTTTGGAGGTCTTGGCAGTGGGGAACTTAATCGTCACTTCGGCCAGCACTTCGGCGTTGGTCTTGCCAGCTTGGATCAGTTCCTTACAGAAGGCGCCGACACCCTGGTTCGGGCCGCGCTTGCCGGTGGACACGTACTTGGAATTGTCGCCAGCCGGGACCTTGACTTCAGCACCAGATGCTTCGGTTTCCGCAGGTGCAGCGTCTGCACGGAGGGCTTCGATGGCATCACGGGCAGCTTGCGTGGTCTTGAACTCAGTCACTTCCGGCTTGCCTTTGGCAGCAGCTTCGGAGTTGTACAGAGCGATGAGGGCGGTCATACCAAGTTTCTTCAGATCGGACATTTGAGGGTTCCTTAAGTTGAGGGTTTGTTGCAACGCACTGTCGATGCGTTAATGTAATTATACATCGCTTTTCGTTCTATAGCCGCTCCAAAAGTGTAAAAAAGTGTAACGAATCAGCGGTTATACTTTCAGTGCCTGGAACAGGTCGCTTTGCACTGCATCTTTCATGACCAGGACCTTCGCCACTCGTTGGTCGATCGTCCCCTCCATCATCAGGATGTAGTTCCGCACATGCTTGGTTTGGCCCTGCCGCCACAACCGCGCAATGAGCTGCTGGTACTCTTCCATATTGTAAGTGAGCGTGAACCAGCAGATGGCACTTCCCCCAAATTGAAGGTTGAGACCATAGGCTGCAGACGTTGGTTGTACAAACAGAAGGGGAACATCGCCAGCGTTCCAGCTCTCAACCACAGCTTTAGTAGCGGCGCTAGTCATGCCACCCCGCAATGCCACTGAGTTCTTAAACCTCTCTTGGAGCCGCTGGAGCTCGTGGTCGAACATATACGCGACTATAAGCGGTTCACCCGCCATTTCGTCGACGAGGTCGCTTAAACGATCCAGCTTAACATCGTGGATGTGCTGCCACTCAGGAAAGTTGTAGTAGACAGCGCCCCCCGTGAACTGTCGGAGCTTAGCGGTTAGTACGCCAGCATTCACAGCTGTCACTGCCCCGCTTTCAAGCATGATGATGAACTCATCTTCGAGTTGTTCGTACTGGTCACGCGCTTCACGGGGGAGGGCCACCGGTAGCGGTATGTGCAAGAGGTCCGGCAGTTTAAGCCAGTCCTCAGGGTCTAGGTACATAGCCAAGTCTGATAGCTTGTCGATGAGCATCAAAGACTTCTCTGGCGTGATGTACCATCGGTATTCGTCCCTGGGCTTCTGATGGAAATACTTCGCCCTGAAATGGGTGATGAACTTAGACAGCCTACGCCCAAGGTCAAGCACGTAGACTTGACCAAAGAGGTCTAGAAGCCCGTTGGCCGCAGGAGTACCAGTAAGACCCCACCTAAACTTAAAGCAAGGAAGCACAGGTTTAATAGCCCCAAAACGCTTAGAGCGACTATTTTTGAGACGTGTAATCTCGTCGCAGAGAAGTACATCAAACATGCCAGGCTTGAGAAGCTTACTAGCCCACTCGAGACCATCATAGTTAAGCAGCACGACATCATAGTACGGGTCTACAAGTGTTAGTTCTTTTTCAGGTCCATGCGCGAACCCAACTTTAAGCCCCTGGAACTGCAGCCACTTCTGTGGTTCAGTTTGCCAAGTCGTCTCGCAGACCTTCAAAGGGGCGAGAACAAGCATGCGCTTCGCGTGACCCATACCACGCAAGGTGATAAAGGCCTCTAGCGAACAGCTCGTCTTCCCCATTCCTGGCGGTAGGAACAAAGCACCTTCGGGCCGGGTAGCTAGCCAGTGTACGGCCCGGAGTTGGTAGTCATGAGGGACCCAGGCCTTCGCTTCAAATCCTCTAAGATCGACTTGAACTGGTCCACCGAGAAGACCACATGAACCTGGAACTGCATTGTCCGCAGCTTCTGGTGGTAGAACAACTGGAGCGGTGCTACCACCCCCTTGGGCCTCTTGAACTCTATCCATACAACTTCTCCATTGGGGGTGATGAGCAACCGGTCCGGCCACCCACGTGCAGCTTGTATCTTTAGCAGGACGCAGCCAGCTTTCTTGGCCAGCTCCCTGCTTTGCCCTTCAATAGTGGACTCTAGTACCGACACGGGCCACCTTTGGTTTTCGAGTACGTGCACCACCGGCAACCTGCGCCAGGCGTGGGCTTGAAGGTCTCGTCTGTGAAGAGGGGGGCGAAATACATCTCGTACTGCTTGCGTAACTTAAGAAGTTGTTCGCGGGTATACTCTTGCTTGTACACCTCCCCCGTATCAAGGAACCAGTACTCCGCTGTCACATGCGTGGCAGCAGGGTAGACTGAGCCGGCGCACACGGCATACAGCTCCACCTGTTCTTTTGAGGGGATGCGGTACTTGCCGGACTTGAAGTCGATGATAGTAACCTTGTTGCCATCAAGATAATGACAGTCGGACTTAGCACGTAGCCATGTGTCCTTGTGGAACCAGTCAGGCAATAGGTTCCAGTCTTTGTCGAAGCCCCACGCCTTTTCTGCTTGGAACGTCTTTTCCTTGAGCTTGTCAAGCGGTTCCTTCCACGCTGCAACCTCCTCGATTAAGTTTTCAGCCCAGCCATTGAGGTACATCTCGCAGGACTCATGCATCCTTGACCCGCGCTCCATTGCTGCCGACCCAGGCTGTGGTAGCTTTTGGACGAATTGGAAGTGGAACTTTTGTGGACACTCGCGATAGCTGTCCAGCTTGCTGAACCCAACTGGGTCCGTAAACTTCTTGACCATACCATACTCCTACTAAGGTTGAAAAATCAAACTGTTTGCGCTTTGGTAGCGCCCTACGTACTGCATCACGGTTACGGCAGTTCTCCATGAAGCACTCGTAGCAAAGCGTGCCCTGGAACCCCCGGAGAGGCCCTTGTGGCACCGACCTGTTAAAGGGCTTGTCCGCCCCGCATTTATCACAATGCCGCAAAGTTATAGCCACGACTTTCATCCGATGTGATTTTGTACCCCAGAACATCCTGGAACGCACCGTTCATGGCACGCTCTAGCACGTCCGCCTCGTAGTCTGCATGCTCAACCGGTGCTTGGATGACAAGCTGGTCATGTACTGTTAGCACGAGCTCGCCAAACAAAGTCTTCTCGGCAAAGGTAAGCATGGCAGCTTTTGTCTGGTCTGCTGCGGAGCCTTGAATCTTGTAGTTCGCAAGCTTGTACTCGAACGTCTTGAACACACCATTGACTACCGCCGGCTTCTGGACATAATAGTGTCTCCCCCCAATAGTCTCGGTGTAACTGCGGGAGCGGCCGAGCTTATTCAACTCTTGTTGGAAGTCTTTTATCTCGGGTAGAGCTTTTAGGTACGTCGTTTTAATTTTCGTGGCTTCGCCTACAGTAATATTCAGACTTTCGGCTATACGGCCCACACCAGCCCCATACAGTACTGCGAAGCCTAGAGTCTTAGCAACTTTACGTGTAATGCCTGCTATATTGGCAGCAATCATATGTACGTCTTCATTGGGATTCTCGTTTAGCTTCTCTAGCATACCGCCATTGGTGAAATGCGCTAGGAGCTTCATCTCTTGTGCTGAGTAGTCACGCCCGATGAATATCTTGCCTTTATCCGGGATGATGTACTTGCGCACTGAGGGGAGCTCAAACGGTAGCTCGTAGCCTATCTTGTGGAGCTGCGCCCGGAGTCCTTCCCACTCAACGGGGATGTTCTGTAGATTGGGGGAGCTGCTGATACGACCAGTTCTTGCGCCGGTGTCTGTGTAGTTGCGGATTTGGTTCCATTGCATGTAGAGACGACCATGCTTTTGGTATTGAACAAGCCACGGTTGCAGAAAAGTACGCAGGCAGGTAGCGATCGAGCCCCGGACAAGCAAGTGGCCGAGCAGAGTGGGGTCATTGATAGCTCCAATCAGAGATTCTTTGGACGTAGAGCGAAGGCCTGTGGGTGTGGTAGCAAACCCTTTGCTAAGGCCTGCGGCTTCAATAGCATCAGCCAGTCGCGCATTGCTATCCACATCGACTGGTCTCCCCACGATGCGAGCAATCTCCTCGTCGAGCCACTCGAGTTTCTCGAAGTAGAAGTCTGTATCTGCAGCAAGCGCTACGTGGTCGAGGTTGACACCACGTTTCTCCATAGCCATGATGTGTGGCATAAGCGCAAGCTCATTGATGTACGCCTGATCCATACCAGCGTCTACAATCTGTGGGTACAGCTTGTTGAAAAGCGCAATAGTACGGGTCACGTCCCCTTCTGCGTACGTACCGACCAATTCGCCAGGTGCTTTGCTGATGTACGCACCCCAGCCTTTTGAGTCACGACAGACGCCATTACGGATGAGCCACTCCTTGACGGCATCCCGCTCATCCGGGGGGAGACCAAGTAGCTGCTCGCACAGTGGCTTGAGCGAGAGGTCCCCAAAAGGATCAGCAAGAAACGCCAGGAGCATGGTATCACCACAACGGTCCCATGGGAAGTCAAGACCCATTTTCTCGATTGTTACCGCTGCATCAAATGGCAAGTTGTGGCAAATAATATTATGCTCAGGATCATCAAGCACAGACTTGATAATTATACGGGCTTGCTCAAATGTAGTATTGTTTTCCGTAGGATGACCCCAAGCAAGATACCTCGGGGTTCCACCGTCAATGTAAATAGCGCAACCTACCGGCTTTGGCGGGTATACAGGGCGAGACTCGATGGCTTCTGTCTCATAGTCAATACTAACGTTAATCATATTGGTTATCAATCAAAAAGACCCCACGAGCGTATTAGGCCCGTGGGGTTAAAACCTGCGGCGCATGGCGACTGCGAAGTCCGCCGCAGGAGGGAGGATCACGCTTCGTCAAAAACAGGATACGGCGTAACGGCCAACTGGTATGCTTCTTGTTGCTTCTTGAGCAGCAAAGCCATGTCCATGTTATTGGTCACTTCTTTGATGGTGAGCGACGCCTTGAAGAAGGACTTCTTGTCTTCAACCACGCTGAGGGTCGTAATCATCTCACCGGTCAGCTTCCCTGCTTGCGTACAGCGGGAGGAGAACGCCGTGACAGATGCAAGCGAGGTGACAGGGAACTTCGCTGTAGACATCTGCGCGATGTCCAAAGGCGTACCTGCTGGGACCACAATGACTCGTGCGCCTTCACGACAAGCTTTGCCACGACCACGTTCAGCGCTCCCCCACTTGTTTTTCTCACAGGTAGCACAGGCGTCAGACTGCGGGTCGGCTGCCAACTCATGCGGCTCCGTGGAGTCCAGCGCGTAGCACGCAGGTACTTGAACCTGGTCCGCGTCGAACTCCCCGTCATACCAGGCACGCTCGCCGACCACAGCCAGGACACGCACATCCGCCGTATTGTTGGGCACAGGTTGGCCGTCGACCTTCAGGATCGCATTCTTGAACGAGATGTAGCTGCCTGACGTGCGCATGCCCTGGGCAGCAAGTGCCTGGGCTGCGAGTTGACGGGCGAGCTGTTGCTCAAGGGTCTCGATCTGCGTGCCGGTGGATTCCGGCGTTTGGGTTTCAGGTTTCTTGGACATGGTTTAGGCTCCGATCATGTTGACACAGTGGGTGATTGCGGCACGGAGCAACTTGATGTTGCGATCCTGCCGCTCTTTGAACTGCTTGAGTTCATCGGGGGGAAGCGCGATGCTGACCAGTGGTTCAATGTCGGCCAAGGTCTTGCGGGTTTGGCTCTCGCGCTCGAGCTGCGTTATGAGGCATACAGCAATGGACGCCGGAGTGGTTTCGCCGAAGTCCTTCAGATCCTGGTTCAGGCGCTCGCTGATCGGGCCAGTGAGTTCGAGCTTGAGCTCGATCTGCGCTTTGGCAACAGAGGCCTTTGCGTCGGCCATGAGACGTTCGAGAAGTTCGAGAAGTTCTTTCATCTTGATGCTTTGGTTAAGTTAATGTCGAGTTCCGTGAAGGACTCAGTCCCGGGAACCAAAATACCTGCGGCAAGCAGGTCAGCCCATGCGAGTGAGCTAATGCGTTGATGGACCAGATCGAAGCGGTCGTGCTCCTTGATGTAGTTGTAAACAGAATCCCAGTCAGTTACGATGGGCTTAGTACTAGACTTGATGCTAGCAGTAGCAAGGCCACCACTGGCACGCTGAAGCCCGGTATCTTGTAGACGGTGGAGGAGCGCCTCTCGCAAGTCGGTTTCAACTGCTTTGAGCTCCTTGACTTGCTTCTCTAGCGCCAAGCGTTCTGCCCGTTTGGCATATAGGGCGTCGATTTCCTGGCCGAGGTCCATGCTCATTTGACTTTCTCCAAGTACTGTGCGTACTGCGCATGAAACGGATGATTGGGGGCCAAGTCTCGCACGTACATCCAGCGGCCTAGCGTGGCGTTGAAATAGATGGAATCAACAGGTGCGCCGTCTTTAGAAGCAGATCGGAAGAGCGTCGTGTAGGGAAAG
>ERZ650303.79-NODE-79-length-25102-cov-11.095101_pt1 | contig 25102 bp, 30 predicted proteins | sample MGYA00376239_ERZ650303 | MGnify/ENA primary metagenome ERZ650303 (study PRJEB26733, sample SAMN07839262) | wastewater metagenome | biome: small river; feature: stream; material: water | place: USA: North Carolina | collected 2016-04-05 ... | reverse complement strand
ACCGCCCCGGGTCCGTTGGACCCGAGTTTGTGATCTACGCACCGAATCCGTAGCCCGCCCCGCGGGTGGGGGCGGCTTTTTTATTGCACCGCCCGCCACGCATCCAGCGCCTCAACGGGATCGCGTCCCGCGTCGTGCGCCGTCGACACCACCCCCGCCGCCTCTGCTAGCCGCGCCGCGCTGCAGGCGCAGTCGCGCACCTCGGAGCCGCAGGCCAGGCAGAGGGTCGGGCGCTGATCCGTGGAGGGGGTCGGCGTGGGGTCGCGTAGCTGCGCCAGCGGCACCCCGTCGGCCTCCAGCGCGCGATAAGCGGGGGGACACCGGCAGGTAGGCGGCTCCCACGCCACGCGCGGAAGGCCGCACGCCGCGCAGCACTGGCAGGGGTCAGGCCAGCAGCGCCCGCAGGCTACCCCTCCCACGTCACTAGCCGCTTGCCAGGGCGCACGTCGACGTGTACGAAGTCGCGGTACAGGCCCAGCCCGCCGATCCTGATCTGGCTGCGCAGGTACAGCGCCTGCGCCGCCTCGTAGATCTGACGCGGCTCCACGCCGCCGATCTGGATGTCCGCCGCGCGGCCTTCGCCGTGCTGGCTGTGCTCCGCCACGCCCGTGTGTCCCGCGGCCCGCCGCGCGGCATCGTAGGCCGGGGGGCGGTACCCGCTGAGGACGCGCACCGCGCGGCCTCCGCATGCTCCGCGGATCCCCTCCAGCGCGCGGCATAGAGGCAGCAGCCGATCGAAAAGCCAGTCCTCAGGGTAGAGCGCGGGCGCAGCTGCGAAGCCGGGGTCGCCGCGGAAGTCGAACTCGCGCAGGCGGAAGTGGAGCGACACCCGCCGCCCGCGATCGTCCTCAGCGGGCCCGCCAAGGCCGGGGGAGGGCTGCAGCGCCCCCAGGCTGGCGGGGAGATCGGTGCGGCTCATCGGTGCCCCTGCAGCCACGCCTGCGCGCGCTGCTGCGCCACCTCGCGCGAGACCTGCCGCCCGCTGTCCGCCGTCAGATCGCCGCCGAGCAGCGCCGCCATGGGCACCGCATCGGCGGCCTGCGGGGGGTCCGCGCCGGCGCCCTGCGCGTGCGCGAGGACCTGGGCCTTGATCAGACAGCCCCCGTAGATCGTCACCAGATCGCCCAGCGCGGCCTCCCAGCCCTCGCCCCGGTGCAGCGCCAGGGCTACCCCGGTTTGCACGCCCTGGGGAGCCACCTGCACGCCGCAGGAGGCCAGCGCAGAGCGCCACGCGGGCCAGCTTGCGCAGCCCGTGGAGAAGGCAGGCAGGAGGCACAGCAGCAGCACCAGATCGCCCGGGCGGGGCGGGGGCGCCTTGGGCAGGCGGTAGGGGGCATGCCGCGCCAGAAGCGCGCGCACCGCGGCGGCGCTTTCTCCCGCGGCGCGGCGCTTCGCCTGTTCATCCTTCATCGGTCCCCCCTGCAGCTACACCAGCGCCGCATGTCCTCGGCGTTCAGGGGGACCGGCTGGCAGTAGGGCCGACCGTGGCCGCACAGGATGTAGGCGCAATCCGCGTCGCGCATGCAGCCCCCCGCCGAGGGATTGCCGTTTGCGCTCGCGCCCGCGTCCGGGCTCGATGCAGTGACCGTCACCTCGTCAGGGCCGCATGCCGCCAGTGCGACCGCGAAGAAAATTGCTCGTCTCACGTCGAATAGCCCTCCACAACAAAAGCGGCCTGGATCACGTTGCCGGGGTTGGGCGCCGCGGCTTTCCAGTCAAACCGCAGCGAGTCATCAAGCGCGAAGGACACCGGGGCGACGGCGAGGGCCGTGTTTGCGGTGACGGTCCCGGTCCTCGTGATGCTGGCGCCGGTCTGCGATGTCCCGGTGCGCCGCAACAACAGGCTCTGCGCGGCCTCGGTGCCACCGCCGGAAATCGTCACCAGCAAAGTGCAGCGCAGATCCACCACGCGCACCCAAGACGGGATGACGCTGGCGCCGATCGTCTCAGTGATCCAAGACCCTGTAGCGTCCGTGCCCCCCGCGGCCTGGGGGACATCGAACACCATGCGCCCGCGCACTTGGCGACCAGGGGCGACGGGTACTCCGCTCCCGTCGGCGTAGAACGCGCCGATGTAGCGGCGGGTCACGTCGCCAGTCTTGAACACCAGTTGCGACTCAGGGGCCGTCGTCGACACCTCGGCGGCAATGTTCCCCGCCGAGTTGTACACATAGACGTAGTTCCACGCCGAAGCGTTGAACGGCCCAGCGACGGAGTAGAAGCCCGCGGCGAGGGTGGACAGCACGGTTTCTGACATGGTGCTGCTCGTGTAGAAGCCGGTGGCGCCGAGGCCAGCGACGGTAACGCTTGCCGCCTTCACGTCAAGGGTCGCCTGGGGGATAAGCGACGCCTCCAGATCGGCGCGCGCCGCGACGCGCAGCCACTCGCTGCGGTTCAAGAGCGCCTGCAGTGGCGTTCGCACAGACCCCAGGCTGCTTTCACCGATCGGCGTCCAGCCCGACCACACGCCAGCGAGGCCCATGCCCGTCCCCGTGGATGCCACCGTGACCAGCGCCGCCGCCGCCGGTTCGCCGTTGATCGCAATGACCACGTCTGCCGCGGTGCTCGTCACCACGCCCGCGCCATTGGTGCCCAGCTGCACCGTGATGTCCAGCCCGGCCACGCTGACGGCGAGAGTCCCGCCGATCCCGCCAAGCTGGCGCACACGCACGCCAGCCACAAGCGCGGTGTAGCTGACACCTCCGTTGACGTTGGCGCCGGCCAACACGATCGGGCTCCCCAGCCCCGCGCCCGCGCGCACAGGCTCCGCGGGGTTGGGGCTCGTTACGCTCGTCCAGCTTGGCGAGCCTGTGATTGTTGTTCCCAAGGTGTCTCCTTATGCCGCCGTCCTCGCCATCGGGCCGGCGAGGGGGCGCGGCGCGAGAGGCAGAGAGAAGAGAAGATCAGCCGCTGAGGGTCGTGCGCCAGGTGCCGGTGCCGGTGCTGCTCAACGGCGGCAACCGCCCGCGGCCACCGTCAGCGACGATGCCCCCTCGACGGTCGCGCCAGCGCCCTGTGGCGCGAAGGTCGCGTCGCTGCCGCCCACCTGTAGCGGCGTCCCTCCTGTAGTGCTGCCGCTCCCGCAACAGTTTCTCACCCTGACGTTCCAGCGCCGCCCCCGCCGGGCGGTGACCAGATCGACGCCGTCCAGCACGTTGCGGATGTCGACGTAGAACCCGGTGGCCGGGGGCATCGGCGACTCGGCGGGGCCGCTCAGCGTCGCGCCGCCGTTGAGCAGCACCAGCTTGCCATCGTCGGCATTGCCGAGGGTGTAGTTCGCCGAGGGAGAAAGGATCTGCTGCGCCATTTTAGCTCCTATGCGATGGAAATCCGGGGAGAGACCCCGTAGGGGTACTGGGTACCGGCATTGCTCGGCGGGTAGATATCGCCGCCCCCGTAGCAGCCCTGGATGAGTTGCACCGCGCCGTCAGGCGGCGGGTAGGTGACGGCGAGCGATTCGGGACCGGCGCCATAGACGGAACCGCCCGTCTCCCACGCAGAGATCGTCAGCGGCTTGGACGGGTCGGATGGCAGGTTGATTGCGACGGGCGTGTCAAACGTGACGGTCGCGAGCGCAGGGCCAGCAATCGCAACCGTTTTGCTCGCGAGAGGATTTCCGTCGCCGTCCCAGAGGCGGATCTTGATCGACTTGGTGCCCGACCACGCGGCGTAGTAGTCAGCGCCTGTCACCGACACGCCCGCCTGCAAGACCAGAAAGCGCCAGCCGACGACGATAGACCCGCTGCCAGTGCCAGACGCGATCGCCGCCGCGCGTTTCGCTGGGTTAAAACGCAGCAAGCCAAATTCGCTGACGCCACCACCGCCGCCCGTCGAGGCGAGAACCTTGGCGCCCGGCTCAAAGGGCAGAAAATCGCTCATCGGTCTACTCCTGCCATCCGGTCGTCTCGCACAGAATTGTGACGCTGGCGACGGCGCTGGTCAGCTTCACCTGAATTACCTGATCCGCGCCGCAGACCACGTCTTGGTATTCGAAAAGCGCATTCGCGTCGCCCTTGAACAGGGTCCCCGGCGCCGTCGCTGATGACCCATTCGGCCGCACGTACATCACCGCCGTCGCCGCCGTCGAGACGAAGCTGCGCAGGCCGACGACGCGCACATGCGGCGGCGCGATAAGCGCCAGGTCCACCCACGCCGCGTTTGTCACCGTCGGCGCGCTGGCTATCGCCAGCGGGTCGATAAAGCGGTAGCGCCCGGCCTGCTGCGCGAACGGGACGATGTTCCCACCCGAGTCGGTGCGCACCGTCGAGACGTAGCGCCTCGACGTGTCGCCCGTCTTGAAGCGCAGGTCGCGCGTGGGCGCCGTCGTCGAGAGCTCAAAGCTGGGCGTCGATCCGTAGCAGTAGAGGTAGTACCACGTGTTCGCGGTGCCAGCGGTGAAGGTGACGATAACTTCGCCTACCTGCGCGAGCGTGCCCAGCCCAGAGAGGCCGCCGATCGTCACCGCGGCGCCGTTGCGGCAGTAGACCAGTTGCGGGCGTCCCCACGTGCCGACGTACTCCAGCAGGTACTGGGTGCGGTTCAGGAGCTGCTGCAGGCTGGGCCGGATGGACCCCAGGCTGCTGTCGCCGACGGGCGTGTAGCCCCACACGCCCGCGAGCCCCAGGCCTGTCCCCGTGTAGCCCGCCGTGACCAGCAGCGACGCCGCAGGGTCGCCGTTGATGGCGACGGCAACTTGGTCTGCCGTCGAGGTGACGACGCCCATGTTGGTAGTATCGAGCTGCACCGTGATATCGTTGCCGCTGACGGTGACCTGCAGCAGGCCCGAGATGCCGCCAAGCTGGCGCACACGCACGCCAGCCACAAGCGCGGTGTAGCTGACACCTCCGTTGACGTTGGCGCCGGCCAGCACAACGGGGCTCCCCAGCCCCGCGCCCGCGCGCACAGGCTCCGCGGGGTTCGGGCTGGTGACGGTGTCGAGGGTGGCTGTCCCGGTGAGTGAAGTAGGCACGTAGGTAGATGGGCGGCGCGACGCCCGCTGAGACGCCCGCTACTCGTAGCTGAAGCTGTAGTAGTCGGGCGCAACGCCCGCCGCGTCGTACTCCCACGCCTCGCCCACCGGCACCGTCACCCACGAGTTGCCCGCGGCGAGCCGCACGTAGCGGCAGGAGGTGCCGACGGGCTTCCAGGCGCGGATCTGCGCGACGATATCGAGCACAGCGCCGGGGTAGGGCTCCACCACGTCCCACGTCGCGCCGTCGTTCCAGGCGCCGCCCCCGTTCCACGTCGTGCCCGCCGCGAACCCGGTGAAGATCTCGACGTAGAAGAAGCCGACGTTGCCGCCGAACGGGTTGAACACGTTGCGGTCGACGAGGATCGCCTGCGTCGTCACCGTCGCCCGGTAGCCCAGGCGCCCGAGCTGCGCGATCATCCCGTCGAGGGTGCCCTTGCCTGCCGTGATCTCCCAGCGCTGCAGCACCTGCGCCCGCCCATCCTCGACGGACTGCCCGTGAAGCCGCGGCAGCCCGCTGGAGGCGCACATGAGGTCGATAGGCTCCGCTTCTACGGGGCACTCGTAGGGACGCCCGTAGGCCAGCGCAAGCCGCGCGTCGTCGGCAAGCTGGTCCAGCGGCGCTCCCCAGCCGGACAAAAGGCGCTGCGCGCCCTCGTCGGCCAGGATCGATAGCGAGCGCCCAATGTCGCGCAGGTACTCGATGAACATCACACCCCCACGTAGACGAGGTTGGTGAGGTCAAACGACACCGTCTGCTTCCAGGTGACCGCCACGTCGGCCAGCGGCGCGCTCATCACGACGGTGTCGATCGCGTCGCTTCCCGCCTCCACGCGCGCCTTGACGCGGTCGGCGCGCACGAGGCCACCCGGAAAGCCCCCGATCGGGATCGTCGGCGTCCACGCGGCGAACTGCGCCGCCACGCCCGCCGCCACCGCGTCGCCCGTCGTCTGCGCGCGGTAGTAGTAGACGGTTCCCGCGACGGAGATCACGAGCTGCGTCGTCGTGATGCAGGCGAACACCACATTTAGCGGGTACTTGGCCGGGTTCTCGAAGTTGGCAGCGACGGCGGCAAGGTCCGCGCCGCTGAGCGCCCCCGCAGCGCCCGCGACGACGACGAGCGCATGATTGCCCGCAATGACGCCGTCGACGCGCCGGTTGCTGTAGACCTTGACCTTGCTCACCGGCGACGCGCTGTAGCCCGCGGGCAACGCACGCGCCCAAAAATACATGGCAGCCTCGGTACCTCCGTAGCCCAGCGAGTCCCAGCGCGCCACGCAGCGCGCCTTGAGCAGGTCATCAGTCTCCTCGTCTTGCCCGGGCGAGACGACCGGGCTCGACAGGATCTGCGACGTGAAAAGCTGGTTGGCGGCGCCCGCGCCGGTGCCAGTCGCACACGCGGCGACGCGCGCCGAGGCCGACGCCGACGCCGCCACCGCGGCCACCACGTCAGAGGCGGTCGCGCCGGGAGCGACGACGATCGTCACCGTGTCGCTCACGCCTGACGCCGCGGTGCTGACGCCCGTCGTCCACTGCACCGTGACCACGTTTCCCCATGTCGGCAGCGTGGCGAAGGCGACACCGCCGTTGAGGTCCGCACCGGGGAACAAGCCCGCGGCGGCGGCGTAGACGCTCACCCCGGGCCGCGCGGTGCGCAGCGCCAGCGCAGCGCCCGCGACCACGTTCCCCGCCGCGCCCACCGTCGAGGCAACGAAGGGGAGAAGGAGGTACTTGCCGGGGACGATGACGCCCGCGGCCTCGTTTGTCCACGTGGGCGTTGCAGCGCCCACGGGGGCAGCCACCAGCGCGCCCGCCGCTGCGGTGCTTGTGGGGGCCGTCGAGGCGGCGCCGAGCAGCAGATAGACGTGCGCCGCCGCCGCGGGGTAGCGCGTGAGCTGGTACTGGGACAGCGCAAGCCGCGTCAGGTACTCGCCGGTAGCCGTCGGCAAGTAGGACCCGTCGAGGTAGCCCTTGACGATGGCGCCCGCCTCGCTGGCGGCGACGGCGAGCGTGTTCGTCAGCGCAAGGCCCAGGTTGCGGAGCGAAGTCCAGGAGGCCACCGGCACCCGGTAGCCGCGCAGCGAGTCCAGGAAGCGCGTGGTGTACGTCGCTGCGTCGGCGCCGACGCGGGTTAGCAGGTTTTGCAGGCTCACGAGGGCACCCCTGTTACGTTGAGCGTGATAAGGCCGTCGGCGGCGATCTGCACCTCGGCAGTGAACGTCTCACCCTCGACGGGTGTGATCTCGTAGCTCGCGGTCAACTGGCCACCACTGAACTGCACCGACGCCGTTACGGCGGCGCGTTCGTCCTCGGCAAACATGCCGGTGAGCTGCTGCGTGAGCTGGCGCTGCGCCCCGGTGTCGAGGCTGGCGTTGACCATCTCGCGCAGGTCCAGCGACGCCTGAGGCGCCCACCACATCGCCCCCGCCGGGATCGTGCCCGCGCGCAAGGCATCCTCGACGAGGACAGCGACTCCGGTGCGCTCCTCAAAGGTCAGGTCAAGGGCGGGGTAGGCGCTGTAGTCGATGCCGGGGTCTGCCACGTGGGTAGATGGCGGGGGCGACGAGGAGAGGGCTTAGCGCGTGATCGCGAAGCTGCAGGTCACGCCGGGGGCCTGCTGCGCCGCGGTGAGCCGCGCCGCCAGCGCGGACCCCTTGAGCAGCGGCGCGACCTCCCCCAGCGAACTGCACGCGAGCGCCGGGCCCGCCAGGCCACAGGTGAGCGTGCGCCGCCACAGCGGCGGCTGCACGTCGCTCACCTCGACCTGCACCAGCGTGTCAGGCCCCGCCTTCTCGCGCTGGCACAGGAGGTCACGGGCGAAGCCCTGCCCGTCGAGCGGGAAGAGCGCCACGGGGATTGGGTCGGTGCCCGCAGGCAGATAGCTGTCGCCGCTCACGACGGGGCCGTAGCTGCGCAGGTGCACAAGGTCGACCACGTCGACCGCGGGGTCAATCAGGGGCTGCGGCTGAGGCAGCGCAGCGGGCGCAGCGCCGCCACAGGCGGCGAGAAAGCACAGGACGAGACCAAGCAAGCGCATCGGGTACCTCCACGGGTAGATGCGCGCCTGCTAGGCCGACGAGCCCTCCAGCAGCGCCAGGTGCGGGCTGCCGCTTGTGATCTTCGCCTTGAGCGGGATCGAGGCGCCGCTTGAAATGGGCGTCACAACGCCGAACGGGTCCGTATAGGTCCCGCCAAGGACGCCGGGGGCGACGACGGTCAAGACCAGCGTCCCCACGTCCGCCCGGTCCCCCACGCGCGCCACCGCTGCGCCCCCCGCGCCGCGCTCCCACGCCACCACGTAGGGCGCAGCCGCAGAGCCCCCCAGGAAGCCCAGGAGAGCTCGCGCGCCCGCGGCGGGCAGCGTCACCCGCGCCCCGGGCGCCGGCACGCGCAGCGGCACGCTGGAGAGCGGCGGCACCCGGTCGGAGTCCGGGATCACATCCACGGTCCCATCCGCGCGCTGGTGCACGACCGCGCAGGGGTAGCAGGCCAGGTAGTCGAGCGCGCGGAGCTCCTGCCGGATCACAGCCTGCAGCGCGCCTCTCAACGGGTCCTCCTGCGCGTCGTCTTGCAGCAGCCACACGCGGGCGCGCTGGCTGCGCGGGCCCGTTGAGTAGGAGACGACGCCGACATGACCGCCCTGCCACGCCTGCCCAGGCAGGAGGTCCAGCGCAGTCGGCGCGTACAGGTAGAGGCCGATCGCCGGCACGCTTCCGGGCAGCAGCTCGCCCTGCGGCGCAGCTGTGGGCCAGGTCTCCACGCCCCACAGGATCGCGCCGTCTGGCTGGCAGCGCCACCGCGCGCCGGTCGCCGCGGCAAGCACCTCCAGCTCGGTGCCCGCGGTCCCCGCCTGCCGGGTCCAGGCGGGCAGCGTCACCTGCAGGCCCGTGGAGGCGGGCGCCAGGGTCTCGCCCACCGCGCCCAGCAGTTCGCCAAGGATCTGCTGCACCGCAACCGGGCCCACGTAGCCCGCCGCCGGCACCTCGCGCGCGAGGCCGCCAGCGCCGCCCTGCACGACCGCGGACACGCGGCCCTCGCTGATGCCGCTGCGCACCACGTAGCCGCGCAGGTCCGTCCCCAGCCAGCGCAGAGTGACGAAGGCGCCTTCGGGCAGCGGGTTCGGCGCGTCGAGGTTATCGATCCAGGCCGACCACAGGCCCACGCGGGGCAGCAGCAGGTTGCCAGTGACGACGGTATGACCGCCAAGGGAAACGTCGGATTCGCTCACGGCTTCGCCTTCTGCGACGGGCGCACGCCTGGAAGGAACGGCGCCGCCACCGCGCGCGGCTTGATGTTCGCCGTGGGCACGGGCTGCGGCGCGGGCTTCTTGGTGGTGCCGCCCTCGCGCTTGCGGGTCTCGCGCAGCACCATCTGCGCGCGCAGCACGCCGCGCGCGTCGGGCGCCTTCTCGCTGATATCCTTCACGACGCAGGCGGCGATGCTGTGCCGCGCCAGCGCCGGGTGCGCCACGGGCCACGAGACGCGCTTGCTGGCGCTCTTGAGGGGCATCAGGATCGGCACAAGTTGATCCCACAGCGCCTCACCGATCCCGTCCCAGATCTCGATATCGACCGGGACCTCGCGCACCTCCAGGCCGCGCAGTACGATGTTGCCACCGTCGACGCCCGCGCCTTTCTTGTGGTCGACGACAAGCTTGCTGTGCACCGACCCCACCGTCGCGATCACGTGCTGCGCGGGGCCGAGCACGTAGGGGCCGATGCGGAAGATCGAGTAGTCGGCGCTCGACGACCACGTCGCGAGCAAGAGCCCTTCGTCAGCCACGGGGCACCTTCCCGAGCCGCGACAGCTCGCGCGCGAAGCGCTCCCACACCACGTCTGCGACCTCCTGCGGGTCCGCGTTTCCCGTCGAGATGTGCATGGTCACGTTGACGCCGCCGCCCATCATCCCGCCCGCCTGGTCCAGCGGGATGACCGCCTCGGGCCCGGCCTCCCCCACCAGCGCCAGCGTGGGGCGGGTGACGACGCCGCCGTCGGCCATCGCTGGCACCTTGCTCTGGTTCTGCCCCTGCGCGAGCGGGCCGTTGACCCACACGATCCCGCTCTCAGGGTCTGCGCCCGGCGGCAGCGCCTCGGGCGCGGCCACGCGCGGCTTGTTGATGCCCAGCGTTTCCTCGACGGTGGCGTCCATCGCACGCTTGAAATTCTCAGCGGCGCGCGCCGGGTGACTCACCGTCTCGACGATGGCGCCGATCATGTTGCCGATGAACGACCCCACCATGCGGAAGGTGCCGATCAAGCCGGTTAGCGCCACATCAAGCAAGCTGATGACCGGCGATAGCTGCGACAGCAGCGACGTGAGCTTGGCAATCGACTCGCCGAGGCCGCTGCCCAGCGTCGCGCCGAGCTGTTTTGCTGCGTCGCCGGTCTTTTGCCACTCCTCGCGCCCGAGGCCAAAGGTGAGCAAGAAAGCGTTGTAGCTCTCGGCAAAACTGGCGACAAAGCCCGTCAGAAACTCTGTCCAGGTGCTCTTGACCTCCGTCGAGGTCTGTGCCAGCCCCTGCACGGTGAAGCTCAGCGCCTGCCCGCGCTGCGACGCAAGATCAAACGCCTCGGCTTGCTCCGTCAGCGTCTTCTTGTAGCGCTCGACGCCCGGGATGTGCTCCTCGGCGTCGAACGCCTTCAGCACGTTCTGCATGGCCTCGTCGCGGTTCGACAGCATCGAAGTCAGCGAGCCGCTCGCGCCCAGCGCGTACTGCCCGAGGCGCTGCGTCCCGAACTGCTTCAGCACCGCGCGCTCGATGGCAGCAATTCCCGTGGCTGAGTCGACCTTGCCGCCGCTGATGGACTTCTCAACGGCACTGGCATCCTTGCCGTAGCGGCCCGTGGAGGCGAGGTCTTCCAGGATCGCCTTGCGCGAAAGCCCCGCCTCGCTGAGCTGCATCAGCTCTTCACCTTGCAGCTTGCCCTTGCTGAAGATCTGGCCGAGCGCGCGCGCCACGCGATCGGTCGTCAGCTGGCGATCCTGCGGGCTGGCCATGCTCGCCACGTCCGCCGTCGCGAGCAGCGCCTGGTCAAGCTCCTGCCCGCGGAAGCCCGCCACCATCAGCGCCTTCTGCGCGCCCTCGACCTGCTTGCTGGTCAGGTCGGTCTTCTGGCTGAGCTGCTGCGCCTTCGCAAACTCGACTTGCGCCTTGGTCGCGTCGCCCAGTAGCGTCGTATAAGCCCGGATGGCGCCCTGGCGCTCGCCAAAGGCCTCAATCGCCTTGTCGCCGAAGTCGTCGAGCGCCTTGATCCCTTTATAAATCGCGGCGCCGATCGCCAGCATCGCTACGCCGACCTTGGCGATCGATACCGTCGCCTCCTCGGCGGCCTCGGCGACGGTTTTGAACGCGATCGACCCGTCCTTGCCCAGCGTCACCGACGCCGACCGCGCGCCCGTGATGCTCTGCGAAAACCGCTGCATCGCCTGCGAGGCGCGGTCTGCGGGCGGCGTGAACTTGCCGTCCCCTAGCTCTAGCTCCCACTGCAGAGGCACGTCACCCTCCTCGACGGGCGCGGCCCGCCTTCGCGCGGGCCATCAGGTACAGGTGCTGCTCCAGCAAGCCGCGCGCGAGCAGCTGCGCGCCCAGGCGCCCCTGCCCGTCCACCTTGCGCCGCCAGCCGCGCCCGTGGAGCGCCGCCAGGATGGCATCGCCCGCCTCGTCGAGGTCGTGGCCCTTGTCCACCCTCGCGAAGCGGGCCGCTATTTTCCCTCGGCGACCTGCGCCGCCGCGACGGTCTTGCTGAGCAGCGCCACGCCCAGCGCCACGGACAGCGGCGGCAGCCGCGCCCACAGCGCTACATCCGCGCCCGACACGACTGACTCCTTGGCGATCTTGCTCGTCAGCGTGAACGGGATCCGCCCGCGCCGCTTGGTGTCGTCGTGCTGCTGCAGCACCTTGAGCGCCGCGCGCCCGATGCGCCGCACCACCAGCGACGCCAGCGGCGCGTCCGCCCCGCGTTCGTACACGTCGATCGCCAGCAGGCGCCGCTGCCCCGCGGTCGTCGCTGTCTCGGCCTCCGTCAGCGCGCGCTCGACCAGGCGGAGCCCGTTGCCGCTGAGCGCCCAGATCTCCTCAGCAAGCTGCTTGGCAAGGCCGGGCGCGTCCTCCAGAAGCTCCAGCATCTCTGCGCGCGGCGGGCTGACGACCGCGGCAAGCACCTCCTCGTCACCGTCGTCGAGGAAGTCGGCCAGCTTCTCGCCCATGCGCCGCGCCGCCTGCTCCTTGTCGGCGTAGGCGATCGCCTCAGACTCCGTGAATGCCCGGATCGTCACCTCGACGGGCGCACCGTCGAGGGAGTAGGCAAGGGTCCGGGTGCTCACGCGAGCCTCCGAGCTGGCGCCAGGCGGATCCCGTTCTCGATGATCTCGATCACGTTGAGCGCGATCTGGCGGGTGAAGCCTTCGTTGCCCGTGATGCCGCCGAAGGGGTCGCCGACGATGCGGCACCCGTTGATGTCAATCTTCGTCGGGTTGACGTTGCCGGGCGAGACGAACAGGATCGCGATGTCGAACACCAGCACCGTCAGCGCCGCAAGACCCGTCTTTGCGACGGCCAGCGCCTGCAGCTTGGGGGCGATGATCTCCCAGGTCTCCTGCTGCAGCGTCAGCGTCGCCGAGAATTCCGCGCGCCCGATGCCAGTCCCCAGCTTGACCGCCTGGTTGTCGGTGATCTCCGTCGCCGTCACCTTGCGATCCCAGCTGATGTCCTTCAGGCCCTCAACGATGGGGATGCCCTGGAGGCTGATCCGCACCGAGGTCATGTCGTAATAGAGTCCGTTGAGAGTGGGCATCGGGTCTCCTTACGCCACCGTCGGGCGCACGCGGAAGAGGATCTGCTCCGTCAGGCCGAGCGGCACCCAGGTCACATCAGCCTGCACCTCGCGCTTCGCCTGATAATTGTTGCCGCGCGACACGCTCACTGCCTGCACCCCTTGCGGGTACGGCGACACGCTTGCGCGCCCGTCGCTCTTGGGCGACAGAAGCGCGTTGTTGACCGCGCTCGAATACTTGCGGCCAAGCCGGTCGGCCTCGTCCACTGTCAGCGCGCCTGCGGGCACCGTCGGCCCCTCGGCGACGCCGATGCTGGCAAGGCTGTCTAGGAGGTCGGGGAACGCGCTCTGCACCACCGCGCGAATCGCGGTGAGCCCGACATCGCTGCGCTCCAGCAGGTTCCACCCGGCGTCGTTCGCCGCCGCCATACTGGGGCTGCGCGTGATGTAGTAGGCCCCCGGCGCCTGCTCGTAGGTGCGCAGCGTGATGAACCGCGCGTCGTTCAGTCCCTGCTGCAGCCGCTCATCGTGCTGCAGCACCTCGGCGGAGATGGCCTGCGGTACCGTCGTCGTGCCCGCGAGGCCCGTGCCATCGCCCAGCGCCGTCGCCTGCGCCAGCCACGCCGCCAGGTTGACCTTTGCAAGCGCCGCGGCAACATCGGCGGCGGTGCTGGAGATCACACTGCTGCCGTCGGTCGCCAGCGTCACCGTGATGACCGCCGTCGTCCCCTGCGCCGTCGTGGTCTCGGCCACCGCGACCTTCAAGATCGAGTTGGCGCCGCTGCCCTTGACCTGCGAGACGCTGACGCCATCCCGCCGCGCGCGGTAGTAGACGCCGCCATTGGCGTCGGCGCCGCTCACCACCAGCGCGCCCGGCACCGCGGCGGCGATCTGCGGCAGCGAGCCGCGCCCAACGAAGCCCAGGTCCTCGTGAATCGGCGTCGCCGCCGCCCGCAAACCGGCCTGCACCACGGCCTGCAGCCGGTAGCGCTTGCCGGTGTAGCTCGACTGCCCCTGGTAAGCCCCCGCGGCCACGCGCACGAGGCCCGCCGTGCTCTGCAGCCCCGCGAAGTCGGCGATGAGCGCCGTCCGCCAGTCGCTCTCTGGCTCCGCCGCGCCCGGCAGCCGCGCCGCTAGCAGCAGGCTCACCTGCCGGGTCTGCAGCGCCGCCTGCGCCAGCACGTCGAGCGCCGCGCACTCGGCCTTGCTGAGGCCCGTCGAGGAGGTGAAGGACCCAAAGACCTTGCCCGTGTCCGCCAGCGCCGCCGTGAGCGCCGCCGTGACGCCCGAGGCGTCGCCCGCCGGCGCCGTGGTCTCCGCCGCCCAGGCGTCGCGCTCGGCCAGCGTGCCCGTGAAGGTCGCCACCATGCCGCTGTCGATCTCGCCGTCGGCCAGCGTCACCGTGCCGTCGCTCGCGACCAGGGTGCGCGCCGACCAGTGCGCGCCGCCGTCGAGCGACCAGCGCGCCGCAGGCGCGGGGCTCGCGCCCACCGCGCCGCCCGCCAGGCACTCGACCTGCACCGCGAAGGCGTTGACGGGGGTCCCGCTGAGCGCCAGCGCCGCCGTCGACCCGTAGGTGAGCGCCTGGAATCCCCACACGCCCGCCTTGCCAGTTCCGGCGCCGCTCGCCGTGGCGCTCACCAGCAGCGCCGCAGCGCTGTTCGCCGCGATGGCCGCGGCCACCGCCGCCGCGGTGCTCGTGGGCTCGCCGTCGCCGTTGGTGGCGAGGCGAACCGTCACCGCCAGCGTCGATACCGAAACCAGCAGCGTCGTGTTGCTGCCCGTCTGCTGGTGGCGAACCGTCACCCCGTCGGCGCGCGGCGTGTAGACCACGTCGCCGTTTGCGATCGCCGTCTCGGCCAGCACCGCGCCGATGCCGGTCCCGTTGCCCTGCGCGGCCGCCGTGACCAGCGCCGCAGCCGAGGCGTTGCCGTTGACCAGCGCGGCGATCTGCGTCGCCGTGGAAGTCACCGCGGCGCCGCCATCGGTTCCGAGCTGCACCGTGATGACACCGCTCGCCACGCTGACGATCGCCAGGGTCTGGCTGGTGCCGCCCAGCAACACCAGGCTGACGCCCGTCGTCTTGGCGGTGTAGAGCACGTCGCCGTTAGGCGAGGACCCGCCGGCCACCAGCAGCGCCCCGTAGAGGGTCGTGGAGGCCACCGCCGCCGGGCGCTTGCGCACCGTGCCGATGCTGCCCGCGGTCGCCGTGGGCTCGCGGCAGAAAATCACCGGCCAGCCCGCCGCGCCTAGCGCAGCTGCGTGCTCCACGCCCGGCCCCTGCCCGAACTGCGCCAGGTCCGCGCGGCTCGACAGGGTGACGGGCTGGAGGATCGGCCCCGCGCTGCACACGCCCGAGGCGCAGAAAAGACGCGCGGTGTTATTGTTGTTGGTGCTGCCCGGGGCTGGCAGCGCCTGGATCTGGATCGACGGTAGGGCCATCAAGTGCTCCCTGGCGTGGCCGTGATGGCGACGCCCTGTAGCTGAGCTGTCCGCTGTGAGTCGTAGATGGGCACCCGCACGTTGAGCGTGAGCACCGCGCCTATCTCGGCGTCGTCAAGGCCCTCGCGATCCTCGATCTCGATGCCCTCGACCCCATAGTTGGCGTAGCTCCATAGCGATTCGTGGAGCGCGAACAGGAAGTCGTTAAGCAGCGTCTCCAGCACCACGTAACAGGTCTCGTCACCCGTCGCGGGTACCGCGATCGCCACCTCGCAGCCGCACACGCGCACGCCGACGGTGTTCAGTCGGATGGTGCGTCCGTCGAGGAGGGTGACGCCGTCGATCGTGCGCACCTGGGGTACCGTCTCGATGCGGTCCTGCGTGGGCACCCACAGGGCACGGGGGCCGCTGGTCTCGCCGAGGCCCGCCAGCGACCCGTAGGCTTGCTTGAGGCGCGCGAGGCGCGGGTTTGCCGCCACGCGGCGATAGGCGTCAACGAGCATGCGGGTAGATGGGCCTACCGCCTCCCCTTGAACAACCGCCGCGCCGTGGCCCGCGTGCGCCGCTTAGCGCCGCGAAAGACCCTCCGGGCCCCGCGCACGCCCGCCTTGCCCTTGCGCACCAGCAAGCGCCGCGCTGCTCGTCCCCTGCGGGCCACCACGCGCCCCGCCTTGCGGCCCAGCACCGGCGCTCGCCGGATGCCCATCCGCAGCCCCCGGCGCGCCCCCTTGGCAACCTTGCGCAGGCCCCCGCGCAGCGCCTTGCTGGCCTGGTCGCGGAGCTCGCGCGCGCCCCACTTGAGGAAGTAGGCGAGGCCGCCGAGTCCCCCCTGCGCCATCCTGCGAATCCACGCCTTCGGCAGCTTGTCCAGCGGCAAGTAGGGCCGTGGCGGCTGCCCCTTGCGGCCGTACTCCAGGAAGCCCGCACCGATCGACGGGTGCCGAACTGTGATCTTGTCGGGCTTGACCTCTACGGCCAGCGCTTGCCCGTCGAGGGGTTGCGCTCGCCCGGGGCGCTTCAGCGCCGCCCAGGCGCGCCCCTCGGGCGTCTTGCGGCCAGCGATCGACTCGCGCGCAAGCTCCGGCAGCACCGGCCCCGCACCCAGCGCCACCGCCTGCTTCAGTGCCTTGCTGGTCGCAAGACGCCGCGCCAGAAAGGCTATCTTCTCGTCGGCCTTGTTTTTGCTGCGAAGCATCAGATCGGGAACGTGTTCGCCAGCGGGTCGGGCTGCGACACCAGCATCGCGAAGCTCCGGTGCGCGCCCGCCTCCTGCACCGACGGTTGGATCCGCCCGTTGGCGAGCTGGTCAAGCCACTTCATCGCCTCGATCGGGCGGTAGTCCTGGTCGTCCTGCTTCGATAGCCCGCTGCGCTGATACAGCCGGTATCGCGCGAGGTCGGTCACGCAGCCCACCAGCGCCGATCCATAGGCCACGAGCGGATCCGCCAGCGGCCCGCCGCCGCTGTTGTTCGAGTCGCGCAGATACCCCTGCGTAAAGTCGCTGGACACCAGCAGCGCCGCCAGCACGTCGGGGCTCGGGTTCGTCGTAAAGGTCCACACGTCGCCGACGGCAAACGCCACAAAGGGCAGCGCCTGCGTTGCCGCCGCCTGCACCACGCTCGCCCCCGTGCCGCCCGCCGTCACCTCCACGGGCAGCCCCGCACCCACGAAGTACGCCGCAGCCTGCGTCGCCGTCGTCGCGCTGCCGACCGTCAGCACGATCAAGCCCGTCTGCAAGTCCAGGCGCGCTTGCAGCGCCGTGCCGACGACAATCTTGAAGCTGAGGCCTCCCTTGCGAGGCGCCACCAGCAGCGCCGCGTTGCCGCTGCCAAACGTCACCGCGGCGCCTGGCCCGCCGTTCGCCAGTTGCAACGTGAAGCCGCCGCCCGTGGAGGCGAGGCCTGTGCGGCTGTAGCTCAGCGGCACCGGCGCGTCAATCACCTGCACGCGGCCCGAGGCGTCCGGCACCTGCGAGGGCGACCACGCCGCGTCATCCGCCAGCCGCACGCGCAGCCGCGGTAGGCCAACAAAAGACGGCTCGCCCTGTACGGGTAGCTCGCCGACCTGGAGGACTTCCACGCGCACCGCGTAGGCGTCGCGCGGGTTGCTGCCGTTGCGCGAGGCGTCGCCCGTGTCGAGCGCCAGTGTGCCGAGGCCCGTCCCGGTCTTCTCGGGCGCCGACCAGCTACCGCGGCACAGACGCCCATCCTGGAAGCACCCCAGCGGCGGCGCGCTGAGGGTCCACAGGTCCGTTGGCGAGGCGTAGGAGGGCACGTCAGAAACTCCAGCCGTGCCAAGTCAGATCGGTAACGGTCGCGCCCGCGGTGACAAGCACACAAAACTGGCCGCCGGCATAGTTGCCCGTCGAGAAGCGGCCCCCGAAGTGCCCGTCAAGCGCGGCGGGCGTGGCCGCGTCAAGCGCCATCGCGCCTACGCTCGCGTCGGCCCCCCATGGGCGCCACTGCGACGAGATGGAATCCCAGCGCAAAAGCCACGCGCTGCCGCTGCCCGCGGTGCAGCGGCCGAAGATCTCCAGCACCTGACACGCAGGCGGGAATTCGATAACGACGCCCGCCGCAAGAGTCGCGGGGTCCGTCGTAGGATAGGTGGTCGTAGGGGTAACCGCAGCGCCGTTGACAGCCATGCGGGTAGATGGGCGAGAAGCTTACGGAGTTGCGACCTGAAAGACGCTGCGCGGGTCGCCGTAGCCCGTCGAGATCACGGCGTCGCTCACGACCTCCTGGATCTTCCGGTCAAAACCCTGGAAGTCGTTCGGCTGCGACACCAACGTGATCGGCACCTGCTCCTCGCGCACGATGCAGAAGGGCCTGGTGCCGGGGCTGGCGGGAAAGATGAAGCTCTGCTTCTTGATGTCGGTCTTGTTGGCGGCGATGGCCAGCAGGTACGGATCGACCACGATCACGGCGTCGCCGAGGCTCACGCTGGAGACGCCCACCGGCACGCCGGCCACCGTCACCGGCTGCAAGTGGAACTTCTCATCCGCGCCGGGGCCGCCGATGAAGCGGATCCACGCCAGCGCCTGCACGTTGGTCGCGACGACGATCGTCGGCACGCTCATCTCGGCGTGCACCAGCGTGACGCCGTTCCAGTCCGGCACCGCCATGATCTTGTCCTTCACGTCCTGCCACGTCGCCTCGGAGATCTCCGACTGCGTGATCAGGTTGCTGAAGGTCTGTCCGGCCAGCACAGGATCCTGCGGGTTGACCGGGTGGTCGGTGGCAAACAGCGCCTTGTCGTCGTAGCAGACCAGCGTCTCGTTGGGGTACTCCAGAATGTACCCGTTGATCATCGCCGAGAGCACCTGGCGCTGCACGAGGTGCTGCCCCCAGGGGATCTCCGCCTGCATGATCGTGCTGCGCAGCGTGCCCGTGGGGTCGTAGCCGGGCCGCAGCAGCAGCGACTTCGCCGTCGAGTCGATGCGGCGCCCGGTGATGGGCTTGGTCGTCACCACGCCGCCGCCGCCGCCGCGCGTGCGGCTCTCGCCGTCCGCCTTGGGCCAGTACTGCAGGGCGCCCGCCTGCATGAGCGGATAGATGCCCGTCATCGACTGCAGCGGGTAGCCGTTGATCGGGTAACCGTTCGCCGCGCTGCGGTCGATCGGCGACATGCTGCCGTCGGGCGCGAGCATCATGCGCGCCATCGTGTCGCGGAAGATAAAGCGCCCGTAGACGCTCTCGAACCGGACGCTGGTGCCGCCCACCATGCCCCAGGCCAAGTTGACCGAGGTCAGGAGCGCTCCGCTGTCGCCGAGGACGGGAAAGTTGAACTGCGTTGCCATCGTCACACCACCGAGTTGAGGTCGAGGAAGGCGAAGGCGCCGTCGGGGCTCAGCGCCCGGACCGTCCCGCGCAGGTTGAAGGCGTCAGCGACCTTGGTCACCGTGTTATCGTCGACGATGAAGCCGACGCCATCGAGCAGCGGCACGTTGTTCGACGCGCCTTTGAGCATCATAATGCCGCAGTCGAAGCCGGTGTTGCCGGGCACCGCCAGCGCAGTGCCGCCGCCGCTGTTGTCGATGGGGCTGCGGCAGGCGCCCAGCACCTCGATGAACGGCACGGCGGTCGCTGACGCCGCCGCCGGGCTGCTCGCGCCGGTCCCCTGCGCCGCGGTGATCAGCAGCGCCGCCGCCTCAGCGTTGGCGCTCACCAGCTTGGCGATGGTCGCCGCCGTCGAGGTGCCGTTGTTGTAGGTCACGGCGACGTTCGTCGTCGCGCCGTAGGTGATGGCGATGCTCTCGGCAGCGCCGCTGACGTGCGACACCGTGACGCCCGTGCGGCGCGCGCGGTAGTAGCTTCCGCCGTTGGCGTCCGCGCCGGCAACCAGCAGGCCGTAGCCCTTGAGGGCGCTGCCGCTGGCGGCGGGATAGATCACGCCATCCACCGCGATCTGCAGGGCGCCCAGGTAGGCGCGCTTGCCCGCGGCGATCGTGCCAGAGTAGGCGCGCTTGACGGTCGGCGGGGCGCCATAGAACCGCGCAGCGACGGTATCGATCGTCTGTGCCATCAGCTCACCGCCTTGGGCGCGGAGACACCCGTCATCTGCGCGACGAAGAAGTTGACCGCCTCGGCGGACGCCTTGGCGTCGCCCGGCTGCGGGCGGTCGTCGGCGCTGATGCTGCCCGTCGAGGGCGGCGCCTTGCCCTGCACGGGGTAGACCGCGTCGGCGCTGGCGACGAAGCCCTGCGCCACCGCGACCGGGTTGCTGCGGCCCAGCCAGCCCTTGACCCGCCCCTCGACCTCAGAGGGGTGCAGCTTGCCCGCCGCCACCGCCTGACGCGCAATCTCGCGCACCTGCGCCTCAGCGGTCGCCGTGGTCGCCAGCTTGGCGCGCTGCACCAGGCCCTCCACCGCGCCCGCGCAGCCGGTCCTGACGCCGGTCGCCTGGCGCACCGCCTCGTGAGTCTCCAGCAGTTCCGCCAGTTGCACGACCGGCTCCTTGGCGGCCTCCGGGTCGGCCTGCGCGAGCAGCGACTGCCCTGCGCTGGCAATGGTGGGCACCGCGGCGGACAGGTCGCGGTAAAACTGCTGCTCGCTTGGGTCCTCGCTCGCCGCGCCCTCGCGGGCCACCGTGTCGAGCGCCGCCAGCGCGATAAGCGCCGACCGCAGGCGGGGGGTATTGATGGGCATGCTGACTCCTCTTGCGGCGCGCACCTGCGCGACCTTGGGGGTAGATGGGGGCGGGGGCGCTGGAGGCTGCGCGAAGGGCTCCACGCGGGCCCTGGGGGCGCGCAAGGACATCACGACGGCCTGTGCAAGCGCGCCGCGGGGCGACGCCTCCCAGCGCGCCTGAGCGGGGGCTGCGGCCCGTGGAGCGGGGCGGATCACTGCGTCGGCAAAGCCCAGCTTGACCGCGGCTTCGGCGCCGATCCACGTCTCGGCGTCCATCAGCGCGCGGATCGCGTCCTCGGACAGGCCGGTCTTCTGCTTGTAGGCCGCCACCGACGCCGCGGTCATCTCGTCGAGCGCCTGCGCCGTCTCGCGGATCGTGGCCGCCGTTCCGTAGGCGCCGCCGCGTGGGTGGTGCAGCATCATCAGGGCGCTCTCGTGAATCTCCACGCGCGACGCCGCCATCGGCACCACGCTCGCCATGCTGGCGGCCACGCCCTCGATGATGCAGGTGATCTTGCGGCCCGCTGCGCGGAGATCCTGGAGGTGCGCGTACATCGCCAGGCCCTCGGTGACGACGCCGCCGGGGCTGTTCACCCGCAGCGTGATATCGCCGTCGCCCGCGGCGGCGATACGCTCGCGGAACATCGGGGCGCTGATGCCCATACCCCACGACCGCGCTTCGTCGGGCGTGGTGATCTCGTCATCCAGGTGCACGTCAGGCATGATTCGCCTCGACTAGCTCCATCTGCGTGTCCATCGGCAGGATCAGGCAGGTGCCCGCCTGTTCCGCGATGCGCTGCAGCATCTCGCACAGCGGCACGGTTCCCGGTGACTCTGGCACCAGCAGCCGTATCAATGCGTCGTTGTGCTGCCGCTTCATCTGGCGGCATGGCTCCGTTTCGCGTCCGTCACTCATGCTCATAGATGGGCTACGCTGCCCCCTCCGTCACCTCGGCGGCGCCCTGCGTGCTCTCGCTGGCCTCGCCACCGCTTGTAAGGACCGGCGTGGGCGTCTCGCCGCGCTTGATCGGCACCTTGTAGCGCTCAGCAAGCTCCGGCCAGTCCACCGCGACGCCGTGCGCCTCCAGGCGCTCCGCCGCCATCATAATCTTGTCGAGGCCCTCGGCGTTGGTCTTGCGCACTAGCGCCTCGGCCTGCTCGTCGGCAGGCGGCTCCCAGGCGAAGACCGGCACAGGCGCCAGCCGGGGATCGATCCTGTTGTAGCGGCACCACTGCCGCAGGAGGATCCGCAGCGCCCCCGCCGTGACCTCGCAGTCGGCGGCGAGATAGCGCAGGCTCACGCGCTCGTGCACCTGCGCCCGCGCGCGGCTGCCGTCTTTGCCGCCGCCCGTGTTGTCCGTGGCGCCCAGCCAAAGCTGAGTCATCCACTGCACAACGTAGTCAAGGAAAGCGGGGAACGTCTCGTAGGTGCTGTGCTTGGCCTCGACGAGCTCAAAATCGAAGCTCGCGCCGTCGGCGTAGACCGGGCAAGGCACCACGCTGCCGCCCACCATGTCACGCGCGATCGTCAGCAGGTCCTTGAAGTCCTCCTGCTGCCGCATCTGCGCCGGCACTTTCACCTTGCGCTGCCCGCTGCCGTGGGTCTTTGCGTAGGTCCACCACAGGCGGATCACTGCCTCGGCGTACCACCAGACGGGGCCGAGCGCCCGCACGAGTCCCTCGGTGTGCGGATACTGGGCGCTCATCTGCCGGAAAAGCAGCCACTCGCGCCCGTCCGGGATGACATCAATCAGCCCCTCGCGCGCCTGGAACTTGTAGCGGTTCTCGACGGGGAAAAACGTCAGCCACCCGGCCTGCTGCGCATGGATCTGCGGCAGGAAGCTCGTGCCCGAGGGGCTCAAGTGCCACGTCACCGACGCGGGGGCCACGCCCAGCGCCACGCGGTACTTGCCCGTTGCGGCGAGGCCGTGCGCGGTCGCGCTGTCGCCGCCCCATAGCTCCGGCAGGTGCGCGACGAGCTCGCGGTAGGGCTCAACGGGCAGCCCCTCGGGTGCCTCCAGGCGCAGCGGCGTGCTAACGAGGGTCTGTGTGCGCGTTTGCTGCCCGTGGAGAAAGGGGGGGAACTTCTGCATCCCGAGCAGCAGCGTCTCAGCGTAGCGCAGCGAGCCGTTGGCGAGCTGGTTCAGCGCGCCCTGCACCTCCTCCCACGTCCACCCGCTGCCCTGCGCGTAGATCGGCCACTCGCGGGGCGCGGTGCCGGTGCCGGGGACCTCGCGCATGGCCTGCTGGAGCACGCGCTGCAGCGCCTCCGGGCTGACGGTTGTCAGCTGATCCTTAGAGGGCGGCGGGGGCGTGAAGGGCTTGCGGGACGCGCGACGGGCCATCGGGGGTAGATGGCGGCGGCGAGAGCGAGGACTAAGCGGCGGAGTTGCTGCCGCTGGAGCAAGCGCTGGCGCGGCTGCCGCAGGAGCAGACGCAGCGACAATTGACATCGACATGCATCCGCGCAGCCCGCGTGATGTGATCCGCAGCCTGCGCCAGAATTAAGATTTCCGATGCGTTGATGTCAGCGCCAGCCTTGACGGTCTTGGTGAAGTGGGCCAAAACCGCCGTCAAAGCGTCGTTAAACTTTTCCATAGGTGTCCTCCGCTTGCTGATTTAGCACATCGCAAGCGCCCACGCGAGCGCTTGCGCCTTGTCACCCCACCCTTTCGGGTCTGTCCAGGAAGTCTTGCAGCTTCGCGCTAAACTCCTTCAAGTCGCGCACGTCGCTGCTTACTTGCTCCATTGTCGGAGCCTTCTTTTTGTCCGTCGCCCACAGGAACGCGCCCGCCAGCGCGTCAAGCTGGTCGTCTTTGCACTCCTTCTCGCTGTCGTAGCCGTCCACCTCGTCTAAAAAGGGCTCATTCCAGGCGCCGCGGACCAAATGGAAGCGCCCCGCCTTCGCCTGAGGCTGGATCGTGCTGATTCTGGTCTCTTTGGTGCCCACTTCCTTGGTCGAGTGCATCGTGAAGCCCTGGAGGGCCTCCAGCGCGTTGCCCTCGACCACGCGCGCCGCCGTTCCGTCGAGCGGGATGACCACCGGTACCCCAATTCCGTCGATTTTGGCGGTCTGCCGCAGCGTCGCGAACACGTCCGCGGGCTTGGCCTTCATTCTGACGACGTGCAGCACGTACCAATGGCCGTCTTTCGTCCATCCGAGCTTCACACCGACGGTCCAGTCGCTCTTTTTCTTCTTGGTCCAGGCGAAATCCCACCGACGGAGCACGCCCGCTAGGTTTGCGGGCGGCATCTCGACGACATCGAACCAAGATCGCTCGAAATCCTCGCCCCCGCCGCCCTTCACGTCCCAGTCATCGTCGCCAAGCTGCGCGCGCAGCACCGATCCAACGGCTCGCACGCGGTAGAGGTACTCAGGATCGCTCTGTGCAAGGGCTACGTTGTCCTCGGTGCGCGTGCGGATGCAGGTGCGCGTCAGCGCGTGGGGCGTCCCTGGGGGCGCCCACGCCTCGTTACCGTCCTCGTCGAGCGTGTAGTGCAGCACCGCGCCGCTGTCCACGGGGGGGAGAGGCTTGCCCGTTGAGGAGGTGCGGGGGGCGTAGCCGAGCGCGCGCAGGCTTGCCGCGCCCGCGTACAGGTCGTGGCTGTCCTGGTCCTTCGCCAGATAGTCGCTGGCGAGCCACGGCCCCCAGCGCCGGCGCACCCACTCATGACCAGGCCCGCCGGGGTTCGTGCCCGCGCGGACCCTGATTGGCAGCCCCTGCGCGGAGCGCATGCGCGTCATCACATAGAGGTAATCGCGCTCGTCTGGCCAGTGCGTCAGCTCGTCGAGATAGCAATATTGGTATTCAGCGCCTCGCAAGCTCATCAGGTTCTTGGTGTGGCCGAAGACCGCGCGACCGCCTGAGCGCATGCGATAGACGCCCGAGGTCTCGTTGAGCGTGCCACCGACGTAGCGCGGCCACATATCGGCGCGCGTGATGCGCTGATAGATCTCCTTGTCCAGATCCTTCGCGTTGTACCTGAGGATGAGAGCCTTAAAGTGGGGCGACGTGCGGTAGTCGCGGTAGACGACGGGCATCATCACGCCCGGATCCGTCTTGCCGCTGCCCACGGTGCCCGCGCACAGCACCTCGTACACGTCTTTCATTTCGACGATGAGCCGCCGCTGCCACCCGGCGGGCGCGCCGCGGTCCATTCGCCAGGCGGCGCGCGCCTTTTTCTTGCGCGGCACGCTATGCCCCCTCTAGTCCGTCGTCGCCGTCGTCGGTCTCCTCGTAGGACGCCAGCAACTTCGCCAGATCCGGCAGCTGTGCGATGGCCTGCACGCGGATCCGCGACTCCTCATCGGGGTTGCTGGCGATGGCGGCGACGACTTGCACCGCCAGGCGGATCGCCCCCTCGGAGTCCAGCGAGTCCGCCGCCGCTTTCATCGCCGCGCCCTGGAGCTGCTGCGCCACCGCGCGCTTGACGATCGCCTCCAGCTGCGGCCGCAGCAGCGCCGCTACCTCTTCCGCGCTCGCGCCGGCCACCGGCTCGGGCGCGGCTTCCCGCGGTGCGCGGCCCGCGGAGCGGAGCGCCGCCCGCTCGGCCTGCACCTCGCGTTGCCAGTTGTAGACCGATGAACGACTGCACTTAAAAGCCTGTTTTTTGCACCATGCAACCGTGTCATCTAGTGTCGCACCTTTGCGCAGGTGCTCTTTGACTGCTAGCTCGGTCGTTTTGGGAAGTTTTCTCACGCCTGGCATGCGCTCACCTGCTCGCGCCGCCCGTCGCTGGCGCCGATTTGGACATCGTATAAACCGCCGCCCTCTTTCCGGAGATCGGA
>ERZ650303.78-NODE-78-length-25296-cov-11.556594_pt1 | contig 25296 bp, 29 predicted proteins | sample MGYA00376239_ERZ650303 | MGnify/ENA primary metagenome ERZ650303 (study PRJEB26733, sample SAMN07839262) | wastewater metagenome | biome: small river; feature: stream; material: water | place: USA: North Carolina | collected 2016-04-05 ... | reverse complement strand
GAACCTTGAAAACCGCTTCACTGGCTGGGCGGACGTTGACTTAACCCCAAAAGGCACTGAACAGGCCCTTGCCGCCGGAGAAAATCTCCGCAAAGCAGGCTATGAGTTTGATGTGGCCTATACCTCAGTCTTGAGAAGAGCTATTCGCACCCTGTGGCATGTTCAAGACACTATGGACCTCATGTGGCTGCCTGTAGTCCACAGCTGGAGACTCAATGAGCGTCACTATGGCGCCCTCACGGGTCTGAATAAAGCTGAAACAGCTCAACAGTATGGAGATGCCCAAGTTCATATTTGGCGTCGCTCCTATGATGTACGCCCACCTCTCCTGGAAAAGGGTGATGAGCGAAATCCACAAAATGATCGACGTTACGAAAAACTCAGCGCCTCTGATATCCCTTTAGGTGAGTGCCTAAAAGATAACGTCGAGCGTGTACTGCCGCTTTGGAATGAGTCTATTGCTCCAGCCCTCAAAGCGGGCAAGCGCGTATTGCTCGTTGCACACGGCAATAGTATTCGCTCTTTAATTAAGTATCTCGACCAGGTTTCTGACGAAGACATTATGGAAATTAACGTCCCTAATGGCATCCCGCTTGTTTATGAGCTTGATGACAACCTCAAACCTATTCAGCATTTTTATTTGGATTAAGGTAAAACAGAAGCATGCGCGTATTTTTCAAGAACTTTGCCCTAGTCTCTGTCGGCCTCATCGCCGGGGTTGCAGCCACCATCCAACTATCAGCCACCGCCCAGCAGGGTACAACGCTGCCCCTGGATGAACTGCGCACACTATCGAATGTCTTTGCTCAAATCAAACGTGAGTACGTTGAGCCAATTGAGGATAAACAGTTACTGACCGATGCCGTCAAAGGCATGGTGAGCAGCCTTGATCCGCACTCCACTTATCTCGATAAAAAAGATTTCTCTGAAATGCAAGAACAAACCAGCGGCAAATTTGCTGGTCTTGGAATTGAAATCACTTCGGAAGATGGTGTTGTTAAAGTACTTAACCCAATTGAAGATAGCCCTGCAGCACGTGCGGGCTTGCAAGCCGGCGATCTCATTACTCGCTTAGATGACAAACCTGTTCGCGGCATGTCGCTAGATAAAGCCGTGCGCACTATGCGAGGTACTCCAGGTACAAAAATTACTTTGACCGTCTTCCGGAAGAGTGAAGAGCGCAGCTTTCCAGTAACAATTACCCGTGCTGAAATTAAAGTGCAATCCGTTAAAGCCAAAATTCTGGATAACGATATTGCCTGGGTGAGAGTCACTAGCTTTCAAGAGCGCACGGTTCCTGATCTTGCAAAGAAATTGACTGAGCTTGCGAATCAAGATCCCAAAATGAAGGGAATCATTCTTGACCTCAGAAATAATGGTGGTGGCTTGCTACAAGGTGCAGTCGGTGTTGCTGCCGCTTTCTTGCCAGCAGATGCTGTAATCGTTTCCACCAAAGGTCAGACAGCTGATTCAAAGCAGGTGTTCAATGCAACGCCAGCAATGTATCGCCTCAGTGAGCCTGGCGATCCTTTAGCCAGCGTGCCAGCGATGTATAAAAAATTACCGATGGTAGTTTTAGTAAACGCCTACTCTGCTTCTGCCTCTGAAATTGTTGCGGGCGCATTGCAGGATTACAAACGTGCGACCATCATTGGTAAAACTACTTTCGGCAAGGGCTCTGTACAAACAGTCCGTCCACTGACCAATGATTCTGCATTGAAAATTACTACCGCCTATTACTACACACCGAGCGGCAAATCGATTCAAGCTTACGGCATCAAACCAGATATCGCTGTTGATCAAAACAAAGATGGCGATCCTGATGATGTATTAATCACACGTGAAATCGACAGCGAAAAACATTTGCGGAACAAGCAATCTTCCGAAGAAAAGCTCGTTGCTGATCGTGAAAAACGTCGCCTAGCAGAACTTCAGCGCATTGAAGAAAAAAATGCCAAGAAGACTCCTGAAGAGAAAGAAAAAGACAAGTCTAAAAAGCCTGTCGAGCTCGGTAGCGCAGATGACTTCATGCTTACACAGGCAGTCGCATTTATCAATGGTGAGCCCGTAAAACGCTCAGCCTCTAAGCTAGAGTAAGTTCTAGCAATTAGGCATGCATATGAATGATGAGCAGCTACTTCGCTACTCGCGGCATTTACTGCTAGAAGAAATTGATGTTGCTGGCCAAGAAATATTGCTTCGCTCGCACATCCTCGTTATTGGTGCCGGCGGATTAGGGAGCGCTGCCGCACCGTATCTAGCCGCAGCCGGGGTGGGAAAAATTACGCTGCTTGACCATGACAAAGTCGAGCTCACAAATTTGCAGCGACAAATCATGCACAGTCAAAACTCCATCGGTAAAAGCAAGGTGGAGTCAGGTAAAGAATTTTTACAAAGCATCAACCCCACCATCACGATTAATACAATCGCAGAGAAGGCAACCGAGGCCTCACTAAAAGAACTCTTGCCATCAGTAAATCTCGTTTTAGATTGCACCGATAACTTTGCTACCCGTCAGCTCATTAATGCAGCTTGCTTCAATCAGAAGGTGCCACTCGTCTCTGGATCTGCCCTTAAATTTGATGGTCAACTCAGCGTCTTTGATTTTCGGAGCACATCATCACCCTGCTATGCCTGCCTTTTTTCTCCGGAAGAACGGTTTGAGGAAGTGAGCTGTGCCAGCATGGGCATCTTCTCCCCTCTAGTTGGCATCATTGGAGCGATGCAAGCAGCCCAAGCCCTTCAGGTATTGATTGGCTTTGGTCAGCCTTTAGTGGGAAGAATGTTGCTTTGGAATGCGCTCAATACGCAGATTGATGAGATTCGTATTACTCGCAATCCCACGTGCAAGGTTTGCGGCTCCCAACATTAGGGGTTAAGAGAGCAATCGCTCCAATGCTTTGGCCTGCTCTTCGGGTTCATAAGCACGCAAGACCCTAGGAACGCGGGCTTTCAATAAGCCTACATTTGCTTTTAAGATCTCACGCTTAACTAACAGCAATTGACTGAAGTGCATTGAGAAGTCAGTCAGACCTAAGCCAAGCAGCAACTTCGTCATTGTCGGGTCGCCTGCCATCTCGCCGCAAACAGCAACCGGCACATCCGCCCGCTTTGCTTGATCAATGATGTTGGATAACAAATTCAAAATGGCAGGATGCAAAGGATCATACAAATGTGCCACTGCATGATCTGCACGATCAATTGCCAAGGTGTACTGAATTAAGTCATTCGTACCAATCGAAAGAAAATCGAATCGATTAATAAACAACGGTAGCATCAAAGCAGCCGCTGGAATTTCAATCATGGCACCAACTTGAATATTCGGATTGAATGCTTTGCCGCGCTGATGCAATTGCTGCTTCGCTTTTTCAATCAATCTAAATGTTTCATCAATTTCTTTGGCATGCGCCAACATCGGAATCATGATTCGCGCTTGACCATGGGCTGATGCGCGCAAGATAGCCCTCAGTTGCGTTAAAAATATTTCGGGCTCTGTCAATGACCAACGAATAGCACGCAGCCCGAGTGGTGATGCCCCAGTCTGAGAAACATCGCCTCCACCACCCAGCGCTTTATCGGCACCGACGTCAATGGTTCTAATGTTCACAGGCAGGCCATGCATTAAATCGACTACGCGGCGATATTCTTGATATTGCTGCTCTTCGTCGGGCAAGGCTTGCTTGCGATCCATAAATAAAAATTCAGAGCGGAATAAGCCAACACCCACAGCGCCCAACTTCACCGCCTGAATGGCATCCTCAGGCAATTCAATATTGGCAAACAATTCAATCTCAACGCGGTCAGCTGTTTCTGTCTTGGCATGCTTTAACTGTTTTAGTTTACGAGCCTCTTTTAAAGCTTGAGCTTGTAACTTTCGATACTCGGCAAGGAGCTGTTCATCGGGTGCAACAACAACAACTCCATGCTCTCCATCCAAAATCAGCCAATCGCCATGACGAATCATTTCACTGGCATGTCGCACACCAACTACTGCAGGGATTTCCATGCTGCGCGCAACAATTGCAGTATGAGAGGTCTTACCACCAAGATCCGTTACAAACCCTGTAAAGGCATGCTCTTTAAAACGCAGCATGTCATGAGGGGCAATGTCGTGAGCAACAATAATCGACTCAACGCCGATATCACTTGCAGGCAAAAAATCGGCATCATTTAAAGAATCTTTTTTCTGAGCATTTAAAGCCTTAATTACACGCTCTGCTACCTGCCGAATATCGTTGGCACGCTCTTTTAAATAAGCATCCTCAATATCAGCAAATTGCTCTAACAGATCATTTAGCTCGGTTGTTAAGGCCCAAGCAGCATTTAATCTTTGAGTGCGAATTAATTTAATTGGCTTCTCAGTTAAAGCTGGGTCTGCCAGAATCATGCCGTGCACATCTAAGAATGCGGCCATTTCTTGTGGCGCATCTTTAGGTAAGCCTTGGCGTAATTGCGCCAACTCAAGGCGCACCTGCTCAAAAGCATCTAATAATTTTTTAGCCTCAGCCTCTTCTTTGCCAGCTTCAATTAAGTAGTGACTAACCTCTAATGCTGCACGCGATATCAGTACGGCTTTGCCAATGGCAATACCTTTAGATACTGCTATTCCGTGCAAAGCAAAAGTCATCCTTATTCGCCCTCACCAAATCGATCGTTGATCAATGCTGTTAAGGCTTGCATAGCCTCTTCTTCTTTTTCACCAACAGTCTCTAAAGTGACTGTACTACCAATGCCGGCAGCAAGCATCATGACGCCCATAATACTTTTTGCATTAATTTGACGACCATTGCGAGACAGGAAGATTTCACAAGGAAACTCTGCAGCAAGCTGGGATAGCTTCGCAGAAGCACGAGCATGCAGCCCCAACTTATTAATAATTTCAATTTCAGCAACAGGCATAGCGAGTCCTATCTTTCCGTAGTGGCTTGTGGGGCTTTAGAGCCCAATCGTAGAATGCCATTTTGGCCGCCTTGAAGTGCCTTTTGAGCCAACTCTTCCAAGCCTTCGCCACGATGAGAAATGCAGCGCATCAACATCGGCAAATTGAGTCCCGCCAACACAATCACGGGCGCATTCAAACCCGATAACGGTCCTAGAGCTTCAAGCTTAGATGCCACATTAGCTGGGGTAGCGCCCATCACATCGGTGAGAATCAAAACGCCCTGGCCTGTATTAACGCCGTATGCCGCTTTTAATACTCGATCGAAGCTGGCCTTTGTGTCTTCGTAGGGCGGAATGTCAACAGCCCTAACTCTCTCAGGCACCACACCAAATGCATGCTCAGCAAAACCAAGCATCGCGCTTGCTACTGGGGTGTGGGCAACTATTACGATTCCAACCATGTTTATGCCAAAGCCTTTTCGAGCGCTGTTAACCAAAATTTCGGAACATCAAAACCACTTTGCTCAGTAATTTCCACAAAACATGTTGGGCTAGTCACATTAATTTCTGTGACATAGGCACCAATTAAATCCAATCCTACCAAGAACAAGCCTCGGGCACTCAAAATAGGAGCAAGGCGCTCTGCAACCTTCAACTCCGCATCGGTCAGCGGCATAGCCACACCTTTTCCACCAGCAGCTAAGTTACCCCGGATCTCGCTTCCCTGTGGAATGCGAGCCAATGCGAACGGCACTACCTCACCACCAATCAGCAAGACGCGCTTATCGCCTTGAGCTATTTCAGGTAAGAATCTTTGCACCATCAAAGTACGTGCGCCATTCTCGCCAAGTGTCTCCACAATACTGGCAAGGTTCAAGCCATCTGGCCCAACACGGAACACACCCATACCACCCATACCATCCAAAGGCTTAATCACAATATCTTGATGCTCTTGATGAAACACTTCAATTGCACTGAGCTCACGCGTGATTAGGGTTGGTGGAATCAGCTCTGGAAATTCAGTAATAGATATTTTTTCAGAATGGTCACGAATAGCCATCGGGTTATTAAATACTCTCGCACCCTGACGAACCGCAGCAGATAACAACCAAGTGGTATTGAGATATTCAATATCAAATGGCGGGTCAGTACGCATCATGACTGCGTCAAAAGTATTTAGTGGGCGGCCTTCAAGGTGGCCTAACTCAAACCAGGCTGTACCGCTTGGCTTAATGTCGAGAGACTGGCAATCGGCCACCACGAAATCGTCTCTCCAGAGAATATTGCGGCTCTCACAAAACCACAGTTGATGTCCTGCCTCCTGTGCAACTCGCATCATTGCCAAGGTGGAATCTTTACTAATCTTGAAAGACTCCAAAGGGTCAGCAATGAAAAGAAGATTCATCTTATGTCCGAGCATTTAAATAAAGTTAAGCAGCTTCAGCATTAGGATCAGAACGCTCTAGCTCTAAAGAGGCAGCCAATAAAGCTAGGCGAGCAACAACACCATAAAGATAAAAACGATTTGGTGGTGCGCTACCAGGCTTAGCGCCTAAGTCTGGCATGGAGTTTTGCTCGAATGCCAAAGGTACAAAATGCATGCCTGGCGCATTCAGATTCTCATCGGGACCACGGTCAGTATGTACGCGATAGAAGCCGCCAATCACATAGCGATCAATCATGTAGACCACTGGCTCAGCCACAGCTTCATTCACTTTCTCGAAGGTATAAACACCCTCCTGAATCAAGACATCACTTACCTCAAGACCCTCTTTGACGACACTCATCTTATTGCGGTCTTTGCGATTCAAGCCTTTGAGCTGAGCGGGATCATTTACAACCATCACACCCATGCCATATGTACCAGCATCCGCTTTGACAACGACGTAAGGTTTTTCTTTAATACCGTACTCACGATATTTCTTGGCAGTTTTCTTAAGAACTTTCTCCACGGCCGCTTGCAATTCTTCCTCACCCTTGCGCTCATGAAAGTTCACATTAGAGCAACTAGCAAAGTAGGGATTAATCATCCAAGGATCAATATCCACCACCTTCGCAAATTTCTTAGCGACTTCATCGTAAGCAGCAAAGTGATTAGATTTACGGCGCACATGCCAGCCAGCATGCAAGCCTGGCAATAAATATTGCTCGTGCAGATTTTCTAAGATCGGAGGAATGCCTGCTGATAAATCATTATTTAGCAAAATTGAACAGGGATCGAAATCTTTTAATCCCAATCGCTGCTTCTTCAAACCCAAGCGAGATAGAGGCTCCATCAAGAGACGATTACCATCTGGCAAATCTATCCACGTTGGCTTTTTAATTTCATCTGACAAAGTACCCAGACGTACATTCAGACCTGCTTGACGCAAGATCGAGGACAGGCGCGCAATATTCTGAAGGTAGAAAGTATTGCGAGTGTGTCGCTCAGGTATTAATAGTAAATTTTTTGCCTCAGGACAAATCTTCTCAATCGCTGCCATTGCAGCCTGCACTGCCAAAGGCAGCATCTGTGGAGATAGATTATTAAAACCGCCTGGAAAGAGGTTGGTATCGACCGGTGCCAGCTTAAAGCCTGCATTACGCAGATCAACTGAGCAGTAGAACGGCGGAGTATGCTCCTGCCATTCAAGCCTGAACCAGCGCTCGATTGTTGGGGTTGCTTCTAATACCTTCGACTCGAGATCGAGAAGAGGGCCGCTAAGGGCAGTGATGAGATGTGGAACCATTTCACCATTGTAAGATTTTTAAAAGAAAGACGCGGAATCCGAGGATCCCGCGCTTAAAAACCGGGCAGCCAGCTAAGGCTGCCCAGTGAGGGGTAAATCAGCTAATTAAGACTCGTAAGCAGACTCACCATGGGAGGTGATGTCCAAACCTTCGCGCTCTGCATCTTCTTTAACACGTAGGCCAATCACCATATCAACCAATTTGTAGGCGATATAAGAAACCACGCCAGACCAAATTAGGGTAACGATGACACCTTGACTCTGAATCCACAATTGGCTAGCGATTGAGTAGTCAGGGGCTGCAGCATTAGCCACATAATCCCAAATACCTGTTCCGCCTAAAGCTGGGTCTGCGAACACGCCAGTTAACAAAGCGCCCAAAATACCACCAACGCCATGCACACCGAATACGTCTAAGCTGTCGTCTGAACCCAAAATCTTCTTGAGACCAGAAACACCCCACAAGCAAACCACACCAGCAGCAGCACCGATAATCAGCGCGCCCATCGGACCAACAAAACCTGCAGCAGGAGTAACAGCAACCAAACCTGCTACGCAACCAGATGCACCACCCAACATGGAAGGCTTACCTTTGTGAACCCACTCAGCAACTGACCAGCTCAATACTGCGGCAGCTGTTGCCAATAATGTGTTTACGAATGCCAAGGCTGCACTACCGTTTGCTTCGAGAGCAGAACCAGCATTAAAGCCAAACCAACCAAACCACAAGAGTGAAGCACCAATCATGACAAACACTAAGTTGTGTGGCTTCATTGCTTCTTTGCCGTAGCCCAAACGCTTGCCGATCACGAATGAACCTACCAAACCTGCGATCGCAGCATTGATATGAACAACGGTACCACCAGCAAAGTCGAGCACGCCCTTCTGCCACAACCAACCGGCACGCGCTGTGATTGCCTCAAGTGATGCGGCATCTTTGATGTCATCAGGACCAGGCCAGAACCAAACCATGTGAGCGATTGGTAGATAGCTGAAAGTGAACCAAAGGATGACAAACACAACGATTGCAGAAAACTTCGCACGTTCAGCAAATGAACCAATGATCAAGCAGCAAGTAATAGTTGCAAACGCAGCTTGAAAGGCCATAAATACATACTCAGGAATCACGATGCCTTTGCTAAATGTCGCGGCAACTGAATCTGGAGTAATGCCTTGCAAGAACAAGCGATCGAGTCCACCAATAAATGCGCCGCCTTCAGTAAATGCAAAGCTGTATCCATAAAGGGACCACAACACCGTGATTAGTGCGAACACAAACATACACTGTACGAGTACAGAAAGAATGTTTTTGCTACGTGTCAAACCGCCGTAAAACAAAGCCAAACCAGGCAATGTCATCAAGATTACTAGTGCTGTGCACACCAATAGCCAGGCTGTATCGCCCTTGTTTGGAACTAATGCAGGAGCTGCAGCAACTGCAGCGGCGGCGGCAGCTGCAACTGGCTTAGCTTCATCAGCAAAGGCTGGCGAAGCCACCATGACACTGGTTGCACCAATAGCCAAGGCCATTGCGCTTCCAGCTAGGAGTCGTTTCATCCAAGTTAACATTTTGAACCTCTCTTTAAAGTGCTGACGCGCCGGTTTCACCGGTACGAATGCGAATGACGTGTTCAACTGGGGAGACAAAAATCTTGCCATCGCCAATTTTTCCAGTACGAGCAGATTTTTCAATTGCTTCAATCGCTCGCTCCAAGATGCCATCTTCAACAGCAGCTTCAATTTTTACTTTAGGCAAAAAGTCGACAACATACTCAGCACCGCGATACAACTCGGTGTGACCTTTTTGACGGCCAAAGCCTTTAACTTCAGTGACGGTAATACCCGAAACTCCCACTTCTGAGAGAGCTTCGCGCACTTCGTCAAGCTTGAAGGGCTTGATGATTGCGGTAATTAATTTCATACGTTTCTCCGTTCAGAGGAAAGAATTAGAAAGTTTTTGTGAGAGAAATCAAACCAGTGCTGCCACCTTGATTTCTGCCAGTTGGTGTGTAGTATGCGTATGCGCCATTTCCCTGCTTAACATTGGTACCAACGTAAGCCGCAGAAGCAGATAAGCCTCCGCCGAAATCTTTAGTTAAGCCCAGCTTCCAGTCTGCATAACTCAGGGATGGTGCGCCAGCAGCATAGTACTGACCAGCAATCTTTTGATAGCCAGCATGTGCATTTAGGGCAATTCCGTAAAAGCCAGTATCGTAGTTGGCTGTTAAGTCAAGATAGTTAGAACCTGTGCTTCCATAAGTACCAAAAGTATTGCTTAGTGAGTAGGAGAATTTCAAGAAGCCAGTTACAGGACCAAACGTAGCATTTTGAGCAACATAGAGCTCGGTTGTATTTGGATTGGTTTTCCCGCTAATGATTCCACTGGTTGGATAGTAGTACTGCAAGATACCAAAATCAGATGCAAAGCCTTCAGCAATTAAATCCTTCTTAAAACCACCATAGAAGTCCATTTCAATCGGAGCGCTAGTGGCATAACCACCATCTGAAACCCAGCTGATAGATGAGTTCCAGTTACCAATATAGAAACCGCTTTCATGAGCGTAGTCAAAGCCGCCTTGAATAGCTGGCTTGTAGTTTGACTGAGTCAAACCACGATAGATATAGTTGTTTGTAACTGTTACGTTAGCTGTAACTGGGCTCACTTCAGGAGCTGCCGGAGCTTCCGCTGCAGGAGCTGTTTGCGCAAATGCTGCTGTTGCAAATAAGCCAGATGCTGCGAGAGCGATGGCTGTCTTTTGAATAGTTTTCATATAAAACTCCTTAGTGGTCATGAAAAAGGGATAAATGCTTTATTGCATGGAGTCATCATGAATCTCGGGAGCACCCTCAATTTGGTGCGATTCCCCTAAATAAGGCTTATGCCCATTTTTGGTGCCTAAATATGCACCATTTCAATTCATTTTGGTGCAGTTGCCCTGTTTTTAACTGTTTTTGCATGATTTTGACTCCACAACTTAAAATAGGCACTGTGTCTTTTATGCAACTCTTTATAGAACGGCGGGCAGCGTTATGCAAAAACCAGGCGAAATCCTAGAACAAATCCAGCGCATTGCTAGTGATATGCAAAACAAAGTTGGGGATGCCATTCGCAATTCACCTGCGCAAGAGATTGAAAAGAATGTGCGCGCGATGATGAACCAAGGATTTCAGAAAATGGATCTGGTTACTCGCGAAGAATTTGACCTGCAATCCAAGGTACTGGCTAAGACCAGAGAAAAACTAGAGGCACTCGAAGCCAAAGTAGCCGCTTTAGAGAAATCTTAATCAGATTCGCCGCTTCATCCAGGAACTATTCTGGATGAAACTCATCAAAGAAATTAGAGTAGGCCTCTTCAGAGAAAAATTGTTTTGCAGCTACCCTCGCTGGCGCAGTATGTAAAACTGAAATCTGATAAATCCAAGCTCCGTTATCTGGCGTAATTCTGGTGATCCAGCGCACACGCATTGACTGCTCCACTGCACCAGTAGATTTGAATTCTAAAAAATAATCTTTAGTAGGAAAACGCTGTCGATTGGATGCTTGATAAAAAGCATCTGCGGTAACAGCACTTTCTAAATTGACATTCGCGCGGCTCAATAAATTACCCTGCAATTGCTCTAATAATTTAGGCGCAAGCACGACTTGATCTTTACTCAATTGAATCGTGCTCACTGAATAAATATCATCCTCAATTTTTACCGCTTCTAAGGTTTGTGGAATTTCTTGATTTTGGTATGGCAGTTTTCGTTCAATTTTTTCAGGCTTACCCGGAAACAAAGCGCTATAACCTTCTTGCGGAGCCTGCACAGTCCGCCAATCTAATTTAGGACTACAGGCGGAAAGTAGAACCGCAAACGCTAGAACTACCCCAAGCTTTTTAAGCATCGGTTTAAACAACACCAGCCCCATGTGCTTGTTGATCAGCATGGTAACTAGAGCGCACCATCGCGCCCACAGCAGCATGTGAGAAGCCCATTGCATAAGCCTCTTCTTCAAAACGCTTAAAGACGTCGGGATGCACATAGCGACGAACTGGCAGGTGATGTCCTGAAGGAGCTAGGTACTGACCAATCGTCAGCATATCAATATTGTGTTCACGCATATCACGCATGACTTCTAGAATTTCTTCATCAGTTTCCCCCAAGCCAACCATTAAACCGCTCTTGGTTGGAATATGCGGAAAGCGCTCTTTGAAATCCTTCAGTAACTTTAAAGAATGTGCGTAGTCAGCACCGGGTCGGGCCTCTTTGTATAGACGTGGAACCGTTTCTAAATTATGGTTCATGACATCAGGTAAACCTTGCGGCGCATGCTCAGAAAAAATATCCAAGGCTTTATCTAGTCGACCCCGAAAATCTGGGACCAAGACTTCAATGCGAGTATTTGGAGAAAGGTCTCGTGACTGAGAAATGCAATCGACGTAGTGCATTGCACCGCCATCACGTAAATCATCCCGATCTACGCTAGTAATCACCACATAATTGAGTTTCAGGGCAGCGATCGTGCGCGCCAAATTGGCCGGCTCTTTAGTATCCAACGGATCAGGTCTACCGTGACCAACATCACAAAATGGGCAACGACGTGTACATTTGTCGCCCATGATCATGAAGGTAGCAGTGCCCTTACCAAAACATTCACCAATGTTTGGACAGCTCGCTTCTTCACAAACTGTTACTAACTCATTCTCACGAAGAATCTTTTTGATCTCAGAGAAGCGAGAATTTCCAGAAGCAGCTTTAACTCGAATCCAATCTGGCTTTTTGAGCACTTGCTCCAAAGGAACAATCTTGATTGGAATACGCGCAGTTTTCTCACTCGACTTCTGCTTACGCGAAGCATCGTAATTAAGATCCTGCCGGCTATTACTATTGGCAGTAGGGTCGAGATCCGGCTTATTGGTGGTCATGATGGAATCAGTTGCTTTTGCAAATGCCCTAAAAGGGTTTGGCTAATAATGTCTATATTGTCCTTGATCCCAAGGGTTTGCATATCCACCGTCCTTAAGCCCTCATACCCACATGGGTGAATACGGGCAAAAGCACCCAAATCAGTAGCGACATTCAAGGCAAGTCCATGATAGGAGCACCCTTTAGAGACCTTAAGGCCCAATGCGGCAATCTTGGCACCCCGATACTCCAATGGCATTGCACTCTCCCGAGCAACATAAATACCGGGTGCACCAGCATGTCTTTCCGCCTCGATTCCATAATCAGCAAGGGTATTAATCAGAGCCTGCTCGATTCGGGATACCAGCTCTTTTACAAAAATCCCCAAACGCCTTAGATCAAGCAGTAGATACACCACGATTTGCCCGGGCCCGTGATAGGTGATCTCGCCACCACGATCGACCTGTACCAAGGGAATTTGATTACTAGGGGAGTGTAAGTTACTCGCATCTCCTGCCAAACCCAAAGTAAACACTGGGGGATGCTCAAGAAGCCATATTTCATCAGGAGTGTCACTATCTCGATTCTGGGTGAATTCCCGCATCGCTTGATAAGTGGACTCGTAATCAGCAACCCCTAAATGTTTTACTAAAAAACTCATGCAAATAATTTAGAGAACAACGCTAACCAGGGGATGTGTGGAAAGAGTGCGGTACAGCTCATCTAACTGCTCGCGACTGGTTGCAGTGATCGGCAAAGTAATGCCCAGATAATTGCCATCTTTAGAAGGTCGTTGCTCAACCTTGCTCTCATCAAGCGTAGGATCAAATTGGCGAGCAATATGTAAGATCGCAGGCAAATACTCTGGATTAGTTTTGCCCATCACCTTAATTGGAAATTCTGATGGGTACTCAATGAGGGATTTTCTATCTTCGGTCATGTTTTTTATCTTTCTCAATTTTCTTTATTGATTGCGGTGATCGGGCATACCCAACCAAGCACCTGTGATGATGTTACGAATGCAATGTAAACGTCGATGGAAGAAATGATCTGCCCCTGGCACCACTTGCACCGTTAATTCTTGTGGGCGCGCCCAATCTAAAACATCAATTAGAGGAATAGTTTCATCCACTTCGCCATGAATCAAAATCGTATCAGCAGGTACAGGCGCTAGGACCCACTTGCCCGCTGCGCTACCCACCATAACGAGCCGCTCAGCTGGCCGTCCTAGCTCCGCTAAGCGCTGCACTAAATGAGTACCGACAAAGCTTCCAAATGAAAATCCAGAAACTACTAAGGGCAAGGTATTTGCAGTCTGCACCCATGCCTGTTGTGAGGTAGCCTCAAATTGATTCCAGCTTGAAGGTGTGCGCATCCAATCAGTGACATGTAGTAAGTCTTCCATCTCACCAACACCATCATCATGCACACCAGCTGTTGCACCTACTCCACGAAAATTAGGGCGAACACTGACGTAGCCCAATTGATTAAAAGCACGCGCCATGGTTTGCGCAACCTTGTTGTCCATTGTTCCACCCATAAGAGGATGTGGGTGCGCAACTAAGGCCAAACCCCTCACCGCGAAATCGGGGTTGTTTTTTAATTCATCAGGAAGATCAATCGACATTTCGATTTGACCAACAACACCATCAATATGAATTATTTTTGTACGGCTATTCATGAGGCAAACTTTCTTAAATCTTTTTTAAACTAACTGCAGACGCTCTACTGGGCGCCCCTGTATTAAGTGTGACTGAATAATTTCTTCAATGTCTTCAGTATCGACAAAGGTATACCAAATACCCTCTGGATAAATCACCGCAACAGGGCCATCAGCGCAACGATCTAAACATCCCGCCTTATTAATGCGGATGTTCCCAGGACCAGACAGCCCCAACTCTTTCACGCGTTTCTTTGCATAGTCAAATAATGCAAAAGCGTCATGGCGATCACAACAATCCTCGCCATTGCTACGCTGATTTAGACAGAAAAAAACATGGTGCTTAAAACTCATAAAAAATCTCAATCAAGTTTTTAGATTAAAGGTGGCTCTATTTCGGAGCACCCAAAGCAAAGCTAATGGCAACCATACTACGGAAACCCATTGCATTAATTCATTAAAGTGTAATAGCCGGCCCTGGTACCAGTGTCGTAATGTCAGAATGAAATAAGGATTGTCCGGTAATAGATTAATTGCCAAGGTGGCACTTACCAAGCATGCAATTGCAAGCCAAGTTTTTTTGGCTTCCGATAATTGAAGCGTCCACCTCAGTAAGAGGGTCCCCAACACCATCCCCCAAATAGCCCCTGCGGTAAGCCATGAAAAACTAAATTCTGCCCCGAATTGCAATGCAGTGAAGCTAATCTTGACCAAAACCGTAAAGCAAAGCAGGCTATTTAAGATTTTCCACTGGGGCGCTTTTGCGCGCATCCCTAGGGATAGTAGGAGCCCGGTTCCAAGCCAACAAACTGCTGTAATGATGGATTCTTGGGCAAAATGATTCACCACCATCGTTCCCCAGTCGACGGAGGCAAAAATCGCATGACCCCACACCCCGGTCCCCAACCAAGAACTCTGGGGATAGATCTGAGCCCAAGGAAAAAGTAGAAATAAGGCGCAGGCAGCCCAGTTCAAACCAAACCACTGGTCAAACCGACGACGTACTGCGCTACCAGACAGCCACTGGGGGCCCAAGGGAATCGCCAATAAACCACCCATCAAACCGCCCAACACGTTGGCCCACCAATCCATTTGGCTTGGTATGCGAGTGGGTAACCAGGTTTGCAAAGACTCCACGCTAAACGCCAATGCCGCACTAAAGCTCAAAGCGATGCCCAGGGCAACGAAATTACGCCAACGCGGATAACAGGCAAAGACCAATAAAAATCCTAAGGGGATATAGGCCAGAATATTGACCGAAACATCAAAGAGCGTAATAAAGCGAGGCAAAGGAGCAGCTAACCAAGCCCAAGCAGCAATCCCGTTGTCAAAGTTGAAATCAAAGGGATTGAGGCTGACATAGACGATTAAAAGCGCATAGCTCAGGCTAATGGCTCTGGCCAAAGGCATAGCTTGGAGAGGCCAAACAAACTTGCGAGGACGCTGATCTTCGTGATGCATTCCATCATTCTAGGTCAGCCAGGCCAGATCTTTCTACAATAGGAAAATGAGTCCGAATTGCATCCTAGAGCGCGTTGCCACCACCAAATCGACTAATGATGATTTATTGGTCCGTTGGCGTGCTGGGGAGTTAATTGATCCCGTTGCCCGAATTGCCCACGAGCAGACCTCCGGCAAGGGTCGAGCCGGAAGAGTATGGCTCTCCAACCCTGAAGACACTCTGTGCTTTTCCTTGGCCTACCCATTCCATAAGCGCCCTAATGAATTGAGTGGGCTCAGTCTCGTCATTGGACTAGCAGTTATTGCCGGCATTGCCGCAGCCCTAGAAACCAGTGAAGCAGCCCTTCATCAACAAGGTCTGAGACTCAAGTGGCCCAACGATTTATTACTAAACAATGCCAAGCTTGGTGGCATCTTGATTGAAGGCGGGCAAAGTAATCCAAACTCACCCACTTGGATGGTAATCGGACTGGGCCTGAACTTACGCAATGCAGCGCTGATTGAAAAAAATATAGAAGGCCAAACCTCTTTTGGGGTCAGCGCTTTAGATCAACTCATGCCTCATCAAGCACCCGTTCCCGATACTGAGTTTATTTGGCTAAAACTGATCGAGTCATTTGAAAAGTATTTGGCTCAATTTGAACAGCATGGATTTGACTATTTTAAAAACTCCTGGGAACAGTGGGACGCCTTCAATGGTCAGTCAGTTTGCATATCAGGCGCAGGCCAAGATCCCATCATTGGAATTTCTGCCGGGGTTGATGACACCGGCGCGCTTATCCTAAAACAGGTTGACAAATCCATTGCCATTCATGCGGGCGATGTTTCTTTGCGAGTTCAATCATGAGTCTGTATTTAGTATTTGATCTTGGCAACACTCGCCTTAAGTGGGCCGCTGTTGAATCCGCACAGAATATTGCAGACCGCAATAAAAAACTGTGGGCATATTCTGGATCAATTAGTACGAAGTCTTTCCAATCACCCGAGCTACGTGCTGAACTATCCGACTACATTTCAAAAACATTACCAAAGCCAGAGGCAATTGCATTTTGCTGTGTAGCGGGTGATGCTGCTATTGAAAATCTACGCAGCCTCTTTCCACAATGGCAAGATCTTGAGTGGAAGCAATTGACAGGTAGCTGTACTTACGAGGGAGTACGCACACTCTATCAAGACCCAAGCAAGTTGGGCGCAGATCGATGGGCCGCACTCATTGGCGCAAGAGCACTCTCAAACACCAATACGCTAGTGATTAATGCGGGAACAGCCACCACCATTGACTTATTGGGCAGCAACGGTGTTCATTATGGAGGCTGGATCTTACCGGGCCTTAGTCTGATGCAAGAAAGCCTTCAACAAAATACAGCCCAACTTCCACTAGCTGTTCGCGCAAGTAATTCTGAAACCCAAGTAAGCTTTGGCACAACAACAGATGAAGCGATTACTGGTGGTTGTGATGCGGCACAAATAGGGGCAATACTGCGTGCAGCCTATTTAGCTAAGGCCATGAATCATCCTGTCGAACGAATTTGGCTTGATGGTGGCAATGCCAAAATTTTGGCAAATGAAATCAAACAGTTTCCAGAGCTGGCAACACTTCCCGTTGAACCAATTGAAGGTTTAGTGCTGCGTGGACTGTGGGCCTGGCTCTTGCAGAATCTTTAACTAGCCCGCCTGGATTTGCACAGCTTAGCTAGTGCGAATCTTACCTAACAGAGTTGTCGTAGAGCGCTCATATAAAAATGGAATAGCCACTGCTTTGCCACCCCAAGTCTTCACCAAGCGAGTTTCTTCAAGAGTGTCGATTTCATAATCTCCACCTTTGACGTAAATATCGGGATGAATTTTGGCAATCAGATTGACTGGGGTCTGCTCGGTAAACATCACCGCTAAGTCGACGCTCTCCAGCGCTGCCAATAAAGCCTGGCGGTCAGCCTCAGTATTGATAGGCCTATCATCACCTTTACCCAACATCTTCACTGAGGCATCTGAGTTCACCCCCACTACAAGACTAGCCCCTAAGGCACGGGCTTGAGCCAAGTAACTGGCATGTCCGCGATGCAGAATATCGAAGACGCCATTTGTAAATACCAGGGGCCTTGGAAGTGCTGCGATACGAGCCTCTAACTCTGCCGGGGCGCAGACTTTGGACTCAAAAGAAGGTAAAGGTAAAGAGCTCATAGCGTCATATTAATGGCATTGCGCTAGGCTCAACGATATTTGCCAGAATGTCTTAGACTTGGACATCCCAGTCACACCCAAAGGTTCAAGATGATTCGCAATATGCCGCGCTACTTAATCGCACTGCTTTTCCTGTTACCGGCAATGCAATTCGCAAAGGCAGCCCCTCCAGCGTCGTCCAGCTGCAGCCCCCTGTTGTCCCATAGTTTTCCAAGATTACAGGATGAGGCACCGCAAAACCTTTGCCAATACCAGGGCAAAGTCATTTTGGTTGTAAATACAGCCAGTTTTTGTGGATTCACCAGCCAATATGAGGGTCTTGAGAAGGTATACGCCAAATACAAAGATCGCGGCTTAGTTGTTTTGGGATTTCCATCCAATGATTTTGGGCAGCAGGAGCCAGGTAGTAATAAAGAAATTGCTGAATTCTGTAAAAATACCTATGACGTGAAGTTCCCTATGTTTGCCAAGAGCTCAGTCAGCGGCAGCAATCCCAACCCCTTGTTTAAGATGCTTATTGCTAAAACTGGTACAACTCCAAAATGGAATTTTTATAAATACCTCATTGATCGCAACGGCAATGTTGTGGACTCATATGGCAGCATGACTAAACCAACTAGCAGCAGCATTACTGCTGAGATAGAAAAACTTCTTGGAGAGAAAATTTAGTGGGTAAGAAAAAAGTTGCCATCATTGGCGCTGGCATATCTGGCTTAGGATGCGCGTATGCATTAAGGCAGCACCCAGATTTAGATATCACTATATTTGAAGGTGGCAATCATATTGGCGGTCATAGCAATACTGTAGACCTCACACTGAAAACCCCTCAAGGCATGGAGACCCATGGAGTCGACACTGGATTTTTAGTATTTAATCGAAAAACCTATCCCCGCTTAGTTCGCTTGTTTGAGGAAATTGGAGTGCCGATTGCCCCATCAGAAATGTCATTCTCAGTATCGATTGATGCCAGCGAAAAAACAGGGCATAGTAAAAAGATTGAATGGGCTGGTAATGATCTCAACTCTTTCTTTGGTCAGCGATCAAATCTATTCTCATCATCATTTTGGAGAATGGCTTATGACATCTTGCGCTTTAATCGTCTTGCTACTCGACTCGCTGAAGAACAAATTACTTCTAAGCTTGAATACTCAGAGCCTGATGAGCGTATTAAAGACTTTTTAGATCGCAACCGTTTTAGCACCAGCTTCAGAGAAAACTATTTCTTGCCGATGATTGGCGCTATCTGGTCATGCTCTGTTGAGCAGATGCTTGAGTTTCCAATTCAGACCATGGTCCGTTTCTGTCATAACCACGGCCTTTTACAAATCCAGAATCGTCCACAATGGCTTACCGTTAAAGGCGGTTCACGCGAATATGTAAAGCTTTTGGTGGCAGCCCTTGAGAAACATCAAGTCCAATTTATTCGGGAACCTGTCTCTCGAGTTAATGCAAGTCAAACAGAAAACTCTCAGGTCGAAGTCATTACTGCCTCAGGATCGCGCCAGTTTGATGAAGTGGTGATGGCATGCCATAGCGATCAAACTTTAGACTTGGTTCATGGCATTAACCAAGATGCTCGAAATATTTTGGCCTCAGTTCCTTATCAAAAGAATCGTGCGATTTTGCATACTGATATTAATTTCTTGCCAAATACCAAGCGCTGCTGGGCAGCCTGGAACTACACTGCGAAATCTGGGGCAACACCAACTGCACAACAACACGTCAGCGTTAATTATTTAATCAACCGCTTGCAACCTCTGCCCAAGGCATTCGAGAGTACGCAGATTATTGTGAGCTTGAACCCGCTAACAGACCCCAACCCAAGCCTAGTACATGAAGAAATTCATTACTCACATCCAGTATTTGATATGCGTGCCGTTCAGGCTCAAAAGGAGCTGCCTTTAATTCAGGGTGACTCCTCAATTTGGTATTGTGGCGCATGGACTGGCTTTGGCTTTCATGAAGATGGCCTGCGCTCAGGAGAACTAGTTGCTATGGATCTGATGGAAAGCATCTCTCATCGTGTTCAATCCAGCATCATTAAAGATGTTCAGTAGATGAATTTGCCAACGATTAATTTCGGAACGGTTCAGCATCGGCGTTTTCGTCCCGCTAAGAATGCGTTTGGCTATGGTGTATTTACTCTATCCATTCCAATGCGTGCGCGTAGGAATGATCCAGCATTACTCAGCAAGCATGGCCTCAGAGACAATCGATTCGGACTTTTTTCATTCTTCGATCAAGATCATGGGTTGGGAAATCAGGATAGTCTTTCCTGGATCGAAACAATCCTTGAGGAAAACAATATCCAGAATATTGATGGTGAGATTTGGCTGCAAACTTTCCCACGCGTACTCGGCTACGTCTTTAATCCTGTCAGCTTTTGGGTCTGTACCCGAGCTAATGGCCAGGTTCAAGCAGTGCTAGCGGAGGTAAATAACACCTTCGGTGAAAGACACTGCTACTTACTTCATCATGACTCTGGCAAAGCCGTGCAATCCGGGGAGACTCTGGTGAGCAAGAAGGTATTCCACGTATCGCCCTTCTGCGATGTTCGCGGGGAATATCACTTCCGCTTCTTATTTCCCCAGGATAGCCATTCAAGGCGGAATATTGTTTGCCGAATTGAACTCCATGAAGATGGCGCCCCATTGATCAATACTAGTATCAGCGGCCTTGCTCAAGAGCTGACTAAAAGCGTCCTATATATTGCCTTCTTACGTTATCCCCTGATGAGCCTAGGCGTCATCGGCCGGATTCATTGGCAAGCATTGAAATTGTGGCTAAAAGGAGTACCCTTTTATTCAAAGCCTAAACCACCAGAACTTGAAATTACTCGATGAATCGCCCCGGTCAATCCCTACTATCTCGGCTCACATTCTCCCGTCTGGAAAAGCGGGAGTCTAAGCAGCAACAATATCGCGCAAGCACACAGACTTTATTGGGTCTTTTGGCGCAATTGCGTAGTGGGCATTTGATTCTTACATTACCAAATAAAGAAATAAGGGAGTTTGGAAATAGCTCAGATGAACTGCATGCAGAAATTCAAGTTTTAGACTGGTCAGTATTCAAGCAAGTTTTATCTCACGGCGATATTGGCTTTGCTGAGAGCTATATTCGAGGTGAATGGAATACGCCTGATCTCAAGGCCATTCTCGAGCTTGCTATTCGGAATCGCACAATCCTAGAAAAGGCAATTTATGGAAGTTGGCTAGGCTCTATAGCGTACCGTCTGAGGCATTGGTTTAGAGATAACTCCAAATCTGGAAGTCGTAAAAATATTCATGCGCACTATGATCTTGGCAACGCGTTTTATACCCTTTGGTTAGATCCGACGATGAGTTATTCAAGCGCCTGGTTCTCTGAAGGAGACAAGCAATCCCTGATGGATGCGCAGCGTGCCAAGATCAAACGCATACTAGACTCTATTCACGCCAAACCAGGCGACCAACTGCTAGAGATTGGCTGTGGTTGGGGTGGCTTTATGGAAGAGGCTTTACACAATGGCAATCAAGTGACAGGCCTGACTTTATCTACCGAGCAAAAAATCTTTGCAGATACTAGACTTCAAAAGGTCAATGCAGCGCTGGGTAAGCCACAGAAATTCGAGGTACGCCTTCAGGACTATCGAGACTGCGCAGAACAATTTGATGGCATCGCATCCATTGAAATGTTTGAAGCTGTTGGTGAGAACCATTGGGGCGAATACTTCCAAGCGGTTGCAAAGCGACTCAAAGCGGGTGGTAGAGCCTGTATCCAAACCATCGTCATTGCTGAAGACTTATTTGATCGCTATCGTCATAGCACCGACTTTATTCAGCAATATGTTTTCCCAGGCGGCATGTTGCCCTCACCCTCTAAATTCAAGGCTGCTGCTGCCAATGCTGGTTTAGAGGTTGAGGCCGAGTTTGCATTTGGTGCTGACTATGCCAAAACCTTATGCCTATGGCGCGATAGCTTTAATCACAAGATTGAAGAAATCTATCGCCTTGGCTTTGACGAGGCCTTTATTCGACTGTGGAACTTTTATCTCATGTATTGCGCTGCTGGATTCTCTGAAAAGAATATTGATGTCGTGCAGTACACCCTCAAACACCAAGCTGTCGTCCCCTCAAGCAATGCCCTGCACCCATGAAACAAAACGGAATTGATTCATTTGTAAATCAACGTATTTGGATCATTGGCGCTTCCAGTGGAATCGGTGAAGCCTGTACGCAAGCCTTTATTAAGGCGGGTGCAAAAGTCGCACTCTCTAGTCGTCGTGTCGAGAGACTCAATGCGATTGCACAATCTGCAGAGCCAGGGCAATCCTTGGTGCTCCCATTAGACGTCACCCAAGAGGATCAACTCTGCTCAGCTTACCAAGACATCCTAGAAGCATGGGGCGGCCTAGATCTCCTGCTGTTTGTTTCGGGCGTATACACCCCATTGCGTGCTGATAATTTTGAGTTTGCGATTGCGCAGAAAACAATTGATGCCAACCTACTTGGCCCTATGAGAGCAGTCAGTGTTGTTTTGCCCAATATGCTCAAAGAGCATGCCGGTCACATTGCTATCGTGGGTAGCGTAGCTGGATACAGTGGATTGCCAAAAGCCTTAGCCTATGGGCCGAGCAAAGCAGGAATTATTAACTTCTGCGAAACCCTCTACTACGATTTACTACCGCAAGGTGTGAGCGTGCATATGATTTCACCAGGGTTTGTGGCAACGGAAGCAACTGCGCAAAATGATTTTGAGATGCCAGCCCTGATCACTGCTGATGAGGCTGCAAAAGAAATCCTCTCAGGACTGCAAGCTGGTGAATTTGATATTCACTTCCCTAAGCGGTTTTCAGGATTCCTCAAGTTCCTCAGAATCCTGCCCTACCCACTCTATTTTTGGATACTGCGGCGCTTCGTCAAAATCTAAGACTCTGAATTACTTGTACTTATCCTTGCGAATTTTTTGCTCCAAATAATCCATTACTGCAATCGCTTTTGCTTTGGTTCCAGCAATCGATGGAGAGGTCACATAGCGGCCCTGCATCACAATGGTTGGCACACCATCAATGCGGTAAGCATCAGCCATCTGTCTTGCCGCACGAGCTTTAGATACAACTGCAAATGAACGATAAGTGGCCAAGAATGTATTGCGATCAATGCCCTGAGAAGCGACCCAATCTGCAATCTCATTTTCTGTCATGAGGCGCTTATTTTCTTTATGCATTGCGTACATAACCTTGTCATTCATTGCCTCACCCTTGCCCATAGCTTCTAAGGCATAGAACAATTGGCTGTGTGGCATAAAGTCATCACGGAAAGCAACAGGCACTTTGCGGAATGTCACATCCTTTGGTTGACGCTTAAGCCATGCATTGAGCTCTGGCTCAAAGTCATAGCAATGCGGGCAACCGTACCAAAAAAACTCGATGACCTCGACCTTGCCTTTAGATTCAACTGGCTGAGGTGTTGGCAGAATACGGTAATCAAACCCCTCTTCGATCTTAGGACTTTGCGCGGTAGCAAGGCCTGAATAAGAAAATGCCAGACCAAGAATGGCCGCAGATAAAAGGGCTCGCTTAGATTTAGATAATGTATTCATGATTTGCTAGATTTAATAACGCTTGGTTTAATGCCCATGCCATTTAACTTATCTCGCACAGGATTGCTTTCTTCAATACTGTTATAGGGGCCAACGCGCACTCGCCAGAGCGTGTTGCCTTCACTGCTAATTTCACTCAATTGAGACTGAATACCCTGAATGGCCAAACTCGCTTTTTGCGCATCCGCATCCGCGCGCTTATTAAATGCACCAACTTGTAAGAAATAAATGGCGTCAGATTTCGTAGCAGAGGCTGGAGCCACATCCACTGGCTTCTTGCCATTAGCCAAATCCGCAATGGGGTCTGGTGCACTAGCAGCAGGTGCTGCAGACTTACCTTGCAAAGGCTTATTGAGATCCAGAGTTTCTGCTGGGGCAGCGACCTCACCTTCGGCAGGCGCTGATCCCGATTTAATCGTTAAAGGAAGATTGGGGGCCCTTACACCAGGACGCTCTTGAGGCGTATTTTTAGAAAGGTAAAAGGCAATCACAAAAGCAACGCCTAGACCAACTCCAAGCCCTAAGACAAAACCAAGAATAGTGCCGCCATACTCTGAACTCGAAGACTGTGTCTTTGGAGTGAAGCTGGTGTGTTGATTGTTTTTTTTCATCGTGTCCCCATCCTTCTTGTTACTTCTTATGCGCTAGCAAGTACTACAGCTTACATCTTAGCGGGTGCCGATACACCCAATACCTTTAATCCATTTTCAAGCACCTGGCGAGTCGCCGAGAGTAAGGCGAGGCGAGCCAATTTCAATGCAGGATCATCCACTAAAACGCGATCTGCGTTATAGAAGGTATGGAAGTCTCCCGCTAAATCACGCAAGTAGAAAGCTAAAGCATGGGGCGCTAAATCTGCCGCCGCATCAGTAAGCATTTCTGGGTATTCAGCTAAGCGACGCAATAAATGGTCAGAAGCCTTGCTTTGCAATAATGAAAGATCTGCGTTCTTCAGGTCAGAAACTTGTCCACCCCATTGAGTCAAGATTGAGCAAATGCGAGCATGGGCATATTGCACATAGAACACAGGATTCTCATCATTTTGCTGTAAAGCTAAATCAACATCAAATACAAATTCTGTATCTGCTTTACGGGAGATGAGGAAGAAGCGCACAGCATCGCGTCCACGCTGTAGTGCAAGCTCGCGTTCATCAGCGGTCATCTCTGACGTAACACCACCAGACCACTCAACTAAGTCACGTACAGTCACATAGGAGCCCGCACGTTTAGAAATTTTGACTTCTTCGCCATGGCGCATCACTGTCACCATCTTATGCAATACATAGTCGGGATATGTTTTTGGAATATCCCAGCCACGCTTCTGAGCCACGCCCTGCAAGCCTGAGCGCACCCTGGCAATCGTGCCATGGTGATCACTGCCTTGAACATTAATCACTTTTTCAAAGCCACGATTCCACTTGCTCGTGTGATAGGCGACGTCCGGTACAAAGTAGGTAAAGCTACCGTCGGACTTGCGCATGACGCGATCTTTGTCATCACCATCATCTGTTGTCTTGAGCCACAGTGCACCCTCCGACTCATAGGTCTTACCAATGCTCTGGAGCTCTTCGACAATTTTTGCAACACTGCCATCGGTATATAAGGAAGACTCTAGGTAATAGCAATCAAACTTCACGCCAAATGTTTTTAAATCAATATCTTGTTCATTGCGCAAATACGCCACAGCGAATTGACGAATGGCTTCAAGATCATCTTTATATTCAGATGAAGCCTTGAAAGCAGTCGCAATCTCCGCAATGTATTCACCGTTATAAGCACTCTCTGGCCAAGTGGCATCACCTGGTTTAAGTCCATTTAATCGAGCTTGCACTGAGAGCGCCAAGTTCGCAATCTGCACCCCAGCGTCGTTGTAATAAAACTCAGATCGGAAGAGCACACGTCTGAACTCCAGTCACA
>ERZ650303.77-NODE-77-length-25423-cov-5.243535_pt1 | contig 25423 bp, 21 predicted proteins | sample MGYA00376239_ERZ650303 | MGnify/ENA primary metagenome ERZ650303 (study PRJEB26733, sample SAMN07839262) | wastewater metagenome | biome: small river; feature: stream; material: water | place: USA: North Carolina | collected 2016-04-05 ... | reverse complement strand
CACCACGGGATAGACGAATAACGACCATACGGATGATTTCCGGACAGAGAAAAACGGCAGATTGTACAGCAAGGTCCGAGGAAAAGCCAGCGCCCTGCGACTTTTAGTCAGAAAGCGGCTGGATTTCGCAAACCGGGCACCGGATTAGGCCGGAAAAACCTCGGCAATACTCGCCTGAACGGCTTCTGCAGCCGCTTTGGGGTCGGCTGCACCACGGATCGGGCGCCCCATCACAATGTAATCTGCACCATTGCGGAAGGCCTGTGCCACATCGACCGTACGCTTCTGATCATCTGATTCACGGTTCTCAACAGGTCGAATGCCCGGGGTCACGACCATGATGCGCGGACCCAGCTCTTTGCGGATAAGCGGCGCTTCGAGACCCGACGAGATGATGCCGTCACAACCGGCCTCCAGCGAACGGCGGGCGCGCGACAAGACGAGCTGCGCCACATCGCACTGAAAACCCAAATCGTCCAGATCGCCGCGATCCAGACTGGTCAACGCTGTCACTGCCAGCACTTTCAGGTCGCCCTTTTCTTTACCCGCGGCTTCCATGATGGCCTGATTGCCATGAATGGTCGCAAAGGCCACCTTGCGCTTAGCCAGTGCGCGGATCGCCGAACGCACGGTTTCCGGCACATCAAAAAACTTCAGATCGACAAACACTTTTTTACCGCGCTCACCGAGCCAGTCAATCAGCTCGAAATAACCGCCCGCCATAAAAAGCTCCATGCCGACCTTGTAAAACTGCACGCTGTCACCCAGCTGTTCGACCAGCGCCTTCGCTTCAGCGGCATCGGCGACGTCCAGCGCAACGATCAGGCGCTCATTACGCGGCACATGGATTTGGGAACGCAGGTCATTCGAATTCAAGGCGGTCATCAGAAACTCCGGGGCAATCAATCACATTTCAACGCCACGCATTATGACAGAGGGCAGCGTCTGACTACAGAGGCCTGACCGTTTCGTCAGGACAAAAATCGGCCAACCGGATACTGACGACCGGGTGACTCCGACAACTCCGCCGTGAGCACGCAGCCCAGCAATACCATTAACCAACAAAGATATAACCAGAGCAGGAAGACCGGCAGAATGGAAAACGCCCCGTAAATCACAGTGAATGACGAGAATTTCTGCAGATACTGACCAAAACCCCATTGCAGCAGGGCGATACCGCCTGCCGCAAAAAAGCCGCCGATCACGGCATGCCTGATGCGGACATGACAATTGGGCAGCACAAAATTCAGCCAGGCCATAAAAGCGGTCAGGGTGACCAGCGCCACGAAGCCCGAAGCGCCCCGCCTGAGCCATTGCAGTTCGTTAAAAAAGCCCAATGACAGCGACAAAGCCCACATCACGCCGGCAAAGCCCATACCCAGAACCACTGGCACGATCAGCAGCAACAACAGGTAGTGGCCCAGTCGATGCAAAAAACGGCGGTCTGGACTCAGCCGCCAGATACGATTGAAGGCCTGCTCAATCGCCCAGAACATAGCCCACACCACAACCAGTAAAAAGCCGATCCCAACCACGGTAAAGCGGGTTGCGTTACTAGAAAAAGTGAGTGTGTAGTTGGCAATCAGATTCCCCGCCTTCTCCGGCAGCAGGTATTTGACCAGCAACTGATCGAATGCCGCATGCACTTCGGCGAAGCCGGGCACATAGGCGGCAATCACCAGCACCAGGGCCACCAGTGGCACCAGCGACAACAGTGTTGTGTAGGCCAGCCAGGCTGCAACCACATCCAGCTCGTCGGCCCGAATCCGCGCCAATAGCGCCGACACCGGTTGAAACTTCAACCGGAATAGCCGGGCAAGAGTGGCAGTGCGTTGAATGGCAGATCGCAAGGACATAACGGGGATCCTGCACAAAGCAGGATTCAATACGGGATCACGGGAACAGACTCGCAGGTATGATACGGCATGCAAAAAATTCTTGTTCTGTACTACAGTCACAAAGGTGCTGTTGAAGCACTGGCCAGGGCCGTTGCTCACGGTATTGAGCGTGTACCGGGGATGGAAGCGGTGTTACGCACCGTACCCCGCGTCAGCACAGTTTGCGAAGCCAGCGAGCCGGCCATTCCAGACAGCGGCGCGCCGTATGTCACGCTGCAAGACCTGAGTGAATGTGCCGGTCTGGCTTTGGGGAGCCCCGTTCGTTTTGGCAACATGGCGGCGCCCATGAAATATTTCTGGGATGGCACGATCGCCACCTGGCTTTCGGGTGAGCTTATCGGCAAACCCGCGGCGGTATTTACCTCTTCGGGCAGCATGCACGGCGGCAACGAGAGCACCCTGCTCAGCATGATGCTGCCGCTGTTTCATCACGGGATGTTGTTGATGGGACTGCCTTACAGCCTGCCGGAGCTCTCCGAAACGAAAAGTGGCGGCACGCCCTACGGTGCCAGCCACATTGCAGGCGCTAACGGCAACAACCCCTTGTCTGAAGAAGCCATCACGCTGGCCCGCGCCATGGGCAAACGCCTGGCCGAAACGGCACAGCAACTGAATTTACAACGCTCATGACTGACATCCTTCCATCACCCGCCCACCTCCAACAGAAACTCGGCAGACTTCGCTGGATCACGGTGATCTGCCTGCTGGGACTGATCGTCTTGTCGCTCCTCTGGGAGCGCTGGCTGGCACCGATTCGCCCGGGCGGTTCCTGGTTGATGCTGAAAGCGGTACCGCTGCTATTGCCATTGCCCGGGCTCTTGCGCGGCAAACGCTACACCTACCAGTGGTCGTCCCTGCTGATTCTGGCTTATATGACCGAGGGCCTGGTGCGGGCGAGCAGCGATACCGGTCTAAGCCAGGCGCTGGGCATGATTGAAACCGTGCTGGCGACGACTTTTTTTATCTGTGTGCTGATTTTCTGCCGTGATACGCGACCATCGCTGACCAACCCGGCACTTAAAAAATCAAAGCGCAAAACCCGCTAGCGCTTCAGTTTCAAGCGCTGCCGGTACCGCCCACGGTCAGACCATCAATGCGCAAGGTGGGCTGTCCTACGCCGACCGGCACACTCTGACCTTCTTTGCCGCAGGTCCCCACGCCCGAATCGAGCGCCAGATCATTGCCAATCATGCTGACTCGCGTCAGTGCATCCGGGCCATTGCCGATCAACGTGGCACCCTTAATGGGATACTGGATCTTGCCCTTCTCGACCCAGTAGGCTTCCGACATTGAAAACACGAACTTGCCGTTGGTGATATCCACCTGTCCACCACCAAAATTAACGGCGTAGATTCCCCGATCAATCGAAGCCAGGATCTCAGCCGGGTCATCTTTACCCGGCATCATGTAGGTATTGGTCATGCGGGGCAGCGGCAAGTGCGCGTATGACTCGCGCCGTCCATTGCCCGTTGGCGCGACCCCCATCAGACGCGCATTGTGCGTGTCCTGAATATAGCCTTTAAGAATGCCGTCTTCGATGAGCACAGTGCGCTGGGCAGGCGTGCCTTCATCATCCACGTTCAATGAGCCACGGCGACCCGACAAGGTCCCATCGTCAACCACTGTAACGCCCGGTGCCGCGACGCGCTCGCCGATGCGATTGGCAAAAGCCGAACTACCTTTACGGTTGAAATCACCTTCCAAACCATGACCAATGGCTTCATGCAGGAGAATACCGGGCCAACCCGGGCCCAGCACCACACTCATCTGGCCGGCGGGTGCCGGACGGGCATCCAGATTAACGACTGCCTGATGCACTGCCTCGCGGGCATAACGGGCCAGCACTTCATCGGTAAAGTACGCATAATCGGTGCGACCTCCGCCGCCGGCATAGCCCTGCTCGCGGCGACCATCCTGTTCAACAATCACGGTGATGCCGACGCGCACTAGCGGACGAATATCGGCAATGCGTTGCCCATCGGTCCGCTGCACCATGACTACATCGTATTCACCGGCTAGCGAAGCCATCACCTGTTTTACGCGCGGATCGATCGCCCGGGCCAGGCTTTCGAGCTTTTCCAGCAAAGCCACTTTAGCGGGCGCTGCCAGCGATGTAATCGGGTCCAGGGGCAAGTAACGATCGGCACTCGCCAATAGGCTGCTCGCAGAGTTTGCCGGGACCGACTGTGTGGCACCCATGGCACCAATCTCACGGACGGCTGCACTGGCCGATTTCAATGACGGCAAAGACACATCATCCGAATAGGCAAACGCAGTTTTTTCACCACTGATGGCGCGCACCCCCACGCCCTGGTCAATGCTGAAACTTCCCGCTTTGACGATGCCCTCTTCCAGGCTCCAGCCCTCGGAACGCGTGGTCTGAAAATAAATATCGGCATCATCGACCTGCGATTGCATGATGTTGCCGAGCACGGACTCCAACTGCGAGGGACTCAAATCGTGTGAGGCCAGCAATAAATCCTGCGCCACATCAATGGCGGGCGGGGTCAGTACGGTAGGTGTCGTAATCGTCATGGTCAGATTCTACGATGTTTCAGGGCGGGCAAGCGATGACGCACTGTTTCCAGTCGTTGACGGTTAAAGTCGGCACAAATGAACCCCTCTCCTGAGGGTAAGACTGCGAGGATTTCTCCCCAGGGATCAATGATCATGGAATGGCCCCAGGTCTTCCGACCGGTTTCATGCCGACCACCCTGGGCGCTCGCAATCACATAGCACTGGTTTTCAATGGCGCGCGCTCTGAGCAAGACTTCCCAGTGCGCTTCGCCGGTGGTTGCAGTAAACGCGGCCGGCAAGATCAGCATGTCTAGCGGGCTCAGCGCACGGAAGTATTCGGGAAAGCGTAAGTCATAACAGATCGACAACCCCACACGGGCGAAAGGCGTGTCAAAGGCCACCGGTGCCTGACCCGCTTCGATGCTTAATGATTCGTCGTAGGCTTCGGCCCCGGCCTTGAAACCAAAGAGATGCATCTTGTCATAACGACTGACACGTTGCCCGGCCGGATCAAACACCAGCGTGCTGTTCAATGCACGGCCCGGATCCGTCCCTGCCAACGGGATCGAGCCCCCCACCAGCCAGATGCCGAGCTCTACAGACAACGCGGCCAGTAAGGCTTGCAGCGGGCCTGCACCGTCGTTTTCTCGTATCGCTAAACGCGCCGCATCGCTCGCTCCGATCATCGGAAAAAACTCCGGCAACACGATCAGTTGCGCCCCATCCGCGGCGGCGGCACGCACTAACCTCTGCACCGCTTCGACGTTATCTGCGACGCGTGGTGTCGATACCATCTGAACAGCGGCGACACGAATCACCTCCACCCCATGGTTCATTGCACATCCTTTTGTACGTCTTTCACCGCATTTACTGCGCCCGTGCCAATAGATTCCTTATCGACCAGAGGATCAGCCCAGCTTCCCGTGACGTGATACTGAAACGAAAAAACTTTACTCAGCGGATCGTCCAGCACTTTTTGCGCGACAAAGGTGGCCGCACCGACAATCGGATTCAACACGGTTAACCCTACCGCCACACTATTAGCCAGCGCCGGACGCACCGTGACACGCACATCCTGTGTCTGGTTAGCCAGATTTGTTTCGCCACGCATCAGCACCCGGGCGGACGGTGTGTCCATTTCCAGATCCGAGGTCTTCATGACGCCATCGCGAATATCGAAACGCCCATCAATGGATTCAAAAGCGAGCCCTTCGCTAAAAATATCCCGAAAATCCAATGAGAAACGCTGCGGCAGCGATTGCAGCGACAAGAGGCCCAACAATCGACCGACACCCGGATCCATCTTGGAAAACTGCCCGTTTTTGGCAGCCATTTTAAAGTTGCCAGACAAGACAGCCGGATCAAAGCTGAAAGGATTCGACGGCCAACTAATCTGGCCTTCTAACTGTGCTGTACCCCGCTTGACCGTGCCTGGAAAACCCAGTTTGGTGAGCAGATTACCTACCTGCGGACTATTCAGCTTGAAGTCCATTGCCGTCAAACTGGACGAGGCTCCCGGAAGCGATTTCTTGTCGCCGTTCCGCTGCAACCAATTGAGTCGTCCACCGAATTTAAGATCCGGGCCTTCCAGCAAAAATGGATCCACCCGCCACGACTGCCCTTCAGCCACGCGCTGATTCTTTGCCTTGAAACTGAGCTTGCCCCAAGGCTTACCTTGCCACAACAGGTCGTCTATTTTCAACGAAAGATCCGGCAAAGAACTAATGTCCTGCCTTACGCTCGACTTACTGCCGGGTTGCGAGTCGGTCGCTGCGGTCAGGTCCAGTCGATTGAGATGGCCCTGTACCAATCCGCGTTCACCACCTTCGCTGGTGCCCGGGCTAAACCAATCCAGATCACCCTGTAGTTCACGACTAGCCATCTGAATATGCGTTCGATCTGTCGCCGATTGAACCGTGGCGCGCATATCCTGGAAGCGTCGGCCAAAGGCCGTGACCACGGGTGCCCGTATCGTGATGCTCAACGGGTTGGCGTTGCGCTTCGTCGCTGACGAGGGGTTACCGGCAGCGCCGGGCCCCATACCGATCGCTTTTGCCCAGAAATCCAGATCCACCGGCTTTAATGATTCCAGCTGCAACCCTGGCTGATCTGGCAACGCTTGCCGTTGACCCGATCCGACCAGGACACGCCCGCGCACAAGCTGGCCACGGGCATTCGTACCAATCGTTGCAGCAGCGGCATTACCCAGCGTTAAACGCGTGATCTGCAGAGAACCTGGCGTCTTGGCATTGGTGGCACCGCTTACCTTGGCCATGGTCAACGGTAACGCCGTACCTGCCGCTTTGTTAAAGGGTTCAGGCAGTGACGATGTCAGGCCGCGCAAATCCGAATTGATGGTGAGATCTGCAACGCCTCCCCGAATCGCAACCTGGGCCTGCCAATCTGTTTTACCGGACAGCTGATCAAATATCGGCAGTCCGTAATACTGGCGTAATTCCGCAATACTGGCGCGCCCCGTGATGTCCATTAACGCACCTCGCGCATCCGTGGTAATTCGGATAAACAAAGGCTGACCCAACCATTGGCCTTCGAGATCCTTACTGTCCATCGTATCCTGGGTAAATTTCAACGACCCGTTGACCCGCTGCACGGGCGGCGTGTCCGCCACCACACCAATCTGATTATTCTGGAACTGGTACTGACCGTTGATTTTTACGTCTGACGGAACGGCCAGATTCAAATCCAACGCCATATCCAAACGACCGTCCCCTTCAGCCGACATCCCGTCAGCAAAGTGATGGATATGCTCGGCCACAGGCGAGTTGGTCAGAAAAGAAACGACACCGCGCGTTGCGCCACTGGCTTGCCCGGAAACCAGCAGATGATTCTCGTAGGCCATAACGTCCGGCATCTCGGCCTTGATCGCCGAAAACTTCATGCCGCTAATCTGGCCATCCGTTGCCACGATCTGAATCTGATTCTGATTCATGGCGAAGTTTGCATTAAGCTTTTCGAGAAGCGGGTAACCCTCTGCGTATTTCACATTCAGCTGTTTGGTTTTAAAGCCCAGATAGAATTTACCGGGTGCCCCTTTGGATTCGCTACTCTCGGACGCTGCACCGGGCACCGGACTGCCATAAGGCATGTCCCAGACACGTCCCTGCATCTCAATACGAAAATCTGAAATCGTACCACCCGAAATCGACGCTTTCATCCACTTCGAAATATCGGCGGAGGCACTCGTGGGTATGTATTTCCAGGCGCTTTCGGTATTGGCATAGCCGAAAGTCAACTTCATGTCGATCTCGCCTGCTTTATCCTGCTCACTGGCATCGGTCTGTAGAGATCCCGACCAGGTGCCGTTGACTTCCGTCTGCATGTCCGCATTTTTCAATTGCAGATTTTTCAAGGTGACGACCAGCTTATCGCGGCCGATCTTCCAGTTAATCTGGCCCGTCATCTGCTCCAGCGGCACCTCTGTGACCGGCAGCACACCGGGCGAAGCTAACGTACTCACTCCGGTATCGAGAATGAGCTGACCTCGGTCCTGGGTCAGCTCAATACTGCCTGAAAGGCCCTTGATAAAACGCTGGCCATTATCGGCGGTTAGCGCCAATCCGCTAAAAACACCCTGGCCCGCATAGTCTGTGAGATGTCCGTCAACGAAGCGGCCTTTGATTTTGAGCTTTTCCAGTACGCCAGCGGGTTGCGCCGCCCGCAATGCCTTCTGCACATCATCCTGTAACGGCAGATGTGCTGCCAGCGCGCGCAAGCGTGCCAGGTCCAGGCGGGAAGCCCTGAAACTCAGCGTATCGTCCTCTGCGCCGTCCTGTCCCGCCCGTTCATGCTTGATAAAGATATCCGCTGGCTTTTCAGCCTGTCCAGCCTGATCGGTAAAAGCAAACTTTGTCAGCTTGAGCTGTACCAGCCGACCATCATCACGTTTCTGAAAATCGATTTCTGAGGCGGCGTGCTTGAGCACCAGCATCTGCAGTTCGGGTGCCAATCGGGTTTTCAAGTCGCTCAGCGCAAGCGATCCGTCCACATGCGTCACGCCCAGACCGACCGCAGAGATGTTCAGATCCACCTGGCCCTGCCCCTGTTCAACGGGCACCGGATAATCGACCCAGGCTTTCCAGCCGGCCAGATCAATGTTGGCTGTTTTTAGTGACAAGTCTATTTGCCAGTTTTGCCAATCGGCAAATTGACGGCCGATCCAGCTGGCTTTAGCCGTCACGGCTTGCCCAAGCGCGGTGGGCGGTGTAAAGCTCAGATCCAGCCGATGCCGCGCCGACTGGTTTCTCAGACGGATGGCGACATCTTGCAACGCCAGTGTCGCCGCTTTGCGCTGTGCATCGGTCCATTGCACCCGGTGACTGCGCAGACTGATCTCCCCTTGCTCAAGCAGTGCATCAACCCGGAAATCACCGCCGCCATTGAGGGGTAAGCCGCCCAGAAAAAGGTGACCGGCCGCATCCCGCCTGAAGTCCAGTATCGGCGCATCCACATCGAGCGCGCGAAAACCGATGCTACCCGTCAACAGAGGGGTCCAGGCCAGCGTGGCACGAATCTGCTGCAGATCCACCGATGGCTGATGCCTGGCGTCAAAAACGACCACCTGATCGAGCACAAAACGCGGATGCAACATCTGCCAATCGCCACTGAGATGGCCGATTTCAACCGAAACTCCCAAAGCCCGCCCGACCTCATCGGCTAATTGCGTCCGGTAATCATTAAGCCGTGGAAACAGCCAGAACTGGACAACGCAGGCCACGATCAGCCAGAGCAGCAACCAGAGTCCGATGGTCGTTTTAGCCCAGAAACGGAAGCGGCGATTGGCAAAAAGCGTCCGCAGACCCTGCATCGGGACTTTAAACAACTCGGAGGAACGGGCACGAAGACGGCGCAAACGGAGACCAGACGTAATCAAATTAATGCGAACCTTGCGCAGTCCATGATGGACCACTTGGACGCTTAGTGCCACAATTTTAGCTGATGCCAACGTTCTCAAGCCGCCGGCCCGAGAAAACATCCTCAGATAGTGAATTTACAATGACTTCTTTTCCCCTCTCACCGATCAAGTGCGCCGCTCAGACGTACGCGACCCCCGTACAGAACGCCTCGTTGACCGAACGGTTGGCCTACACGCGACGGCATAGCCGCTATGTCGATCTGATGCTGAATGCCCGGCCAGCCATCGCAGACTGGTTAATCGCTCACGACCGTCAGCCGGTCAGCGCGCAGGACATGCAGGCTTTTCTGTCGCAAGCATGCCGCTTTGATCAGGACGCACTGGATGAAGATTCGCTGCGGCAAGGCTTGCGCCAGCTTCGCCAACGGGTCATGGTGCACCTGGCCTTGCGCGATATTGCTGATGGGGCATCCTTGGCCGAGATTGTGGAAACCATGACGACATTGGCCGACGTCACGACGCGCTTTGCCTTAGACACACTGCATCAGGACCTGACACGGCGTTATGGTCAGCCTGTCGGCACTGATGGCCAGGTCCTCCATCTGGCCATTGTTGGCATGGGTAAACTGGGTGGCCGTGAGCTCAACGTGTCATCCGATGTCGATTACATTTTTGTTTATCCCGAAGATGGCGAAACGACCGGGCGTGAAGATGGCGGCGGCCAGATCGACAACTACGACTTTTTTACGCGTCTGGGCAAACGTCTGATTAGCAGCCTGAATGACATGACCGCCGACGGCCAGGTCTTTCGCGTCGATATGCGCCTGCGCCCGAATGGCGACTCGGGTCCACTGGTTTGCTCCAGTGACATGCTGGAAACCTACTTCATCACCCAGGGCCGCGAGTGGGAACGTTACGCCTGGATCAAGGCCCGCGTCATGAACGATACGGATAGCGCCTGTGCACCCGGCATGACCACCAGCGTCGCCAAACCCTTTGTTTACCGTAAATATCTCGACTTTGGCGCCATCAATGCCATGCGGGCCCTGCATGCCCAGATCCGGCAGGAAGTCACGCGCAAAGACCGGGTAGAACACATCAAACTGGGCCCGGGCGGCATTCGCGAAATCGAATTCATGGCACAGGTGTTTCAACTGATTCGCGGCGGTCGCGATAGCAGTCTGCAGATCCGCCCGACGCTGCTGGTCCTGGAACGATTAGGCGTTACGGGGCAGTTGTCCTGTGACGATGTCAACAGCCTCACCGCCGCCTACGTCTTCTTACGTCGGTTAGAGCATCGCTTGCAATATCTGGATGATGCCCAGACCCACATGCTGCCCGACGCGGAGGCCGACCGGGCATTGCTAGCCGAAAGCATGGGCTTTGATGCGTGGGATGCGCTGTATGAAACGCTCAACCAGCACCGGGACAGAGTAACCCGGCATTTTCAGGCGATCTTCTCTGACCCCACAGAACGTGACGGCGTACAGCCAATCCTCTGTCTCTGGCAAGGCAACACAACGGAGGAAGAGGCCTTGTCATGCCTCTCCACACTGGGCTACCAGGATGCAAGCACCGTGTTAGAACGCGTGCGGCGCTTCTGCCAGTCGGCCCGTTACCAGCAGCTCCCGGCAACCAACCGCGAGCGCCTGGATGCGGCGGCCTGTAGCCTGATCGAGCTAGCCGCACAAACGCAAACACCGGACAACGCGCTGTTGCGCGGCCTGGATTTTCTGGATGCCATTTCCGGCCGCGGCGCTTACCTCGCCCTACTCCAACAGTTTCCGCAAGCGCTACGACGGGTGGCGGATCTGGTGGGCGCATCCAGTTGGGGTGCCCAGTTCCTGACTCGGCATCCGCTGTTGCTGGACGAGCTGCTTGATCAGCGCTTACTTGATAACGCAACCGACTTTGCGGCATATCGCATCGAACTGGATCGTGCCCTTCTTGAAGCGCATGGTGACACCGAGCAGGAGATGAACATTCTGCGTGAAATGCATCACGCACAACTCTTCCGGCTTCTTGTTCAGGATCTTGCGGGTTTGCACAGCTTAGAACGCATCTCGGATTTTCTCTCGGAGCTGGCCGATATTGTTGTTGACCGCACCATCAAATTGGCCTGGGAAAAACTCCCCAAGCGGCACACCGAGATGCCGCGCTTTGCGGTTATCGGCTACGGCAAACTCGGTGGCAAGGAACTGGGTTATGGATCTGATCTGGATGTCGTGTATCTCTACGACGATGATGACCAGGATGCCCCACAAAACTACATGCGACTTGGGCAGCGATTAACGACCTGGCTTTCTTCACAAACATCGTCAGGCATTGTGTATGAAATTGATACCCGTCTCCGTCCCAACGGCGAATCCGGCATGCTCGCCATTAGCCTGGAGGGATTCAAAGCCTATGAAGAAAAATCAGCCTGGGTCTGGGAGCACCAGGCCCTGACACGCGCCCGCTTTATTGCGGGTGACGCCGCGCTGGGTGCCCGCTTTGAAGAGGTCCGCCGCGCCATTCTCTGCTCACCGCGCGACCCCGTCAGTTTGCGCACAGACGTACAGGCCATGCGCCAGAAAATGTTCGATGCCCATGGAGCTGTGACCCCCGGCGTCTTCGACCTTAAGCAGGACCCGGGTGGCATTATCGATGTAGAGTTTATCGTGCAGTATCTGATACTGGCGCATGCCCATAGTTATCCGGATCTCACTGACAACCTGGGCAACATTGCCCTCTTGCACCGTGCCGCCGAACATGGCCTGATTCCGGAGGCACAGGCCAATGCCGTACAAAAGGCCTATCGCGACTATCGCCGTCTTCAGCACGCGAACCGCCTGAACGATGACCCGAAAGCCCGCTTGCCCATGACCCCTGAGCTACAGGCCAACATCAACGCCGTACTCGCACTCAAGCAGGGCGTGTTCGGGACCGCTTAGTCCTTAATCGGCTACCGTAATCTTCTGGGCATCAACCCAGAGATTTCGGCAGCGGGTTTCGCGGATAAACAAGGCCGACACCAGGCCAAACAGGGCAAGAGCAAGGACGATGGCAAGGCCAAAACGAAAATCGCCCAGACTGTAGATGCGCACACCACCTGTCATCGTCCCGGCCCAGACCGCGTCCATCAAGACGCCAACCAGCGGTTGCATCAACGCAGCGCCGAAGAAGCCACCAACATTGGCGATCGACGTTGACATACCAGCCAACTGCGGCGGATTAACTTCTTTGGCACAGGCCCAGGTCAGGCTGAAACCTGCAGCACTAAAGCCCATAAAAAAGCATAGTGGCAGGGTCAGCGCTGTGCTCAGCGTGCCACCCCAGAACCAGACACACCAGATGCCGCAATAAACGACTCCGGCCGCTACCAGTATCGCCTTCCGCCGACGCAGTCGATCCGAGAGGATACCCAGCACCAGACAACCCACCGCAAAGCCTGCATACATCAGGGAAAGGTGCGTAGCAGCCACATTTCGGCTGTATCCATGAATCTGCGTCAGATAGGGCATGGCCCACAGCCCGGCAAAGGTGAAGTAACTGCCACACAGCCCCAGGTTGGTCAGCGCAGGAGCCCAGGTTAGCTTATTGCGCACGACCGACAGCAAACCACTCATGACGACCGTGCGATCCACCTTGGTTCCGCCCATTGCCGGGCTACTGCGCATCATCCACCAGGACAAGGTGCCGAATACCAGCGACGCAATCGCAACCGCTACAAAGACATTCCGCCAACCCAGTTCGGTGGCGGCAAAGGCCAGCGGCACACCCGCCAGCACCGAACCAATATTGCCGATAAATACTCCGAGACCAGTAAGCGAAGCAAAGCGCTTTTCCTCGAAGCTCAAGGCAATAATTTTCAGCATGGCAATAAAGGTGACCGATACACCAAGCCCCACCAATGTGCGACCGATCAACGCATGCGACAAGCTATCGGCCAAGCCGAACCAGAGGCTACCGATAAAAGAAATAATGCCGCCCAGCAACATGATGCGACGCGGACCCAAGGTATCGACCAGCACACCCGTCGGCACCTGCATCAGGGTGTAAACGTAGAAATAGGTGGCCGCTAAAACACCCAGCGAGGCAGCCGTCGTGTCAAACGCCAGTGCCAGATCCTGTGCAATCGAGGCGGGTGCAAAGCGTTGAAAAAACGACAAGGTGTACGCCGCCATGACAACGGCAAAAATTAACGTCGCTTTTTGTGTGGGCGTTTTTGCAGCGGGCAACTTCATATCCGTCAGCCTTTTCCGGTACTGCCAAAGCCACCCTCGGCCCGGGTGCTTTCGGCAAAGGCATCGACGATATTCATCGACACCTGCAATACCGGGAACACCACCAACTGGGCAATGCGATCCAGTGGATTAATCACAAAATCGGTATCACTCCGATTCCACAGGGAGACTTTAATCTCACCCTGATAATCAGAGTCAATCAGCCCCACCAGATTGCCCAGCACGATGCCATGCTTATGGCCGAGGCCAGAACGCGGCAGAATCATGGCCGCCAGCGCCGGATCCGCGAGGTGAATCGCAATCCCCGATGGCACCAGCACGGTATCGCCTGCTGCCAAGCGCATTGGTTCTTCAAGACAGGCGCGCAAATCTAACCCAGCGGCTCCCGGTGTGCCATAAACCGGAGGCGTGTCATGCAATCGGACATCAAGAATACGGACATCAATACGGTGCATGGATCGTTCCTTTAGTGCTTGTGCAAGCGCGTCGCCAGTTCATCGACCAGTCTGCGGGCAAGTTCGGATTTGGGGAGTTCAGGCAAGGCATGGCGGCCGACATCATCATATAAGGTCACACGGTTGGCCGATGTACCCAAGCCATCGCTGACCAGATTTCCGATGATCAGCGGCAGGCGTTTCCGTAAACGTTTGGCCTCTGCATAGTCGTCGAGGTTCTGACTCTCCGCAGCAAAACCCACACAATAAGGTGCCGCAGGCAAAGAGGCGACTTCGGCGAGAATATCCGGGTTCGGGGTTAAGGCAATCGTTCTACCACCGTCAGCCGCCGATTCGGTTTTTTTAAGTTTATGTTCGGCGACTTGTAATGGCCGGTAATCCGCCACCGCCGCCACACCGACAAAAACTGTGGCGCTGGCAATCTCTGCCATCACGGCCTGACGCATCGCTTCTGCTGTCAGTACATCAATACACTTAACGCCCAGGGGTGCAGCAAAACTGACCGGGCCACTGACCAGTGTCACCTCCGCACCCGCATGTACAAAAGCCCGGGCCAAGGCGTAACCCATCTGGCCTGATGAACGATTGGTGATGCCGCGCACGGGATCAATCGGTTCAAAGGTCGGCCCGGCGGTCATTACAATTTTCTGGCCGGCTAACTGTTTGGGGGTCAGCGCCGCAACGACCGCTTCGGCCAGTTCACAGGCTTCGAGCATACGGCCCTCACCGGTTTCGCCACAGGCCTGTTCGCCAACGCCCGGACCCCAAACAGCAATCCCGTCCTGTTGCAGGCACGACATATTGCGTTGGGTAGCCGGGTTAGACCACATCTGCCGATTCATGGCCGGCGCTACCGCTAAAGGACAATCCCGCGCCAGCACCAATGCCGACAACAGATCATCGGCGCGCCCTTGGGCGATTTTGGCCAGAAAATCTGCCGTCGCCGGGGCAATAACCATCAGATCTGCGCTACGCGTCAGATCAATGTGGGTCATACCACCGCCCTGCTCCGGGTCCCAGGCATCTACAGCAACCGGATGTCCGGAGAGCGCCTGAAAGGTTAACGGTGTGACAAAGCGCGTGGCGGCTGCGGTCATAACCACGACCACTTCGGCACCGTTCTTCTTCAGCAAACGCACGAGCTCGGCGCACTTATAGGCGGCGATCCCTCCGGTGACACCCAGCAGAATCTTTTTTCCGGCAAGTTCGGTTGATGGCTGCAGGCAGACCGTCATAAGAAAACCTTTTTGTTAAATCGCATTCAAATGCATCCGAGTTTTGGTCTATTCTATCCACATTTACCGTTTCAACGCGCAGTTCCCAAGTCCAAAAGCCCACCCAGATTGCAAGATCGGAAGCGCCCATGAGCCTGACAGACCGCCCTAGCAGTGAACGCCCGCGTGAAAAACTGCTGCAACGCGGACCTGAGTTTCTCAGCGACAGTGAACTGATTGCCATTCTTCTCCGCACCGGCCTGCCGGGGCAGGATGCCATTGCTCTGGCACAAGCCCTGATCGAACGCTTTGGCGGCCTTTACGGGCTACTCAGCGCGCCGTCCAAAGATCTTACCGATACCCTCGGCCTGGGGCCCGCCAAAACCGCGCAATTAATCGCCGTGCTGGAACTGGCGCGCCGCACGCTCAGGGAAGAAATGGCGGCAGGGGTTTCTCTGGCCTCGGTCGATAGCGTCCGCCGTTATCTCAAGCTCAGCCTGGCCCATCGTGAGTACGAAGTTTTCCATGCCCTCTGGCTAGACGCCCGCAACCGGCTTATCGCCAGTGAAGAATTGTTTCGCGGTAGCCTGACGCAAACCAGTGTCTATCCGCGAGAGATCGTGCGCCGCGCATTACAGCACAATGCCGCAGCAGTGATTTTTGCGCACAACCATCCCAGCGGCATTGCCGATCCTTCTGGTGCCGATGAGCACCTGACAAGCGCCCTCCAGCAGGCGCTCGGCCTCATTGACGTGCGCTTACTGGATCATTTCATCATTGCCGGCATGACCGATCCCTACTCGTTTAGCGAGCACGGCAAACTGGCCTAAATCAGGGCAAAAAGCATAAATGCACATAGGACTTGATTTTTATCCCCTTTTGGCCTTACAATCATCGGCTTTCCGTTTGGGATAACAGGAGTCACTCATGGCACGCGTTTGCCAAGTAACGGGCAAGGGCCCGATGGTGGGAAACAACGTTTCTCACGCCAATAACAAAACGAAGCGTCGTTTTCTGCCGAATCTGCAGTATCGCCGCTTCTGGGTTGAGAGCGAAAACCGCTTCGTACGTCTGCGCGTATCGAACGCCGGCCTGCGCCTTATCGACAAAAAGGGCATCGAGATTGTTCTCGCTGACCTGCGCGACCGCGGCGAAGTTTAAGTCGCTTACAGAATTCTAGGAGAACACCATGGCCAAAGGCGGACGTGAAAAGATCAAGCTCGAATCGAGCGCTGGTACCGGTCACTTTTACACCACTACAAAGAACAAGCGCACCACGCCTGAAAAGCTGGAAATTTCCAAGTACGATCCAAAAGCACGTAAACACGTGATGTACAAGGAAACGAAGCTTAAATAAGCTGCGCGCGTCCCAAACGCAACAAAGCCCACCCTTGCGGTGGGCTTTGTCCTTTTAGCTGACCCGTCCTTTTTAACCGGCCAGTTTACTCTGGAACATCAGACCGGCATGCTCACGCAATGCGTGATATTTGATGGTTTTCCAGCGTTCCGGAATGACCAGTTCGCCTTGATAAGACGCTAAAAAGGTTGGCGCTTCGACGACATCATAAGCAATACGGTACGCATTGAAGTCAATAAACTGCTTCAACTCGGCCGGATCCTCCGCCGTAACCCAGCGGGCCAGACGATGCTTGGTAGGCACCAGACGGGCCTCGACGCCGTATTCGTGCTTCAGACGATGGGCCACCACTTCAAATTGCAGCGTGCCCACTGCGCCAAGCAACAGAGCACCTCCGTCGTGCGGACGGAATACCTGAATAGCACCTTCTTCACCCAACTGCATGAGGCCCGTGCGCAACTGTTTGGCGCGCATCGGATCCGCCACTTCCACTGCCTGAAAAATCTCCGGCGCAAAGAAGGGTAGCCCGGTGTACTGTAGCTTTTCGCCCTCGGTCAGGGTGTCGCCCAACTGCAATAGACCATGATTGGGTATGCCGATAATATCGCCGGCATAGGCTTCTTCGAGTAGTTCGCGCCGCTGCGACAGAAAGGACATGGCGCTGGCGGTCCGAATGCTCTTGCCGGTCCGGCCGATTTTAAGTTGCATGCCACGGGTAAAGCGCCCGGAACATACGCGCACAAAAGCGATTCGGTCCCGGTGCGCCGGGTCCATATTAGCCTGCACTTTAAAGACAACCCCGGAAAACGCCTGCTCTTCCGGGTGTACCACGCGCTGAATCGCTGCACGAGCTTGTGGGGCGGGGGCCAGCTCGGCCAACGCATCGAGCACTTCTTTAACGCCAAAGTTATTGATGGCCGAGCCAAAGAATACCGGCGTCTGCTGCCCATTAAGAAAGGCGTCTTTGTCGAACTCTTCCGATGCACCGGTAATCAGCTCGATTTCCTGCTTGGCCTGCTCAAACTCGGCACCAAAACGATCGGCCAGCTCCGGGTGATCAAATCCTTGCAAAGTCTCCGACTCGGTCTCCAGCCGATCCTTACCCGAGCGGAACAGACGGATCTGATCATTGCGGATATCAAACACACCCGCAAAACGCTTGCCCATGCCGACCGGCCAGGTAAATGGCACGACCGTCAGCTTGAGCACCTTTTCAATTTCATCAACCAGATCGAGCGGGTCTTTGACTTCGCTATCCAGCTTATTGATAAAGGTAATAATTGGCGTGTTACGCGCCCGGCAAACCTCGAGCAGACGGAGTGTCTGCGGCTCAACCCCATTACCGGCATCAATGACCATGAGTGCCGCATCAACCGCCGTAAGTACGCGATAGGTATCTTCAGAGAAGTCTTGGTGGCCCGGGGTATCGAGGAGATTAATGACGCAGTCGCCGTACTCCATCTGCATGACCGAGCTGGCCACCGAGATACCACGTTGCTTTTCAATTTCCATCCAGTCAGACGTCGCATGACGACTGGCTTTACGCGCCTTAACGCTACCGGCAATCTGAATCGCCCCTGCGAACAGCAGCAGCTTTTCTGTCAACGTGGTTTTACCTGCATCAGGGTGAGAAATGATCGCAAAGGTGCGGCGACGCTTCACCTCGGGCAGAATGCTTTTACTCTTCGGCGCGAGTGTCTGGGGCTGCGCATCAGCGGAGGCTTCCGGGATCGCCAGTGTGTCCTGGCTTAGCTCTTCATTCATGGGACTGCACCTTAAAAAAAACAACCGGCCGCAGCCGGTTGTTCTATCAAACCGCTAAAACTTAAATAACGTAACGACGCACACGCACCGATAACTCTTGCAACGCGTGAATGCCAGAAGCTTCCGCCTGCTTGCACCACTCTTGCAGATTCTGCACCAGTTGCTCACGCGAAGCCGTGGTCTTTTCCCAAATAGCAACTAACTGACTGCGCATGGTGCACATCTTGGTCAGCGCCGGGCTTTCGGCCAGCACGCTATGAACCGGCTGACGCAGCTCGGCAGGCATCTGCTCCAGATCGCCAGCCACCCAGCGCGAAGCCTGACGCAAGGTCTTTTTATCGCTCAACGAATGGTCATGCCTGTGATGCTCGAGAGTACGGGCAAATTCATGACGAATCGCCTTGCCGTAACGCGTCATCAGATCAAAGCGGTGCGTAATGACGGCATCCAGTGTTTCGGCATTCACCACAGCCACTTCCTTGCCCAGCTTCGGACGCGGTGCGACTTTCTTTACCTTGGCCAGACCCAGCACTTCCATCGTGCGAATGTACAACCAGCCAATGTCGAACTCGTACCACTTGTTCGACAGCTTAGCCGACGTACCGAAGGCGTGATGGTTGTTATGCAGCTCTTCACCACCGATGATAATGCCCCATGGGAACAGATTAGTCGAAGCATCCGGGCAAGTGAAGTTGCGATAACCGTAAAAATGGCCGACACCGTTAACGACACCTGCCGCCCAGAAAGGAATCCACACCATCTGCACAGCCCAGATCGTCATGCCAATTGGCCCGAACAGAATAACGTTCAGGATCATCAGGATCGAAATGCCGATCACCGAGTGGCTATAAACATGATGCTCCATCCAGTCGTCTGGCGTACCGGCACCATAGCGCTGCATGGTTTCGGAATTTTTCGCTTCGGCACGATACAGCTCGGCACCCTGCCAGAGCACTTTACGCAGACCCAGCACTTGTGGGCTATGCGGATCATCCGGCGTTTCGCACTTGGCGTGATGCTTACGGTGAATCGCGGTCCATTGCTTGGTGACCATGCCAGTCGTGAGCCAGAGCCAGAAACGGAAGAAATGCGCAACGGCAGGATGCAACTCCAGCGCACGGTGCGCCGAATGACGATGCAAATAAATAGTCACCCCCGCGATCGTGATGTGAGTCACGATCAAGGTGTACACAATGTAGCCCCACCAAGGCAAATCAACGAGTCCGTTAAACATGTACGCTCCTAAATTAGTCAATCTACGCCCCGACAGCCATGCATCTGGGGCGATATGCTGCAACAGCACAACTCATTCAGAAAAAGATGCCGAATGAATGAAATCAATGGATTATAACACTTTGACCACCCAAGTCGGGGCGTTTTTCCTGCTTTAAAGACCCCACCCTTTGATGTGGCGCAAAAAAGCTACAGAAATCAGAAATCATCGAGGTTAAAGCGAATCTGAAGCGGTATTCTCAAGTCGCGACCTTGCAGCTCCTGCGGCACTGGCGTGCGCTCTGCGGCAATTCGTACCATCAGAAAAGCACCTTCATCGAGCGTTGCCGAGCCGCTGCTCCGACCTTGTACCACAGCGGCCGGCCCGCCGTTTTTAGACAGCACAACCACCACCACGCACGCCCCTTCCTGACCCCGGGTCCGGGAAACCTCGGGATAGCGCCTTGCTTTTCTGGCCTCTACCCCCAGGGCCAGCCGATAACGCTGCAAAGCATCGGCTTCTATGCCATCGCGCGCCGCTTCGGGGGCGCCGCCCACCGTACCCGATTTGGAGACCGCATTCGCTTTGGCGGATGCATCTCCCTGCAAGGTACCCACTACGGCCTGCGGTTGGGACTTTGCTACGGCAATTGGTTGCGCACTTTCTTTTACAACGGGCGTTTTGTCACGGACTTTGGGCGTTGCCTTTGTGACGGATCCGGCAGAAACAGGCACATACCGACGGTCGTCACTGGTCGTTGCATGACTGACATCCCCTGCGCCTTTAAGCACCGCGCTCAAGGGCGCTTGCGGCATCGCTACCGGCGTATAAAGCCAGAACGCTACCGGAAAAATCACAAAGAGATGCAAGCCCAAGGAAATGGCGATCGCCCAGCGCAAAGACAACGGCCAACGTTGCCAGAAGTGCATGAGCATCATCGTGGGGCCAACGCATCGGGTTTTTGCCCGCAGGTCATGCGCGGATTGCCACTTAGGTCGAAACGGCTTTCTACCGCAACAAAACCTGCCTGACGCCACAAATCGGCCACGGCTGCGGCCTGATCATGCCCGTGCTCAACGAGCAACCAGCCGCCCGGTTGCAAATGGGTAAAGGCCTCTTGCGCCAGAATACGATAAGGCGATAACCCGTCTGCGCCATCGGTGAGGGCCAGAGCCGGCTCGAAACTGACGCCATCTCCCGCAAGATGCGGGTCGTTGGCCGGAATATACGGGGGATTGCTGATCACCAGATCAAGCGGATCGCCAGCATCCCATCCGGCCAGCCAGCTGGCGCAACGCATTTCGACATTCTTGCGGTCTAGGCGATCCCGGTTAAGGGTGGCGATGTCCAGCGCCGCTGGCGAAATATCTATCGCGACGATGCGGGCATCCGGACGCGCCCCAGCCAGCGCCAGCGCGATAGCACCACTGCCCGTGCCGGCATCGACAACACGCGGCATTGAGCGCCCCTGCAACAGTTGCAATGCCCAGGAGACCAACTCTTCTGTTTCCGGACGCGGCACCAGCACCGCGGGCGTAACGTGCAACATGTCGCCGTAAAAACCAGCAGTACCCACCAGGTAAGCCAAAGGTTCACCCACCTGGCGGCGCGCGACCAGCAACTGATATTGCGTCCAGACCTCCGGCGAAAGATCCGTATCCGGATAGGCGATCAGTTGCGCTGCGCTACAGCCCGCTACAAATTCCAGTAGCAAGCGCGCATCGAGTCGATCAATAGATTGTCGTGCCCACTGCAGGGCGCGGGCGCGAGTCGTGTGCGACGCCTCGCCCATAGGTCATTAATCCTGTCCGGCTAGCGCCGCCAACTGCTCGGCCTGATGCTCGGAGGCCAGACCGCGCACCAGATCATCCATGTCGCCGTCCATCAGATAGGCTAACTTATAGAGCGTCAGATTGATGCGGTGATCCGTCATCCGGCCCTGCGGAAAATTATAGGTGCGAATCCGCTCGGATCGATCGCCGCTACCAATCAGGCTTTTACGGGTGGCCGCTTCTTCGGCATGAGCCGCCCGCCGCCGTTGATCTTCGATGCGCGCCACCAGCACGCGCATGGCCTGATCCCGGTTCTGGTGCTGGGAACGCCCATCCTGACACTCAACGACGGTGCCAGTGGGCAAGTGCGTAATACGCACCGCCGAATCAGTCTTGTTAATGTGCTGGCCGCCCGCACCCGAGGCGCGGAAGGTATCAATGCGTAAATCAGCCGGGTTGATGGTAATTGCTTCCATGGCATCGGCTTCGGGCATAATCGCCACCGTACAGGCCGATGTATGGATACGGCCCTGCGTTTCGGTCTCCGGTACGCGCTGCACACGATGCCCACCCGATTCGAACTTGAGCACCGAATAGGCACCTTGTCCGATCACCCGGAAAATAATTTCCTTGTAGCCACCCAGATCTGACTCGCTGGCCGAAATGACCTCCGTCTGCCAGCGACGACGCTCGGCAAAACGGCTATACATGCGGAACAGATCACCGGCAAATAATGCCGACTCATCGCCACCCGTACCGGCACGAATTTCCACGATCACATTTTTGTCATCACTCGGATCGCGCGGTAGCAACAAGGTTTGCAGCTGGCTTTCCAGCCCCGGCAAATCAGCCTTGACCAGGCTGATTTCTTCCTGTGCCAGACCTTTCATGTCGGGATCTGACAACATGGCTTCGGCGGCCGCCAGGTCGCTCAAACGCTGACAATAGCTTTCGTAGAGCACGACCACGGGCTCGATTTCGGCCCGTTCTTTGGAAATACGCCGAAACTCTTCCAGATCATCATGCACGCCCGGCTCGCTCAATCGCAGATCAAGCGCTTGCAGGCGATCGGCGAGTTGGCGGAGTTTGTCGAGGAGACTGGGTTTCATGGCGGGCAAAAGAGGGATGGTGCGGATGGCCGGACTTGAACCGGCAAGGCTTTCGCCGGCAGATTTTAAGTCTGCTGTGTTTACCAATTTCACCACACCCGCATCAGGGCGACATTGTACCTGTCTGCACCGCCTCTGTGGGCTTGTTGATTAGCTAATCAGACTCCAGAGCATTTTAGTGGCCAGCAGCGCCAGTAAACCGCCAAAAGCCCGTTTGAGTTGTTTGACAGGCAAGCGGTGCGCCAGCCGCGCCCCCACCGGTGCCATAAAGATCGTCGAAACGACCACGCCGACGAAGGCGGGCAGGTAAACAAAGCCTAGGTGCGGCCCAGGCAAGTCAGCTACCGACCAGCCACCCGCGATGTAACCAATGACGCCGGCAAACGCAATCGGCAAGCCCAAGGCGGCTGAGGTGCCAACGGCTTGCCGGATCGGCACGTTACACAGCAACATAAACGGTACCGACAGAAAGCCGCCGCCAGCAGCCACCAGACTCGAAACGCCTCCAATCAACCCGCCCACACCGGCCAGCACTGCTGTGCCGGGCAATTGTCGCGTTGCTTTGGGTTTGAAATCCAAGAGCATTTGCAAGGAGGCCCAATAGACGATCCCTGTAAAAGCAAGCGCCAGCGCTGCCGTTGGCACGCGGCTGGCAAACAGGCTGCCGACAAAGGTGCCCGCCATCAGCGCCAGCGCCATGCCACGGAAAATATCCCAGCGCACACCGCCATGCTGGTGATGCGCCCGCATACTGGAGATCGAAGTCACCACAATAGTCGCCATGGCCGTGCCCAGCGCCATATGCATTAACTCCGTTTCAGGAAAACCCTGCGCCTTAAAGAGCAGCAGGAGTATCGGCACAATGGTCAGCCCACCCCCCACGCCAAAAAGCCCGGCGATAAAACCCGAGGCAATGCCCAGAAGAATATAGGTCAATATCCAGAGAGTCATGAATCCGATGACTCCCAGGCGGCCATAAACTGCCGCATGGCCTGTTGCAAGGCTTCTCGCTCAGACGCATTGGCTTTATTGATGGCCGCTAGTGGTCCATGTAGAAATTTATTGGTTAACCGCATCGCCATCTGTTCGAGCACCTGCTCGGCCGCCTCGCCCCGCTGAAGTTTTTTGAGTGCCTGCTCCAGCTCCTGCACGCGCAATTGCGTCGCGCTTTCACGAAACGCCTGAATGACCGGTACATGGGCACGCCGGGCGTGCCAGTCTAGAAAATCGCCGATTCGGTTCGTAATGATGGCTTCCGCATCCGCCACAGCCGCTTGCCGTGAGGCGACGCCGTTTTGCACAACGCCTGCCAGGTCATCCACGGTGTATAGAAAAACGTCATTCAGCTCGGCCACTTCTGGCTCAATGTCGCGCGGCACGGCCAGATCCACCATGAACATCGGACGATGGCGGCGTGCCTTCAAGGCGCGTTCGACCATGCCCAGGCCGATAATTGGCAAAGAGCTGGCCGTACAGGACACCACGATATCAAACTGATGCAGCACTTCGGCCACTTCAGACAAACGGATCGACTCGCCGTGAATCTGATGCGCCAGTTGATTGGCCCGTTCGATCGTGCGGTTCGCTACGACCATGCGACAGGGTTTACTGGCCGCAAAATGCGTGGCGCACAGTTCCATCATGTCACCGGCACCGACAAAAAGAACCGACTGCTCGCTTAAATCTTCAAAAATCCGTTCGGCCAGATGCACAGAAGCCGCCGCCATCGACACGACGCTTTCACCAATGCCCGTCGTGGAACGAATTTCTTTAGCCACCGCAAAAGCATGCTGGAAAAGTTTGTGCAAGTTACTGCCCAGCGCACCCACCTGCTCGGCGGTGCGCACAGCCTCTTTCATTTGCCCCAGAATCTGTGGCTCACCCAGCACCATCGAATCGAGGCCAGCGGCCACGCGCAACGCCTGACGAACAGCATCCTGGTCTGCGTGGTGGTAAAGGTAAGGGCGCGCCTCTTCCAGGGTCATGTCGGCCTGGCTCATCCACCAATCCATTACTGCATCGGCCGAATCACCTTCGACATAGACTTCTGTACGGTTACAGGTCGATAGAATGGCGGCTTCGCTCACCGTCCCGTTTTGCCGGATGGTCGTCAACGCCCCACCGATTGCCTCAGCAGATATCGCCACCCGTTCCCGGATCGCCAGGGGGGCTGTGTGATGATTCAATCCGATGAGATGAAGCGGCATACTCGGGCTATAGGTCTATTCCTGCTTGAACGCCGGTGAGTATAACATCCAGCCTTGATCAGAGCCGCCTGCGGCAAGGCTTTGACCCTAAAAGAATCAAACGTACAGATAAAAAAAGACCCGGACCGAAGCCCGGGTCTTTCATGACCACTCGAGGTGGTTCAGAACAACTTAGTGACCGGATGCACCTGCTGCACCGATACCAGTTTCCGAACGAACCTGCTGAGCCGGGTAACCGTCGCGATCGATCTGGGCGCGGGCGCTCTTATCGAGCAGCGAGACGATCCAGATAGTTGCGAAAGCAGCCGTCATCGAGAACAGTGCAGGCGAACCGTAAGGGAACGGTGCGCTACCCTTCGGGTTGCCCAAAACGGCTTCCCAAACGGTCGGCGACAAGATGGTCAGGCCAGCCGAAGCGATTAGACCAACAAAGCCACCAGCCACTGCGCCCTTGGTGGTGCAATCTTTCCACATCAGCGACATGAACAGCACCGGGAAGTTTGCCGAGCAAGCAATCGCGAAAGCCAGCATCACCATGTAGGCAACGTTTTGCTTTTCGAAGGCAATACCCAGGAAAATTGCCAGCACAGCCAGAGCCACCGTTGTGATCTTCGAGACACGCATTTCTGCAGCTTGTTCAGCCTTGCCTTTTTTGATCACTGTTGCGTACAGGTCATGCGACACAGCCGAAGCACCAGCCAGTGTCAGACCAGCCACCACAGCCAGAATGGTTGCGAAAGCCACTGCCGAGATGAAGCCCAGGAACAGGTCACCACCCACAGCATTCGACAGGTGGATAGCAGCCATGTTGCCGCCGC
>ERZ650303.74-NODE-74-length-26054-cov-16.884765_pt1 | contig 26054 bp, 27 predicted proteins | sample MGYA00376239_ERZ650303 | MGnify/ENA primary metagenome ERZ650303 (study PRJEB26733, sample SAMN07839262) | wastewater metagenome | biome: small river; feature: stream; material: water | place: USA: North Carolina | collected 2016-04-05 ... | reverse complement strand
TTCTTCTTTCTTTTTTAACTACCCAAGGTTATATCACGCGGGTGCCACAATATTGCCCATGCCCCGTCCGATACAAGCCTTTGTTCACACCGACGCCTTGCGTCATAACTTATCGCGCATGCGCGCTGCTGCGCCTGATGCGCGCGTGTGGGCCGTGGTCAAAGCCAACGCCTATGGCCACGGCATTGAGCGTGTGTTTGAAGGTTTGCGTGGCGCCGATGGCTTTGCATTGTTAGACCTTGACGAGGCGCAACGCCTACGCAGCTTGGGCTGGCGCGGTCCGGTGCTGCTGCTCGAAGGCGTGTTTGAAGCGCGTGACTTGGAGTTGTGTTCGCGTTTAGACCTCTGGCACACCGTGCATTGCGATGAGCAAATAGACATGCTCAGCCGCCACAAGACCCAAGTGCCACACCGCATCTTTCTCAAAATGAACAGTGGCATGAATCGCTTGGGGTTCACGCCCACGCGTTTTCGTTCGGCATGGACACGGCTCAACCAGCTGCCGCAAGTCGATGAGATTTCTCTGATCACCCATTTCAGCGATGCCGATGGTGCCAAAGGCATCGCTGCGCAAATGGCCACGTTCACGCAAACCACCGAAGACTTGCCCGGTGAGCGCAGCACGTGCAACAGCGCGGGCTTGTTGCGCCACGCCAGCGACGCGACGGTGGCGGCCGATTGGGTGCGCCCCGGCATTGCGCTGTACGGCAGCGCACCTGATTTTCCGGAGCGCAACCTTGCGCAGTGGGGTTTGCAACCCACCATGAGTTTGCGCAGCCGCATCATTGCCACGCAAGACTTGCAAGCGGGCGACACCGTGGGCTACGGCTCATCGTTCACCGCAGATGCCGCCATGCGCATTGGCATCGTGGCTTGCGGTTATGCCGACGGCTACCCGCGCCATTGCCCCACGGGCACGCCGGTGTTGGTGGGCGGTGTGCGCACACGCACCTTGGGTCGCGTGAGCATGGACATGATCGCGGTGGACCTCACGCCTTGCGATGAAGCCGGTCACGCGGCGGGTTTTGGCGGCGAAGTCACGCTGTGGGGCAAGGCCAGCAATGGCATCGTGCTGCCGATTGACGACGTGGCCCAAGCCGCAGGCACCGTGGGCTATGAGCTGATGTGCGCGGTGTCTGGCCGCGTGGGATTCACGCAAGACTAGCCTTCTCGAAATACTGGCTATTTATCCAGTAATATTGGCGCATGGCCAAAGAAAAAACCCAATACAGCTGCACCGACTGCGGTGGCATCACCGCCAAATGGCTGGGCAAATGCCCCAGTTGCAATGCGTGGAACACGCTCATTGAAACGGCTGTGGACAGCAGCGGTCCCGCCAAAAACCGTTATGCAGGCATGGCCGCTTTGGCGCCGGCTTCTGAAGTGGCGGTGCTCTCAGACATTGAGGCGCAAGATGTGGCGCGCACGCCCACCGGCCAAGAAGAGCTCGACCGCGTGCTGGGCGGTGGCATGGTGGAAGGCGGCGTGGTGTTGATTGGTGGCGACCCTGGCATTGGCAAATCCACGTTGATTTTGCAAGCCATGGACGGCCTGCAACGCAGCGGCATGAGCACCTTGTATGTGACGGGCGAAGAGTCTGCCTCGCAAGTGGCTTTGCGCTCGCGCCGTTTGGGGCTGGACCACAGCCAAGTGCAAGTGGTGGCCGAAACCCAGCTTGAAAAAATACTCGCCACGGTCGACAAACTCCAGCCCGACGTGGTGGTGATGGACTCCATCCAAACCGTGTATTCCGACCAGCTCACCAGTGCCCCCGGCTCGGTGGCACAGGTGCGTGAATGCGCGTCACACCTCACCCGCATGGCCAAGTCCACGGGCACGGCCGTGGTGTTGGTGGGCCACGTGACCAAAGAGGGGGCGCTGGCTGGCCCACGTGTGTTGGAGCACATGGTGGACACGGTGCTGTACTTTGAAGGCGACACACATTCCACGTACCGACTCGTGCGTGCCATCAAAAACCGCTTTGGCGCGGTGAACGAAATTGGCGTGTTTGCCATGACCGAAAAAGGCTTGAAGGGCGTGAGCAACCCCAGCGCCATTTTCTTGAGCCAGCACTCCGAGCCTGTGCCGGGTAGCTGCGTGTTGGTCACCCTCGAAGGCACGCGCCCCATGCTGGTGGAAATTCAAGCCTTGGTCGACAGCGGCGGCCCGTCACCCCGTCGTTTGAGTGTGGGTTTGGACCGCGACCGCTTGGCCATGCTGCTGGCCGTGTTGCACCGCCACGCGGGCGTGGCGTGCATGGACCAAGATGTGTTTGTCAACGCCGTTGGTGGCGTGCGCATCAGCGAGCCTGCGGCCGACTTGGCGGTGTTGCTGTCCATCCAAAGCAGCTTACGTGGCAAGCCGCTGCCGCAAGGCTTCATTGCCTTTGGTGAAGTGGGCTTGGCCGGTGAAGTGCGTCCTGCACCGCGCGGTCAAGAGCGCTTGAAAGAAGCTGCCAAGCTGGGCTTTACGGTGGCGGTGATTCCCAAAGCCAACGCCCCCAAAAAACCCATCCCCGGCATGACGGTGCATGCGGTGGAGCGGGTCGATGAGGCCATGGGCTTGGTGCGTGAGCTGGGTTGATTCCTCAATCGTCGTAGTCGTGGTACCCGTTTTTTAGCTCGAGCTTGATGACTTGGAAGACGTTGTTGGCATCCATGTAGCCTTTGACTTCCACATAGCTGGCGTTGTTCGGTGTGCCGTACTTGAAGCGTGTACTGGCTGACGTTTGTGCGTTGTACGCCACGCCAAAACGTGTCAGGGTGAATGTGCTGTTGGGGCCGGTCCAGCCGCTGACTTGCCCATACATTTCAAACACGCGGCCAGTGCTTGCGTTGCTGCCAGAGGCGAATTTGATTTCTACCTTTGTTGCGTTGAGCGTGCCATTGACATAGCTGCCCTTCACCTCCACGAAACTGCCATTGCTCAAGCTGGCCGCAGAGCCGTAAGGAAAATAGGCGGAAGCTGCGTTCACATTGATCCCTTGCACGGTGAAGCGACTGCCATTCAGCTGGCTCACGGCGCCATAAAACTCGTTGCTGTAAGTTCGGTTGGATCCTGAGTTGTCAGTGAAGCTGCGCTGGCCTTCGACTTCCACACGTGAGGCAGCCAAAGCAGAGCCGGACCATGTGCCCTTGATTTCATACAAGGTGCCTGCGGTCAGCGTGGCACCGGTCACCTCAACGCCGTCCACGAGCCAGCGACTGCCATCCCATACCGCAACGCCTTTGATCTTGGCGTAGGTCGCTGAATTAGGTGCACCACTGAACGTCGTCAAGTAAGACGCGTTCACCAGTTGCAGGCGTGCGGCATTCAATGTGGGGCTGTTCCATTGGCTGATGTCGGTGGCAAGGACACGCACGGCATCCCCCACCATCGGTGCGTTACCTGCGGGCTGGATGGCGCAGCTGTTGCACACCACGGTGACGGTCTGGGTGGCGTCAGTTTTGACGCTGTAATTGTTGCCAGCAATTGCCGTGATCGTGCCACGCACGGCCACATCCATCGCATGCGTTTGTGCGTTGGTGACAACCACGCGACTGGCCAAGAAGCTGCCATCAGCCTGAGGCAAGCCGTAGACCGTCAACAGCGGGTTAGTGGTCAGGGCCGCCAACTGCGTCAAGCTGGTGATGGCTGTTCCTGTGGGTGTGCCATCCGACGTCCCGCCGTAAGTGGTCGCACTGCTGAGTTGGACGATTTGTGTGGGCAAGCTCAAGGTCAGCGCCGTGGTGTCAATCGCACTCATGGTGCCGCGTACACCGCCGACCACGCGAATGCGTGCCGCACGTCCTAAACTCTGCGCGTCATCTACGTCGCCAAAAAGTGCCACGGTCATGCCCAACGCCAAGGGACTGCTAAAGGTGGATGTGTTGCTGTCGTAGCTGGTGCTGAAATCATCGCTGTCGTAGACCACCGAATCTGTGGTTTCAAAGCGCACGCCGTTGACCACGATGGATCCTAGACCACTGATCGAACCTTGGTAGGCCGCAGAAGTACCACTGAAGGTCGTGGCCCCTGCGGGGTTGTTAGACCATGTGGTCTGACTGTCATCACTGCCACCCCCTGCGCCTGAACCACAAGCAACGAGACCAGCCGAGGCCACTAACAACCAAGCAAAAATTTGCGGTTTCAAAATCAAACGAGACATACCTACTCCATCAGCAAAGAACAGAGAAAGTGTGGGGCGCTCACATTAAGACAGCCTTAAAACAAAGCCATTGCGCCTTAAGAAAACCCTAAGGCGCGATCTCTAGCATCGGTTGTGAAAGGCACATCACCATGCTTCACAAGTTCTTGACCCTGCTGTTCTTCGTCTCTCTGAATGCGTGCGCTGCGACGCCCGCCGAGTTGTTGGCGGGCTACACCGCGCAAGCGGGGCAGCCGGCCCATGCTGCGCGCGGTGAAGCATTCTTCAAAGCCAATCACGGTCAAGACTGGCAGTGCACCAGTTGTCACGGCAAATCGCCGGGGGAGGGTGGGCGTCATGCCAGCACCGACAAAGCCATTGAGCCACTTGCACCTGCGGCCAATCCCCAGCGCTTCACCGACAGCGCCAAAGTGGAGAAGTGGTTTCGTCGCAATTGCAAAGACGTGCTTGCACGGGAGTGCACAGCAGCAGAGAAAGCCGATGTGTTGGCTTGGCTTATCACTTTGCGTTGATGGGAGTTGACATGCATTTACGTTTCATACACCTCCTGCGAGGCCTCATGGCAGCCACCGTGCTGATGACCACATCCACATGGGCTGACCGTGACCAAGGTCCCACACCGCCTGCGGTGTACACCCAAGAGTGCGGCAGCTGTCACTTGGCATTCCCGCCCAACTTGTTGCCCAAGTCGTCTTGGCGGCGGCTGATCAGCGGGCTGGACAAACACTACGGCAGCGATGCCTCGCTTGACGCTTCCACACAAAAACAAATCGACACATGGCTGCAAACGTATGGTGGCCAAGGCAAGCGTGCGCGTGAGGAACCGCCACAAGACCGCATCACACGCTCGGCATGGTTTGAACGCAAGCACCGCGAAGTGAGTGACGCCACATTCAAGCGGGCCTCGGTCAAAAGCCCCGCCAACTGCGCCGCTTGCCACCGCGATGCAGCACAAGGCGACTTTGAAGAAGACCGCGTGAGGGTTCCGAAATGAGCCGCACCGTTTTAAATCCTGCACACGTGACAACCGCAACGGTCACACCACGTCAGCCTTTGGTTGATTTGGGAACGCGCATGGCTCACGCCAGCATCGCCCTGGCGTTTTTTATGGCGTATGTCACCTCAGAGTCTGAGTACTGGCGCTTGGTGCATGTGTACAGCGGCTACGGCTTGGCCGCGGTGTTGGCGTTTCGTTGGGTGTGGGGGTGGGTGGGGCCTGCGTCCGCACGCTGGAGTTTGCTGCTGCGTCGCGTGGCGATGTGGCGGGTGTGGTTGAACAAGCTCAGGCAAGGTGAATGGCTCACACGCAACTTTTGGGTGGGTGCCAGCAGCTGGGTGTTGAGCGCTGCCGTGCTGTGCATCTATGCGTTTTGTACGGTCGCGATTGCCAGCGGGTGGGCTGCCTACAATGAACTTTTAGGCGATGGCTGGTTGAACGATGCCCTGCAAGAACTGCACGAAGGTTTGGGCAACGCGGCCATGGCTGTGGTGTGTATCCATGTGGGGTTGGTGGTGATGCTGCGCGTGTGGCGTGGCCCACAAGCCCTGCGACCTATGTGGCGAGGCGATGCGAATACTTCTGGCCGAGGATGACGAGCTGCTGGGCAGCGGCCTGCGTGCCGGCCTAGACCAGCGCGGTTTCCAAGTGGATTGGGTCCGCGATGGCGTGGCCGCCGAACGGGAGTTGTTGAGCGTTCAGCACCAAGCCGCCGTGCTTGACATGGGTTTACCACGCCAAGACGGTTTGGCTGTGTTGAAGGCCGTGCGTGCGCGCGGCGTGGACACCCCTGTGTTGGTGCTCACCGCACGCGATGCGGTGGCCCAACGCATTGAAGGCCTCAACCTCGGGGCAGACGACTATGTGGTCAAACCCGTGGACTTGGACGAGCTGGCTGCTCGTTTGCATGCCTTGGTGCGCCGTGCCCACGGCAAAACACAAACGGTATTGCAAGTGCGTGATGTGGTGATGGACCCCAGCGCCCGCCAAGTCAGCCGTGATGGCCAAGCCATCAGCCTGTCCACCCGTGAGTTTGATTTGTTGCAGGCGCTACTGCTCAACGCGGGGCGCGTGTTGTCACGCGAGCAACTCGAGCAGCACCTCTACCGTTGGGGCCATGAGGTGGAGAGCAATACCATCGAAGTTCACATTCACCACCTGCGCCGCAAGATGGGCGCAGGCCTGATCGACACCGTGCGTGGTGTGGGTTATATCGTCATGCCGTCATGTGCAGTTTGAACGCCATGCATCAAAAATATTCTTTGCAACAACGTTTGCTCATCCGCAGCTTGGGGGCGGTGTTGGTGGTGTGGGTGGCCACTGCGGCTTATGTTTGGTTTGAGGCCGAGCACGAAGTGGATGAATTGCTCGATGCCCACTTGGCCCAATCCGCTGCTTTGTTGGTGGTCCAGCAAAACGCCACCCCCGAGGAAGATGAGCCCATGCTTGAGGCGCCCACCCTGCACAAATATGCGCATCGTGTGGCCTACCAAGTGTTTGACGAAGGCCGCCTGGTCATGCACTCCCCCAATGTGGCGCACACGCCCATGGCCCAGCACACACAAGGCTTTGAAACCATGGCGTTGGCCGATGGCAAATCGTGGCGTGTGTTTGCGTCGCAGGGCCGCGACCGCGATGTGCAAATTTATGTCGCGGAGCGCGTGGACAGCCGTGATGAAATTTTGCGTGCCGTGCTGCGCGGCTTTTTACCGCCACTCACTCTGGCATTGCCTTTGTTGTTGATTGGCTTGTGGTGGAACGTGCGATCGGGCTTGCAGCCTTTGCAGCGGCTACGCCAAGTGCTCTTGCAGCGCGACACCCAAACCCTGGAGCCCGTTCACCTGCCCGAAACGCCGCAAGAAGTGCAGCCAATGTTGGATGCGCTCAACGATTTGCTGCAACGTTTGGCCTTGCGCATGGAAACCGAGCGACGCTTCACGGCCGATGCCGCCCATGAGCTGCGCACACCGATCGCGGCCATACGCGCCCAAGCCCAAGTGGCGCTGAGTTCTGCAACGAATGACCAAGTTCGCCAACACGCGTTGCAAGACACCTTGCTCGGCTGCGACCGCGCCTCGCGCGTCGTCGAGCAATTGCTCACCTTGGCGCGCGTGGAAGGTCCGCAAGACGTGGCCTCTGAGCCTTTTCGCTTAGACCAGTTGGTCCAACAGGTCATGGCCGATCTCACGCCCGAAGCGCTGCGACGCGGCCAAACCCTGGAGCTGCTGGCCTCAGAGGCCTTGCAAGTCCATGGTCAGAGTACGTTGTGGCACATCTTGCTGCGCAACCTGATTGACAACGCCCTGCGCTACAGCCCAGATGGGGCTGTGGTGCGCATCCAAGTCCAAGGTTTGGCGTCTGGCCAAGTGGAAGTGAGGGTGCAAGACAGCGGCGAAGGCTTGTCGCCTGAAGACATGGCACGCTTGGGTGAGCGGTTTTTTCGTGTGTTGGGTACTTCGGCCACGGGCAGTGGCCTTGGTTGGTCGATCGTGCGTCATATTGCAGCGTTGCAGCACATGGATGTGCAGGTGGGCAAATCGGCAGCGCTGGGTGGTTTACAAGTCACCCTGCGTTACCCACACGCCTAAAGACCCTGCTCCGAGCCTGAGACAATAAGTCCATGAACTTTCAAAGATATTTGGTGCCGATTGGCACGGTGGGCCTGACGGCTTGGGCTTGGCAAAGCTGGGGCTGGATGGGGATTGCCATGGTGGTGACCGGTGGCGTCATGTGGCTGCTGCTGTATTTCACGCGCTTGGTGCAAATCATGAAACGCGCCAGCAACCGCCCGATTGGCTTTGTTGACAGCGCCGTCATGCTCAATGCCAAGCTCAAAGCTGGCGTGAGCTTGATGCACGTCATCGCAATGACCCGTGCCTTGGGCCAACTCGAAACCGAAAAGGGCACCCAGCCCGAGGTCTTTAGCTGGCGCGATGGCAGCCAGTCGGTGGTGCGCTGCGTGTTTGTGCAGGGCAAGCTGCAAAGTTGGACCTTGGACCGCCCCTTCCAAGCCACCGACGTCGAGCCCGTGGGCCACGCGGCCAACGACTAAGCCAAAGCCGAGCCTGTTTTAGGCTCGCTAAAATGAACCCTTATGCCGAAACAGGCGACAACAACATCAGTCCAAAGGAAATCCCATGAGCGTCGTGATCCCCTCATCCATGTCTGACCGTGACGGCAAAATCTGGATGGACGGCCAGATGGTCGATTGGCGCGATGCCAAGATCCACGTGTTGAGCCACACCCTGCACTACGGTTGCGGCGCCTTCGAAGGCGTGCGCGCTTACAAAACCGAGCAAGGCACAGCCATCTTCCGTTTGCAAGAGCACACCGATCGCCTGTTCAACAGCGCCAAGATCTTGCGCATGGCTATTCCGTTCACCAAAGAACAAGTCAACCAAGCGCAATGCGATGTGGTGCGTGAGAACAAACTCGAAAGCGGCTACCTGCGCCCTCTGACTTGGATTGGCGACAAGAAACTGGGCGTCAGCCCCAAAGGCAACACCATCCACTTGATGGTCGCCGCGTGGACTTGGGGTGCGTACCTCGGCGAAGAAGGCATGAAGCGCGGCATCCGTGTGAAAACCTCCAGCTACACACGCCACCACGTCAACATCACCATGACGCAAGCCAAGGCGGTGAGCAACTACACCAACTCCATCTTGGCCAATATGGAAGTGACCGACGAAGGTTACGACGAAGCCCTGTTGCTCGACACCTCAGGCTTTGTGTCTGAAGGCGCGGGCGAAAACATCTTCGTCGTGAAAGACGGCGTGATCTACACCCCAGACTTGTCGGCTGGCGCTTTGAACGGCATCACCCGCAACACCGTGTTCCACATCGCCAAAGATTTGGGTCTTGAAATTGTGCAAAAGCGCATCACCCGCGACGAGGTGTACATCGCTGACGAAGCCTTCTTCACAGGCACGGCGGCTGAAGTGACGCCCATCCGTGAACTCGACCGCATCCAGTTGGGCGCAGGCAGCCGCGGCCCGATCACTGAAAAAATTCAAACTGCGTTCTTTGACATCGTCAATGGTCGCAATCCCAAGTACGCCCACTGGCTGACCAAGGTTTGATCCAAGCAAGGACACAAAAATGAGCAACACAGTTGAACTCTTAGCCAAAGATTTGAACGGTCAAGGGGGCGTGTTTTGCCCCAGCGCCAAAGCCGACATGACGCTCTGGAACAGCCATCCCAAGGTTTATTTGGATGTGGCCAGCACTGGCGAAGCCAAGTGCCCTTACTGCGGCACGGTTTACAAACTCAAAGCCGGCGAGCACGTTGGCGGCCATCACTAAAAACGCGCTCATCATTGCGCCCCAATGGATTGGGGATGCGGTGATGACCGAGCCCTTGCTGCGCCGCTTGGCTGCGCGCGGCGAGCGCCTCACCGTCGCTGCCTTGCCTTGGATTGCACCGGTTTACCGTGTGATGCCGGGCGTGGCCGAGGTGATTGAGATGCCGTTCAAGCACGGTGGCTTGCAACTGATGGGGCGCATCAAGCTCGCCAACCAACTGCGCGGCAAATTTGATGTGGCTTATGTGTGCCCCAACTCGTTGAAAAGCGCGTTGCTGCCGTGGATGGCAGGCATTGCCAAACGTGTGGGCTACACCGGAGAAATGCGTTTCGGTTTGCTGACCGACCGCTTAGACAACCCCGACACCGAAGAGCGCCCACCGATGGTCGAGTGGTATGCCGCCTTGAGTTTGGTGGGGCAAAGCCGCACCGGCCCCATGCGACTGGTGGGCGATTTGCGCCCCGTGCTCAAAGCCGGTGTGGGTGTGATGGACCAAGCCCTCGAAGAATTGGCCACCCACATGCCCACGCTGCCCACCTTGGCCAAGCACAGCTATGTGGTGTTTGCGCCAGGTGCTGAATACGGCCCGGCCAAACGCTGGCCGGCCAAACACTTTGCAGAACTCGCGAGCAAGATTGACCGGCCCGTGTTCTTGTTGGGTTCAGGCAAAGAGTTCGACATCTGCCAAGAAATCGCCACCACAGCCAATGCCGCCAAGCCCGGCCACTGCTTTAACTTGGCAGGTCAAACCAACCTGATGCAAGCCTTCGCGTTGATTGCCTACGCACATCGGGTGGTCAGCAACGATTCCGGACTCATGCATGTGGCGGCCGCTTTTGGTGTGCCGCAAGTGGCGGTGTTTGGTTCTTCTAGCCCCGAACACACCCCACCTTTGAATGACCGCGCCCGCGTCGTGTGGCTGCGTGTGGATAAAAACTACCAACCACCTTTGGCGTGCGCACCTTGCTATGAGCGCACCTGTCCGCTGGGCCACACGCGTTGTTTAGAAGACGTGTCGGCTGAGCGCGTGTACCGCTTGCTGTGAGACGAACCTTGCCAGGGTTGCTGGTGCGTTAACCAGGGACACGGAACACATTGAAAGAACTGTTATGCATATTTGTTTGGTGGTGAATGCAAAAATCCCTGTTGATAAATATGGAGGCACGGAGCGCATTGTTCAGTGGTTAGCCACCGAGTATGTGAAGGCGAATCACCAGGTGACTTTGATTGGCCTGCCCGGGTGCGAGTTGTTCGGTGTGACTTGCATCCCCGCCACGAATGCGCAAGAGGCTCAGCAGGCCGTACCCGACAATGTGGATGTTGTTCATTTCCACGCTTGGGAACCTCAGCACACATTCCGAAAGCCGTGGATCTACACCTTGCACGGCAACAGCACCACACCAGAAACGCTCCCTAAAAACACGGTTTGCATCAGTGCAAACCATGCCAAGCGTCACGGCCGTGAAGTTTTTGTTTACAACGGTGTTGACCCCAACGAGTTTGTTTTCCAAGAGAAAAAAATGGACCATTTGTTGTTTTTTTCGAAAGTACGTCGCCGCGTCAAGGGCGCACGACGAGCTTTGGCGTTGGCAAAACAGCAAAAGCAGTCACTGGTTGTGGCTGGCGGTTATCGTTTGGATTTGCTCAAAGTGGGGGGCTTAATCGATAGCTTGCGACCCGGTGTCCACTTTGTGGGGGAAATTGGTGGTGCCGATAAAGCAGCCTGCTTTGCCGATGCCAAGGCCTTGTTGTTCCCGATTGATTGGGAAGAACCTTTTGGCTTGGTGATGATCGAGGCGTTGATGTCAGGTACACCTGTGATTGCAACGCCTCGCGGATCGGTACCAGAATTGATCAATGACAAAGTTGGTGCGTTGTTTGATCGCGATGAAGATTTTGCTGCTGCGCTGGCGCATGCATGTGCATGCAAACCACAAGATTGCCGCGATTGGGCCGTCGCTAATTTTTCATCGAAGGTTTGTGCTGAGAACTACTTCAAACTTTATCAACGTGTTGTGAACGGAGAGCTTGTTTTTTAACGAAGCGACATGAGGCTGCTTGCTTGATCCGTGATGCGGCGCAGTAGGGAACCCGCCGTGGGAATGTCGTGAATCAACCCCACCGCTTCGCCCACGGTGGCGTGGGCCCGTGTGAAGTCACCGGCTTTCACGCCTGCATCGTAGTGGGCACGCGCTGCGTCGGGGTTGGCTTGCAGTGCCGCCACGTCGCTTTCCAGTGTGCGATGCAAGTCGTTGCGAATGGCGCGAAAGTCATAAGGGGCAGGCCAATTTTTGCGGCGCAAGATGTCAAACACCATGCTGCGTGCGGTGCCGTCGCCCGTGGTGTGTGTGGCTTGGGTTTTGGCACCGGTGGCGGCCAAACTCTCTTGTGTGGCCCACAAGCGTGAGCCAATCAACGCACCATCCGCGCCCAACATCAACGCCGCCGCCAACCCGCGGCCATCAGCCACGCCGCCTGCGGCGAGCAACAAGGTGTCGGGTGAATGGGCCGCCAAGTAGTCGGCGATCTCGGGCACCAAGGTGAAGGTGCTGCGCCCTTCGAGGGCATTGGCCCCATGACCGCCGGCCTCACCGCCTTGTGCCACGATGACCGTGGCACCTGCTTCTATCGCTTGTGGCACTTGGTCCAAGCGTTGCACTTGGCAGATCAGGTGTGCGCCTGCTTTGGCAATGCGTGCGGCATAGGGTCGTGGGTCGCCAAATGACAGCATGATGGCGCAGGGTTGTTGCGTCAGCACCCAGTCGAGGGCTTCGGCGTTTTCGTCGAGTTTCCAAGTGATGAAACCGCAGCCCAAACGTGCCAAGCTGGCCTTGTCGTTGCCCAGCAGTTCGTGTGCAAGGGCCACTTCGCGTTGTGTCCAAGCGAGGTCGCCATAGCCACCTCCGACCAAACCCAACGCGCCCGCTTGCGCACAAGCCGCCGCCAATGCGCCGCCCGTGGCGAGCGCCATAGGCGCTAACGCAATCGGGGTGCTCAGTTGAAAGCGTTGGGCGAATCGGGTGTTCAGGGCAGGATGTGTCATGCCCAATATTGTGCCGCGCTTAGCCAGCAGGCAGCATCACCACAAACTGCGCACCCCCGCCTTCGCGGTCTTCGCAGCGCACGTGGCCACCATGGCGTTGCACGATGGAGCGCACCAACGACAAACCCAGGCCGACACCACCTTCGCGTTCGCTCGCGCCAGGCAGGCGGTAGAAGGGCTCGAAGATGCGTTCGCGCAAATCAGCCGGCACACCTGGGCCACGATCACACACGCACAGTCGCACCCAGTTGCGGTGGTTGTCTTCCAACGTAGACAGTTGTACCTCAATGTCGGAGGTGCCGTAGCGGCGCGCGTTTTCTAACAGGTTGCGCAATAGGCGACGCAGCAGTTTGGCCACGCCGGGTACCGCGATGCGGTGCGGATCAAAACCCAGCTCCAAATGGGCGTCCACGCGCGCGCATTCTTCGCTGGCGAGGCCGGTCAGGTCCACCGATTCCACGGTGCCAAGGTCGGCCTCTTTGGCGTCTAAGCGACTTGCCAACAAGATTTCATCAATCAACTGGTCGAGCTCGCCCACGCTGCGTGAGATTTCTGCTTTCATCGCGGGCGAAGGCGACTCTCCCATCAACTCCAACCCCATGCGGATGCGTGTGAGGGGTGAACGCAATTCATGCGAGGCGTTGGCCAACAACGATTTGTGCGAGGTGACGAGTTGCTCCACTTGCGCGGCTGCATGGTTGAAGCGTTGGGCCAAATACGCCACCTCGTCGCTGCCTTGCTCGGCCACGCGGGCGGATAAGTTGCCGGTGCCCCATTGCTCCACGCCCTTTTGTAAATTCTCTAGGCGGCGTGTCAGGCGGCGCACGATGGGGTAGGTGCCCAGCGCCACAGCCAGCGCCACCAAGCCCAGCGTCCATGCAAAACCAAAGGGGGGGCGTGACCAAAAGCTGTGAGGTGGGCGAGGCAGGTGCACATGCATCAATTCACCGTTTTGCATGCGCACCATGAACTCAGGGCCTGAGCCAAAGTGTCCAGGTGGGTGGCGCATGTCGGGGCCCATGAGGGGCCGCGCTTCGATGGGGAGGCCATCAGGGGGACGCAGGCGTGCACGGCCTTGGCCAACCAACTCGCCGTCGGCATTGCGTACCAACACCTCGCGCAACGGTGGTTCCGCCGTCATGCGCATGACCCAACCGGTGAGCAGCGTCAGCACCGCCACGGCCAACACCACCGCGAGCCAGATGCGCACATACAACGGCAGATGCAAGGAACGGCTGGGTGTGGCGTTGGGGGGCATGGTCAATCTTGTTGTTTGGCAAACACGTAACCCACACCGCGCACGGTCAAGATACGTTTGGGGGCTTTGGCATCGTCCTCAATGGCTGCACGGATGCGGCCCATGTGGACGTCAATCGAACGGTCAAACGCTTCGAGTTCTTTGCCGCGCACCGCTTCCATGATTTGGTCGCGCGACAGCACGCGACCTGCGCGCTCGGCCAGCACCCACAGCAAATCAAACTGGTAGGCGGTGAGGTCACACACCTGGCCGCGGACGCTGACGGTACGGGCGTCGCGGTCTAACTCCAAGGACCCGAATTTCAAGGTTTGGTGCGTCTGTGCATTCGCTTCCCCTGGTGCGTGGCGTCGCAACACCGCGCGAATGCGCGCCAGTAACTCACGCGGTTCAAAAGGTTTGGGCAGGTAGTCATCGGCACCCAGCTCAAGTCCGACGATGCGGTCCATCGGGTCGCCTTTGGCGGTGAGCATCAGCACCGGGGTTTGCGCCAAGGCGCCAGGCAAGGCGCGGATGCGTTTGCACACCTCTAGGCCATCGATGTCGGGCAGCATCAAGTCGAGCAGCACCATCGCGGGGGTGATGTCTTGCAAGGCCTTGAGGCCACTCAAGCCATTGGCCGCGTGTTGCACCGAGAAACCGGATTGTTGGAGGTACTCGCTCACCATGTGGGCAAGGCGGTGGTCGTCTTCAATGAGGAGCAGGGTATTCATGGTGTGTGCATCATGCCTAGCCAAGTGTGCGCTTGTCTAAAGGCCACGTAAAGACGAAGTAAATCAGGGCTTCACAGGCAAGACGCGTGAGGCCAGCCACACCAATAACAACACCGGCGCTCCCAGCAGTGCGGTGCTGGTGAAGAAGGCTTCATACCCATGCGCATCCACATACACCCCTGAAAAGCCAGCCAACCACTTAGGGGCGAGCAACATCATGGAGCTGAACAAGGCGTATTGCGTGGCGGAATAGTTCACATTCGTCAGGCTCGACAAATACGCGATGAACGCCGCAGAGGCAATGCCACTGGCCAAGTTGTCGGCAGAAATCACCCAAATCAAGGCGTTCAAATCATGCCCACGTGTGGCTAACCACGCGAACAGCAAGTTGGTCAGGGCACTCAGCACCGCGCCCAGCATGAGGATGCGCATCACGCCCAGGCGCATGGACAACACACCGCCGATGAAAGCGCCCAACAAAGTCATGATGACGCCAAACACTTTGGTCACGGCGGCCACTTCGTCTTTGGTGTAACCCATGTCCACATAAAACGGATTGGCCATGATGCCCATCACCACATCGCTGATGCGGTACACCGCGATCAACCCCAGAATGAGTGCCGCTTGCCAGCGGTAACGGCGAATGAACTCGGCAAAGGGCTCGATCAACGCGCCGCGCAACCACGCGGCTGCGTTGCGTGCGGGCGCGATCTCGCGTTGGGCGGGTTCGGGCGAAAGCAACACGGTCAAGACACCCAAGCTCATCGAGGCGGCCATCACCAAATATGCGGCTTGCCACGCGGCGTGTTGGTATGTGGCGGTGTCTGCGCCGGCCACACGCGCCGCCACCCACAACACGCCTGCGCCGGCCCAAATCATGGCCAGGCGGTAACCGGTTTGGTAGGTCGCTGCCAAGGCGGCTTGGTGTTGCGCATCGGCAGACTCAATGCGAAACGCATCGAGTGCAATGTCTTGCGTGGCCGAGCCAAACGCCACCACCAGAGCGCACCACGCCACTGGTTCAAGCGCCACTTGTGGGTCCAGCAGGGCCATGCCTACCAAGCCCGCGATCACTGTGGCTTGTGCCAACAGCAGCCAACTGCGTCGACGGCCCAGCCAATGGGTCAGCAGCGGCAAGGGCAAGCGGTCCACCAAGGGCGACCACACCCACTTGAAGCCATAGGCCAAACCCACCCAACTGAGAAAGCCGATCGTGCTGCGGTCAATCCCGGCTTCACGCAAGCGAAAACTCAGGGTGCCCAGCACCAGCAAAAGTGGCAGACCTGCAGAAAAACCCAGACACAACATGCGCCAAGAAGCGGGCTCCAAATACACATGCAACGCGGCGAGCCAGCCGAGTTTTTTCATGGAAGACGCAGGCGCGTTTGCTGGACTTGTTGTATCGTTCATGCCTCTATTTTCAGGCTTTCGCGAAGAGACTTTGTCATGCTCACCAAACGTGCTTTTCTTTACGGTTGTGTCGGTTGCGCTTGCGGCTTAGGCAGCGGCGTGCTGCTGGCGCGCGACGGTGTCGAAGTGGCCAGGGAAGCCTCGGTTTTTGCCAACCTCGTGCCTGCAGCCGAGGTCGAGCAGTCTGCGCACAAACAATATGCGGACATGATGAAAGAAGCCGCCAGCAAAAACGCACTCGCCGCCGACAACCACCCGCAAGTCATACGACTTCGCCGCATCGCCAAAGCCATCATTCCACACAGCTTTGACTGGAACCCGCGTGCCAAAGAGTGGCGGTGGGAAGTCAATCTGGTGGGCTCGAACCAAATCAACGCGTTTTGCATGCCTGGCGGCAAGATTGCTTTTTACAGCGGCATCTTGACCCAGTTGCAACTCACCGATGACGAAGTGGCCATGGTCATGGGGCATGAAATTGCCCATGCCTTGCGTGAGCACGCGCGCGAGCGCATGGGCAAAGCTGCGGCCACCAACGGTGTGGCCACCATTGGCAGCACGGTGGCCTCGGTGTTCTTTGGTGTGAATCCGCAACTCACCGACTTGGTGGCCAAACAAGGGGCCAATTTGCTCAACCTCAAATTCAGCCGCGATGACGAAACCGAAGCTGATTTGGTGGGGATGGAAATCGCCGCGCGAGCGGGGTACGATCCTCGTGCGGGTGTGACACTGTGGCAAAAAATGAGCGCGGCCAACAAAGGCGCGCCGCCCCAGTGGCTCAGCACCCACCCTTCAGGCAACACACGCATTGAAGAAATTCAAGCCAATTTGCCCAAGGTCATGCCCTTGTACGAACGCAGCAAATAAGGAGAAAAACATGAACACCTTGCATTCACGGGCGCTTCTCACCAGCCTGCTTTTGTTCGCTGGCGCCGCCCATGCGGAACCTTATATGGGAGCGGAATACCAGCACCTCTCCGGTACACGCAGCCAGCAGACCTACAACACCAGCCAAATGAATGTGGTGGTGGGGTATGAGTGGCCACTCGCGGCAGATTTCAAACACGCGGTCGAGTACACCGGGCCGATCAGCAGCAGCACCGGGCAGTTGGGCACTCAGAACGTGGAAACGACGCTGATGACCTTGGGCTACAAACTCACCTACGCTGGGTTTTATGGCAAAGTGGCGTACGTCAAACTCGATCGCGATGACGCGGACTTAGAGCAAACCAAAGACCGTGCCGTCATGTCCAGCATCGGTTATGAACACGCGCTGGATGACACCACCACGCTGCGTATTTCACGGGACAAACTGCGTTCCAGCGTCATCTCGGTGTCTGGGTTCAGCGTGGCCGCGCTGTTTGCGTTTTAGCCCCCGTTGGGGTGTGGCTCAGGTGCCGCCCACATAGGGGTTGCTTACCCGTTCGCGACCAAAGGTGCTCTCGGGCCCGTGGCCTGGAATGAACACCGTGTCGTCACCCATGGGCCACAGACGTTGGGTGATGCTGTTGATCAAATCTTCGTGGTTGCCTTGTGGGAAATCAGTGCGGCCAATGCTGCCTGCAAACAGCACATCACCCACAAACGCACGCTTGATCTCGGGTGAATAAAACACCACATGGCCGGGTGTGTGGCCGGGGCAATGGCGCACCTGCAGCGTGTGTCGGCCCAGCGTCACGGTGTCGCCATCGTGCAACCAACGCGTGGGTGTGAAGGTGCGCGCAGGTGGAAAGCGGTAGTTGGCGGCAGCTTGTGGCAACCCATCAATCCAAAATTGATCGCCCTCGTGTGGGCCGATGATGGGCAGGCCGAGTTTGTCGGCCAAGTCTGCCGTGGCCCCTGCATGGTCGATGTGCGCGTGGGTGAGCCAGATTTGTTCCAGCGTCACGCCCAATTGTCGGCAGGCGTCTTCCAACACGGGCAAGTCACCCCCGGGGTCAATGATGGCGGCTTTCATGGTTTCATCGCACCAGACGATGGAACAGTTTTGTTGGAACGGTGTGACGGGGACGGTTTCGTACTGCAGCATGTTGCAAATTAGAGCATGTAAACCAAGCAGTCCCCGTTCACGGGGTCATGGCAGTGATTCAGTGGCACGCAAGGCGTTGGCTAGGAAATCAATCAACACCGACACACGGTGTGGGATGTAGCGGTTGCTGGGCAGCACGGCATAAATACCCAGAGGCTCGGGCTCAAACTTGGGCAGCACGGGCACCACACTGCCGTTGTCTAAATAGGGCTGCGCCATGAAGTCAGGTGGGCGTGTGATGCCCAAGCCTTGCGCTGCGGCTTGCAGCAGCGCTTCACCGTTGTTGGCGGCCAAGCGAGGACGAATGGTCACGTTGGCATCGCCCTCCTTGGCACGATAACGCCACGTGGTGGATTGAAAGTCTTGCGAATACACCAAGCACGCGTGATGCGCCAAGTCGCGTGGGTGTTTGGGGTGGCTGTGCTCCGCCAGGTACTGGGGTGAGGCCACGGTGAGCAAGCGTGACTCACCTAACTTACGCACGATGTCGCCCGGCTCCAATCGGCTGGTGATGCGGATGGACACATCAATGCCTTCTTCAATCAGTTTGCTGCGACGGTCCGAAAAATCCATCACCAGCTCGATGTGTGAATGGGCTTGTGCGAACTCCAGCAGTGCAGGCATCAAACGTTGCAGGCCAAAACTCAGGGGCAGCCCCAAACGGATGCGGCCACGGGGCTCGGTTTTTTCTTCCAGCAAGCTCGACTCGGCCGCGTCCACCATGTTCAAGATGACTCGGCATTTTTCGAGGTAGGCCGAGCCTGCGGTGGTGAGTGTGAGACTGCGCGTGCTGCGCGTCATCAGCTTGGTACCCAGTTGTTTTTCGAGCGCTGAGATGTGCCGCGTCACGACCGAGCGCGCCACATCCAGCTGGTCGGCCACGGCGGTGAAGCTGCCGGTCTCGGCCACCCGCACAAAAAGTTGCATTGCGTTGAGTTTGTCCATTGTTGCTAATTTTGCAACAAATAATTGAAGATTGGATGCTTTTTCTATCGTTGAATCGTTTCTACATTACGTGCTCCTCACCCGAGAACTCGTATGCAGACCTTTCGTAACGTCCTCTTTGTGCCGCATGGCGCCCCCACGTTTGCCCTGAATCCAGGGGCGGCGGGCGCAGCCATGTCGGACATGGTGAAAAAGCTGCCGAGCCCGCGTGCCATCGTGGTGGTGAGCCCGCATTGGGAAACCCGCATCCCCACCGTCAGCATGGCCACACAGCTGGAAACCATTCACGACTTTTATGGTTTCCCTGAAGAGCTGTACAAAATCCAATACCCAGCCACGGGTTGCCCAGAAGTTGCCCAAGAAGTCGCCACGGCTTTGCGCAACGCCGGCATGGACGTGGACGACACCAGCCAACACGGCTTAGACCACGGTGCTTGGCAACCTTTGCGCCAAATGTTTCCCGATGCCGATGTGCCCATCGTGCCGCTGTCCATGCAAACGCATGAGGGGCCGGCACACGCTTACCGTGTGGGCCAAGCCTTGTCAGGCCTGGTCGAGAAAAACATTTGGGTGATTGCCTCCGGCAACATCACACACAGCCTGCGCGACTGGCACGTGGCGGCATCGACCAACGGCCAAACACCGGCCTATGTGCACCGCTTTGCCGATTGGGTGGCTGAGAAATTAAGCGACAACGATGTCGCAGCCTTGCTCAACTACCGCCAACAGTCCGCCGATGGCCGACAAGCCCACCCGAGTGAAGACCACTTGCTGCCGCTGTATGTGGCGCTGGGTGCCGCAGGCACAACGACAACCCCCCAAGCTTTTTACCGTGGTGTGAGTGACTACGTCATCGCCATGGACGGCTATGCCTTTGTGAATTGAGGAAGACACGATGAACCACAGCTACACCGCCATTGCCAAATTTTTTCACTGGGGCATGGCCTTGGCATTTGCCGGTCTGCTCGCCCTGGGCTTTGTGATGACCGACATGCCTTTGTCGCCCGACAAATTGCAGTACTACGCATGGCACAAATGGGCCGGCGTGAGTGTGTTCGTGCTGGTGTGGTTGCGCTTGGTGTGGCGGGTGTTGAACCCGCCGCCGGTTTACCCCAACACCATGCCGTTGTTGCTGCAACGCTTTGCGCACATGGGCCATGCGGCTTTGTACGGTTTGATGATCGTCATTCCCGTGTCGGGCTGGTTGCTCAGCTCCGCCAAAGGCGTGCCCACCGTTTGGTTTGGCGTGTTGCCACTGCCCGACTTGTTAGAGAAAGACAAAGAGCTGGGCCACTTGCTGCACGAGGTGCATGAGGCGCTCAACTTTGTGCTGTTGTTTTTGTTGGCAGGCCATGCAGGCGCTGCGCTCAAGCACCACTGGATTGACCGAGACGATATTTTGAAACGCATGCTGCCTGCGCGCAGCACCCCTTGAGAAGGACCACACATGAAACACCTCACCACTTTTACCCTGGGCGTCACACTGGCCTTGGGGCTTGCGATGACCGCTGGCGCCGTGGAATACAAAGCCATTCAGCCCGAGAAAAGCAAAGTCACGTTTCAGTACAAGCAAATGGGCGTGGCCATGGACGGCCACTTCAAAAAGTTCGCGGCCCAGCTCAACTTGGACCCTGCCAAGCCCGCGGCAGCACACGCGCAAATTGAGATTGACCTTGCCAGTGTGGATGCCGGTTCGACCGACGCCGATGACGAAGTGGTGGGCAAACCCTGGTTCAACGTCAAAGCGTTCCCCAAGGCCACGTTTGTGGCCAAACAAATCAAAACCACAGGGGCGAACCAATTTGAAGTGACGGGCTCTCTCACCATCAAAGGCAAAAGCCAAGACATTCGCTTCCCACTCAAACTTGTGACGCAAGGCAACACGGGGGTGTTCACGGGTGGCTTTGTCATGCGCCGCGCAGACTTTGCCATCGGTGAAGGCATCTGGGCCAAGTTTGACGTGGTCGCCAACGACATCCAAGTGAATTTCCAACTGACCGCCACACCTGGCAAATAATTTTCTAAAAAGGAGCTTTCAAATGACATCCCTCAAACGCATCGCCGCCGCTTTGGCCTTCACTGGCGCACTCGCATCGGCCGTGGCCGCCCCCGTGACCTACGGCGTGGACAGCACACACACCTTCCCACGTTTTTCGTACTCTCACTTTGGCTACTCCACACAGCTGAGCAGCTTCAGCAAAACCACTGGCAAAGTGGTGTTTGATGCAGAAGCCAAAAAAGGCTCCGTGGACATCGTGATCGACACCAAATCGGTCAGCACCGGTTTTGCGGATTTCAACGAGCACATCCAAGGCGAAGACTTCTTGGACACCGCCAAGTTCCCACAAGCCACTTTCAAATCCACCAAAGTGGTGTTTGACGGCGACAAGCCACACAGCATCGAAGGCCAGCTCACCATCAAAGGCGTGACCAAGCCTGTCACCTTGACCGTGACCAGCTTCCAAGCCATGCCTCACCCCATGATGAAAAAACCAGCCCTCGGCGCCAACGCGTTCACTGTGATCAAGCGCAGCGAATTCAATGCTGGCAAATACGCCCCTTACGTGGGTGACGAGGTGCGCATCGACATCGCCATCGAAGCCATGGCTCAGTAATCACTGCGTTGAATAAAAAAGGCCCGCTCATTTCTGAGCGGGCCTTTTTGTGGGTGATCGGACGTGTGACGCCGCTCAGACCAACGTCAATTCAACCACGATGTTGCCGCGAGTGGCATTTGAATAAGGACACACTTGGTGTGCTGTGTCGATCAGGTCTTGGGCCACCGTGCGGTCCATGCCCGGCAAGCTGATGGCCAGACGCGCAGCAATGCCAAAACCTGCAGGTATGGGGCCGATGTCAACGCTGGCATCAATCGCCGCATCTGCTGGCACCGAAATTTTCTTCATGCTCGCCACATGTTTCATGGCGCCCATGAAACACGCGGAATAACCTGCAGCAAACAATTGCTCAGGGTTGGTGGCGCCACCTTTACCGCCCAGCTCTTTGGGCGGTGCCAGTGTGACGTCAAGCAAACCGTCATCGGACACAGAACGGCCTTCGCGGCCACCTGTGGTGTGTGCGTGTGCGGTGTACAAAACTTGATCTAACTTTTGGATGTGTGTGGATGCTGTCATTGAAACTCCTCAGGTGATGTGATGAATTGGGGTAGGAGGAATGATAGGTTCGGCCTGCTGTTTTGGCCAATTGGATTTCGCTAAATCGGCGATAGCGAGACGCCTAGCCCGTGAGCAAATTTGCGGCAACCTCGCTGATCGGCATGGGCTTGCCGTGCAAATAGCCTTGAAATTTCTCACATCCCAGCGCCACCAAAATGTCCATCTGCGCCTGTGTTTCAACGCCCTCAGCCAGAATTTCGACGTGGAGTGTTTTGCCCAAATCGATGATGGCTTTCACAATGGCTGAATCACTTGGGTTGGTCACCAAATCACGAACGAAAGAGGCATCAATCTTGAGCTGATCAAAGGGCAAGTTTTTCAAACGACTCAAGGATGAATAGCCGGTTCCAAAGTCATCCAACGAGAGCCGAATACCAATGCCCTTCAACGCAGCAAGCTTGACCGACGTTTGTTCAAAATCTTTCAGCAATTGGCTCTCTGTCAGTTCCAACTCCAAACATTTGGGATTCACGTTGAAGCGTGACAAGGCGTTGATCAGTCGGTTGATGAAGCCTTCATCAAAGAACTCGCGCGCGCAGACGTTGACTGCGATGACGAGCTTGGCCGTTTCGGGTTGTTGGGACCAGATCTGTAATTGCGCACACGCTGTCTCCAAAACAAAACGTCCGATTTGCAAAATCTGCCCTGTCGACTCCGCCAATGGGATGAATGCGGCCGGTGCGTACAGCCCGTGCTTGGGATGGCGCCACCGCACCAAGGCCTCGAAGCTGATCAGCGCACCCTGTGTGTTGACCTGCGGTTGGTAAAAAACTTCGAACTGACCACGGTCGATGGCCTCACGCACTTCCGACTCAAGTTGTGAGCGGGCGGCCGCCAACTCTTGCATCTGGGGTTCAAAAAATCGCGTAGTCCCGCGCTCGAAATTTTTGGCTTGGTACATCGCGAGTTCCGCCTGTTTAAACCCCTCTTGGATAGAGATGGCATGCGGTTCAAACACAGAAATACCAATACTGGCGGAGCCGTGATAGGTCAACTCTCCAAATTGGGTGGGCCTTGTGACAGCGGCATGGATTTGCTGAACCAGCTCACGCAATTCACGGTCAATGGCGTTGCGTGCGTTTGGTAATTTGTCAATGAGAAACACAAAAGAATCGCCCACCAACCGAGCCAATAGATAGTGAGGTTGTTTGATGACCATGAATTGATCGGCGATTGCTTTCAAAAACAAATCGCCGACCTGATGCCCTTGTGTGTCATTCAAATCTCTGAAGTTGTCCAGGTTGATGAGGAGCAAGGCGGCTTGAGCGATGGGCCTGTCTGGGCTTTGGAAAATACGCTCCGCTTCTTCAAAGAAAAAAGCACGACTGAAGAGCCCCGTGAGGGGGTCAAAGCGGGCCAGGCGATCCAGTGTTTTTGTGAACTCGAGTTGATCGGTGATGTCGGTTGAAATACCGCAAAGACCGTACGCTTCACCCGCTGCATTGATGAGGGGGATCTTGACGGACAAGAATGTATGCGGGTGCTCAGAGTGAAGCAATTGAATGACGTCTTGACCCGAGTACCGCTCTCCTGTCTCGATGACGTGTCGGTCGGCTTCCATGATCAAAGCACTTGTTGTTTCATCCTGCAGATCTCGATCCATCTTGCCAAGGATGCCTGGGGCTTCTTGTCCCAAAATTTCGCAGGCCGAGCGGTTGACATACTGGTAGCGCAAGGACTTGTCTTTGATGTAAATCGCCGCGCCGACTGCATCCAGAATCGCGCTCAATTTGCGTTCGCTCTCTTGAATCTCGGCGGTTCTTTTCTTCACCTCTGAACGCAAATAACTGGCAACGCCAAACATCAGCAACACGATGGCAATCACACCGCCTAACACCCACCAAGCGTAGGTTGGGATCGCAGTGATGGTCGTTTGGCCGGCCCACTTTTTAATGACCTGAAAGAGCGGCGACTTTGGGTCCTCCTGCCATTGGTTCAGGTGGTAGTCGATGGCGGTGAGTAAGTCCGAGTGCGTGGCTTTCTTGGCTGCAAAAAACAAGTGACTCGGCAAGAAAATAATCGGTGTTTCGACCAGCCGAAATTTGTCTGAGGCATACCCGCCGTAGTGATAGTTGGTCGCGACGGCGTCGATCTGACCCGCCTGAACTTTTGCAAAGCCTTCTTCGAATGAGTCCACCAGGACCAAGTTGGCCTTGAAGCCAAAGCCATGAAATGCATCTCGCAGGTAGGCCTCTTGGACCGAGTCTTCCAACACCGCCACACTTTTATTTTTCAAATCCAACAAAGATTGAATTGTGACTTTGGGGTTTCGGTAAACCACCGACCAACTGTTCAGAGCGGGCGTTTGGTGGAATTCAAAAAGTTGGAGGCGGCTTTCGGTTTGTGCCACATCGGGCATCAAATCCAGCTCGCCTGTTTGCACCATCTCAAGGCATTGCTGCCACACGCAAGGGATGAATTGCAGCGTCCACTTTTCTCGCTCGGCAATCTCCCTGAGCAAGTCGGGAAAAATACCAGAAGCATGCCCTTGGCTGTCTAGAAATATCTTCGGCTCGTTCGCATAAATGCCGACACGAATTTCACGGGCATGAGCGCCCTCACTCGGGGCCCAGAATCCGAGGATCAACAGCGCCGCTGTTAAAAAGAATTTGTTGTGCAACATGTGTTCAACGCAAAGAATGACGGCCTCTTAGGCCAAGACGCATGGGATGAGTATGCGCCTCATCATGCATGGACGGGATGTCGCACGCTTTTTACCAAGGCATGAACCACATCTGACTGTGTCAATATGCCAATTAAGCGATTTTCTGAATCAATGACAGGGAGATGGTGATGTCCCGTTTGAGAGAAGAGTGGCAACAGTTCAACCAAATAGCTTTGCGCACTAGCGACGCGAACCCGACGCGTCATGATCTGTCCTACGACCTCTGGTTTGTCGCTGTGCGACACCCCCGAGGACAGCCAAACGTTTTTCAATCGTTCTGTCAGATCCGTGTATCCGTCGACTTGTGCGTGCCTTAAAAAATCTGCCAAGGTGATGATTCCCACCACGCGTCGCGCACGATCTACGACGGGTAACGCCTTGACACGATAGCGCCTCATCAACCCCCACGCTTCAGACAAAGACGAACCAAACTCCACCGAGTGCGGTGATCGTGACATCACCTGCTCGCAACGCAAGTCTCCCAAGGTACGTTGATACGCCGCCGATTCAGCATATTGAAGCAATTGCGCTAAATCTGTGACGTCAACGTCAATCAACTCTTGGTAGTGCGCAAGCGCGGCATTGAGGTCACTTTGTGTGAATCGATCGACGGCCGCCAAGTTATCGCGATCCGCTTTGGCCTGGTGAGGGTAGCTGCGCCCCGTCACATTGTTGTAGACCCACCCGGCAACGACCACGAGTACAGAATTCAAAAAGAATGCAAACAACACGCTGTCGAAGGATGGTTTTTGCATCAGCACCACCAGCAGCGCTGAGGCGCCGCCAGGGGGGTGCAAGCAGCGTCCCCACAACATGACCGCGATCGACAAAGCAACGGCTAGCGCAGCGCTCACTGCCAAGTGGTCAGGAAATATCAAGGCGATGACCGTGCCCACCAATGCAGACAGCGTGTTACCGCCCACCACAGACCAGGGTTGTGCAAGTGGACTGGACGGTAAGCCAAACACCAAAACTGCACTCGCCCCAATGGGAGCCACCAACCAAGGTGCCGTGCCTTGACCGATATACCGACTCAGGGCCCCGGCAAATAAAACGCCCAGTCCAGCACCCAAGACCATCCGCAACTTCTCTTGATGCGAGATAGGTAGTGCAGTAGGCCAAAAACGTCGCAGCAACTGATGAGGCATGGGTTGTGAAAGATTTAAAAATGACAGCAAAAAGCCCACACAGGGTGGGCTTTTTTAAACCAAGCAGTACTCAACTCAACACTCATCTGTTCCGTGCCCAGGCGCCGCCTGCGTGGGCACATGGTGGCGCAAGCCCACTTGCTGGTTCTTCTCGTCCACAAACACCAGTTGCGGTTCATGGCCAGCCACTTGGTCTTCATGCACTTGTGCGAATGAGGCAATGATCA
>ERZ650303.73-NODE-73-length-26069-cov-6.097832_pt1 | contig 26069 bp, 28 predicted proteins | sample MGYA00376239_ERZ650303 | MGnify/ENA primary metagenome ERZ650303 (study PRJEB26733, sample SAMN07839262) | wastewater metagenome | biome: small river; feature: stream; material: water | place: USA: North Carolina | collected 2016-04-05 ... | reverse complement strand
AAGGCGGCCGACGAGTGGTATGGCCTCTACGGCAATGACCAGTGGGACGAGGAAGCCCGGAAGGTCCTTGAAGAGCAGGGCCGCCCGCCGATCAGCATGAACCGCATTCAGCGGAATATCCAGGCGGTCGCCGGTCACGAGATCTCCAACCGCCAGGAAATCCACTGCATTCCGCGAGAGGAAGGCGACTCCAAGGTTTCCGAAATCGCGACCGCCGCCGTCAAGTGGTTCCGCGACGAAAGCTATGCCGAGGACGAGGAGTCGACGGCGTTCCTCGATACCCTGATCGCCGGCATGGGCTGGACAGAACTCCGCCTCGATCACGACATGGACCCTGACGGCGCGCCCTGCGATACGCGCATCGACCCTATGGAAATGTTCCCGGATCGTTTCGCGACGCGGGCCAACCTGCTCGACGGAACGAGGATCACCCGCATTCGCACCGTGCCGAAGGCGACGGCGCTGGCGATGTTCCCGGAAGCCTCGATCGGCGAACTCAACGCGACGTGGGCGAAGAACTACATCGAGGCCGACCCCGCGATCCGCGACCGCGAAAAGCCGGCCTATGAGGGCGCCAGCGACATCGACGATGACGACGTGTCCGACGTGACGCTCGTCGAATGCCAATGGATCGAGCGCGAGCACTATTACCGCATCGCCGAGCCGGTGATGGAGCCGATCGTTGCGCCGCCCGGCGTGGACCCGATGTCAGGCCAGCCGACCCCGCCGCAGCCGGTGATGGACCCGATGACGGGCCTGCCTGCTATGCGGCAGACCGGCGAGCGGATGGTCGATCTGTCGACAGAGGATTTCGGCACGCTGAAGCAGCGCAAGGCGGTGATCGGCGAGGCGATGCCGAAGTACCAGAAGGCCCGCCGCATCTGCCGCTACAAGGCGTTCCTCGGCGCGACAGGGTACCTTGAAGAGCCGGAGAAGATGGAAGGCCCGGACCCGGCCAATCCAGAGAAGACGGTCAGCGCCCCGGCCTTTACCTACAACTGCATCACCGGCAATTGGGACTCAAAGCAACGCTGGTGGTTTGGTCTCGTAGCTCCGATGGCCGACCCGCAAAAGTGGGCCAATAAGCTGCTGTCCCAGATCCTGCACATCATCAACACGTCGGCCAAGGGCGGCGTGATGATCGAGGAGGATTCCGTCGAGGACATCCGGGCTTTCGAAGCGTCATGGGCGCGTCAGGATGCCGTTACCATCGTCCCGCGCAACCATCTGAACCCGGCCGCCCCGAAGATCGTGCCGAAGCCGACGGCGCAGTTCCCCGCCGGCCTCGATCGCATGATGCAGATGTCGTTCGAGTCGATCGGCGAGGCGACCGGCATCTCTCAGGAACTCTTGGGCCTTCGCGGCGCGTCACAGCCGGGCGTTCTGGAGGCGCAGCGGACGCAGCGCGGGCTCACCATCCTCGCCAGATACTTCGACAGCCTGCGGCGCTTCAGGGCGATTAAGGGCAAGCTCTTGATCTACATTATTCAGACGCAGATCCCGGACGGGCGCATGATCCGCATCGTCGGGCCGGCGTCGGAACAATACGTGCCGCTGCTCAAATCGGAGATGTCCGGCACCTACGATATCAAGGTCGATGAAACACCGACGTCGCCGAGCGTCAAGGATCGGACCTGGGGGATGATCGCCCCCATGTTCGAAAAGCTGCCTCCGCAAGTGCAGATGGAGTTGCTGCCCTACTCGCCGCTGCCCGAAAGCGCCGTGTCGAAGATCCGCGAGGCGACCGCCAAGCTGATGGACCAGGGCGCCAACAAGGCCGATCCAAAGGTGGAAGCGGCGAAAGCGCAGATGGAGATTGATGGCCAGCGCTTCCAAGCCGAGCAGCAGATGAAGGCCGCCGGCATGCAGGCCGAGATGGAGATGAAGCGGGAACAGGCGGCGATCGACACGCAGATCGCCCGCGAGAAGTTCGAGGCCGAGATGGCGCTCGCCAAGGAGAAGGCAGCCCACGATCGCGATCTCGCGATGCAGAAGGCATCCGACGAGTACGAGATCGCCGTCTATCGCGAGAACCTGAAAGCGCAGAACGAGGCGCGGTGGCCGGCGGCAATGCCGGCCGAGCCAGGGTTCCCGCAGTAGCCGACCACGACAGACCAGCATTCGAGCCGTCCGGGGCAACTCGGGCGGCTTTTTTCGTTTCGCGGCGCGGTGCCGCGTTCGGCCCGGGCCTCCGTCAAGGCCCGTTCGTGCCCGGCGTAACCGGGAACCAAGGTGCAGCAATTGGCTAACCCCTTCGATTACACCCCCGAGGAAAAGGTCGAGTTCGCGAACTACGAGAAGGAAGCCCGTGGCGGCAGACCCGCCGCCGAGCCGGCTGAGGAGCCTGCTGACGACAACCCCGTCCTCGCCGAGGATGCGGAGCCCGAGACGCGCGAAGCCGCCCCTCCCGCCCCGCCGCCGGCCCCTGCGGACGATGACGACGACGACCCGATCCCCGCCGACTTCAGCCCGAAGGAGCAGGCACTTTACGCGTCGAGCCGGAAGGAGCGGAAGAAGCGGCAGGAACTCGAACGCAAGATCGCCGAGCGAGACGCGGCTGTCGCTGCCGAGCGCGCGACGATGCAGGAACGCCTCAACGTCCTGACTGCGATCATGCAGGGGCGCCAGGCCGAGCCCGAACAGGCGCAGCCGCCCGCCCCGCAGGCCCCGCCTTCTCCGGAAGATGACATCTTCGAAGCCTTCAAGGCCGAAGTCGCCGAGCGCCAGCGGCTCGGCCAGGAAACGGCATCGATCAAGGCGCAGTTCGAGCAGCTTGCCCAGCGGGCCGAGGCGGAGCGGCACCAGCAGGCTGTCGCGCAGACCGTCTATCGCGCGGAAGCGGAATTCCAGGCGAAGACGCCGGACTATCAGGCCGCGATCAATCACCTGCGCAACGCACGGCTTCAGCAGTTGGTCATGGGCGGCGTTCCCGAGCAGGCGGCACGCGAGCGGATCGTCGCCGAAGCGTTCCAACTCGCCACCATCGCACTGCAGCGGGGGTTGGACCCGGCGCAGTTCGCCTACGACTACTCCAAGTCCTACGGCTACCAGCCGCCCGCCCCTGCCGCGCAGGCGACGCCACCCACTCCGCCCCGCAATGCCGACGGCAAGTTCAAGCCGTCGGCTTCGGAGCAGATCGAAACCGCAAACCGGGCGCAAAAGGCGAACACCTCGCTTTCGTCCGCCCCGGGGAGCGCAGGGCCTTCCGGCCCGCTCGACATCACGCAACTCACCAAGATGTCCGACGAGGAATTCGCGGCGTGGGTCGAGAAGGACATCAAGTCGAAGAACAAGCTGTCCAAGTCCGTCCGCGGGCTCGGCGCCTGACTATAGCCTGATCCAAGGCCCCGGGGGCGCCTGAAGCCCCCGTTCGACTAGCCCACGTCACGGGCGAGAGGCCAGGAGCCTCCGACCTCCTGTTCGTACTTCGCGGACGTCATCGCGAGCCCGAACAACAGAATCCAGGACAAATCAATGGCTTACAACTCATTCGCGACGAATGACGCGAATGCTGTCAAGTATTGGTCCCGGAGGCTTGAGGTTGAGACCGCCAAGGCGCTCGAAATCTCCCGCCTCATGGGCGAAGGCGAAGACAGCATCATTCAGGTCCAGTCCGAACTGACCAAGGACACCGGCGACAAGGTCACGTTCGATCTGCTCATGCAGCTCACGGGTGACGGCTTCACCGAGAACGAAACGATGGAAGGCTCGGAAGAGTCGTTCACGTTCTATCCGGACAGCCTGCTCATCAACGAACTGCACAACAGCGTGCGGTTCCCGGCGCGCGCCAACATCAACCAGCAGCGCGTTCCGTGGAACCTTCGCGACAAGGCCAAGACGGCCCTTCGCGAGTGGTTCAAGGTCCGCTATACCAAGTCGTTCTTCAATCAGGTCTGCGGCAACACCGTCACCGGCCTGTCGACGAAGTATCTCGGCAACAACGCTGCCATCGCGCCGACCTCCGGCCGGATCATCCGCCCCGCCTCGGCTGCCGCCGACGAGACGATGACCTCCGACACCTACAAGTTCGACCTTCGCATGCTCAACTACGCGAAGGAAGTCGCCGAGACGGCCGATCCGATGATCCGCCCGATCGATGTCGACGGTGAAGCCTGTTACGTCGTCTATCTCGACCCGCGGCAGATCACCGACCTGCAGACCAACGCTGGCTCCGGCCAGTGGCTCGAAATCATGATGGCGATCCAGAATGGTTTCGGCAAGGACAGCGACATCGTCACCGGTGCCATCGGCAAGTACAACGGCATGATCCTGCGCAGGGCGCCGGACAATGCCCTGCCGAACGGCGTGAACTCGACCACCGCTGCCGCGGTTTCCAACACGCGGCGAGCGGTCCTGCTCGGCGCTCAGGCGGCCGTTGCGGCGTGGTCGAGCGGCGGCGGGCCGAGCCGGTATTCGTGGGCGGAGGAAGGCTTCGACTACGGGCGCCAGGGCGGCATCGGTGCCGGAACGATCTACGGCATGAAGAAGACCGTCTACAACTCCGTCGATTACGGGACCGTGGTCATCTCGACCTACGCCCCGGATCACACGACCACCCCGTAAGGAGAACCGCCCATGTCTGGCAATGGCTCCAGTGTGGCCGGTGGCTCCGCTACCGAGTACCACACGAAGCAGGTGCACTACCTGTCCAAGGACTTCACCTACGCCGACGACGGCTCGACGCTCACGATGGGCTATTGCCCGATCGGGGCGACGGTCATTCGTGGTGGTGTCGTCGTGTCGACCGCGTTCAACGCGGGGTCGACGAACGTTCTCGACATCGGCACCGAAGCGGACCCGGACGGGTTTGCGACGGATCTGGCGCTCGGGACCGTGGGCGTGATCGCTACCGACGAAATGGCGACCACGAACGATGCCGGCCCCTACGCGGCGATCACCAAGATTGTCTGCGTGGTCGACCTGACGGGCACCGCCGCCACGACTGGCGTCGGTCGCGCGTGGGTCGAATACATCGTTCCGCTTGGTTGAGGCCATGAGGGCGGGTGAATAGCCCGCCCTCTCCCCAAAAGGAGAGACATCATGCCTGATACCAATTCGCGGGACGCAAAGAAGATCGTTCAGGCCGTCCAGTTCGACCAGACGTCTCGGATCGTCAACGCGACCGCCTCAACCCTGACCGTGACGAAGCTGCTCCACGACAATCGCATCGTCACGCTCAACCGTGCGGCCGGCATCGCGGTCACTCTGCCCGCGGCGACCGGCTCCGGCAATTGGTTCCGGTTCTTCGTCAGAACTACGGTGACGTCCAACACGACCACGATCAAGGTCGTGGGCGATGACACCATGTCCGGTCTTGCGCTGTCCGCCGCAGACAGCGGCGCCAGCGTCAACGGCTGGGAAACGGCTTCGGACACGGACACGATCACCTTCGACGGCACGACCACAGGCGGCATTCTCGGCGATTTCGTCGAGTTGATCGACGTGGCGGCCGACAAGTGGATGGTGCGGGTGCAGTCGTCTTCGACGGGATCCGAATCGACCCCCTTCAGCGCCACAGTCAGCTAACCGGGGCGGCCTACGGGCCGCCTCTTTCTCTTGGAGGGTTCATGCCGGTCGATCGACAGAAAATGGCGCAGCAGTGGCTTCGGATGCGCGTCCGAATGCTGGATCTCGACGAACCCATGGGCGGCTATCCCAAGTCGAAGGCGCCCGAACTCGTCGTCGAGCCTGTGAGCTTAGCCCAGCCGGAGCCTGCGCCTCGCCAGCGCGGCGGATGGCCCAAGGGCAAGCCGCGCAAGGCGCAGCCGGCGTGAGGCTCGCCCTCGCCGCCCTGTCCATCCTCGCATTCTCCACCCCGTATTTCATCGACGAGTGGCCTGACGCAGCCGGTCCGCCCGAACAGGTGGCGCCGGGCGGCGAGATGCCGGCCGAGCCCGTCGACCCTCCCGCCGCGACCAGAGAGGCCAAAGCATGACCACGCTGGCGACTCTCAAGGCGGAAATCGCCTCCGATCTCGACCGCGAAGACGGGTCTCTGGCGACGGAAATCGCTGCGGCCATCACGACGGCCATCGGCTACTACAAGTCGAAGCGGTTCTATTTCAACGAGCGTCGGTCTCTCACGTTCTCGACGGTCGCCAGCCAGCAGAATTACGGCACCGCCGACAACGCGGCCATCCCCGATCTCGTCCGCATCGATCAGGTCCACAAGACCGTCTCCGGGCAGCGCATGACGCTGCGCCGCGTCGACTTCCTCGACCTCGAACCGCTCTATGACGTGTCGGCATCGTCCGGGGAGCCCTACGACTTCGCCTATTTCAACCGGGAAATCTGGCTCTACCCGGTTCCTGATCAGGTCTACACCATCCGGGTGATCGGCCTCTACAAGGTCGCCGGGCCCGCCACGGACGGCGAGGCTGACAACCCGTGGATGACTGAAGCCTACGAGTTGATCCGCTACCGGGCGGAAGCCTATCTCGCGGCCAACAGCCTGCGGAACCCGGAACTTGCGGGTGCCAAGCTCCAGGCCGAAGCCGATGCCCTGTCGAGCCTTCGGGCGGAGACGACGAAGCGCGCATCGCTCGGCACGATCCAAGGCTCGGGCTGGTAGATGCGTGTCCCTCTCGCCGAGTACCGCCCGGACGCGGCCGACACGGATATTTCGGTTGCGACCGTCGCCCGGAACGTCATGGTCGGCGGGTCTCCGGCAGGATCGGGCGGGCCGCTGTTTTATCTGCCGTTCCGCGCGCTGCTGGCGCTGACCACGGCGACGGCGGCGATTGGGACGCCGCTGGGCTACATCCTCTGCCAGGACGCGGCGGGCGACTACACCTTGATCATGGCGGCTAACGACGGGGCTGTCGACCGTATCTACAGCTACGAATCCGGGACCTGGACGGATCGGAGCTATAGCGGCGGCTATGCTGCGGCCGACACCAACTCCGGCTGGCACTTCGCGCAGTACGGCGATAATATCATTGCGGTTTCGGGCTCGTCGAACGCGGTGCAGGTCGGGCTTCTCTCCAACCTGTCGGGCGGGTTCGCGCCGCTCGCCGGGAATGGCGGGACCGACCCGCCCCGCGCCCGTTTCGTCAAGATCATCGGCGAGTTCGTCGTCCTGACCGGGCTTGCTGACTTCCCGACCTCGGCGCAGTGGTCCGGGATCGGTGACAGCGCGGAATGGCGGATCGGAACAGACGGCTGCGACCGGCAGGAGTTCCCCGACGGCGGTCTGACCACGGGCGTTACCGGCTCGGAATATGGCCTGATCTTCCAGGAAAAGTCCATCCGGCGCATGGTGTTCTCGCCGGGCTCGCCCTACGCCTTCTCTTTCCAGCGCGCATCGGAAAGCCTCGGTTGCGCCGCCCCGAACTCGATCACCGAGGCCGACGGGCGGCATTTCTGGCTCGCTCAGGGCGGGTTTTGGATGGAGTATGGTGGGCAGATCGTGCCCATCGGCGAGGAGAAGATCAACCGGACCTTCTTCGCAGACATCGACACGACGAGCATTCCGCACGTGCTCGGCTGCGCCGATCCTGTCCGGCCCGTCGTCTATTTCGCCTATTCCAGCCTGTCGCAATCGACGGTCACGACCCGCGACAAGATCCTTGCCTACAACTACCAGATCGGCGCCTGGACGACGATCGAAACGACGGTCTCCTACATCTGCCAGGTCGCACAGGTCGCGCAGTCGATCGACGCCGCGCCGCTCGCGACGATGGCGCTGGAGGACATCCCCTATTCGCTGGACTCGGCCGCCTACCGCGGCGGGCAGCCGGTGTTCGGCGGGTTCACGACGGGCTATCTCGTCGGGCAGTTCGCGGGCGATCCCCTGGAGGCGACGATCGAGAGCGGGTCGGCACAGATCGGGCAGCCGAACCGGGCCTTTGTGCGCAAGGTGGCGCCGCTCATCGACACGTCGGGGGCGCGCGTGAACGTCGCGACGCGGCATACCGTCTTCGGCACGGAGACGTGGCGCACGGAGCGGACACCCTCGGCCAAGACCGGATATGGGCACTTCGACTGCTCCGGCCGGTTCCATAGGGTGCGGATGCGCGTTCCTGCCGGCACGTCGTGGACGAAGGCGACGGGCTTCGAAGTTGATGCCGTGGCGGAGAACGGCGATTGATGTATTCGAGCGATCCGGCCTCCCGTGGCGTCGACAAGAACCGCGTCGTCTCCGTTGGTTCCGTGACGCTCACGGCCAACACGACGACGACGACGATCGACAATCTTGCCGCCGGGCTGCAGTCGCATGTGTTCCTGTCGCCGCAGACCGCCAACGCGGCGGCGGCGCTGGCGACGACCTATTGGGCATGCACGCGCCGTTCAATCACCTTCACGCACGCCAACAACGCGCAGACGGATCGGATCTTCTCCTACATCGTGGTCGCGGGGGATCTGTGAAAGTCCACCGCGTCGACGCCGTGACGCTGCAACTCGTCGAGCCGTTGCTTGCTCAGTGGCTCGCCTCGAAACACTGCCACGACACGCGAGAGGCGATCCTCGAGCGGGCCGCCTCGGGGAAATGGACGCTCTACGGCGTGGCGGACGGCCGCGACGTCATTGGACTCTTTGCCTTGGAAGTCAAGGAAACCCCAAGGGGCGAGCGCTACCTGACGGCGCCTTTTGCGACGGGCCGGCGGGCGAAGGAATGGTGGCCCCTGATGGATGAGACGGCCGACCACGTCGCCAAGGAATACGGCTGCAGCGAGATCGTCCAGGAATGCCGGCCCGGCTGGCGCAAGTGGATGTCGGGCCGCTTCGCAGTCGCGAAAATCGTTCTTCGGAGGGAAGTTACATGAGCGGCGGATCGAGCAAGGGCGGCGATCAAACCGTCACCCAAACCACGAAGCCGTGGAACGCCGATGCACTCGGCGCCATCGGCAAGGGCGCCTCCTACCTGCTCTCGCACGACATCGGGTTCAAGCCCTTCGAAGGTCCGACTTACACGCCCTATTCGTCGCAGACCCTCGCCGGGCTGCAGCAGACGGAAAATCTCGCCAAGCAGGGCAACGCCTCGATCGGCTCGGCGAACGACTTCGCCGGGGACATGACCCGCAACGGCGGCATGTCCTCGGGCCTGCTCGGCGCCATGAAGCCGTTCGGCGACGTGTCGAGCGGCAGGTTGTCGATCAACGCCGGCAACTACGGCGACATCTACGGCCGCGCTCAACAGCCGTCGGCCTCGTCGCAGTATCTCACCGAGACGGCGCAGGGCAAGTATCTCGACGGCAACCCGTATCTAATGAGCGCCCTTGATCGCGGCGCCTCGGAAATCGCCTCGCGGTCGAAGATGGCGGCGGCAGCCGGCGGGCGCTACGGTTCCGGTGCCGCGGCGCAGACCACGGCCAACGCGGTCGGGGACTACTACCGCCCGGCCCTGATGCAGAACTACGAGAACGAGCGCGGCCGGATGATGGCGGCGGCCGGCCAGATCGATCAGGCCAATCAGGGGCTTCTCGGCCAGCAGCTCGGCGCGGCGCAGGGCATGGCCGGCGTCGAGGGCGCGAACATCGCCAACCGCGTCAACGCCGCGAGCCAGGAAGCCGGCATGTGGAACCAGGGGCTCAATCGTGGGCTTCAGTCTGCGGCCTTGGCACCGACCTTGGACGCGGCCCGCTACAACGATGCGAACCGCCTCATGGGCGTTGGCCAAGCCTACGACGCGAAGACGCAGGAAGCGTTGAACGACGCCATGTCGAAGTGGGACGCGTGGCAAAACCGCCCGTGGAACATGCTGAACGCGGCTTCGGGCATCGCCAACGGCGCGGCGAGTTATGGCGGGTCGTCGTCGCAGACGCAGCCCGGCCCGTCGCCGCTTCTCGGCGGGCTTGGCGGGGCCATGGGCGGCGCTGGGCTGGCGGGGCTACTCGGCCTCAGCAGCCCGTGGGGAATGGGTCTGGCAGGCATCGGCGGCCTGCTCGGGGCGTTCGGCTGAGGGAACTAGACAATGGCGATGTGGGCAAACGACGTCCGGGGCTTCCCGACGTCTCCGGCGACGTTTCAGCAGATGATGCAGGCGGGGAACATCGCCGCGGCGCAGCCGCAGCCGCAGCCGATGCCGGCGGCTCCGGGCGGGATGCTGGCGCCGATGCAGCCGGCCGGCCAGCCGGCGGCGGCTCCGGCTCCCGCTGCGCCCGCTGGCGGCCTTGCGGGGATCATGAGCGGCCTCGGCGGCGGCATGGGGGCAAATGCCAACTCGCTGCTCTATGCCGGCCTTGGGCTCCTGAGTGGCGCCAATCGGCAGCAGCAGATGCAGGGCCTGATGCAGGGGCTGCAGGTCGGCCAACAGACCGACAAGGCCAGGAAAAAGGAGGAGGAAGACAAGAAGACGGAAGCGCAGAACAAAGCCGCGTTCGCGGCCATCTCTCCATTCCTCCCCCCGCAGTATGCGCAAGCTATAAAGATGGGCGACACGAAGACCGCGACGCAAATGCTCCAGTTCGCGACTGAACAGCAGCGAGCGGATCAGGCGCAGCGGAACAACGATCGCGCGTTCGGGCTCGATCGTGAACGTCTCGACCTCGCCAAGAACAAGAGCGAGACATTCGAGGTCGGCGGGAACATCATCGAAAAGACACCGGAGGGCTACAAGACCGTATTCCAAGTGCCGAGCAAGTCCGGCCTGTCGGCACAGGCGGCGGAACGCGAAGCCGAGGCGGTGCGGCTCGGGCTCAAACCCGGTGATCCCCGGTTCGAAACCTTCGTCTTGACGGGCAAGATGCCGCGCGAAGATGCGCAGCCGCTCACGCAGACCGACAAGAAGGCCATTTTGGAAGCCGACGAAATGGTGTTCGCCAACGAGGCTGCGATTAATGCCCTTCGCGAGGCAAAGAAGCTCAGCCCGGCAGCAAACTCGGGGTGGTTCGCCGGCGCGCGGGCTGCGGTCGGCAACAATCTCCCCGATTGGATGGTCCCAGACGCCATTTCGAGCCCGCAGAGTTCCGAAGCCACGACCAACTATGACAACGCCGTTGTCGGGCAGGCGCTCACGCAGTTGAAGACGATCTTCGGTGGCGCCCCGACGGAAGGCGAGCGCAAGATCTTGCTGGAGTTGCAGGGGTCGGCGAACCAGCCCCGCGCCGTCCGTGAACAGATCCTTGATCGCGCCATCCGTGCGGCTGAAGCTCGACTGGCGTTCAACCGTGACAGGGCGAAGAACCTTCGCGGCGGCGATTTCTACAAGGCCCCGACAGCGGGGCAGCCGGCCGGGCAGCCGGCGGACAGTCCGGCGCCGACCGCGACGCAAGCTCCTGACCCCTTGGGGATCCGCTGATGCCGATCGATGTCAAAGAGCCGGGGGCAGAGGCGCCGGCCTCAGCCCCGTCACTTGGCGAGATCTATCGTCAGTCCTATTCCGACATGGACCCGACGGAGTTCGTCAAGAAATATCACCAGAAGTTTTACGGCGATATGCCGTTCGAAGACTTCGCCAAGCGGGCGGGCGTGAAGATCGACACGCCCGCCGCTCCGCCGCCTCCGAAGGATCGCAGCTTCAGGGAAGGTCTCGGCGACTTCAACCGGCAGGTTCTCCAGGGCGTAACGTTCGGTCTTGCCGACGAGATCGCATCGGGCATCATGACGCCTCTTGAAATGGCGAAGGGTGCCATCACCGGCGAGGACAAAGGGAAGGGCTTTTTCGAGCGAATCCCTGCTGCCTATGGCAGGCTTGTCGAGGCCGATCGCAAGGAAATGGCCGATTACGAACGGGACCATCCCGTTGCTTCGACGGCTGCCAATATCGTCGGCGGCGTCGTGACCGGCGGGACTCTTGCGAAGGGTGGGCTCACCTTCATCAAGCCGGGCGCCACTACTGGGCAGGCGATCGTTCAAGGCGCGAAAGAGGGTGCCGCCTACGGCGGTTTGTCGGGCTTTGGGAACGCCGAAGGGGGGCTTGCAGACCGCGCGGAAGGAGCCGCGAAAGGAGCCGCTGTCGGCGGCGTCATCGGCGGCGCTATTCCGGCTGCGGTCGCGGGCGTCAAGGCTGTCGTGTCTCCTGTGGTCAACGCCGCTCGTGCGAGAATGGACCCCGAAGGCTTCGCCGCGAGGAAGGTTTCGGATCGCCTCGCGGCAAGTGGGCTCGACGCGGAAACCGCGGCGAACCGGCTGACACGCGCCAATGCCGGCGGGCAAAGCCTCGCGCTCGTCGATATCGGAGGTGAAGGCGCTCGCAACCTCGCACGCACCGCCGCAAACATCCCCGGTCCGGGGCAAGAAAAGGCCGTCCGGGCGGTCACGATCCGCAATCTGACGCAAGGAGACCGGATCAAGCGTGCCGTATCGGATCTCCTGGCGGACCCCGACGCCTATCTGACGACAAAGGATGCGATCAAGGAAGGGATGAAGACCGCCGCGAAGCCTCTCTATGAGGCGGCCGAGAAGGTCAACGTTCCTTTCACCAACAAGCTGGAAGAGATCCTTCAGACGCCGGCCGGCAAAGCCGCGATGCGCGACGCCATGACGATGGCGGCCAACGAGCGGAAGCCGTTCCAACAGTTCTTTGCGCAGATCGGCGCCGACCCGAACGATATCAAGATCACCCGTGTTCCGGACATGCGCGCATGGGACTGGATCAAGCGGGCGCTCGACGCGAAGATCGAGGCGAATACGGAACGCATGCCGTTCATGGCGCCGCGCATGAACAACGAGGCCCGCATCCTCAACGGCCTGAAAATGGAGTTGGTCGGCGAACTCGACAGCCTCAACCCGATCTACCGGCAGGCCCGGCAGGTCTGGTCTTCTGGAATGGAAGCCGATGCCGCTGTGGAAGCCGGCAAGGGCATCTTCAACGTCGACCCCCGCCAGTTCGCGCGAACGATGAAGGCGATGTCGCCGCAGCAGCAAGAGTTGGCGCGTCTCGGGGTAGCCGAGGCGCTGCGGGACAAGATCGACAGCGCGGGGATGACGCACAACGCGCTTCTGAAATTCTTCTCGACCCGAGACCAGGTGAACGCGATCAAGGCGGCATTCCCTGACGAGGTGTCGTTCAATTCGTTCCGCAAGGCCATGCTGAACGAAGCGCGGATGCGGAAGACGGCGAATGCCGTCATGGGGAATTCGACCACAGCGAAGCAGTTGATGGACATCATGGAGGCCCGATCTCCGGCTGAAGGTGTCCTCACCGATGCTGCCTTCGGAGCGGCGACAGGCGGCGCTCCCGGCGTGATGGCGAGCCTCATTAGTTCCGCTAAGTCAGGTTTGAACCGGCTCGGCGGACTGACGCCAGCGACCGCGTCGAAGATGGTCGATATGCTGTTCGCCCGTGATCCGACGAGGGTGCGCGCGATCGTGCAGAAACTGCAGTCGATCGAGGCCGCTCAACTGTCTGCGGAGGCTCGAAACACCGCGATCCGCCGGATGATGACGGAGGAACTGGCGATGCTTTCGGCTAGCGGAACATCCGAAAAACGGCCGACACCATAGCGTCGGTGTGGGGCTTGACCACGCTCTGCAGCCAAAGGCTGAAAAAGACAACGAGCAGAAATTTCCCGAGGATTGTGAATAGCTTCGGCCAATTCACCGTCCAATTCGGGTCGTCGGGATCGTAGCGCATCCCCCCATTTTGCCATGAGATGGGAGGGGGGCGGAAGTCTCTTTGGCCGCCGTTGGCGAACGTTGCGCGATATGGTACGTTGGTTTCGGCAAGGTTAGGCATGGCAGGCGAGGCATCGCCGAGCGTGGCACGGCGGGTCCCAGCGAGGCGGGGTTCGGCCGGCATGGCTAGGCCGGGGATGGCTTGGCTAGGCGGGACACGTCATGGCAGGCAAAGCGGGGCGCCAAAACGCCCCGTTCCCCTTGCGTTTCCGGGGCGCATGGGGATAAAATACCACCATCGCGATTTGCCGACGACGAGACGGGGGGCCGAAGGGCGCCCCGTTTGTGCTTCACTTCGGCGGCGTCGCCATGACCGATACGGGGCACAGCCCGAGGTCAACGGCCGATTTGTGATCATCGCCGCGCTTGATCCGAAGCATCGGCTGTTTCGTCTTCGTGTCTAGGAACGCCAACACGACGAAAGTCTCGACCGGCCGCAGCCCTTCGCAGGTCGCTGCCGCAACCCACCCCCGCGCCCTAAGGCCGCCGGACATCGATTCAGCGAGTTCTCTTGGCAGCTCGTTCGATGAAAGATAGTGGCAATTGAAGTAAGGCCCGGTACTCGCGGCCCCGGTTATACCCCAAGAAAAAGCGACCATCGGACTAGCCCAAAGGCTCGGGTTGTCGGCCGCAAGCCCCCAGCTTTGGCGGCTCCCGCCGCAAAAATCACCGTACTGACCACCGATCGGAAGTTCCAAAGCCATCGCCGCAGAAGTGGCGAGGGACAGTATTGCCGTTGCAGCCGTTTGGAGGTACTTGCCGATGGGTCTTGTCACTGCTTACGGCCCCTCTTCGACCTATGACGCCATGCAGGGCGGTCTAGCGTCGTCTGTTCGGGGCCCGGATGGGCAGGCCCTCGTTCGAACGCTCGAAGACTACCGCAATGGCGTTTCTACCTATGTCACCCTCGCCGGGAACCCCGACTTTTACGGGAATACGTACTCAATTCCGTCCATAACCTACAATTATGGCGGGCAGACGTTCACGCTGGAAAACGTTCCCGCGGTCGTCCACGACACCGGGGCCGCTTTTCGAAACGCCAAGGAAGGGCGGTTCGATATTCCGGTTGCGCAAGACCTTACCATGGCTCAACTCAGCGCGCAGCCGTTCTCGAAATCCAATATTGATTTTGCCCCTCTGTCGACCGAGGACTTCGTGTCGCGGGTCGCAGCGCCCGCGGCCCCGCCGACAGCAGCTTTCGCCAACTCGGCTCCCCCGGTTGATGGTGGGATCCGTTCCGCATTCGACCTCGGCGCCCCCGCCGCCTTCAACTATGGCGCTGGCGTGCCGCAGCGTGGTGACGTCGTCGCGCCCGCCGCTACGCTTGCCGCCGCCCAGCCTGTCGCACCAGACCTATCGCGCGGCGTGGTCGGCCTATCCCAATACGGGACAGTTCCCGGAGGGCCCCCGCTCGCTGATCGGACGATCCCCGGATACGCAAGTGAACGGGCGCGCCAGCAAGTCGAGGCGATGCCCGCCGCTGGCCGGGAGTTTGTGTCAGGTATCGCCGCCGAGCGCGACCGCATGGCGGCTCTTGGGTACAACGTCCCCGATCAGATGACCGTCACGTCGGGTATGCGGGAACTCGGTACGATTGGCGACCCTCGCACGCATCCGAGCGGCTTGGCTGTAGACTATCGGACGGCGGATCTATCACAGGAACAGCAACGCAACCAAGCGCTTGCCGCGTTGAGTGGTGGCGCCATCGGTATCGCGCAGTATGGGCCGGGGGAGCAATTCGCCCCGCATCTGCACGCCGATCAAGTCGGCGCTTGGGGGCCTCAAGGGCAGGCACTTCGCGAAACGCTTCCTGATGTCTACGCCACGACGCAGGCAGGCATTCCTGTCGCCGACATCGGCCAGACTGTCCGCCAGTCGATCGACGCTGGCGTTCGCCTCGGCCCGTCAGCCGTTTCCCCGGATCTGGTGAAGGGCGGCCCGCAGACATTCGCCGACATCAACCGCGCCGGCATCCCGACGTCTCGCGCCGATGCTCTCGCCGGCATTCCCAACACGACGCGCGGCGCCATGGGGCCGAACCCCGCGACCGGTGCCATGCCCGGCGCGCCTATGGGGCCGATGGCGGCTCCGCAGGCACCCGCAGCGCCGACCGTCCAGGCGGCCCCCGCACCGACGCCTGCCCCTACGCCTGCGGCTCGATCCGCGCCGGCATCTCCGGCCGCGCCGTCGCGCTCCGGCCCGTCTGGTGTCGTGCAGGCCATGGACTTCGTCGGCGGCCTTCCCAACGCTGCCCGTGACGCGGTCGCAGCGGCAAGCACGGGCGTTGGACGCGTCGTCAACGCTGTTCCTACCTCGATCAATGTCGCAGGGTTTCAGACCCCGACCGCGAACCTGATGTCGATGATCGCGGGCGAGCGCGGGCTCCTCGGCCCGTACAACCCCGCCAGCCCGATGGCGACGCCGATGCAGGCCGTCTTGGCGAGCCAGTCGGCAGGGCTCATCAACCCCGCCCTCGGCCGCCTGTCGACGGCCGTCGCCAACTCCCCGTTGAACACGCCCGCAGCTCAGGCTTGGGGCGCCTATGCCCTCGGGCAAGGTCCGCGGCCGAGCACGCCCGTTCCCGGCGCTCCGGTCGCTCCCGCGCCTCCGGCACAGATCGAGGCTCTGCCCGGCCCGCCCGCGTCCAAGCCGCCTACGACGCCCGCCTATGACCAGATGGAGATGGCCCGCGCCAACGGATGGGGCCTGATGGGGTCGCCGCAGGTCCCGGGGCCGCCTGCGTCCAGCCCGCGCGCGGCGCAAGAACGCGCCAACTACGCCGCGATGGAGGCGAACCGAGGTGGTGGCTTCGGGAGCATCGGCGCTCCGGCCAGCCCGACCGCCATCAGCGTCGCACCGATCGAGGTTCCGATCGATCAGGCCCCGCCGGCATTCGGTGCGCCGATGGGCACGCCGAACATCTCGATGGTGAACCCGATCGCGACGACGGCGGCGCCCGCCGCGCGCGCCGCGAGCGGGGCCGAGTGGACCCCGGCGCAACTCGAATTCCTCAGCGGGGTGCCTGCCCTCGGCCCCGCGCCGGCTACACCCACGCCTGCCCCGGGGCCTGCACCTGCTCCCGCGCCCATGGCCCCGGCCCCGGCTCCGGCCGCACCATCTCCGGCCATGCCCGCCGCGCCGCAAGCGCAGCCCGCATCGTTCACGCCGCAGTGGAACACGATGACGACGATGGGCTCGCGGTCCATCGCCAACAATGTTCCGTATGACCTGGCGGCCGTCGCCCCGCCGCCGTCTATCCCCGCCGCTGCCCCGGCCATGCAGGCGCCGCCGACCGCCCCGGCTGTATCGCCGGGTGTCGGCATCTCGAACCGAGAGACCTACGGCCCCCCGACGGGAGCTTATGACGACTTCAACGCCTTGCCGAATGCGCCTCCCGCCCCGATGCTGGCGGGGCTAGGGGCGCTCGGCGGGCTCGGTGCGCCGCCATCGGCCCCGGCCGCACCGACGGCGACGGGAACGCTCGGCGGGCATGGTGCGCTCGGTATCGGCGGCGCCCTCGACTTCGGGCCGATGTCTGTCGGCGCGCCTGCGGGCATCCCCACGGCTCCCGCCGCGCCGACCAACACGAATTTCCTCGGCACGACGCCGACCGAACTCCCTGGCCCGACCCCGTGGGAGGAATCGCCGATCGCGTCCGCAGTCTTCGGCGGGTCGGTGACGCTGCCGACCGTCCAGCCGATCCGGCCGGAGGAGATCTCTCGAACGCTTCCCGGGAGCATCATCGGCCCCGGGTTCGGGGTGGCGCCCGGTGCGATCCCCGGGTCTCCGGTAGGCCCGTTCACGGCACCGTCCGCGCCGTCACCCACGCAACGCGCCGGTCGTGCTGCCGTGGCTGCAGCCGCCCAGCAGGCGGCGCGCGAGGCCGCCCAACAGGCTACGGTCCAGCGCGCCCAGGAGATCGCTGCAGCCATGGCGGCTGGCACCATGACCCCGACCGGGTTCAACGTTCCGGGCGCCCCGCTCGGCTACGAGGCGACATCGCTCGGCTATGGGCCGCTCGGCCCGATGACGCCGGCCGGCTACGAATATGCGTCCGATCCTGCGGCGAGCGCGGCAACCAAGATCGTCTGCACCGCGATGAACCGGGCCTACGGCTTCGGGGCGTTCCGCAACGCCATCTGGCTCCGCTACTCGGCGACCCACATGACGCCGGCCCACGAGCGCGGCTATCACCGGATTTTCGGGCCGGTTCTCCGCTTCGCCGAGCCTCGCACCACGCTCCCGCGCCGGGCGGCTTGGGTCGTGCTGACACACCTGATGCGGCACCGCACCGCCGATCTTCGTGCCGTCATGCACGGCCGCAAGCGCGACCCGCTCGGCCGCCTCTACCGCGCCGTCTTCGAACCGCTCTGCGCCCTCGTCGGCCGTCACTCCTAATATAATCCAAGAGGTTAGCGATGGCCAGTATTTGGGAATGGTCCACGACGGCGTCGAACAACGCGAACGCCGACAGCGGGATCAACTGGCAGGAAAATCAGGCGGCGGCGAGCGTCAACAACTCCGCACGTGCCATGATGGGCCGCGTTGCTGAGTTTCTGAAGGACGTCGGCTGCGGCACGGCGACGACCGGTTCGGCCAACGCCTATCTGCTGTCGTCGAACTCCGTCATCTCTGCCTACGCCGACGGGCAGATCTTCGGGTTCACCGCCAGCTTTTCGAATACGTCGACCGCAACGCTTTCGGTCAACTCGATCGGCGCGAAACCGATCTATGCCAATGCTGCGGTCCTGATCGGGGGCGAGATCGTATCCGGCGGCGCCTATCTCGTTGCCTACGACACGGCGCTCAACGGTGCGGCCGGCGGCTGGCATCTTCTGAACCCGAAGAACCTGACGCTGGCGGCGACCACGGCCGGCACGATCACCGTCACCGACAACTCGAACTATGCCCTCAGCGTCACGCAGGCCGGGAACGGCGGCGGCGTCAAGATCACCAACTCGGGCTCCGGCAATACCCTGCTCGTCGAGGACGCGGCGAGCACGGATTCGACCCCATTCGCCATCACGGCGACGGGCGCGATGCTGGTCGGCGCGGCGACGGCGGCGGCGACGGGCGGCGGCACGCCGAAGGCCAACTTCGTCGGCGACGGCACCAGCCACCCGGCCGCGCTCTCTGCGAATGTTGCCTCGGCGGTCGGGCCTGTCGCGGTCTTCCTGAAGAGCCGCAATGCCACCTACGGCTCGTTCACCATCGTCCAGAACGGCGACGCTCTCGGCGAACTGCGCTTCTACGGCGACGACGGCGTTGATTATGCCTCGCTCGGCGCCACGATCAAGGCGGAAGTCGACGGCACGCCCGGCGCTGGCGACATGCCGACGCGGCTCGTCTTCCTCACGTCTCCGGACGGGACAGAAACGCCCGTCGAGGCGATGCGGATCTCGTCGACGGGGCAGATCCGCGGAACGGCGTCGACCACGACCCGCGCCCCGTGGAATTTCCCGCCCGGCACGGCGCCGTCATCCCCGACGAGCGGCGATTTCTGGACAACCTCGTCCGGCCCTGCGTGGCGCACCAACGGCATCACGCACACCTTTACGGACATGCTGGCGACGCTGGCGGACCTCTCCGTCGTCGCGGGCGATACCTTCTACGGGTCCGCCTCGGGGACGGTCTCGCGGCTCGCCAAGGGCACTGACGGGCAGGTCTACAAGCTCGCATCCGGCATCCCGTCGTGGGCGTCTCTCGCTGTCTCCGACCTCTCCGATGCCGGGCTGCAGGCGATCAGTTCGTGGACCTATGCCTCCGCCGTGTCGAGCGTCGATTTCACGGGGCTGTCTGGCTACAAGGAAATCATCGCGATCTTCGATGGCGTCTCGCTAGACGGCAGCGGCGGCATCCGGCTGCGGACCAGTGCCGACAACGGTTCCGCCTTCGCTGCGACCGGCTACGAAAGCATCGTGGTTTCTGTCGTGACCGCCGGCAACTCGAATGACACCGCGGGCGTCCTGATCACGCGAGATGGCGCGGGGGGTCGCTCCTACGACGGCAAGGTCGAAATCACCGGCCTGAACATCGCCGCTGAAAAGACCGAGGCGCAGTTCAGTCTTCGCAACGGCACGACAGATATCTACTACGGTTCCGGCCACTATGACACGGCGCGGACGGAAAATGCAATCCGCTTTACCACGACAGCGGGTGACTTCGACGCCGGGACGATCCGGCTTTACGGTCGGAAATAAGGACAACTGACATGGCGAATAAGAACTATGTCTTGGTGGAAGCCCCCGTGCGGGGGCTCCTCGTCGACGTCGGCACCATGGGTGAATCCGGGATCTCGACGGTTCACGTCCCGCTTGTCGGTGTCATGCCGATTGGCAGCAGCGGTGCGCCGATCGCGGCATACCGGTCTACAGTAGCGCTCACCCGAACCGCCGACACGAACGCCTATGCGGCGAACGACGTTCTCGGCGCGGCGACGGGCTCCACGGCGGCGCTGACCTTCGCAAATGTCGCTCCGTCTGGCGGCGGGCACGTGCTGCTCACCGGCCTGTCGATCCTGATCGAATCGACGGGGGTCATCTCCGGCGAAACGAGCTATACGCTGCACCTCTACACCGTCACGCCTCCGTCCGCCCTAGGCGACAACGCTGCGTGGGACCTGCCGTCAGGCGACCGCGCCTCGTATATCGGCGGGTTCAGCATCGGGACACCGGTCGATCTTGGGTCGACGCTTTATGTCCGAACGGACCAGATCAACGCGCAGATCTACGCCGCGTCGTCCAGCATCTTTGGATACCTCGTGACTGTCGGTGCTTATACCCCGACGTCGGCGCGAGTCTACAACGTCACCATGCGGACCGTGGGGCTGTGACATGCTAATCCCGCGGTCACGCTACATCCTGCTCATGTCGAGCGCGGGGTGGTTTTCGGCGCTGGCATGGGCGGCTTCTGACGGGTCGCGGCCGGAAGCCATCATCGACATCGGCAACAATCGTGTCGCTCTGCCACGTGGTCTGACCGCCACAAACATCCCGGCCGCATCGGTTGCCCAATTGACGACCCTGAAATCTGGTGCCTTCTCCGATCTGCTGTCGGTCTCATCAACAAGGACCAGTACCGCGTCGAGCTACGTTGATAGCGACGGGGTCATGAAATTCAACGCGACCAGCGACGTTCCGAGGTTCACGTGGCTTGGTGGCAAGCGGAGGCTGGTCGTCGATCCTGCGTCGACTAACCTGCGGACCTATTCGCAAGAACTAGGGAACGCTGCTTGGGCGAAGACGAGTTGCACTGTCACTGATGATGTAGTGACGGCACCGGACGGGACGATGACCGGAGACAAGATCGTCTACAACTCAGGGGCTCTCGGGTACGTCTCACAAAACAACCCATACAGCTTCACATCTGGGTCCGCCGTCGCGATTTCACATTTCTACAAGGCTGCAGAACGGTCGTCGACGTCAATCCTCGTCTCGAACGGCGCGTTCGGCGGTGCCGGCGCGAATGGCGATGTCGTCTTCGATCTGGTGGCCTTGACCGTGACCCCGGCGCGTTCGGAGGTCTCCGGAACGATCACGGACTACGGGAACGGCTGGTTCCGCTGCGTGGCTGTCGTCGTGCCAACCGCCACCGCCACCGCCAATATCCAGTTTGGGAGGGCGCAGTCGAACGGCGATGGCTCGGCGGGCATCTACGCGTGGGGCGCGCAGATGGAGGCGCTGGCCTTCGCGACGTCATACATCCCGACGACATCCGCGACCGTCACCCGCGCCGCCGAGATCGTGACGGGAACGGCGCTGTTCAACGCGTTGATGCGCCGCCCAACCGGAACGAACGTCACGCGTTACTTGCAGCTTGAGGACCCGACCCTTTCGTTGACTCTGCAGCAGTTGTGGACGTTCGGAGGCGACAGCGGGAATTCTCGATTGGGCGTGCGAAAGACGCAGAATGGTGGCGTCGAAGGCCCGCGGGGCGTCGTCGGCAACGGGACATCGGTCACGACCCATGTTCCGGGCGCAAACGCAGGCGCCAACCCAGGAGACAGTATTGGTGTCGCTCTCGCTTGGGACACTACGAACAGCCGCATGGCGCTCAAAGGCGCGCTCGTCGGGTCTGATGGCAATGCTTGGGACTCGACCGTCCACGGGGCATCGACGTTCACGCTGATCGATACGACAACCTACAAGGCATCTCTCTTGATCGATCAAATCGTGCTCTACCCCACGCGCGTCTCGAACGCTGCGCTCCCCGGCCTGGCGGTGGCGGCATGAGCGACTGGACCTATCTGACCTGCACGTTCCCCGATCGCGACACGGCGGTTCAGATCGCCCGCGCGCTCGGCGGCAATGCCGAGCTCGATCGGTTCCCCGACGCCGGTTACCTCGGTGGCGTCCGCTACGACATCGCCGAAATCGGGCTGGTCTACACGCCCGTCACGGCGCGGGACGCAGAAGGGAACGCGACCGAAGGCGGGGAACTCGTGCCCGGGTGGCACATGCTCGGCGTCTGGCGCGGGGCATGGGAAGCCGTCCCGGCGGCGATCCAAGCCTATCACGTCGACCGTTCGTCGCTCGACTGGTGGCCGAGGTACGGCTGACCCGCCCGTGGCGCCCGACCTCGCCTATTTCCTCGCCGGCATTGCCGTAGTCATCGCCGCCATGTGCTCGCTGATGCCGCCGGACTGACCAACCAACCGGAAATCCCGGATAGTTCAACGGAGGCCCAATGGGCAAGCCGATCCCGACGTTTGACCAGCTTTCCCCGGAATACCGGCGCCTATGGGAAACGATGGCCTTCGACCCCGGTCAGCGTTCCGTGGTCGACGGTGCCGCAAAGCGCATCCTCGGGTTCAAGTCGCGCTATCAGATCGTCGCGGCAAAGACCGGTGTTCCGTGGTGGTGGATCGGCATCGTCCACAATATGGAATGCGGGCTGAATTTCGGCCAGCATCTCCACAACGGCGACAGCCTGAAGGCGAGGACCTGGCAGGTTCCGGCCGGCCGGCCCGCGACGGGAACGCCTCCGTTCACGTGGGAGGAATCGGCGGAAGACGCACTCCGGATCAAGGGCCTCGAAAAGATCCGCGAGTGGACGATCGAACGGGTGGCCTACGAGTTCGAGCGATTCAACGGCTTCGGCTATCGGCAGTACCATCCCGACAACCTGACGCCGTACCTGTGGTCGAAGACGAACCACAACGACGGGACCGGCAAGTACGTCGCTGACGGCAAGTGGTCGGACACGGCACCGTCCGAAGGCCAGTGCGGGGCCATGGCGACGCTGCGGGCGCTGATGGATCTCGACCCGAGTGTTCGCCCCGGGCCGACCGTGGCGCCGCCCAAGCCGCCCATGGCGCCCACTGAGAAGCGGACGGCCGGCACTGCCGGAACCATCGCCGTTGGCGCGGGCGGCGCGGCGGCGGCCCGGGAAGCGGGCTTCTCCTGGGACACCATCGGGGTCGTCATCGTCATCGCCGCGGTGGTCGCCGTCGGCGGCTTCATCGCGTGGAACAAGTGGGGGCGGAAGTGATGGATTGGCGCGGGTTCCTCATGCCGTTCTTCTGGCTCGCCGCAATCGCGGTGCTCTGCGTCTGCCTGTGGCTCTGGCCTGGCCCCACGATGTGGGCTGTCGGGATCATCGTCGGCGGCACGATTGCTGCGGTTCTCATTTGGAGTTGGGCGCTCGCCAACTCCAGGCCGAAATAGGAGGCTTCCGATGTTCTCGACGATGATCCTGATGGCCGCGGTCGGCGCGATCGGCTGGTCCGCGTGGACGATCTGGTCTGGCTACTCGGCCGCGACCGGCACGCCGTGGGAGCGGTTTTTCTCGGCGTTCCGAGGCTGGTCGACCCTGCTCTGGTCTCACGTCGTGATGGTCGGCGGGGCTGTGGTGTCGCTGCTCATGCAGGTCGGTGACATGGCAGGGATGCCAGAAATCAAGGCGCTGCTGGCGCAGTACCTGACGCCGGAGATTGCCGGGGTGCTGGTGCTGGTGATCCCGGCGGTGGTGATCTGGCTTCGGACGCGGACGTTCTCGTTCGAGAAGCCGCCGGAGGGCTGACACAAGATCCGCGCCCGGCGGTTCCGGGCACATGACGCAGAGCGCGGCAAATCGTACTCGCCGCATGGAGGCTCATATGCGCGAAATCACATCCCATCGCATCAACCCCGCCAATGACCGGCTGAAGGTCGAAGTGACCGACGAGGCCGGGTCGGGCGGCGCGAACCATCGCTACGTCGTCTCTGGGTTCGCGACCGCGTCCAACCCGTCGGCGAACGCGACGACTGCAGAGCGGGCAGAGTTCCTGTTCCAGAACGGGCCGATCGCCGAGGCCGGCGTGAATGGGATCACGCATGAGGTGCTGATCGCCATCCTGATCGATCGGCTTCAGTCGTTCCAGCGTGGGCCGTTCTCGTCGCGCGAAAATGCTCTCGCGCTGACGAAGCTGGAAGAGGCGCAGCACTGGCTTCACGCTCGGACACTCGCTCGGATGGCTCGCGGCGTCGAGGGAACGCACGCGGTGTAGGGCTGATCCCCAAAACGATATGGGATAGCCCATATCGGAATGATATCAGATAGTTGGGGCGATTTCCATGCTCGGCACCATCCTCGGCTGGCTCTCCGGCCCGCTTCTCGACAAGCTCGTCGGTCCCGCGCTCACGGTCTACCGCGACAAGCTCGCCGCCGACAATGACGCGGGCCGGATGGCGGTCGATCTCGCCAAGCGCGAACTCGACTTGAGGCAGCGCGAGGCCGAACTGAGGTCCGAAGAGCGCCGCGTCATGCCGTGGCACCATCCCGCGATGATGCTCGGCTACATCCTCGTCTTCTACGTCGGGAAGGTGGTCGTTTGGGACAGCGCCCTCGGCCTCGGCGAGACGCCTGCGATCAAGGGCGCGGTCGGTGACTGGCTCGGCATGGTCGCAACGTTCTTCATCGGCATCTCGGGCGCGGCCGGCGCCGTGACAGCCTCGGTGCAGATGCTCACCCGCCGTCGGTGACATCGCCAAGTCAGGCCCGCCGATCGTCAAGTGATCCACCGCGGGCCTCGGTCTTCCTCTCCATCCTCATAGGCATCCTTCTCCTGCCGGCCGCGGGCCTTCTGGTCTATGCGGCCGGCGTTCTTTTTGCATGTCGGAGGCAAGTGATGGCTCGTTGGAATGTCGCGCTCGGCATCATGGTGATGTTGGGCTTGTTCCTCATCGGCGTCGGGCTGGCGAGCGCACATTCATGGTATCCGTTCGAATGCTGCTCGGATGCAGACTGTAAACCCCTGCCGGATGATGCTATCATCGAAGAACAATACGGCTATCGTGTGAAGTCTTCTGGCGAAATGATCGGCTTCGGAGATCCAAAGATCCGCTTCAGTCCTGACGGACAGTGGCACCGTTGCTCATACGGCGGCCTGCCGGAAGCCAATACCATCTGCCTCTTCGTTCCTGGCAGGGGGTCGTAATTATGTCCTCTGAAGCATTCTTCCTCGGGGTCTCCGCAAAGGTCGGCGCCGCCGGACTGATCGGGAGCGCCGTCGGGATGGTACTCGGAACCGGGAAATGGTGGGAGCGCCTCATTCGAGGCGTGGTCGGGGCGGCGGTCGCCTATGTCGCCCATGTGCCAACCTCGAAGTTCATGATCGGCCTCATGGCGTGGGTGGTCGACCGGGAATACCTGCCGACGCCTGCGGAGATGGAGCCGGTATCGGCGTTCTTTGCCGGGGTGGTTGGGATGATCGTCTGCCAGGCCGTCATCAACGCGATAACGGCGGTTCGGGACAGAGCCGACGACTACGTCGAGCACAAGATGGACGGTGATGCATGACCACGCACGAGTGGCGCTTGGAGCGCGACGGCGATCACTTCGCCCTCGTCCAGCGGAACGGCGATGCCGTCGACCGCTACCCGCTCCCGGATGCGAATGTGCTGACGCTTGCAGGCGACATGCACCATGCGCTCACAGGGCTGGTCATCAACGTGATGGGCTGCCGTCCGAGCGTGAAGGCGGGTCCGACAAGGTCGTGACCGACCGGTAACCGCCGACGATGATCGCCGCCGCCAGCAGCACGAGGAAGACATCGGCGCCGGGGCGTTGCTCACGCACCGGGGGAGGCCGGCGGGAAGGCGGGGGCGGCGGAGACCATGGCCCGCCAGACGGTGCCACAGACGGTCCAGTCGTCGGCCCCGTTTTCGATTGCGGGGCACACGAGGACGCCCGCGGCGTCTTCCATCCCCTCCGTCGACTCCACCGGCACCACGACGTAGCCGGAGGCGCGGAGAGAGGCGAGGTAGGTGGTGATCCAGTCTGCGGGTTCCGTGTCCCGCAAGCGCCAAACGTTGACCGCCGCCTCGATCGCCGCAGCGTGGGCTTCCTCGGGGCTCATGCCGGCATCCCTTCTTCTGGAGGGGCGGGGAGAGGGCGGAAGTGGGTGGGCGGATGGATTGACTGCCCGCACTCTTCCGACATCCAATCGCCGCGGTACCACAGCGCGACGTCTTGGTATGGGAACTAGATCGGAAGAGCACACGTCTGAACTCCAGTCACATCACGTTATCTCGT
>ERZ650303.72-NODE-72-length-26242-cov-9.265819_pt1 | contig 26242 bp, 33 predicted proteins | sample MGYA00376239_ERZ650303 | MGnify/ENA primary metagenome ERZ650303 (study PRJEB26733, sample SAMN07839262) | wastewater metagenome | biome: small river; feature: stream; material: water | place: USA: North Carolina | collected 2016-04-05 ... | reverse complement strand
CGTGTGCTCTTCCGATCTGTCAGGAAAAATTCACACGACTCGGCTGAGCTGCTTACGACGTCGAGGGAGGCCGTGAACATGGCCGGTTCTCGCGTGTGCGACTGCTGCGGGGCCGAGTTCACTCCGAAACAGCGGTCACGGGCACGGTTCTGCTCGACGAAGTGCCGGGTCGCTGCGGCCAAGGCACGCAAGCAGGGTGTTCCCGAGCGTCGGCCGGAACTTCGGGTGATGCGCGGCGAAGTCGTCGACGACCAGGCCGACGCCGCGGCGGTACTGGACGCCGATGCTCCGCTGATGACTATGGAGGACCTCGCGCGTCTCCTCGCGCAGAAGCTCGCGTCCCCGAACACGCCGCCGACCGCTGTGGCCGGCCTCGCGCGCGAGTTCCGGTCCACGGTGCTCGAGGCGGAGAAGCGACGCCCGGCTGAGCAGGATCCGCTCGAGCGGCTGCGGCTGGTGGTGTCGGAGAAGACGGCGGGCGCGTGAGCGTCGCGACGTCGTTCCTGCAGCCGACGTGGATGACGGTCCCCGACTGGGACTACACGCTGGGCCCGGAGGTCGGTGAGCTGTGCTCGGCGGCCGGGTTCGCCCCGGACGCTCCGCAGCAGCTGATCCTCGATGCGACGTTCGCGATCAAGGATGGCCGCCCGGCAGCGTTCGAGGTCGTCATCATCGGCCCTCGCCAGAATCTGAAGACGGGCGCGCTGAAGCAGATCGACCTCGGGTTCACGTTCCTGCTGCAGATGCCGCTGGTGGTGTGGTCGGCGCACGAGGTGTCGACGTCGACGGCGTCGTTCCGTGAGCTGACCGAGATGGTCGAGACGCACGACTTCCTGGCGCGGCAGGTGAAGCGCCTGTACCGCCCCGAGGGTCGAGAGCGCATCGAGCTGCACGGCTCCGGCGAGGTGCGGTTCAAGGCTCGGACGAAGTCCGGCGGCCGTGGTCTCACCGGCGACAAGACGATCCTCGACGAGGCGTTCGCGTTGAAGGCGTCGCACCTGGGTGCGCTGCTGCCGATCATGCTGACGAAGCCGCACGGCCAGGTCGTGTACGCGTCCTCGGCGGGGATGATCGACTCGGCGGTGCTGCGGTCGCTGCGGGACCGGGGCAGGCGCGGGGACGCGCGGCTCGCGTACTTCGAGTACGGCGACACCCGCCCGAACGAGGGCTGCGCCCTGGTCGACTGCGACCACGCCGTCACGCGCGAGGGCTGCGTTCTCGACGACCGTGAGCGCTGGTGGCAGATCCTGCCGGCGCTCGGGACCCGCGTCACTGAGGAGTCCGTCGCCGACCTGCGTCGCTCGATGCCACCGGACGAGTTCGCCCGCGAGGTCATGGGGTGGTGGGACGACCCGGGTACCGCGGGCGGCGTGTTCAACCTGGCACGGTGGGCCGCTCGGCAGGATCCCGCGACGACGCCGTCGAAGCGGCTCGCGCTCGCGGTGCACATCACTCCCGACCGGGCGTGGTCATCGGTCGCCGCCGCTGCTCCGCGCGCGGATGGGCGGATGCACGTCGAGCTGCTCAAGCACGACCGGGGCACCGCGTGGGTGCTTCCCTTCGTGCGGGCCCGGCTGGAGAAGCGCCGGTATGTCGCTGTCGGCATCGCCGGCGGGATGGCTGCCGGCACCCTCGCGACCGAGCTCGAGCGCCTCCCGAACTTCAAGACCCTGAACGCGACCGACGTGCGGCGCGCCTGCGCCGGCCTGTTCGACCTGGTCGAGGCCGAGGGACAGCTCGCGGTCCGCCCGCATCCCGACCTCGACGCGGCGATCGAGATGACCGGGAAGAAGGCCGGCGCATCCGGTGAGTGGGTGTTCGCCGCGAAGCCGGGCGTCGACCTGTCCCCGTCCTACTCGATCGCTCTGGCCGCACACCTGGCGCGCACCGCACCCAGGTACGACGTTCTCGACTCCATCCTCTGAGGAGCCACCCGTGCAGAAGCTCACGACCATCCTCGACGTGGCGGGGACCGTCCTCCTCGTCGTCGGGGTGGCCGTGCTCGCCGGCCTCGGGTGGGCGATCGTCGCCACCGGGGTCGCGATCCTCGGCGTTTCCTGGGGCCTGTCCGGTCGGCCGATCCCTAGGCGGTCGTCGTGAGCCTGTTCTTCGAGCGCCGCTCGATCGACTTCCAGGCCGCGTTCGCGCGCGGCGACGACACCACCCTGATGGGTGCGAGCGTCGAGGCCGGTCTGCGCCTGGTCCCGGTGTTCGCCGCGACGTCGCTGATCGCCGACACCATCGCGACGCTCCCGCTGCGCGTGTACCGCGACCTCGGCGAGGGCGTCCGCGACCGGGTGAAGGCACAGCCCAAGCTCGTGACGTCGCCGGCGCCGTACACCGGCCGGATCGCATGGGTGCACCAGGCGATGACGTCGATGCTGCTGCGCGGCAACGCGACCGGCGTGATCCTGTCCCGCGACTCCGCGGGTACGCCGTCCACGATCGCGTGGCAGCACCCCGACATCGTGCGGGTCGACGAGTCGCAGTACGCGCCGCGGTTCTTCATCCGCGAGGTCGAGGTCCCCCTCGACGCGATCGTGCACATCCCTGCCTACGTGCTCCCCGGCTCCATCGTCGGCCTGTCGCCGCTGCGCCTGTTCAAGATGCAGTTCGAGGCCGGCATGCGGGCGCAGAAGTTCGGCCTCGACTGGTACCGGAACGGGACCGCGCCGACGGGGAAGCTGCGGAACACGCAGCAGACGGTCTCCGCGAAGGAGGCCCGCCGGATCAAGGCCCGGTTCAAGGAGGCCGTCGCCGACGGCGACCTGTTCGTCACCGGGTCGGACTGGGACTACGAGTCCCTCACCGTCACCCCGGCCGACGCGCAGTTCCTGTCGCAGATCAAGGCCACGGCCACCCAGGTCGCCGTGATCTACCGGGTCGCGGCGGAGGACATCGGCGGCGAGACGGGGACGTCCCTGACGTACTCCACGCTCGAGCAGAACGACCTCAAGTTCGCGAAGCGGGCGCTCCTTCCCTGGACGTCCCGCTTCGAGGAGGCGCTCACCAACCTGCTGCCGCGCCCGCAGTACGCGCGCTTCAACCTCGACGCGGTGTCCCGCGCCGACCTGATGACCCGCATGCAGGCGCACGACATCGCGCTCAAGAACGGCCTCGAGACCAACGACGAGGGCCGCGCGCTCGAGGAGCGGCCGCCGCTCACGTCCGAGCAGATCAACCAGTGGCAGAACCTGTACGGCCCCCGCGCCGGCCAGGCGCCTACGACCGCAACGACAGGCTGAGGAGAGGCTCATGAGCCGCGACTTCGAATCTGAGGTCAGGACGTACTCCGGATCGGTGGCGTACCGGGATGCGGCAGCTGACTCGGGATCCATCGGGTTGCTTGCTGGCTACGCCGCCATGTACGAGCGGCTGTCCCAGAACCTCGGCGGGTTCGTCGAGAAGGTCGCGCACGGGGCGTTCGCGCAGACCCTCGCCGACAACAACCCCGTGCTTGCTCGGTACAACCACGAAGACGGAGATCTCATCGGCACCACAGAGGGCGGCACGTTGCGTGTCGCTTCGGACGACATCGGCCTGGCCTACGAGGTCGACCTCCCGGATACTCCAGCGGGCCGCACCGTCGCCGTGCTCGCGAAGCGTGGCGACGTGCGCTACTCGTCGTTCGCGTTCCGCACGCTCGAGGACTCGTGGTCGGTCACCGACCAGGGCTTCCCGCTGCGCACCCTCGTGAAGGTGCAGCTCGTGGACGTGGCACCCGTGAACAACCCGGCCTACCGGGACACCAGCGTCGGCATGCGCTCCCTCGCGGAGCGCACCGGCATCGACCCCGCCGACCTCACCACGGTCGGCGTGGAGGAGATCCGGGCCCGGCTGCTCAAGGACGCCGCCCAGAGGGCGGAGCAGGACGCAGAGGACCTGGGCGACACCCGGTCACTGATGGGCCTGCGAAAGCGCTCGCTCGACCTCGACGCGCTGCGCTGATCCACCCCGCGCTCCTGGGCGACACCCGGTGCGCAACACCACCCCCGCCCTCTGAGGCACCCCCACACCCGAACCTGGAGGACTTCATGTCCCACGCACTGGTCAAGACTCTGGCCGAGAAGCGCCAGAACATCTGGAACGAGAGCCGCGCTCTCCTCGACAAGGCCGAGGCCGAGAAGCGCGACCTCACCGCCGAGGAGAACGAGGTCTTCGAGCGGCAGTCCGCCGACATGACCGCGCTGCGCAGCCGCATCGACTCGATCGAGACGACGATGCGCGAGAACAGCGAGGCCGAGGCCGCCGAGAAGCGGCTCCTGGGCGACCGCCAGGAGCAGCGCGGCGGCGACGACACCCAGGGCGAGGCGATCCGCTCGTTCCTCAAGGGCGAGACCCGCGAGCTGGCGTTCGGCGCCGACGGCAAGGTCTGGACCCGTGCTCTGTCCAAGGGCACCGCGACGGCCGGTGGCAACACCGTCCCGACCACGTTCTACGACCAGCTCGTCGAGCACCTCGTCGACACCACCAGCGTGCTGCAGGCCGGCGCCACCGTCCTGAACACGGCCTCCGGGGAGATCATCGAGGTCCCGGTCACCACGAGCCACGGCACGGCCGCGGCCGTCGCCGAGGCCGGCGCCCTCGCAGGTACCGACCCGGCGTTCGCCAAGCGCACCCTCGGCGCGTTCAAGTTCGGCCAGCTCATCACGCTGAGCCGTGAGCTCGTCGACGACACCGCCGTCGACCTGCTCGGCTACGTGTCGCGCGCGGCCGGCCGCAACATCGGCCTGGCGCTCGGCGCGAAGCTCGCGACCGGCGCCGGCACCACCGAGCCGTGGGGCGTCATCACCCGCGCCACGACCGGCGTCACCGGCGGCGCGGGCGTCACCGGTGCCTTCACCGCGGACAACCTCATCGACCTGATGTTCTCGGTCGTGGGCCCGTACCGCAAGAACGGCTCCTGGCTCGTCAAGGACTCGACCCTCGGGTCGATCCGCAAGCTCAAGGACGGCGCGGGCCGCTACCTGTTCGACCCCGCCGCGACCGTCGGCCAGCCCGACACCGTCCTCGGCCGCCCGATCTTCACCGACACCGCCATGGCCGGCGTGGCCCTGTCGGCGAAGTCGGTGGCGTTCGGCGACCTCTCGACGTACTTCGTCCGCATCGCGGGCGGCGTGCGCTTCGAGCGCTCCGACGACTACGCCTTCGGCAACGACCAGATCGCGTTCCGCGCGATCGTCCGCGCCGACGGCGAGCTCTCCGACCAGACGGGCAGCGTGAAGCTGTTCGTCGGCAACGCCGCCTGACCAAGGCGACACGCTCGTGCGGGGCGGCAGCGACCGCGCCGCCCCGCACGAGCACCCCCAACCATTCAAAACGGCACGGCACCGGAGGTACGCACCATGCAGGTCAAGATGATCGCCCAGCTGACCGGAACGCGTGACGGCGAGGACTGGCCCCGCGTTGGCGCCACCATCGACCTCCCGGACGCCGAGGCCGCGGACCTGATCATGAACGGCTATGCCGTCGACCCCGCCGACGTCGAGGACGACGCCGACGTCGAGGACGACGACGTCGAGACCGCCGACGCGCCCTCCGTGGACGTCGAGACCGCAACGCCCAGCCGCCGCCGCGGCAAGGCCTCACCCCCGCGACTCGGAGGCTGACCCATGCCCGCGATGACTGCACGCCCCTACGCCGCGGGCTTCCGCGCCGCCCTCGGTGGCGGCGTCACGGGTGGCCGCGACTTCGACAGCGACGCCCTCAAGATCACCCTGCACGGCACCGGCTACACGCCGAACTACGACACCGACGCGTTCCAGTCGGCGCTCACCTCCGAGCTCACGACCGCGGGCGGCTACACCGCCGGCGGCCTGACCCTGTCGGGCGTGACGTTCTCCGCGGTCGCAGCGAACTCGTGGACCGTCGTCGCGGCGACGTCGACCGCCTACGTCGCCGGTCAGATCGTGCGCCCCTCGGCGGGCAACGGGTTCATCTACGTCGCCGCCGTCGGTGGCACCTCGGGCGGTTCCGCGCCGACGTGGCCGACCACGCTGTACACGACCGTCGCGGACGGCTCCGTGACCTGGTGCTGCATCGGCCGCGGCGCGGTGGCGCTCGACTTCGCCGACCCGTCGTGGGCGACGTTCACCGCGGGCCCGTTCCGGTACGCGGTCGTTGCCGACACCACGCCGGGCTCCGCGGCGACGAACCCGCTGCTGTGTGCCTTCGACTTCGGCTCCGGCCAGACCGGCGGCGGCGGCACGTTCTCGATCGCCGTCGACCCGGCTGGCGCCCTCGTTCTGCCGTACTGACGGAAGGGCTGACCCACCATGGCCGACCCCGGAGGCAAGTAGCGATGCTGATCCTGTCGAGCACGTCGGACCTGCTGCGCGTGACGACGTCCGCCTCGAGCGACGTCGACGTTCACGCGTCGTGGGTGGACAACGCTGCGGGCGCGATCACGCCGGGTCGGACGAACACTGCCGCGATCACGACTGCGACGACCACGACCGTGGTCGCGTCGCCGGCGGCGTCGACGCAGCGGACGGTGCAGGCGCTCCTGGTGCGCAACGTCCACGCGTCGACGTCGAACGACATCACGATCGTTCACACGGACGGCACGAACGCGCAGGACGTCTACAAGACGACCCTCGCCGCGGGCGAGTCGCTGCACTACCACGAGGCGACGGGGTTCACCCGGTACACCGCTTCCGGCATCCCTGTCGCCCCCGGTAACGCGGGCGCCGCCGACGTGCAGGTGTTCAACGGCTCGGGCGGCACCTGGTCGAAGCCTGCCGGTGCGCAGGTCGTCGTCGTGGAGATGTACGGCGCGGGCGGCGGCGGTGGCGCTGGTGCGTCGCTGGCTACTGCGGTTGTCGCCAAGGGCGGCGGCGGTGGTGGCGGCGGCGCGTACATGTGCGGCACCTACGCCGCATCTGATCTTCCGTCGACGGTCACTGTGTATGTCGGCACGGGTGGCACGGCTGGAGCCAGGGGCGCGGCTGGTGCTGCCGGTGGTAACGGCGGCGTCGGCGGTAACACGACGTTCGGTTCGTACCTGACTGCCTATGGCGGCGGCGGCGGCTTCGGTGGCGCGATCTCCGCGGCTGTGACCGGTGGTGGCGGCGGTGGCGGTTGCGCCGGTGCTGGCGGCACGGGCTCGACGTCCGGTGGCGCTGGCGGCTACCCGTGGTATTCCGCGGCCCCGACGTCGGGTGGTTCCGCTGGTGGCGCTGGTGCCATCGGTGGTGTCGCGCAGATCGCCTCCGGTACTGCGGCGACGAACTGCGCCGAGTGGGGCGGCGGCGGTGGCGCCGGTTCGGCGAACCCGCCCACGGCGACGGCTCCCGCTGGCGGCTCGAGCCTGCGCGGCGGCGGTGGCGGCGGTTCGGGTGGCGGTCACACCGTGACCCCCGCGACGACCCCGCCCGGTGCCGGTGGCACGTCCGGCGTCTACACGACCGGCGGTGGCGGCACGGCTGGCACCGACGGCGGTTCCGGATCCGCTGGCGGTAACGGCGGCGCGGGTGCGAACGCGACCAGCGTCTCGGCTGGCGCGGGCGGCGGTGGCGGCGGTTCCACGACCCTCGCGTCCGGTGCCGGCGGTAACGGCGGTAACGGCGGCACCGGTGGCGGTGGCGGCGGTGGTGGCGGTGTCGGCCAGAACCCCGGCCTCGGTGGCAACGGCGGCGCGGGCGGCGCGGGCTACTGCATCGTCTACACGTACTGACCTAGAGGAGCCCCGCGGTGGCGCAGAAGCTCCTCGGCTCCCGGCTGCTCGCGAACAGCGGGTGGTTCGGGCAGCGCGCGACCGTCTCGGGCTGGTTCTACGGCGAGCTCGTCGCCGACGTCTCGTCGGGCGGCGGCGGCACGGATCCGGTCCTCGTCACGTCGGTGACGTCGTCCGCGACCGGCAACACGACTACCTCGTACTCGCAGGCGCTCGCCTCGACGACGACCGGCGACATCAACATCATCGCCATCAACGTCAGCCCGCAGGCGAACCTCACCGACCCGGGCATCCCGACGATCGACGGCACCGCCGTCGACGCCACGCCCGGGAACACGGCGGGCGGCTGGACGACGATCGGTACGGCGTGGGATTCCGGTTCGCCGGGTCCGCGGCTGACGGTCGTCTACCGAGTGAGGCAGGCCGGCGACCCGTCGTCGGTGACGATCGCCTGGGCGAACGTCGGCAACTACGCCACCGTCGTCGAGGCGTTCCAGGCTGGCACGTTCGACACGTCGACGCCGGTCGAGCAGGGCGCGATCCAGAACCAGGCGGCATCCTCGACGTCGTTCCCGCTGCCGTCGATGACCACGACGGTCCGCGGCAGCGCGCTCTACTTCGCGTCGAACCGCACCTCGGGCACCTGGACGATGCCGGGAACGACGATCAACACGGCGTCGAACCCCTCGACCGCGAACATCGCGACCGCCTACGACACAGCGACGAACGCGCACACCGAGTCGCCGACGGCGACGTTCAGCGCGGCGACGTCGGCCGGAAACACGGCGATCGCGTCGCTGAAGTCAGCTGCGGCATCCTCGCCGCTGACAGGCACAGCGACACCGGCGCTCCTGCTAGCCACGGCCGTTCCTTCGAACGGCTCGCTCGGCCTGGTTGGCACGGCCGCCGCCGCGCTGCTGACCCTCACGAGCCCGACGGCTACCGGTGGGCTCGGCCTCCTTGGCACCGCCCGAGCCGCGATCCTGCCCGCCGCTACGACGCCCGCTGCGGCCTCGCTCGGCCTGGTCGGCACGCCGATCCCCGCGATCTCCGCCGTGGCGGCCACGCCCGCGACAGGGACGCTGGCACCCTCGGGCGCCCTCACCGGCAACCCCGTCCCGGCGCTGCTGCTCGTCGGCACGGTCCCGGTGTCTGGCGCTCTCGGACTCACCGGCTCGCCCGTCCCGGCCGGACTCAGCGTGGCGGCCACCCCGGCCGTGGGGACCCTCGCGCCATCCGGCGCTCTCACGGGCTCCCCCGTCCCCGCGCTGGTGCTGATCGAGTCGATCCCCGCCGCCGGGTCCCTCGAGCTCGTCGGATCGGCGACGCCGGCAATCGCGCAGCTGCGCTCCCTGCCGGCGCTCGGCGCGTTCAACCTGCTCGGCACCGTCCGTCCGGCGGTCGCCGGGCTTCGGTCGACGCCGGCCACCGCGGCGTTCGGTGTCATCGGCACCACGGTTCCCGCGAAGCTGCCGCTCCTCGCCCCCCAGCCGCTGGGCACTCTCGCCACCGCCGGCGGCCCGCCCACCGGCGGGAGCCGCGGCGGCGCCGGGAGCCCGCGCTCCACGGGCGGAAGCGGACCGGCCCGAGCGGCCGGCGTCGACCCGCCCGACCGCACCCGCGGCGGCCATGGACCCGCGCGCGCCACTTCGTCCACCCCACCGCCCCGAGCCCGAGGAGGCTGAGCGTTGAGCACCTACGAGCTCGGGCAGACCCTCGTCTTCACCGTCCAGGTCGTCGACGACACCGGCGCCGCGGCCGACCTCGGCGGCGGAAACCCGACCTGCACCGTCACCCGCCCGGACGGAACCACCACGACCGCCAGCGTCACGAAGCCCTCCGGAGCCGGCCTCTACTGGGGGTCGCTCACGTCGTCCAACCAGGTCGGCCGCTGGCGGGGCGTGTTCACCGGCACCGGCGCGAACTCCGGGAAGCTGCCCTACACCGACGTCATCGACGTCTGGCCCGCCGACCCGCGGCTCATCATCAGCCTCGCCGACGCGAAGGCCGAGCTGAACCACACCCTCGACATCAACGACGACGAGCTGCGCCTCTACATCGCGGCCACCACCGAGATCGTCGAGCACCTCATCGGCGCGGTCCTGGTCCGCACCGAGACGCACACCGACAACGGCGGCAAGGGGTCGGTCTCCCTCGACGAGCGCGCCACCGCGATCACCTCCGTCACCGTCGACGGCGTCACGACGACGAACTACGTCGCCGACCTCGACTCCGGCATCGTCTACGCAGGCTCCTCGGCCAGCCCGACCACGTTCACTGCCGGCAGGCAGAATGTCGTCGTCACCTACACGACCGGCGCCTCGACGATCGCGCCCAGCGTGATCGCCGGCGCCCGCACCATCGCCGCGCACATCTACGCATCGACCCAGCAGGCGCGACGCGGGCGCGGGCGCTCCGGTGACGGCGACGGCACCACGATGGTGATGGGGTACTCGGTCCCCAACGCCGCGATCGAGCGTCTCCGCTCCCAGCAGAGCCGCAGGATGCCGGGCTTCGCATGAGCGCCGCGACGGCAGTCGCCTCCGCCAAGGCCAACCTCGTCACCGCCCTCGCCACGCGGTGGTCGGCGGAGCCGGTCGCCGTCACCTACGGGGCCACCGTCGACGAGCCCGACGAGCTGGTGCAGATCCTCGACACGGCGTTCACCGCCACGAACAAGGCGCCCATGTCCCCACTGCGCCGACGCGACTACATCTTCACCATCGCCGGGGAGATCTCCGTCTCCTACGGCGGCGGCCAGGAGATCCAGCAGGAGGTCACCGAGCGGGCCCTCTGGTACCTCGGCGAGGTGTCGGACTACCTGCAGGACGCCGGCGTCTCCCCGTCCACGCAGATCAACCTCGGCGGAGCGGTCCAGTGGGCGCGCGTCACCGACGCCGTGATCCACGAGGCGGACGGGCTCAACGACGACGACGACATCACCGGCGGACGCACCACGACCATCGCGTTCGCCATCACCGGCCTCATCCGCGCCTGACCCCCTTCTCGAGGAGAGCCATGGGCACCGTCCTGCTCCGCAACATCAACCCCCTCGGCCACGTCGACCTGCCCCTCGTCGGACGCCAGGAGGGCGACGACCGCGCCACCCTCGGCACCGAGGGCGTCGGCTGCCTCGAGCCCGGCGAGGTGTTCGAGGTCGATGCGGACCTCGCCGGTCAGGCGCCCTCGACGCACCTCATCGACGTCGTCGACGAGGACGGGGAGCCGACCGGGGCCACCGTCGAGGTCCACGACCCCGGACACGGCCTGCTCGCGCAGGTCGGCAACTACGAGCTCGTGACCGAGGAGATCTGACATGGCCGCCCTCTCCGACGCTTCCCTCGGGATCGCCAACGAGTCCACGTTCAAGACCTACGCGACCCCGACGCGGTGGCCCGAGGTCCTCACCCCCGAGGCCGACGTCAACAAGAGCGTCAAGCAGGGCAAGGGCCTGCGCGTCGGTTCCCGCGTCGACCGGTCCGCGCGCCGCGTCGTGTCCTCCGCCGACGCCTCGGTGAAGCACGGCATCGAGCTGACCAGCAGGGGCATGGGCCTGTTCTGGGAGTCGGTGCTGGGCGTCGGCACGTCGACCCTCGTGTCCGGTTCCACCTACCAGCAGCTCTTCACCCCGAGCACCGGCACCACGGTCCCGTCCCGGACCGTGCAGACCGGTGTCGTCGACGCGACCGGCTCCGTGAACGCCGTCTCCTACCTCGGCTGCATGGTGTCCTCGTGGGACCTCGAGATCCCCAACGACGACTTCGCGCTCCTGTCGCTGCAGTGGGACGCCGCGGACTACACCACCGCGCAGGCCTACGCCGCCCCGTCCTACGCCGCGTCCCCGTCGATGTTCCACTTCGGGGTCGTGTCCGCGGTCACCCTCGGCGGTACCGTCACGGTCCCCACGACGACGGCGCTCGCGTCCGGTGGCACCGCGAACACCGCGATCCGGTCGGTGAAGCTGTCCGGCGACAACCAGGCCTCGAGGAGTCGTCTCAACTTCGGCGGCGCCGGCCGCAAGTCCCGGCAGCTCGTCGGCGACCTCAAGCTGACCGGCGAGCTCGAGATCGAGTACGTCGACAACACCACCCGCGACGCGTTCCTCAACGACACGGCCCTGTCGCTGTCGGTGACGATGACGACGACGGAGGTCCTGTCGACGGGGTTCGCGACGTTCCAGCTCGTCCTCCCTGAGATCAAGCTGAACGGCGAGATCCCGAAGGCGAACGGGTACGACGTGGTCGTCGCGAAGGTCCCGTTCGACGTCCTCGACAACCTGGTGGCCGCGGCCCCGATCTACGTCGCGCACCGCACCGCCGACTCGGCGCTCTGACGATGGCCGGGCGTCGGCCGCTGTCCGCGGACGCGGAGCAGTTCCGGGCGCTGTTCGGGAAGACCAGCGAGGTCGAGCCGAAGCTGAAGGCCGCGCTCCGGAAGCGGATGAAGGCCGCCGCCGACCTGGCAGCCGCCGACGTCCGGTCCGAGGTCACCAAGGCGCCCCGCTCGCACGGGCGGGGTACCCGCGGGCTGCGCAAGGGCATCGCCGCGGGCGTGAAGGTGACGATCTCGGCGTCGCCGACGAAGGTCGGCGTCGCCATCCAGGCGACCGGGTCGAAGCTGCCCGCCGACATGCGGGCCCTCGTGCGCGCCTACAACAAGCCGACGTTCCGGCACCCCGTGTTCGGGGGCAGCACCTGGGTGCTGCAGGCCGGCCGCCCGTACTTCAAGAAGCCCATCGAGGACCGGCAGGGCGACGTGCAGGCAGCAGTCGAGGCTGCGATGCGCGAAGCGGTCGAGTCGCTCACGGACTGAGGGACACGCGTGAAGATCATCATCCAGGGCCGCGAGTACACCGCGGTCGCCGACGACTCCATCACCCTCGCGGACCTCGTCGTCCTCAAGGCGCAGACGGGGCTGTCCCGCGCGGACCTGGTCGACCTGTTCGAGCAGGTGCAGGGCCTGTCCGAGGCGCAGATGCAGCGCTCCGACGAGGCGCTGCTCATCGCCGGTGTCTCGGTGTGGCTGGCGCGCCGGCACGCCGGGGAGCAGCTGACGCTCGAGGAGGCCTGCGACGTCCCCATGGGGCAGGTCGAGTTCGTGCGGGAGCCCGGCGACCCCGAGCCCACCCCGGCAGGGCGCCCGGGCCCTACCGGGCCGCACCTGAAGGGTTCCGCGCCTCGAAGCACACGGTCACCGCAGGACCGCAAGCCCAAGGCCGGCGCCCGGAAGACGTCGAAGAAGGCGTCCTCCGCCGGATCCTGACCGTCTCCCACGTCTGGCCCGGCATCACTCCGCACCCGTCCGGCCACCCCGGGTCGGTGTGGGACCTCACGTTGGGCATGTGGGACCTGATCGCGGCCGCCGCCGACGACCACATCAAGCGCACGAAGGAGGCCGCAGATGCCGGGCGATAGCGTCTCGATGTCCTACCGCCTCTTCGGTGAGGACGTCTCCGCGACGAAGGCGCTCAAGGGCGTCGCGGACCAGGCCGACCGCACCGGCAAGAAGGTCGGCGACGGCATGGAGGAGGGCGCGAGCCACCTCGAGCGCCTCGGCGATCGCGCCGACACCTCCGAGCAGCGCATCATGGGCCTGAAGGACTCCGTCGACGGTCTCACCACCGTCATGCAGGGCCCTGGTGAGCAGGGCCTCGCCGCGTACCTGCAGGGCTGGGCGGACCTGTCCTCCGGTATCGCGAACTTCGTCGTCCCCGCGCTGATGAAGGTGATCCCGGCGACGGTGAAGAACGCCGCGTCGACGGTCGCGTCGACGGTCGCGCAGACGGCGGCGTCGGCGGCGTCGAAGGCGTGGGCTGCCGCGCAGTGGCTCCTCAACGCCGCCTTGACCGCGAACCCGATCGGGCTGATCATCCTCGCGATCGTCGCGTTCGTCGGCATCATCATCCTGGCCTACAACAAGGTCGGCTGGTTCCGGGCCCTCGTGGACGCCGCTTGGTCGGGCATCAAGACCGCGATCTCCGCCGTCGTGTCCTGGTTCCAGAACACGGCGTGGCCGGTCCTGCAGACCGTCATCGGCTACATCGTCGGCTACTACAAGCTCCTCTGGACCGTGTTCTCCACGGTGGCCGGGTGGATCATCGACAAGGCTGGATCCCTCGTCTCGTTCTTCACGAAGATGCCTGGCCGGATCGCGGCCGCCGTGTCCGGCCTGTGGGACGGCCTGAAGAACGCGTTCCGGTCGGCGATCAACTGGATCATCGACAAGTGGAACTCCCTGAGCTTCACGATCGGCGGGATGTCGGTCAACATCCTCGGGAAGGACATCTCCGTCCCGTCGCTGACCCTGTCGACGCCGGACATCCCGCGCCTCGCCGCCGGCGGTGTCGTGCGCCGCACCCCGGGCGGCGTCCTCGCCGTCCTCGGTGAGGGCCGCTACGACGAGCAGGTCACCCCCCTCGACGGCCGTCACAACGGCAACGTCTTCCAGCTGAACGTGACCGTGCAGGGCGACACCGACCCGGACGGCGCCGCGCGCCGCATCATCGCGATGATCAACGAGGCCCGCGACAACGGCACCCTGCGGTGGGCGTGACGTGGCTGGACTCCTGGCTGGGATCGCCCTCGAGATCGAGTTCACGGCCGGGGTGTGGACCGACGTGTCCGCCCTCACTGGGCGCGCCATCATCCGCCGGGGCCGGGACTCCCAGTTCACCGACATCCAGCCCGGCACGCTGACGTTCACCCTCGACAACCCTGACGGCGCGTTCACCCCCGACAACCCGCTGTCGGCGTACTACCCGAACCTCGTCGAGGGGAAGCGAGTCCGGGTCAGGGCGACGAAGTCGGCCACCACCTACACGAGGTTCCTCGGGAAGATCTCGAGCATCGTCCCGACGTTCCCGACGACGGTGTCGCAGGCGGCGACGACGATCACGGCGAAGGACGCCCTCGGGCAGCTGCAGGACATGCAGCTGCAGCGCGCCCTCGACATGATGGTCCTGTCCCACAACCCGACCGCGTTCTACCCGCTCGACGAGCCGTCCGGGTCGACGAGGTCATCGAGCACCGCACGCGGCACGCAGGCGCCGGCGCTCGCGCAGCGGTCCTCCGGCCGCGGTGGGAGCCTCGCGTTCGCGAACGGCCCCGGCCCCGGCGTCGACCAGACGCAGGCCCCCGTGTTCACCAGCGTCGACGACCAGAACGGCTGGTACCTGTTCTCGGAGTCCGACTTCCCCTACGCGACGTCGGGGAACTTCTCCCTCGAGTGCTGGTTCTCGACCTCGTCGCAGGCCGCCGCGGGCAGCAGCGACTACTCGACGATCCTCGCGCTCACCACCAGGAAGAACCCGGGAACGAACGTCCTGCACGACAACTCCGCCGAGATCACCCTCGGGTCGGACCGCACCTTCGGCCAGGTCATCGACGACATCCGGGCCCGATCGACCTGGGTCGACTCCGCGTTCGTGTCGACGACCTACGACGGCGTCGACCGCGGCGTCCTCGACGGCGCGCTGCACCAGGCCGTCTACACGGAGTCGACGTCGGGCGGCACCATCACCCAGAGCGTCTACCTCGACGGTGCCCTCATCCAGACGAACACCTACGCCATCACGTCCGGTCCGATCAGGCCGCTGACCCGGCTCCAGGTCGGCGGCCTGTACGGCCCGATCGGGTGGGGCTACAACGGCCTCGTCGCCGGCGTCGCCGTCTACACCGGGGCCCTGTCCCCGGCGGACGTGTTCGCGAACTACGCGTCCGGGAAGCCCCGCGCTGCCGGCGACACCCTCGACCAGCAGCTCGCCCGCCTCACCACGTGGACCGGCATCACCTGCGCGTTCGACGTCACGTCGGGCCGCTCCGCCGTCCTCGGCCGCACCGAGGGCCGCTCCGGCCTCGACGTCCTCCTCGACATCGTCCGCGGCGAGACCGGCCTCGTGTACCACGACTACGCCTCCGACCAGGTCATCGCCCGGAACCGCACCTCCGTGCGGAAGACGACCGTCGCGCTGACCGTCGACTCGGACGCGGACGCAGAGGGCGGCCCCCAGCTGGCCCGCAACACCGCCGACCGCGTCTCCATCGGCGTGGGGAAGTCCCCCACGTCGACGCAGGTCGCCTACGACGCCACCATCGCCGCCGCCATCGGTCCCGTGCAGGGCGACGTCGAGACCACCCTCGGCTCCGACATCGAGCTGCAGTCGATCGCGTCGGACCGGATCTCCCGCGGCCGCGACGTCGCGCTGCGCCTGAAGAAGCTGACCGTCGACCTCGCGACCGCGACGAACGACCTGTACGGCGCGTTCTTCGCTCTCCTTCCCGGTGACCGTGTCCGGGACACCAACCTCCCGACGACGCACTTCGGGGTCACCTACAAGGACGGGTACGCCCAGGGCTGGACCGAGACCATCAGCACCGACGGGTACCTCGTCGAGCTCGACCTGTCCGACGCCGACGCCATGGTCGAGGGCGTGTGGGACACGTCCCGATGGGCGTTCGGCGACGGCGTGTGCACACTGCAGTCGGGGATCTCGTCCGGCGCCACGTCGGCCGTCCTCACGGTCACATCACCGCCGAACCGGCTCAGCCTGCAGGACTCCAGCTTCGAGTCCGCCGGCGTCGGGAACTGGGTCATCGACGCGAACTGCACGATCGCGAACTCGACGTCGCAGGCGCGCTCGGGCACGCACTCCCTCGCGCAGACCTCCGTCGCCGCCGGGTCGATGGACTGCTTCCTCAACTTCGGGACCCTGATCGTGGCGCCCGGCGACGCGCTCTACGCGGCGGCGTGGGCGTTCAAGGCCGGCACCTCACGGAACTGCCAGGTCGGGATCTCGTTCTACAGCCGCTCCCTGTCAGCGCTCGGCCTCACCGCCGGCCCCGCGGTCTCGGTCGGCGGGTCGTCGTGGACGCTCGTCGAGACCGGCGCCACGCCGATCGTCGCCCCGGCCGGGGCGTACTACGCGCTGCCCAGCCTGTTCTGCACCGCTGGCGCCGCAGCGGAGGTCGTGTTCTGGGACGACGTCGGCGTCATCACCCCGAACATGCTCACCACCGACCCCGCGCAGTACCCGCTCGACCTGAACATCAACGGCGAGCGCGTCACCGTCACGACGGCACCGACCAGCTGCGTCGCACCGCAGACCGTCACCATCACCCGCGGTGTCGCCCCGACGGTCGCGCGCGCTCACTCAGCAGGCGAAGGCGTCGACGTGTGGGACGCCGCCCGCTGGGCCCTCTGACCTGCCCACCATCGAAGGGACGCCCACATGGCGACTGTGCCGAACGAAGACACCATCGCCGTCGGGACGAAGATCGCCGCGTCCTGGGGCAACTCCGACGTCCGCGACGCGATCAACTTCCTGCTGAACCCGCCCAACGTGCACGTCACGAACACGACGGGCCTGTCCCACACGACCGGTGTCTCGCTGCTCCTGACCTGGGACACCGAGATCGCGGACACCGACACCATGCACTCCACGGTCACGACCACCTCGCGCCTGGTCGCGACGACCGGTGGCCTCTACACGGTGACCGCGCGGGCGGCGTTCGCCGCGAACGCGACCGGGATCCGCTCCCTCGACGTCCGCAAGAACGCCGCCGGCGTCGCCGCCGGTGGCACCAGGGTCGGGTACGACTCGCAGACCCCGGTCACGGGGGCCGTGACCTCCGTCGCCGTGGTCGAGGACATCCGCATGGCGGCAGGCGACTACCTCGAAGCGTTCGGCTACCAGACATCCGGCGGTGCGCTCGCGCTCGACGCGACAGCCGGGTTCACGCTGTTCCAGCTGCGGTGGGTGGCGCTGTGACCGAGCAGCCCGAGGACACCCCGCCCGCTCCCCGCCGCTCCGTCGAGGTGGCCCTGGCGCGGATGGAGGCCAAGCTCGACGTCGCGATCGCGCAGCACCAGGCCCGGCTCGAGGATCACGCGCGCCGCATGGCCGCCCTCGAGCAGGAGCGCGCCGTCGACGCCGCGAGGATCGCGGCGCTCGAGCAAGCCCGCGCCGCCGACGAGGCCCGCGAGAAGGCGGAGGCTGCGAACCGGCCGGCGCCGATCGGACCGGTGGGCTGGATCTCCCTGGCCATCACGATCCTGCTCGCCCTGTACGTGCTCCTCGACCACTACGGCGCCCCCGGCTAGACATCCCCCACTCGACTCGGCCCCGCCACCGCGCGGGGCCTCAGCATGAGGAGACCCCATGTTCACGAAGGCGTTCTGGAAGGCCGCGGCCGAGCGCGCGATCAAGACGGCCGCGCAGACCGGGCTCGTCGCCTGGGGTGCGACCGTCTTCACCGACGTCGGCGAGGTCGTGCCCACGCTGGAGGCCGTCGGGCTCGCAGCCCTGTCCGGTGCGATCCTGTCCCTGCTCACCTCCATCGGGTCCGACGCCGTGACCGAGCAGGACGGCCCGTCCCTCACCGACGCCGAGGTTCTGCCGACCGAAGGCGCCTGACGTGGTGTACCTCCCCGCTACCTCCCGCGTCACGAAGGCGGGACCGAACGGCGCCGTCGTCCTCACCGCCCGCGTGTGGGCGCTCCTCGCCGACGCCGAGAAGGCCGTCGGGTTGAAGGCAGGCACCCTCGTCGTCACCCAAGGCTCGTGGCATCACGGCGCGCAGTCCGGCTCCACCCACGACGGCGGCGGCGCGTTCGACCTCCGCGTGTGGAACATCCCCGCCGCGAAGGTCGAGCCCCTCGTCGTCGAGCTCCGCAAGCGCAACGTGTGCGCGTGGAAGCGGGACAATCAGCACGGCGGGTTCGACCCGCACATTCACGGCATCGTCCGCGACGAGGCCGACCTGTCCCGCGGTGCCGCGTTCCAGGTCCGCGAGTACGACGCAGGCCGCGACGGGCTCGCAGCGGGCGGCAAGGACTACCACGCCCGCCCGCCGCAGCACCCGTTCATCTACGGCACCCCGCCCGCGCCCTACCCCGGGTCGCCCATCGGCTGGCCGTCGCCGCGCACCACCTCCAAGGGGCCCGCGATCCTCACCCTCGAGAAGTGCTTCGGCCTCCCCGCGACCGGCTTCTACGCCACGCCCCTGCGGAACAAGATCGCCGCCTGGCAGGTCACCCACCCCGGCCCGTGGGCGAAGGACCGAGTCGGCCCCGGTGCCGCCGGTCCGTCGCTGTACGCGGGCATCGTCTCCAAGCTGTACCCGGGAGCCTGACATGTCCCTCGTCTCCGACGTCACCCCGATCCTGACCGCGGCAGACAAGCAGCTCGCCGACATCAACGCCGCCAACGCCGCGCTCTCGGCGACGAACGCGTCGCAGGCGTCGACGATCACCGCGCAGGCCGCGCAGATCGCCGCCCTGCAGGCGCAGGTCGCGAACCCGCCCACCACCACCACGCCGGCGCTCCCCGCAGGCTGGACCAGGACCCTGTTCGCCGAGTTCTTCGACAAGCCGCTGGACCCGAAGGTCTGGACCACCCGCAACGACGGCGGCCAGGACAACAACTCCGCCAGCAACCTCGCGTCGAACGTCACCGTCGCCGGCGGCGTCCTCTCCATCAAGGGCGGCCGCAACCCCGCCGGGTCCGCGAAGCCGTTCAACGCCGGCTACATCGACACCAAGGGCAAGGCGACGTTCAGCGGCGAGTTCCGCGCCGAGGCCCGGCTCCGCTTCCCCTACGGCCCCGCCGCCTACGGCCTCTGGCCCGCCTGGTGGATGCGTCCCGAGGACGGCGGCGACGGCGAGATCGACATGATGGAGTGCTGGCCCGCCAAGTTCCAGGTCTCGGCGACCATCCACCACGACTACCGCAAGTCGTCGGACCCACTGCACGTCCCGCACGTGGGCAAGAACTTCCCCACCCTCGACTGGACCACGTGGCACACCTTCGCCGTCGAGAAGGGCACCGGCTACATGCGGTACTACGTCGACAACGCCCTCGTCTGGGACGCCTCGGCCGTGGCCTGGCGCAAGGACATCTTCGACAACGACCGCGCCTGGAACTTCCGCCACTGCCTCCAGATCGGCGACTCGTGGGGCGGCCAGCCGACAGCGGCGACCGACTTCAGCAAGACGTTCGACACCGACTACATCCGCGTCCTCGGCCGCTGACCGGTGAACACTCCGCGCCCGGGCGACCTCGAGTGGCCGCTCGAGCCGCGTGGCCGGCACTCCCGGCCGCTGCCCTGGTGGCGGTGGCTCGTCATGGCTGCCGACCTGGCGCTCTTGCTCGTCCTCCTGCACGTCTTCGGGGCCTGACCCGCCCGACCACTGTGGATCGCCCCCGCCTCCCGTCGCCCGACGGTTGAGGCGGGGGCCCCTTCGTCATGCCCGGGTACCAGCCGGCAGGCGCGGCCGGGCCGTGTTCGTCGCTCATGTGAGGTTCCCCCTGCCCCGCGGTGGTGCTACGCCGCGTCGGACGGTAGCGGAAGCGCGTTGACGATGCTCAGCCCACCGCGCGGGTCGAGCTGGGTGTAGACCGCCGTCGTCGCGGGCGATGCGTGGCGGAGCAACTCCTGCGTCTGCCGGATGTCGTGGCCGCTGGACACGTAGGCCTGCGTGCCGAACCGGTGACGCAGGCTGTGAAGTCCTGCCGGGATGCCGAGGCTGCGCAGATGGGCGTTCACCTTGCGGCTGACCACCTGGTAGTGGAACGGCCCGGTCGGCTGCCAGAGCGGTCCGGTGGCCGGCCATCGGGAGAGCTCCTCGAGCAGGACGTCCGCGAGGGGCACGGTCGCCGCGCCGCCACCCTTCGTCTCCGGGAGGATCAGGTAGGCCGTCTCGCCGCGCACGACGTGCTCACCGCACACGAGCGCGATCTCGCAGGCGCGGAGCCCGGCGAACGCGGCCAGCATCATCCAGGCGCGCACGAGCGGCGTCGCCGCGGCGAGCGCGCGGGACAGGTCGTGCTCGCTGATCGGGCGTGGCACGGGGCGCTTGAGCCGCGGTGCGCGCACGCGGCGCGTCGGGTCGACGCTGAGCAGCTCCTCATCGAGCGCCCACCCGTAGAAGGCGCGCAGGTGCGCCAGGTAGACGCGTTTCGTGGCCGGGGCGACGAGGCTGTCGATGTAGTCCTCGACCTGGTCCCGGCTGAGGTCGGCCAGCGGCGTGCCGGTGACGCGCTCGATGCGGTGCAGGAAGGTGCGCCGCGACTCGATGGTGCGCGGGCGTCGTCCGGATGATGCGAGGTACCGGCAGTGGCTCCGGATCAGCTCCCCCGAAGTGATCATGCTCGTCATGTCGACGGCTCACCCCCGATCCTCGCTCGCCCGACCGCGTGATTCCTTACGCTGAACGGTAGTTAATCGACCGGCCAGGAGTGCGAAGGCTCGCCGTGATGTCGTCGGGGTCGAGGGTCAGCGTCGCCCGGGGGAAGCCGAGCGCTGCGGCGACCTGGCGGAGCTCGGTGTCCTTCCAGGGGCGCCGGCCGCTGATCTTGCCGCTCAGCGTGGTCGGCTCCATGCCGATCCGCTCGGCTAGCACCTTGCCTGGGACACCGACGAGGTCCATCAGCATCTGGACGATGCGCCCGGTGCGCTCGCCATCGTTGCGGGGCTCGGTGCCCAGCAGGCGGGGCGTGCCGTCGTCGTTCATGCCGACTCCCTGAGTCTGCTCGGAGGGGAAGTTCCTCGCCCAGAGTGACGCTTGGCAGGTGTTTTGACAAGAGGGTAGCGACACGCACATTTCTACTCTTGACAGTCCTGTGCGGTGCGCGTAGAAATGCGCACATGGCCACCGAGATGACACCCACGGCCGAGCTCGTCGCCCTCAAGATGGACGTCGACCTCCCCGCCTGGATCGAAGAGCGCCGCCAGAAGGGCTGGTCCTTCGGCCGCCTCGCCGCCGAGATCTACGCCCAGTCCGGCGTCTACGTCACCGCCCAGAGCATCCGCTCCTGGGTGCTCGCGGCCGACCGGGCCGCGTCATGAGCACCGCCCGGTCGCGCCGGTCGCTGGGACGGTCGGCATGAGCGCCGCCATGGATGAGGCCCCCGTCATCCGCCAGGAGACAGGGGCCTCAGGGACTCCGATCCGAGAGTACCGCGCGATCGACAGCATCGTGGTCGCGGACCGGCACCGCTCCGACCTCGGCGACCTTTCCGACTTGGCCGCGTCGATCAAGGCGATCGGGATGCTCAACCCCGTCACGATCACCGCGGACGGTCGCCTGATCGCCGGGCAGCGCCGCATGGAGGCGTGCCGGCTGCTCGGCTGGGACGTCGTCCCCGTCCGGGTTGCCGGTCGCCTCACCGAGGCCGTGGACCTGCTGATCGCCGAGCGGGACGAGAACGTCTGCCGCAAGGAGATGACGCCGTCCGAGCGGGTGCTGCTCGGTCGCGCGCTCGAAGAGCTCGAGCGCCCCAAGGCCAAGGAGCGGATGCGCGCGGGCGCGATCGCTAGCAACTCTGGTGGGTCCGTTCGCGGGAACGGACCCAAGTACGACACCCGCGACGTCATCGCCCCCGCCGTCGGGTTCGGCTCCTCGGCGTCCTACAGCCGGGCCAAGCAGCTCGTCGACGCCGCCGAGAACCCCGACCTCCCCGCCGAGACCCGCATGGCCGCCCGCGCCGCCGTCACCGAGATGGACGCCACCGGCAAGGTCACCCCGGCCTACGAGAAGTTCAAGGGCGAGCCCGTCAACCGCGGTGACGACGCACCCACCCGCCGCGACCGGTACGGCGCCAACACCGGCACCGCACCCGCGCCCAAGCCGAAGCCCAAGGTCGTCGGCAAGACGTACAAGGGCGCACCGATCGAGAAGGCCATCCCCCAGGCGCTCAACACCCTGTCGGGCCTCCTCATCCCCATGAACCAGGTCCGGTCCGAGGACCTGGCCGGCATCGATCCGACGATCCGCCAGCAGTGGGCCTCCGAGCTCACTGACCTCGTCGCCGATCTCCGCCGGTTCCGCAACCTGCTCAAGGAGACTCCATGACCGCCGCTCAGCGACGGACCCGAGCCGACCAGGCGCCCGATGTCGTCTGGCTCGCCGTGTCCGACCTCTCGATCGACCCCAAGGTGCAGCGCCAGCTCGACACCACCCGCGCCGCCCGCATCGCGAACGACTTCGATCCCGAGTTCATCGGCATCCTCCACGTCTCCGTCCGCGGTGACGGCGCCCAGGTCGTCATCGACGGGCAGCACCGGCTCGAGGCGATGAAGCTCCTCGGCTGGCAGACACAGAAGGTGCCCTGCCGGCTGTACCACGACCTCACCCTCGCGGAGGAGGCCCACCTGTTCCGCGGGCTCAACACCTTCGCCAAGCCGCGCGCCTTCGACATGTTCAAGGTCCGCATCGTCGAGGGCGACGCGGTCGCGGTCGACGTGCAGCGCATCCTCCGACGTCACGGCTGGCGCCTCGCGACCGGCGACGTCGAGGGCGGGTTCACCGCGGTCGTCGCGGCCGAGAAGGTCTACACCGGGTTCACGACCAAGGACGGCAACACCCCCGAGCTGCTCGACAGCACCCTCGGGATCATCACTGCCGCATGGGGTCACGACGCCATCGGCGCCAACGGCTACATCGTCACCGGCATCGGCCTGTTCCTTCAGCGGTACGCCAACCACGACATCGACAAGGCCAGCCTCGTCGACCGCCTCAGCTCGCTGGCCGGCGGGCCCAACGGCGTCATCGGTAAGGCCCGCGGCATCAAGGAGTTCCGCAACGGGACGACCGCGCGCTGCCTCGCTGAGTACCTCGTCGAGCTCTACAACAAGCGCCGCACGAAGAACGTCCTGCCGTCCTGGCGCGACTCCTAAGACCGGCGGCGGCGCTGCCTGCATCCCCCGTCGGGGAGCGCCGCCGTCGAACCCCTCTCAGCGGGGTCGCAGTGCTGCTTCCCGTCGGCGGCCCCGCTGAGACCCCTTCCAGAACAAGGAGACCCGCACATGGCACTCAACGAGAACCCCCGCTTCGAGGCTCTGCGGATCGCGTCCGGGGGTGTCTTCAGCGACACCCCGCCGGCCGAGGAGGTCGTGGCCCGCGCGCAGGCGTACTACGAGTTCCTCGACCCGACCGTCGACGTCAAGGCGGCCCCGCCTACCAGCGCGAGCCTGTGGCCAGAAGCCGACGACGCCTTCGGCAAGTCCGCGATCAGGGCCATCGCTGAGGACATGCAGGTGCCGCCGCACTACTACGCCGCGAGCGACCTGCCCCCCACCCGGCTGCCCGTCGCCCACGTCCCGGTCTACGCCGACGACAAGGGCCACGCGATCTTGCAGCGCGCGGAGGCCGCCCGCGACAAGGCGCTCGGCATCCCCGCCACCTGACCCCTGAACGCCCGAACGGCCCGCCCCTCCCGGCAGGAAGCAAGCGGACCGTCAGACAACGAAAGGCTAGCCGATGAGTGACATCGAGTGGGAGAAGCCGCCGGCCGACGGTCGCGGTTCAGCACGGAGCATCAACGTCGAGTTCCGTGACGCGCTGATGGAGCGCCCTGGCGAGTGGGCCGTCATGCGGCGGGACACCGCCCAGAGCCACACGGGAGGGCTCCGCGGCCGCCACTTCTGGGCCGGGTTCGAGTTCACCGCCCGCAAGCAGGAGAACGGGCGGTACACGACCTATGCCCGCTACGTCGGCGAGGTGTCGTCGTGAACGTCTCAGTCCGGATCCGCGTCGAGGCCGACATCTTCCTCGACCACGACGTGTTCCCGCCGACCCGGCCGGGTGAGAGCCCGTGCGCCTGGGTGTCGGTCGGGCACGAGGTGAACCCGCCGGCGGAGTTCGCGACGCACGACGTCGAGGCGCTCGAGCGGCTGGCGGCGGAGTTCCAGGCTGCGGCGAACGCGCTCCGTGCCGCGCAGGCCGAGGTCGCGGCATGACCGCGACGTTCCTCACCATCGCCGACGCGCCCCTGACGCAGACGGTCGCCATCGTGCGGGAGTCGCTGGACGCGGTCCTGGTGTGGCAGCCGGTCCGCTGGGTGCGGGACGTGCCCCAGCCGCCGGAGCAGGACGGCCGCGACGGGGATGGTGCGTGGTGACCGCGAACCGCCTGTCCCTCGCCCGCGAGGCCGTCCGCCCCAGCCTCAAGGCGCGACTGATGCTGTCCGGCCCGGCCGGAGCGGGCAAGACGTTCTCCGCGCTGGAGATCGCGTCGGTGCTCGGCGAGCGGATCCTCCTCATCGACACGGAGAAGGAGTCGGCGCTCACCTACGCGTCGGAGTTCGCGTTCACGCACCTGCCGTGGGCACCGCCGTTCGACCCGCGCGAGCTCGGGGCGACGCTGGTGCAGGCCGCCGCCGACTACGACGTCATCGTCGTCGACTCGCTGTCCCACTTCTGGGGCGGGCAGGGCGGCACCCTCGACATCGCCGACGGGAAGTTCGGTGGGTGGAAGACGGCCCGGCCGGCGCAGAACGACGCGGTTGACGGGATCCTGTCGAGCCCCGCGCACGTGATCGTGTGCGTTCGGTCGGCGATCGAGCACGTGCAGGAGCTCGACGCTCGCACAGGGAAGCAGGTCGTCCGAAAGCTGGGGCTGGCGCCGAAGCAGGACAAGGACCTCGAGTACGAGCTGAACCTCGCTGTCGAGATCGACATCGACCACCGCATCGCGGTCGCGAAGTCCCGCACCACTGCGATCCCGGTGGGGCAGATGTTCGCGCCTGGGCACGCCCGGGACCTGGGGAACACGTACAAGGAGTGGCTGGCCGGTGGCGAGCCGTTCGCGGACCTCGAGGTGCGCGCGGACATCGACCGGGACGCGAAGGCGCTGACGGGGAACGCGCGGTCGGCACTGCTGGATGCATGGCGGAACAATGGCCTGCCGAGGGTGGATCTGCTGACTGAGTCGCAGGCGGCTCGCGCCCGGGTGCTGATCGACGCTGCGCGGTCGGCGTACACCGAGACCTCCGGGGCGGGTCAGGCACCCGACCCAACGGACGGGGCGACAAGCGACGCCCGCGCCGCCGGCCCGGAGCCCGCCGGCGTCGTCGAGGACTCCGGCGCGGGTGAAGCGGAAGGGGAAGCCGCCCAGCCCGCGCCGGCCAACCGTCGCGGCAACCGCGACGGTGACGACCCCGCCAAGTCCCAGGACGGGCTGTGGAAGGCCCTGCAGGCCGGCCTCGCCGACTGGCAGCGCCGCACCGACGCCACCCGCCCCCAGGTCCTCCTCCTCGTCTCCTCCGTCCTGGACCGCGAGGTCGCCACCACCACCGACCTGACCGTGAGCGACGCCCACCGCGTCCTCGACGCCCTGAAGGGGAACCCGGCATGACCCGCGCCAAGATCGAGAAGCTCACCGACGAGCAGGCGGCACGGCTGCCCGAGGTCGCCGCGGAGTGGATCTCCCACGGCATGTCCACGGAGCCCGCGAACCGGCCCGCCGCGGAGGACGGTGTCCGCGCCGCGTACCGGGCGGCCGGGCTGGAGCCGCCGCGGTTCATGATCTGGGTGGGGTCGCCGTATGCGGGCGCGTTCGCGCAGGCGATCGCCCCCTACTACGTGGCGGCGGCTCTGGGAGTCCTTGCCGGAGATCCGATTCCGGCTTCGCCGGAATCGGATCAGGTCTGGGATCAGGTCTGGGATCAGGTCCGGGATCAGGTCTGGGATCAGGTCCGGGCTCAGGTCGGGGTTCAGGTCCGGGATCAGGTCGGGGTTCAGGTCCGGGATCAGGTCGGGGTTCAGGTCCGGGCTCAGGTCGGGGTTCAGG
>ERZ650303.70-NODE-70-length-26328-cov-7.057207_pt1 | contig 26328 bp, 32 predicted proteins | sample MGYA00376239_ERZ650303 | MGnify/ENA primary metagenome ERZ650303 (study PRJEB26733, sample SAMN07839262) | wastewater metagenome | biome: small river; feature: stream; material: water | place: USA: North Carolina | collected 2016-04-05 ... | reverse complement strand
TTTTTCTTGTCCGCCCATTCCGGGGTGATTCCTTCCCCGTAAGCCAGCCATCCCGACGAGACGCCGAGCGCCCGCGCGAGCACTTCGATCGTATCGATCTGGGGCATGCGGTTTCCTGCCTCGACCTCGATAATTGTTGAGTTCGTACACCGCGACTTGGTCGCCAGCGTCCGCTGAGTGAGTCCGGCATGCTCGCGAGCCTGTCTTAAACGACGGCTAAGCCCGCTTGACTGCGGGGCATCCGCTGGCGGTCGGCTGGTCACTGTGCGTCTGTAGCATTTATTTCGCACCTGTTTTGTGGTGCGAGAAATTGATTGCACCTCAATTGTGGTGCATCGTCGCGGCATGCCGAACACAACAACTCGCCGTGGTTCTCGTCGCCGCATGAAGATCTTCCCCTCCCATCGTCGCCAGATTCGGTTGCTGATTCGCCTTTGTGGGCGGATTGCAGCTCGCCGGGTGTTGTCTGCGCAGACGAGCGATGGGAATCATGGCCCGGCCGCGCCGTAGGGGTCGCGACAGCGGCGATGACATGCCGGTTTTTGAAGTCGACGGCTTGCCGTACATCGACGCGAGTTGGCTTGAGCGTCGGATCTATCGGGACTGGTCGCGGATGCAGCGGTGGCGCCAGGAGGCGCACCGCTTCTCTCAGCGGTCCGACGCCGACGGCAGGGAGACGTGCAAGGCGTACCTGACCCAGGCGCTTCACATGAGCTATCGAGTCGAGAAGTGGCGCCGATGGCTGGCCATCACTCAGGCGGTGATCGTCGGCCTCCAGAAAGACAGCCGCACCGTGTTTGGCGAATTGGTCAGAGAGCGGCGGACGACAGCGGGCTTGAGCTTCATGGCGCTCGGCCGCTTGACCGGGCTCAATGACAAAACGATCGCCAACGTCGAGCGCACACGGCTATTCATCGCCCACAAGACGATCGAAGCGCTGCTCGCCGTGCCGGCGCTGGGCTTGTCGTGGGCGGACGTGGGGCTGGAGTTGCTGGAAGAGAACCCGGCCGACGGGCGCAGACATAAGAAGCCGCGGCAGAAACAATCCGACAAACCATGACGAAGTGGCGATCACAAAAACCCCGTCGCTGATCTCTCGGCATTGTCGTTGTCAGACCGTCGGGGTATGACTGCGCGCATGGACACCGACGGCGCGCTCAATCTGATCGATCTCGTGAAGCGCTTCCCCGATTCTGACACCGCGCGCACCTACCTGGAAAGCGTGCTGTGGCCGTCGGGTCCGGTTTGTCATCACTGCGGCACTGTCGGAGAGTCCACCAAACTGGAAGGCCGATCCTGCCGCACGGGTCTCTACCAGTGTCGGATCTGCGAAGGTCAGTACACTGTTACGTGCGGCACCATTTTTGAAAATACCAAGGTTGGCCTTGATAAGTGGATGGTTGCTTTTTCGATTCTGTGCGCCAGCAAGAAAAGTATCAGCGCATTGCAGATGAGTCGTATGCTAAAATTGTCTTATAAGAGCGCTTGGCATATGTGTCATCGCATTCGCCACGCTATGCAGAATGGAAACTTTAAGAAACTCAACGGTGTTGTCGAAGTCGATGAAACCTACGTCGGCGGCAAGGCGAAGAATGCGCATAACGGTAAGCCCGTTCCTAAGAAAGTACCTGTCGTTAGCCTGGTATCTCGGGATGGCAATATGAAGGCCCGCGTCGTTACCAGCGTAGATCACAAGACGATCAAGGCGACTCTGAAGCGCTATGTCGAGCCGACCGCCGAGATCTTCACCGATGGCGGAACACACTTCCCGGCGGCAGTGCAGGGCTATGCCGGCCATGAGACCGTGAACCACGACGCCAAAGAATACGTCCGCGGCGTGGTCCATATCCAGGGCTGTGAGAGCTTCAATGCGCTTCTGAAGCGCAGCCTGATGGGCGCGTGGCACGCGGTCAGTGAAAAACACTTGCCGCGCTACGTCGGCGAGGTTGCGTTCCGTTGGGATTACCGTAAAGTGTCCGACAGCGAGCGGATTCTACAGGCGCTCAAACAAGCGGACGGTTGCCGGCTAACTTACCAACAGTGCCGCAAGGTGAATCATGAACAAACCCAAGCGCAGGCAGGCTGAGAAGCCGCAGACCGATATCAAGCCGCACAGCGAAGCAGAACATGACCTCATGGTGCCAGGGCTCTGGCCGCTCACCCTAGAGCAAGCCCTGCGCATTGCCGCGTCTGCCCCTCCGATCCCACAACCTGAACCAATTCCCCCTAAGAAACCAAAATCATCATCCCGCTAGCCTGGGCCATTTTCGTGTTTCGATCGCACCCAACAATGGTCAGTCAGCCTCGATAAAAAATAATATACTTCAATTTCATTGACACAACTTGCGGCCTGGCTTGATAATAGAAGCCTGCGGGCGCACTAAGAATATTGTTGACGCCTGCACTTTTTGACGATTGTTTAGCGCCCATGGAGGCTCCCATGTGGCTGCGCTGAAAAAAGAAACGGCCTAGCGCTCTCGCGCTAGGCCATCTCCCTTACTGCATCTAAACACTAAACACGGCAGCGGCGCTCTACCCTCGAAAAGTCTTGCGTCGCTGCCACGTCGGAGTGCTTGCTATTTGCACTACGCTAGTCGTGTGCCTGCGTCAAGCAATTTCTTTCTCCGACGGGAAAGAGCACATGGAAGCCACATCGCTTCCTGTAAGTCCGCAGGTTCTTCGTCTTCGCCGCTGGCGAGCGCGCAAGCTACCTAAAGCGTAAACCCCTTTCAGCGTGGCGAGGGGGGCGCTGCGCTCTTGGTCCGCGCTAGCCTGGGCTATGGTCAGACCGCCCCGGCTAGTGCTGACTTTGACTGAGTGATAGTTCCCGCCCCACCGTCGAGCGGCTGATTTTCCCTCTTCCCCTCCGCCTCCGCCCTCGGCTACATCCAGCCCCATGGATGACCTCCGTTCTCGTTTCGTCTCAACCCTCCTTGCTTCCTGCGCTGCTTCCGTCGGTCAACGCGAAGATCCACCGGGTAGCAATACCGGCCCTCAGATCGCCAAGTATCTCCGCGGCTGGCGAGATCGCTACGGCAAGCAGTACGAGCGCGGCGCGAAGTGGTGCGGCCTGTTCGCCGAGTACCAGATCCGCAGCGCCTACGAGGCAGTCGATGGCCTGTGCCCGATCTCAAACGCCTGGTGGCTGGGGTCTTCGTCGCAGTGGCTGGCCATAGGCAAGAAGAACGGCTGGCTCGTCGAGCAGCCCGAGCCGGGAGATGTGGCGGTGCTGGTAGACAGCAAGAAGAACCCCGTTCACGTCTGCATCGTGCGCGCGATCGACGGAGGGCTAGTCTACTCGATCGATGGCAATTCCGCCGACCGGGTGAAGAACAACGCCCGGCCGCTTGGATCGAGCGTGTTCGGTGGTTTTGTCAGACTGCCGGTGGTTTCGGCGCGGGTTCAAAGTTCATCACCGACTGGCCAGCTTCTTCCAGAGCCTTCACCGCTTCCCGCTCCACCCGCTGCTGGTGACGATCGAGGAACGATTCCGCCAAGCGCTTGATCCGGCCGGGGTCGATCTGGACGCCGACCGCATCGGCCTTCTGGTCTACGATCCCTTCAAGCTGCCGCTTTTTGATCCCGAGCACGTCGGCAATCACCGGGTCTGACCCACCTTCGCAGATGAGGAAGTAAGCCGCTACCGGGTCGGTCTGCCCATCGCGGTGGGGCCGCCCCATGCACTGGTGATGCACCGCGGGCGACCAGTCCAGCTCCCCGAAGACCACCGTGCGGCAGCTCGCCTGGATGCCGTCGAGTCCAGCGCCGGCGCGCAGCGACATGATCAGGACTTGGGCATCGCCCTTGGTGAAAGCGGCGAAGCTGGCCCCCTTCTGCGTGGCCGACTCTTCGCCGGTGTAGAGCACAGGGTTGAGGTCGGCCAGGCGCTCCATGAGGATGGCGTTGACCGCGTGGTGCCAGGTAAAAAGAAGCACTTTCTCGCCGGACTCGCACAGGATGCGGACGAACTCAGCCACGTATCCCGCTTTCGCGATGCCGGTTGCTTGCCTCAGCCGCCAGTCCAGCTCCTCGGCGGCCTTCATCTTGGCGAAGCCGCTGCCGCTCACATCCAAGATAATCTTGGCCAGATCCACCGCGCTGCTGGCGATCTTGTCGATCTCGTCTAGATTCGCGTCGATGAAGTGGGGGATCGTGGTAAGCGGGGGAAGCTCGCGCCGCACGTCCACCCGCGTGCGCCGGATCATCAGGCCTTCGTCCCGCATCCAGTCGCCGAAGGCCTTGGGGTCCTTGAGCATCGTCTTTCGCTCGTCCCCTCCGACCACGCACCATTCGCGCACAAACTCCGCCCGGCTGCCCACTTCCGCCGGGGCCAGGATCGAAAGCAGGTTGTAGATCTCTCCGCCGTAGTTGAAGATCGGCGTCGCCGTGGTCATGCAGCGGATATCGGTACCGGCGGCGATGTGGCGGGCGGCGCTGTACTTGAGGCTCCCCGTGTGGCGAAGTTCCTGGGCTTCGTCGAACACGATCCCTTTGATGTGGCCAGCGAGCGTGTCGGCCCAGCCGGTCAGCTTCTGGTAGTTCATGATCAGCACGTCGGGCGGTGGGCAGGGCTTCCCGCGCGAGATGTCCAGTGCATATGGACTGCCCTTCTTTGCCACATGAACGCGTAGCGACGGGGCGAAGCGCTCGAACTCGCTTTTCCACTGGCGGGTGAGGTGAGTGAGCGTGACAACCAGCATCGGCCGGGCTCGGTGGTCGGTGGCGACGCAGATGCCCATGAGCGACTTTCCTAACCCCACCTCGTCTGCAATGAGCAGCCGCCCCGTCGTAAGCGTGATGGCGGCCGCCACCTTCTGGTAGTCTCGGGCCGGGCTCGCCAGCGGGAAGACCCTGTCTGAGTCGCCGCGCGCCACGATCCGTTCCACCGCAAGAACCTGCTCGGCGTGGAAGGCCGCCCGGTGGCGAAGCTGCGCCAGGTCTCCTTCGGAAATCTCCATGGGGTAGCGGTCAAGAAACCACAGGAGATCCCGCGCATTTCCCGGCGTGTCGGGGATTTGGATCACGCCGTGCTGGTCTTTGGCGATGGACTCAAAGACGCGCTTCACCCGCATGGCGACGTGAGGGACCGCCGCAAGATGCCAGGTGGCGGAGAGGATCAGGGTGCCGTATGTCTTCATTTGGCGTGAGTGTGGGGCGTAGCCGGCTGGTTGTAGGGGCGAAAGCTGTGGGGCTGAACGACCGGCCCGAGCACGACGAAGCTCCACTGGCAGCCCGGCGCGGGGCAGTCCATGTGCGTCAGCATGCGCTGCTTCATGGAAAGAACCGTCCCCGCGGCTGGGCAGGGGGTTTGCTTCGGCTGGCGGCCTTGCTCTCGGCGTCGCTGCTTCTTGGCGCTCATAAACTGCTCCCCGTGAGGTGAACGCACGTCACCGCCTTCCCGCCGATCTCTCGCGGGAAGCAGGCTTTGTGGCGAAGGCTGGTCGTCACCAGCACCAGCTCGGCGATGTCGGTGTGGACGGCGTAGCGGGCAAGCTGGGCCACAATCGGCGCAGGCGATCCGCCGAGCTTCACTTCGAGCCCGACACCCGGCTCTACCAGGAAGTCGATGCGATCTCGGCGCGAGAGGGCATGCTCGCGAGAAAAGGTGAAGCCCGCCTCGGCAAGAAGGCTGGCCAGGTGCTGCTGCAACTCGGTTTCGCTGTGGAAGATGAGCCGCGCGCTCGATAGGATCTGGGCGAGTCGGGCGGTTGTCGGCGATGGCATGGCGGGGATTCTATCGCAGGATCAGTCGGTGCGTCGAGCGAGAAAAGGTCAGGCCGCCGCGGCTTGCTTGGCGCGGGCCTTCTCTCGCAACGCCTCGACCGCACTCAGGATCTTTCGCTCGGCGTGCGCCAGGGAGATACCCAGAACCACGCTCACCTCCAGGCTGAGCACGCGCAAGGCATGCTGCAGGTTTCGCTTCTCGTTGTCGGTGAGGCCCTTGGGGCGCGCCAGCCCTCGGCGCATCTCCAGATCGCGCACGAGTTCCGCCATGTCGAGGTAGTTTCCGGTGTTGAGCTTCTCCCGCTGGTACTTGATCCGAGCGGTGTAGTTCAGGCTGGAAGGCTTGCCGGCGTCCTCTTGAAGAACCTGGAAAACCTCGGCGATCTCTTCCCGGCTGGCGAGCGGGCGAAGAACCCGGTCTACGTTGTCGCTCGGGATCGAGTGAGTGATCCCATTGGGATCATCAACCCCCCGCCACGTCGTGAAATGGATGCTGCCCCGCTCGGTCTGTCGGATCTCTCGGCTCACCATGCGAACCGGCCCGAGTTTTGGATAAAAAAGCGTGTCCCCCGTTTCATACTTGTCCATCAGTGCCCCTCGTGTTGCGGGGAGAAAAACCCCGCCAGATTGATTCTGCCTCGACTCGGCAGCCTAGCTCGCACAGCGCCCGCCCGATCTGCCGGCCTACATCTTTCCGCTTGGCAAGACATGCTCGCCCGAGCGCCCCCAGAAGAAAGGCTGCCGCCCACATCCGCTTGCTGTCCGCCGGCTTGTGCAGAAGAACTCCCCGCGCTCGGCTGAGATTCCACAGCAGCCCGTCGAAAGAAAACCCCTGCAAGTCCCGATAGTCCTGAGGGTGGATGCGCCGGCGCGCTCGGTCCGCCATGTGGCGCACATCGGCGCAGATTTGCATGCCGATGCCCACCTCGTCCGCAGACGACCACGGGGTTTCCCCTATAGAGGCCGGCAGCGAGTCTAAAATATTCACGGGGTCTACTGTACCGCTCATAGAAACCTCGGCGCAACAAAAAAGTAGGCTGCCTTATTGTTTGATGGATCAGATAACACTGTGGCACTTCCGCCACACTGTGCGCCCAAGACCCTAGCGACGGCGTCTGACAGCTCACCCTCTATAGCTCGACCACGGGGAACCATTTCGCCTTATTTACTGTATAAGGCCCGATACGCTCTCGCGCATCAACCGGCCGCCCACTTCTAATCCCTCTTGCCTTTCCGCGAGGTCCCCCCATGGCGACCGGCCAGTTCCGCAATCACACCCGATTCGTGCAGCACACGACCCCGCAGTTCATGAATGACATGATGCGGGCGTATCAGATCCTCGCCGACAACATGCAGGCCAACGGCATGGCCCCGCACTACGCTCGGGTGGACAGCGCCTTCGTCTCCGACCCGGCCAACTTCGGCTCGGTTGTGCAGTGGACCGGCCAGGTTGCCGCTGTGACCGATGCCCAGGTGTGGGCCGGCGCGAACGCCCTGCGCAAGCTCATGCAGGCGCATTTCGCCGATGCGGAGTACGCCCACAAGCTCGCCGACACGACCGACCTGGCGCTGATCACGCTGCTGGCCGCACCGGATGCCACCGACACGAGTTCCGCGGGGACGCTGCTTCTGGCGATGAAGGCGGCACTGAACGCGCATGTCGTCGAGGGCAGCTACCATGCGAGCGTTCCGCCGTCGATCCTTGCCGTGACCGTCACCGGCACGCCGTCGACCTCGGATGCCTCGGCGAACCTGTCGAGCTACAACGAGATGCTCGCCATCTACAAGCGCCACATCTACTCGGCGATCGAGCGGCTGGACTTCGAGGCGGTCTAGTTCCTCTGCGATAACTGCCTGCCTGACCTCCCTCGCCTCTTTTCACTGGCGGAGATCGACAAATGCTCAAGTGCCTCGTCTGGAACCCACAAACCCAGCGCGCCGAGTTCGGTGCTGATGTCACGCTATCGAGCGGGCAGTATCTGTTCAGCAACCTCAAGGACCCGGTCAGCGCTCAGGACGCCGCCACCAAGGCCTACGTCGATGCGCTCGCCGGTTCGGGCGCAGCGGGAAGCCTGCTGAATATCATCCTGTCGGCGGCCCCAGCGGCGGCGCCGGCCACGACCGTTTCCCTTGGAGCGGCAGCCTTTGCCAGCGGCGCGGACTCGGGCTTGGTCGTCCAGACGCACACCGGCGGCGTGGTCGCGCTCCGTAACTCGTCGCTGACCCCCAATGCAGCGGCGACGATCGATGCGTTCCCGTTCTCGCTGACCAACAACAGTACGTTCGACTACGATCCGCTGGCTGGCGGCGCGATGCTGGTGGTTGTTCCTGGCGCGACCTCGGCACCGCAAGCTGTGCTCGGCTTCGCAGCGAACGGAGCAGTGACGCTCAACGGCGTCACCCCGGCGGGCGGGATCTCGCTCACCCTGGACAATGCCGGCACCCTGAACGTCTACGCCTCGGGCGGGAAGGTCCGCTTCCAGAACAAGGTCGGCAGCACGATCAACGTCGTGCTTCTGGCGATCAAGTTCAACGCGGCCTAGTAGGAGATCCCCATGGCTGCGCAGATTCCTAGCTTCCGCATTGCCGATGGGAAAGATAACCTCGGCGGGCTTCTCGCCTACGAGGGGATCATCGACGTAAGTATCCGTCGCACCGACAACGAGTACCCGATCGACGGGGATGGCGTTGGGATGCGGCAGATCGTTCGCGAGATCATCTTCACCTACCGGCCGCCCGTCGTGATGTCGACGCAGGACTTCGAGCCGGTCAACTGGTACGACTGGCTCGACAAAGATGTCACGGTGCAGTTCACCTGGAAAGCGGTGACGGCGGTCGTGACCCGCACCTATCCCCACATGATCGTGCGCGAAGTGAAGCTGCGGAAATACTACGACGCCGAGCTTTCGGCCTACGTCGATGCGATGGACGTGATCATGCGCATGCCGCAGCCCGAGCTGAATGTCGCGCGCCAGGCCCGCCTGTAGCTCCCTGAGAAGAAACCCCCATGCTCGAATACCAGCAGCGAGAGTCCGAGAAAGTTCGGAAGCTCCGGCTCATGCGAGCGGGGTTCATGGAGGAAGGGCGACTCCATGAGTTCCTGCGCGATGCCTATGCGGGCACCGGGGGGTTTCGTAACGGCCAGGTTCCTACGCCCTCCGTCACCTTCTGGGGCATCCGCTCCTACGAGCGCGGCTGGGGTTCGCGCGACAGCTGGTGGAATCTCTACGTTGATACCCGCAAGGCGTTCAACGATCGAAAGCCCGGCCAGTCGCCTGGGCCGGCACGGCAGAGCTGGTCATATATCCAGCCATTCCCTGGCGAAGACAACTTCACGTACCTCGACCGGGTCAACAACTCCAATTACGTCAACAACGTCCAGCCGATCGTCCGCGTGACGAACTCCTTTCTGACGCGCGAAGACGCCCAGCGAGAGAACGTCCCCGACAAGATCGCCGACTGGATCAAGTCCGTCACGCCCGATCAGAAGCACATTCGCGAGCATGCCAAGAACGTGTGCTGGCGCGGCCAAGTCGTCGGCTGGTGCGCAACGCTCGTCGATCTGCCCAATCACCAAGCCGGGAATCTCGCCGAGTCCGAGGCGATGAACGTCCGGCCGTACTTGACCACCTACTGGCCCCAGGAGATCTGGGAATACGACATCTCGTCGAGCGGCGAGCTTCTGGCGATCAAGTTTGTACGCGAGCACGAGGTCGAGCGAAAATCGATGCTCGACGAGAAGATGTACGTCCAGGAAATCGTGATCTGGTATCGCGACCACTGGGAGAAATACATCATCTCGGTTCCTGGTCCGGTTCCCGATGGCATGGGCATAAATCCCACTGGCGGCCGATACAACCGCATACTCGCCGAAGACAGCGGCCCAAATCCGTTCATCGATCCGAAGACCGGCCAGGGCGTGGTCCCGGTGGCGTTTTTCCGCTGGGATGAGGCGCTCGACAACCTGCCGTTCACTGGCCAGCCGCAGATCCTGGCGCTCGCGCAGATCGCCCGCAAGCACTACAACCAGCAGAGCGAGCTGGACTACATGATGCGCGCCCAGGTATTCGGGCAGCTCGTCGGTCCCATCAACGCCAGCGGCGCTCCGGGTGCCACACAGGGGACGGTCCAGGTCGGCTACGGCAACTTCCTTCCTGAACCCACGGACGCCAAGGGGATCTGGCGCTACATCTCGCCCGATGGCGCAGTCAGCACCACCTATGAGCAGGCGCTGGAGCGAAACAAGCGCGACGGCTACCGGATCTCGCTCATCGACGCCGGCGAGGGGAAGCAGGCCGAAACCGCCGAGGGTCGCAAGCTCCGCTTCCAGCAGACCGATGCCATGCTGGCCAGCGCCGCGGAGAACCTAGACCGCTGGGAGAAGGCCGTTCTGAAGTTTGTGAGCTTCGTCTACCAGATCCCAGAGGAAGAGTACGAAGCGATGGTGATTCGCCGCAAGCGCGAGTACGCCATCATCTCCCTCAATGACTCGATCGACGGCGCGCTGAAGGTTCTCGACCTGGACATCGGCGTCGAGGCGAGCGTTTCGATCGTCACCCGCATGGTTCTGACCCAGCTTCCCGACGTATCCGAATCGAAGTCGCTGGAGATCCAGACCCAGATCCGCACCGAGATCACCAAGGCCCTCGGCAAGACGTTCACCCTGATGGGCGAAGCGCACAAGATCGACGCGCTGATCAAGAAATTCGAGTGGGTGTGCGTCGTCGACCGATCCGAAGATGACACGATCGATGTGGCGGTTTCCTCTGACAAGGTCGCGATGCTGACCAAAGAGTGCGACAAGCGCAGCATTCGCGTGATGCCCAAGACCCTGCCGAAAACCCCGGCTGTGGCCACCATCGAAAACGAGTTCACCGCCAAAGATCCCGCACCTCCGCCGGCCTCCGAACAGAAGCCCGCGCCGCCGCCGAATGGGCAGCGCCCCCCTCAAGAAGCGGCGCAGGCCGCACCCTAGGAGTTTCTCATGTTCTCTACGTACAACAAGCAGCTCAAGTCGTACACCCAGGACCCGGCCACCGCCCCCCTGGAGACGCAGCAGCGGTATCTGTTCGATGCCGGCTCGCTTCCCGCCCAGCCCGTCTACCTCGTCGGCCGCGTGGATGCCGCGGTGGATGTGGGCGCGTTCGTCTACATCTCGGGCTCCGACAGCCAGACGGTTCCCGCGCCGCTCGGCACCGTCACGCAGTATGGCCTCGTCTTCACCAAGTGCGATCCGCTGACGAGCGGCAAGAACGTCCCGGTGGGCTACGTCGAGTACAAGACCGGCGACACCGTGGCGATCGTGCGGCTGCTCTCCCCGTCTACCGATGTGGCCTTCGCCGCCGCGGTCGTGGGGACTTCCTACGTCATCGGCACCGATGGCACCTTCGCCAAGGCCGGCGACTCGACCTACCCGAGCGGTGTGAAGCCCTATGTCGTGGGCATCGGCCTGCCGGGAAGCCGCATGCTGCTCGTCCAGGGCGGAAGCGGCCAGCCGGACGGCGTCAGCCAGGTGAACGTCCTGCCGGCGACCGCAATCTCTGTCGCCGGTCCTTCCACCGTGGATAAGGTCGTCGATGTCACCACTGGCGGCCTGAACATCCTGGGCCGGCGCCTGGTCGTCGAGGCGGACGTGACCATGACCGCCAGCGGGGCCAGCACCAACACGGTGCGGCTCACGATCAAGCTCGGGGCGACCACCTACAACCTGACCACCTCGATCTCCAAGAGCTTCGGCGGGGCCGGTTCGACCACCTACAAGATCCGCGCCTCGGCGGTGGTTCAGGTGGCCGGTGCGTCGGGCACGCTGCGGACGGCGCAGGAAGTGATCGAGACCGCCGTGGCGCCCGCGCTCGCCGTGACCACGATCTCGTCGGCCGACCTGACCGGCGTGGTCGAGATCGGCGCGACCGCTGGGGCTTCCGCTGGGACCACGACCGTCCAGAACCTCATCGCGACCCTGATCTAGTTCTCGCCGCGCCGGGGAGGGGAAGCCCTTCTCTCCCCGGCGCAGAGGTTCCTCCATGCAAAAGACCGAGATCGAGACATCGCTGAAGGCCGAAGTGGAGATCGAAGACAAGGTCGCCACCATGGACCCCGAGCACCTCCAGATCATCTTGGATGACTTGAAGGAGATCGCCATGTACGCCGAGTCCAAGATCGCCCGCGTGCGGAAGATCACCGACCCCCAGATGCAGTTCGCCGAGGCCTTCGGGACGCTCGACGTGATCCGCACGATGGTCTGCTCGACCGAGCGGAAGGTCTGCAAGGCCGAGAACGAGTTCGAGCAGGATTCGAGCAGCAACGGCATGGGCGATCAGGTGAGCGCCAGCCTGTACCTGAGCGGCCCTGCTTCGCTCATGCGCTGAAAAGAAACCCCCACCGACTCTAGGACCGAAACATCCGGCCTCTCGAAACCGAGAGCGCCGACAGAGGAGACCCCATGTACCGCAACGATCCCCAGCCTGGTGCCGTGGGCGGCGCGAGCAATCCGCCCGCCGCCGCTTCGCCGGCCGCCCCCGCGACCCCGGCCGTTCCCCAGAATCTGACCCCGATCCCGACCGTGCAGCCCACTGCGCCGCCCCCGGCCGCGACCCCGCCGGCCCCTGCGACCCCGGCCCCGCCGGCGCTGGATGCCGCGGGGATTCTCGCCGCCATCGATCAGCGCCTCAAGGGAAACCAGGCCGAGCAGGATGCCCGCCTGGCGATGCTGGTCAAGACCGCGATGCTGGAAGCCGGCATCAAGCCCCAGCCCGCGCGTCCCAAGGCCCCGGCGCAGCCCGCCCCCGCCGCGGAGCCCCCCAAGGCCGCCGATCCCGCCGCGCCGCCGACCGCCAACAGCGCGCCCTCGCTGGAGACCGAAGCGCTCAAGACCCAGCTTGCCGAGATGCAGGCGCAGATCAAGGCCGCCAACGACCAACTCGCCGCGGCGCAGAAGAAGGAGAAGGACGCCGAGATCGCGGCGCACAGTCTCCAGGTCCGCTCGTCCGTCGAAAAGATCCTGACCTCCTCGCAGATCGGCATGAGCCCGGCTTCCGCCTCGACCGCCGCTGAGATGCTGATCGAGCTGCGCAAGGCCGTCGTCGAAGATGACCAGCGCAACCTGTGGATCAAGTTCAAGGACGACACCGGCAAGGAAATGACCAAGCCCCTTCTCGAAGGGCTTCAGGCCTGGAGCAACACGCAGGCCGGCAAGGTCTTCAAGCCTCCCGTTCCGCAGGGCTCCGGCGTCGGGCAGCTTCTTCGCGACAAGTTCGCCTCGCTCGGGCGCACTCCCGCCGTCAACCCCCAGCGCAGCGGCGTCGATGCCTTCATGCAGGCGGTCGAGCAGCAGAAGTCCGGTCAGTTCGGGCCGCGCTAGTCCCAAGTTCCGTCATCACCACCCCCGCCGCACCTGATAGGGCGGCAAAGACACCGCCTTACTAGGAGATAGCCAAAATGGCCGATTTCTATTCGCTCCGTGACGCCATGTTCGTCACCCCGTTCCCCGTCGCTCGCATGGTGTACCAGTCGAGCTGGGAGGCCGACGCGCTCGCCGAGATGCTGAAGTTCAAGAGCATCACCGACGGGACCGCCCAGGTCGTCTACGCTCGCCGCAAGACCGGCGACAAGATCTCCACCGACTGGATCGTTCCCGGCCAGGTCATCCAGCCGGCCGCCGATCCGAAGATCGTCGAGGTCGTCACCCGCCTGCGCATCATGACCAAGCAGCCCAAGGTGCCGAGCCACCAGCGGGACAACTACAACTCGGCGATGGGCACCTACGGCCAGGACCCTCTCATGAAGAAGGTCTTCCTGATGCTCAAGGATCTGGCCCGTGGCATCTGGGACACCGCGATCAACGGCGTCTACATCGACACCGGCAAGATCGTCGCTGGCGGCGGTCTGACCAGCGCCAACATCCTGGCGACTGGCACCGTCATTGCTCCGGGTCCGTACAACGATCCGCAGCGCGGTCAGGGCGCGCTCGACTTCAGCAACGTCCGCAAGGCGCTGCGCTTCAAGTCGCCTGGCGACAACGACTTCGGCGACTGGGTTCCCTTCAACCCCGGCGACCGCGTCACCCTGCGCAGCCAGCACATCGCCGGCTACATCACGCTGACCACCGCGGCCAGCTACCCGTCGAGCGACGCCAACTGCCTCATCGAGTTCTCGTCCTCGACGCAGCAGCCCGATGGCCTCGTGAACCTCGTCGACCCGTCGCAGATCATGAGCAACGCGACCCCGACGGCGATCAACTTCAGCTTCCTCGACCAGCTGATCACCAAGCTCAACCCGGCCTACCGCGACAACCCCATGACCTGCTACGTCATGCACAGCCGCGAGATCAACGCGCTCAAGGACCGGGCGCGCCAGTTCGGCGGGGCGAAGCTGGAAGACAAGCCCTTCGGCGACGAGATGCGGGATCTGCCCGAGTTCATGGGCATGGCCCCCAAGATGGTTCCGCACTACAGCGGCCACCCGATCCTGGTCAACGATCGCATCCCCGACACCATCCTCGCCGGCCGCGCCGTTCACCCGATCTACCTCGTGTGCCTGGACCCCGAGGTCATGGAGGACGCCGAGACCGAGAGCGGCGGATTCTACGGCATCACCCGCGGCACCCCCGACGGCGCCGTGATGCAGGGGACTTCCGGCATGGGCTTCCAGATCAAGGACATCGGGACGCTGCAGAACGAGACCAGCGACGCCATGCGCATCACCTGGGAGGGTGCATGGTGCCTGGGCAGCTCGGGCGCGGCGGCCAAGTACGAGAACTTCTGGCAGGCGTTCTAGTCGCTCCCTGAGCGGCGCGGCACCCTCTCAGTGAACCTATTTCCTGCCCCGGCGGTATCGGAAACCCCGCCCGCCGGGGCAGCTCTCCTTTTCTCCAAGGCGATCCCCATGAGTCAGAACCTACAGCCGCTCCTCGACCCGGATGCACTCGTTCGCGTGCGATACCGGGAGAAGGAAAATTTCGTCGGGCCTCTCTGGGGGCTTTTTTTCCAAGAGAACAACCTATCCGAGCCCATTTATCGTTCCTTCGCCCAGCTGGCGGTCAGCCGCAGCGGGGAAGAGGACGCCTATCGCATCCTGGAAATCGTCGAGATTGACCAGACCACTTTCGAGCCGCTCGCCGAGCAGCCGACCCACGAAGAAGCCCTGCAGCGGCAGCGACCCCAGGTGATTGACCTCGGACTTCGGCGCGAAGAGATCGAGCGCAGGAAACCCCCTGAGCCCGACCGCGGGGTACCGACCGTGGCGGAACTGATCGAGCGCGAGGCCAAGCAGCGAGAGATCAACCGCCTGCCGACCGCGCTTCCCCCGATCGGTTTCTCTGAGCCCGCCCCGCTTCCTCCGCCACCGGCGCTGGCCTCCGTGCTACTGGATGACGACGATGCGCCGCCGCTCGCGCCAACCACAGAGATCAAGTCTGAGGTTGTTGGGGATCTGGTGCGAAACCTCGCGGTCCCGCCGCCGGTTCCCCCCAAGCCCGCCCCGGTTTCCCCACCGCCCGAAGAGAAGCGCCGCAAGACCAACAAAGTATGAGCGACGAAGTCTCGATAAACGCCGTGCGCATGCTGCAGGCGCTCTCGGAGTTTGTCGAGCACATGGACACCGAAGTCCATGACGCCTTGGATGCGGCGCTCCAGCGCGCGGTCGGCGTCGCCAGGTCCGGCCGGTTCTTTGACCAGAGCGGAGATCTTCGCGAGCAGATCCGCTACACCCTGGACGGCAAGGCGAGCGAAGACACCCTCCTTGGCACGCTCGGGGCGTATACCACGTATGCCTCTTATGTCGAGGATGGAACCCCACCGCACAAGATCGAGGCGAAGAATGCCAAGGCGCTTCGCATCCCAATCAAGGGCGGAAACGGGGCCTACTACGCCAAGTCGGTGCGCCATCCAGGGACGCAGCCGGTTCGCTTTATGCTCGCCGCGGTGGAGTCCATCGACATGAGCAACATCCTCGACCACGCCATCGATCGAGCGATGCAGAAGGCGGGCCTATGAGCCAGACCGATCCGTGCTGTGTCGAACTGCAGGCGCTCTCGCAAATCCCCTGCACCGAAGAAAACCTCAAGCGCATTGAGTGGCGCATTGAGCACAAGGTGCCGACCGAGATCCGCGACAATGCGCCCAACATCATCGCGCAGGGCGGCACGATCTACGACTCGTGGCTATATGAGGCGGAAGCCATCATTGCCAACGACCTCCTCAAGATGGCGCAGCCGATACGCCTCGATCGGATCGAGAACCTGGCGCAACTCACGCGGCTCAAGGCGATCAAGGCGGTCGAGCTGCTGTTTCGCACCAACGTGATCGAGCCCGACGATCTGAACGACAAGCGCGCGGCTTATTTCGCCTCGCTCTACCTGGCGGAGCTATCGAGCCTGCCGCTTCGCCTGTACGCCGGCGCGCAGATCGTGCCCAAGTACGGCCTCATCCGAGCCTGACCGATGCCCCGCCTGTATGACCCCGCCGTCGATGCGTTGATCTCGATCATCTACCGGCGCCTGGGGGAAGGGGTCGTCCCGGTGAGTGCGCCGGCGATCTGCAAGACCTGGCTGCGCGACTTCCGCGACACCATCGGCGATCAGACGATGCGGCCCATCAACACGCTGTATCGGGCGCACCCGTTCCGAGGCAAGACGGTTTTCGAGGGGCAGCCGTCCTATCCGCTGTTTGCCCTGTGGCGTGACAGCAGCGACTGGAAGCAGTACACCGGCGACACCGACGAGAACCTGTCGATCTTCTCCTTCATGTGGGTGCTTCCCCCCGAGAAGGAGACCGAGCGCATGTGGCCGCTTTTGCAGCACTTCATCTCCAACATGCGGCGCGTGCTGGAGAACGCCCCCGAAGACCCGGAAGACGCGACGCTGATCCTGCTCAATGACTCGCCCCACAACGAGCCCAACAAGATGGCGCTCATCTCCGAGTATGGGGTCGAGATCAAGAGCCGTTTCGTCTTCCAGGGACCCGGAGAGCAAGCGCTTTACCCGACGCTGGTTGGGACCTTCATGGTCAAGCAGAACTGGGAGCGCGACGTGTTCAACCTGGGCCTTCGCCTGGAGCGCTTCGTGGAAGCCTTCCTCCGCTACAACCTCCGAGATCCGCGCAACGACGGCGACTGGACGCCCGCGATCAACCCGATCGTCGAGTCGTACGGCCTCCCCCTTCAACCGTAGGGTGTAAAAAATGGATAAGATCTACGTGCGCGCGGCGCTCAAGCCCGACGCCCAGAGCCGGCCCATCACGGACCGGGGCCTTCTGTACCCGCACCCGATGTACCGCGGCCGGTATATCGGCTGGCGCGACTGCATGCCTGGGGAGACGCCCGAGCATGTGATCCCTGGTGCGGCTGGCGTCACGCTGGAAAATGTCGGCGGGAAGCAGGTTGTCAGCTACGACGCCGACAACGAGAAGCGGCGCACGGAAGCGGCCGGCGGGGTCGGTCCGGTGGCGGACCTGTTTCTTGCGGGACCTTCGGTGGGCCTTGTCCGCACGGGTCCGGTCCGCGTCACCGCCGACTCGGAGATCCGTCGGGCCATCCTGTGCGGCGATCTGATCGAGGTCGAGGCCCCCCAGCCCCAGGCAGAGGAAGCGCCGGCCCCTGTGCCAGCCCCGCTCGCCGCTGTCGAGAAGCCCCCCCGGCGCGCCGTCGTCCCCCAGGTGGAGGTCTAGTCTATGGCCATCTCTCCCGGCAACAAGTACCCGCGCGCCTTCATCGACGTGAAGTTCGGCGCGGGAAAGTCCTCCCCTCTGAGCGCGCCGCGAACCGTGCTGATCATGGGCTACCAGGCCCTGGTCGGCCCTTCGCTCGGAACCGCCCAGCCCAACGTCGTCTACCCGCTCCCCAGCGTCGATGATGCAATCGCCCTGTTCGGCGGCGGAAGCGAGATCCACCAGGGTGCTGATGCGGCGCTCGATCAGGTGCTGGACACGACCCTGTACGGCGTGGCCTTCGCCGAGGTCGCCAACCCCACCATGGCCTCCGCGACGAGCTTCAGCCAGTGGGTGCTGACCCCGACCGGCGCGAGCGTCATCGGCGGCATCATCTACATCATCGTCGATGGGGTCGAGTACCCGGTTTCGATCCTTGACGGCATGTCGGTGGCGGACCAGCTGACGGCGATCTACACGGAGATGTCCAAGTACAAAAATATGCCCGTGTGGATGCCGGCCGCGCCGAGTTCCACCACGCTCGGCTTCCGCACCAAGCACACCGGCCTTCGCTCGAATCAGCACGTCATCCGGTTCCGCGTGGAAGGGATCACGGGGACGAGCTACGCGATCGTGCAGACGCCTACCGCGGTCAACGACGGGAACCCGCAGACCTGTTTCGACGCGATCAACCAGCAGGACTTCGACTACATCGTCACCGCGGCGACCGAGCCGGCTCCCGGCGCTTCTCCCAACCCCGGCATCACGCGCTTCATCAACAACGTCAACAACCGCGCCCAGCCCCTTGTCGGCCTGCGCGGCGTGCTGGTGGCGGCGATGAAGGACAGCTACGCCAACGTGGTGACGAACGCCCTTGGCGTGAACGCCCACCGCTGCTTTCTTCTGTGGTGCCGCGACGCGGAGGACTTCTCGATCCGGATCGCGGCTCGGTATGCGGCGGCCATCGCGCTCGGCACTTCCTCGGACCCGACCGCGAACCTCTGCAACACGGCGCTCACAAACCTCATCGGGCCGCAGCTCCGGTCGAGCTGGATCAGCGAGCAGGAAGCGACCCAGGCGCTCAACAACGGCATCACCCCGCTTCGCTTCAACCGGCAGGGGAGCTGCTACGTCACCCGCCCGATCACCAGCCGATTCCAGGATCTGAACGGAAACCCCGACTACCGCACGCTCGACATCGGCAAGGTGCTGGAGCCGGACTTCCTCGCCGACTACTTGGCGAGCGATATCCCCGTGACGTGGGCCGGCTACAAACTGCGGGATGACGACCCCAACGATCTCGGTCAGCCGCTCGACAAAGTCTGCACCCCGAAGCTGTTCAAGAGCTACCTGGCGGCGCTGCTGCGCAACGAGTACGCGCGCAACCGCCTGAAGAACCCCGAGCCGTACATCAACGGCGACGGCTCCGGCAGCATCCAGGGGGTTCTTCTCTGCTACATCCATCCTGTCGTCGGGTGGCGAATCGTGGCGGACCTCCCCGCCGACGTGATCGACATCTTCGCGCAGCAGGAAATCACCGTCCGGCAGGTGGGGTAAACAACCATGGCTCTCACGCAGTACATCAGCAAGATGGACGTGCATATCCAGGCCACCGACCCGAGCGGCCAGCCTACCGGGGCGCTTGTGTACCTGGGCGACATCTACTCGGTGAAGATCAACACCAAGAGCAATGACAATCCCGTCGCCACCTTCGGCGGGGCCAAGGGCAAAGGTGGCATCGCCGGGTACTCGGACGGCTATATCGAGACGGAGATCACCTTCGACAAGGCGGTTCCGCGCTCGGGCGAGCAGTTCGACATTCTCCAGGTGATGCTGAATCACCAGACGGTCGTGCTGTTCGGCAACATCGGCGGTCGGCGGCGCAAGTACGAAGGTCGCATCCAGACCAAGGGCGAAGACTTCGGCCTGAACAAGGCGAGCGCCGACAGCGTTGCCATCCACGCCGGCGAGCCCGAGCAGGTAAACCAGTAGTCCGCCGCTGCAAAGGAAGAGGGTATCGCCATGGCTGGTAGCTATTATCTGCTCTGGGACTCCGACAAGCTCGTTTCCAAGATCGGGGCACCGGCCACAGGCGCTGGGGACGCGACGAGCATCCAGGGAATCGCCGTCGATTCCACCGCCCCGACCGATGGACAGGAACTGGTCTATGACGCCGGCATGGGGAAGTACATCCCCAAAACCCCGGCAGTCGCTTCGCCCAAGATCTACACCTGTCCTTCGGGCGCTACGGTTCGGCAGGCCGTCTACCTCTCAGCCTCCAACACGGTGGCCCTGGCGAACGCGACCGACACGACGAAGGCTCCCTGCTTGGGGCTCATCGCTTCCAAGCCCACCTCGACTACCTGCACCGTCCAGCGCATCGGCCCGCTCGCCGGGTTCTCGGGCCTGACGCCCAAGGATAAGATCTTCCTCGACGAAACCGATGGCGCGCTGACCGCGACCGCTCCCACGACAAGCGGTCGCGTCGTTCAGGAGATCGGCACCGTTGCCGCAGCCGACACGATCGAGCTTCTCGTCGACCCCGCTCGATACACCATTCGCGCCTAGTCGGAGCCCACGATGGCCACTGCTCGCTCTCTCGTCTTCACCGCTGGCGGCCTCACCCAGGAAGCCAAAGATGCCGATACGCAGCTCGTCAGTGCGATCGTCGGCAACAACTCCGGCAGCTTCACCCTGAATGCGGCCGGGACGAGCCTGCTTCTCAAGGTCGGCGGAACGACCTACCTGTCAGTGAGTTCCTCAGCGATTACCGCATCGGGCGGCTCAGTCTTTACTGGAGACGGCTCTGGACTGACGACTCTGAACGCCAGCAACCTGGCTTCCGGCACCGTCCCGATCGCGCGCATACCCACCGGCAGCACTGGCAGCACAGTGCCATTTGGCAACGATGCTCGGTTCAACCCGTCGCCCAGCGCTGCCGGCCGCATCATCTACGACACCGGCAGCGCCTGGCAGGCCCTGGCCGCTGGCACCGCGGGACAGATTCTGCAGGCCAATGGCGCGGCAGCTCCGTCTTGGGTGGATGGCCAGTCGACCAGCGGGCAGACCCTATGGTCGACTCCGGCCAGCGGCGAGATCGGCTACCAGACTTCCACGGCGGGCACGCTCGCCAAGTGCAACGCGGCTGCCATCGGAACGTGTCCCGATGCGGTGTGCGTCTACCAGGGAACATCGGGGACTGTGACCCCGATGACAGACGGGAAACCCATCGGGATCTTGTTCGACTCGGGCCTAAACTCCGGCGGAACCGGGGCACCGGCTGCCGGCCAGAGCGTCTTCGTCTCTGCGGGCACTGCCGGCCGCGCTACCAACAACGCTCCTACCGGGAGTGGAAACGTCGTGCTGTACCTGGGGGAGATCAAGGACCTCAACGGTGGCTACGACAACACCCTCGGATCGATCCTCAACGTCTGGCCGCGAGTCGGCCAGCCCATCGTCAGAAACTAAAGGAACCCCATGAATAAGAACATTCGCCCAGCCAAGCCCAAGACCCCTGCTAAGAAAAAGCCGGTGGCGCACATCCCGCCGCCGATTCTGCCCAAGAAGGTGCAGCTCTCGCCGCTCGAAGCGCTGGAGCTTCGCCAGATCGAGTTCTCGGTCGTTTCCGCCCAGGCCGCCCTGCAGACGCTGGTGAACATCCGGCAGAAGCGCGCCGAGGCCATCGGCAAGGAACACGGCATCGACATCAACACCGGCAGCTGGCACCTGGACGCCGACGCCGGGACGATAACCGCTCTACCGCCCAAGGAGTAGCCGCCGATGGCGACCGCCCGATCCCTCGTATTCACGGCTGCGGGAAAATCACAGGAAGCCAAGGACGCTGACACGCAGACGGTCAGTGGCACGATCCAGAACGGGTCGGGCTCCCTCACGATCAACGCTGCCGCGACGAGCGCTATCGTCCAGGTGGGCGGCACCGCATATCTCACCGTCACCTCGGCGGCGATCACTGCGGCAAACGGCGCGGTCTTCACAGGCAGCGGCGCGGGCCTGACGAACCTGCCGATCGATGTCCAGGTTTTTTCTACGCCGGGCGGCTTCACCTGGAATCGGCCTTCATCGGGATCGCTGGTGGAGATCGTCGCCGTCGGAGCGGGTGGTGGCGGCGGATCGGGCCGGCGCGGCGGCGGAGCCAATACGTTCGGGGGCGCTGGGGGAGCCGGTGGCGGCTACACCAAGGTTCTTGTTCGGCGAACGGATCTTGGCACCGCCGAATCGGGCTCGGTTGGAACGGGCGGCTCGGGCGGGACGGCAATCACCACCAACACGACCAACGGCAATGCTGGTTCGAGCGGTGGCGATAGCTACTTTGGCACCTGGGCTCGGGCCGGCGGGGGCGGCGGGGGAGTCGGGGGAACGAACGCCGCGCAGGCAACGCTATCGGTGGGCGGCACAGGCATGTTTACTGGTGGGGCTGGTTCTCCGGCAGATGGCAGCTTCTCGCCGTCTGCGTCAATTTCATTTGGCTGCACGGGCGGCGGTTCTGGGGGCGGCATCGGAGGCCTTGGTTCGTTCTACAGTCCATCGACCAGTAGTTGTCCGTATGGGCTCAACTACACCCCAGGCGTTCCAGGTTCTTCTTCTGCGGGCGGTGCTGGTTCAGCTGGTTCAGCCGGCCCAACACTTGGCCCATTGCTCCCCGGTGGCGGTGGCGGTGGCGGTGGCGGATCGACCGTCGCAGCTGGTGCCGTGGGAGGTGCTGGCGGCTTGTATGGTGGCGGTGGAGCTGGCGGCGGTGGATCGCCGACTGGCTTCAATAGTGGAGCTGGCGGGGCTGGCGCAAATGGAGTCGTTGTCGTGGTGACGTATGCGTGAGGCGATTTTCCTCCTTGCAGTCCTGTTTCTGTCGGCCTGTGGTCCGGTTAATCTGGACCCCCATGTCTTCGGCCCGCGCTTGAACCTTGCTGAGCCGATCTTTGTCGACCTCCAAGACACCCTTACCCCAGACGGCAAAGGCAGTTTCCCGCACCCGGCCGAGTGGCGCCAGGCGCTGCAGAATGCCGTCAGTCGCGCCCATGGTCGGCTCACGCAGGACCCAAGCACCAAGCAGCACCTCGCGCTGGATAACACCGACGGCGGCAAGTGCATCGACCGCAACGTCTTCGCGTTCACCGACGACAAGACCTGGCTGCGCGTCTCGATATGCCACAGCCTGATTGTCGCCAATGATTCCTTCTTCGAGCCGTCCGACCGCAAGCTCGATCTTATGCTCCATGAGCTGGGGCATGTTCTCGGGGGCCACGGCGGACACATCGGCGGGGACTCGATTCCACTTGGGGAGTGTCCTTATAAGAACATCATGGCCTGGAATATCCGCTGCCATCCGGGCCTCACCAGCTATGAAGGGCTGGACCTGGAATATGCTTGCGCGTCCGGCAATACGATACACGGGATCTGCGACCGGAAATGATCTCGGCAGCCTTATAAGGAAACCCCATGGCCACTACTCGCACGCTCGTCTTCACAAGCTCCGCCGTCACCGAAGAGGCCAAGGACGCTGATACGCAGATCACTAGCGGTACAATGAAGAACAATTCTGGCAGCTACATCATAGATGCAGCCGAGACGAGCTTGATTTTTCAAGTAGGCGGGTCGACACTTCTCACCGTGGCTCCCGCGGCGGTTGAGGTTCGCACTGCAGTTCTACCAGATCAAGATGAAGCCTATGGGCTCGGCTCGATGATCAAGAAGTTTTTGGAGCTTTGGGTTTTCACCGTCTATTGCACTACCTACGATGCCGGCGAATACACCATGTCGTTTGCGGCAAAGAACGCCAATTCAAACACTTCGACCGCCTTTTCCTTCGGAACGGATCTGGGCGATACCATCGCAGTTTCAAACCAAGGCATCATCTCACACAAGTTCGGCGCGGATCTGACTTCTGCCTCCACCATTACGCCCAACTGTGCGATCCACCGCGTCACAGGCACCTCCGCGATCAATACCATAACCAAGCCGGATATTTTCGGCGGGGTGGGTGGTCAGGTGACGCTCATCCCAACTGAGATCTTTACCTGGACGGCCTCTGGAAACATTGGCCTTGCTGGGACGGCGGTAGTCGGCAAAGCCATCATCTTTACCTGGGACCCCAACGCCAATAAGTGGTATCCCAGTTCGACCAGCTAAGGATCGTCTCACATGCGAAACCGCTTCTCGATCTACGCCGTCGCCTCTCTCATTGGCCTGTCCGCGTGCGGGGGTCCCGGCGAAGCCTCTCACCTGGCCCCGCCCGTTCTCGCCGCTCCGGCGGATATGGCTTCCCCGGTGCCCCCAGCCCGCCCCTGCGCTCAGCCCGCGGACGGGGGTTCTTATCGGGATGAGCTGCACAAGACGGCTTGCCACTTCGAGGCGCTCAACGGCATTCAGGTGTGCGTCCCCGACAACATGCCCCGGATCATCGGCGGCGTGTGTGACCCGGCCGGCGGTCCAGACCGGATCTGGCTCGACCGAAACCCCGACTGCAACGAAGGGACCTCGCTGTACGCCATCACCCGGCCGTCGCGCGTCTGCGGGAACCTGACGGGCCTCATCCAGAAGGTTTCCCCGCAGCCGGCCGCCGACCAGCGGATCTTCATCTACGATCCGGGGACGAAGTCCTGCACACCATCGGGCTATAGTGCCCGCTCGGAAGCCCCGATCTACGACCGCGCGCCGCCGCCCGATCCGGTCTTCCTCTCGGAAAAAGAACTACCAACCACCGAGTGCAAGTAGGTCCGCCCATGTCCATCACCTTCGAGACGCCACCACCCGAGAAGCCCGTCGATCGCGACAAGGCTCGGCCCATCTCCGACGAAGACCTGGCGGTGATCAAGAGCGGCATCGGTCACATCGTGCCCGTGCCCTGGCCGGCAGATCCCAAGCGGTGGGTGGGGATGCGGTGCCTGTCCCGAGCGGAAACCCGCAGGGTGGGGCTAGAGGCGCTGGCGAAAGCGCGCATCATCGGCAAGCAGGGGGATTTTGACGCTGAATCGACTACGGCCCTGGCACGTAGGATCGAAACAGATATGGTTTTGTGCGTTGCCTTGCGCGATTGCGTCTGGCTAGAAGAATCTGCCGGGGAGCTGGTCGAGATCCGAAACAATCCCGAACGGCAGCTTATTCTCACCGCGGACCTTTTCGCCGAGTCCACCACCGACAAGCACGTCGAGAAGCTCGCCGCGCACTACGACGATATTCTGATGGCCAGCGCGCCGCTGACCCGCTTCCAGCAGATGATCCTAGGGGCGGAGTATGAAAAGGCCTGGGCGGAGCTAAAAAAAAAGCCCGATGCCAGGGCCTTGATCGGGTTATCGCCCGCCGAGTTGTGTCCCCTGTTGAGTTTTATCGCTCATCTCTACCAGGAAGTCCCCGAGACCTCGGCGACCTGACCTACGATCAGCTGGCCTATTTCGACTGCCTGACGATTTGCAACGACAAGCGCGAGAGTTTCGACGAGATCCCCGATGAAGTGAACTTCGTTTCCGCGGGCGAGATCGACTGGAAGAAGCTGCGCGAGACGGAATGCACGGCCGGCGGCAAGCACCGCGACGAAAACGATCCCCCGTGGGTTCCCTGGATTCCGCAGCCCGAGCCGCAGGTAAAGGAGTGAGATGCCCGTCGTAGAGGTCCAGTTCTCGCCCAAGGGTGGCGCGGAGGTCAAAAAGACCGCCAAGGAGATCGCAGATGCGATCAAGGCTCAAGTAGCCGCCACTGCTGCGTCTGGGGACAAGACCAAGAGCATCGTCTTCACGATCAAGCAGGCGCGCGAGCTGCAGACGGCGTTCAACGGCGACATCAAAAAGACCCTCGACGCGCTGGTCAAGGCCGGCATTGCATCGGACGACATCGTGCTGCTGATGAAGCAGCTCAACCGCGAGGCGCTCGAAGGACGGCGGCGCACGCTCGGGATCGCGGAGGCACTGACCGAGACGGGCGGCAAGATGAAGGCCGTCAAGGCGGAGTCGGACGGGTTCAACGTCAGCCTAAAGGTGGCGCGGACCTTCGCTGCAAAGTTCAATGGAGACCTCGCTCAAACGGCTACCTATCTTCGCAGCTCCGGTGCGAGTACGAACAGTATTCGAGTCGCGATGGCAGCGCTGCAAGTAGAGGCCAAGGGTGTCAAGAACGAGACCAAGAGCATCAGTCAAGAAATTGACGACATGGAAGGAAAGATTCGCAAGGGGGCTCTTGCGGCGGAAGCAATTAAGAAGGCATTTGAGGCCGCTGGCAAGGCTCTGTCCGATTTGAATGAACTTGCTGGTGTTGATTCAGCAAAAGAAGGAGTGAAAAAATCTATCGACTTAGATACAAAATTTACGAAGTTTGAAAATCTGATAGGAGTTCAATCTCCAGAAGAAGCGGCTGAGTTGCGTCGTAATGTCAAAAAAATCAGCCTCAGCTCAAATCAATCGCAAGCAACCGTACTTGATGCTGCAATTGGTATTCAGGAAACAAAATCCGCCGGCCGAGAGTATCTGCTAGAAAATGGCGGCGTTGGGTTGCTGGCATTTCTTAAGCACGCATATGGCGATTCTCAAAGTCCTTCTGAATCAATCGAGTCAACAACGGCCGGTGTTGTTTCGGCTAAAGATTTAGGGCTTACAGCCTCTCAGATCCCAGAAGCCCAGGGAATTTTGGCTGCTGGTGAATTAGCTGGCTCGTTGACCGGAAAAGATATCCAAACAAAATTTGGAGGTGTCGGATCGCAACTTGCTGCACTTAGAAAAACCACAGGTGTTCAAGCGCTTCGCGAAGAACAGGGCCTCGGGCAAGCACTAGGAGATATTCCTGGATATGCCGGAAAAATTGATCCAGTTAAAGTACTAGGCGAAAATTTACTTTCAAAACTCGCAGATTCCGAGACAAGAAAGCGCCTTAAAGAGACAACTGGCATAGACACATTTGATAAAGAGGGCCGACTTAGACCAGTGCGTGCCAGCGCCAAGGCGTTCGGGTGCATTAC
>ERZ650303.69-NODE-69-length-26472-cov-9.974524_pt1 | contig 26472 bp, 42 predicted proteins | sample MGYA00376239_ERZ650303 | MGnify/ENA primary metagenome ERZ650303 (study PRJEB26733, sample SAMN07839262) | wastewater metagenome | biome: small river; feature: stream; material: water | place: USA: North Carolina | collected 2016-04-05 ... | reverse complement strand
CACTCGATTTCCACCCAGCCGCCCGGCATGAGCTTGATGAGCGCGTTCAGGTCGTGCGGCGAGCAGGGGAGGTTGTTCCAGGCCGGGTCGAGCGGCAGCATGGCGCTGGAAAGCTCGACGACGCGCTGGTGGGTCGCCGTCACCTGTGCTTCGAGGGCATGGACCACGCCGCGCAGCTCGGTCAGCTGGCGCTCGTGCTCGACGCGAAGCGCGGCTTGGCCGTCCACCATCTGCTCGATGATCCGCGCGCTCTTGTCGAGCAATTCGGCGAGGCCCGGCGAGGCGGCCTTGAGCGGTCCGGCGACTTCGCGCAGCGACGCGACGTGGCGGGTGATGAAGTTGGATGTCTCTTGGGTCATGTGCGGCGTCCTCGGCCCTGCTTGACGAGCTCGGCGACAAGAGCCTTCACCGCTTGGTGTCGCTGGAGACCGCCGACCTGGACATCGTCGTCGTCAAAATCAGGCGAGCGCGAAAAGAACCAGGCCGGACCGTCATGGGTGTCGAGCCGCTTCACCCAGCCGATCAGAATGGGGCCCGCCGAAGTGCGCAGGCAGACCCGGCCGTCGCGGCGGGTGATGGTGTCGAGCGGGTCGGTATCTTTGGTCATGCGCGTTTGAACCTTCGGGGAAGCGGGGCGAGGAAGTGCTCCAGCCACCACATGTTGAGGCAGAGGGCGTCGGCGGCGTCGCCCTCAATGTCGGAGCGGTCGCCGGTCAGGCGCCAGAGGACGTGCTGGGCCGACAGCGCGGAGGCGAGCTTCATCGCGTTGCTCCCAGCGTTGGCGGGGAGCCCGAGGTATTCGCACTGCCAGGTCGACGGCGGGACGTGGTGAACGGTGAGGGGCCGCCCGGCGTCCGCACAGGCGAGCTCGAAGGCCATGCACCAGCGCGCTCGGCTGGTGATGATGCGCGCGGTGCTGGACGGGTTGACGCCTACGAACTGGGCCTCGGCGAGCAGCGTGACTGGGCCGTCGTGGGTGGTCTTGATGATGGCGCAGGCGGTGTCGTACTCCTGCCCGCGCCTCTCCAGCCACGTCATGCGGATGTCGTAGAGCGAGTGCGGTTTACGGCGCTGCGGGAAGCCAGGCCCGACCTTCCATCCTTGCGGGAGCGGAGCGGAGCCCCGGTTCGTGATGGCTTCGAGCTCGGCCACGCACAGGCCCGACAGCGCGGCCGGGTCCACCGAGATCACGGTCTCGGCGAGGCCGAGCGCGCGGGTCTTGACCTCGTAGGCCATGTCAGCGCGGCTCGGGCTCGCTGGCCGTCGCGTCCACGATCGTCTCGTGCTGCTCGTCGTCCTCGTCGCGGTTGCCGAACAGGACGTCGTCGCCCCACTCGTCGCTCTGGCTGAGCTGCTCGGGCGGCTTCACGGGCTCGCCGGTGATGGACGCCGGGGCCGGGATGCGGCGCCCAAGGTCGTACGCGTCCTCGAGCTCGATGGCGGCGGCGACGTGCCGGAAGTCGGTCAAATCAAAACCCTTAAAAAACCGGCGGATCGCGGTCTTCTCGCACATCTCGGCGAAGTGCGTGGTCCACGGCGAGTCGGCCTTCGGGCGCGTGAAGTCGGGCTTGTAGTTTTGGCCCTTCTCGAAGGCACCGTTGCTGGCGCGGTGCGCCTTCTCCAACTCGGGCAGGTCGACGACCCGAAACTCCATCTCGCCGCGTACCTTGGCGCGGCAGTAGGCCGCGATGACATCGCCACGTTCGGCGCCCATGAACGGCCGGTGCCGGATGATCGGCGTCGTGCCCTCCTCCCACTCGAAGGAGTCGCGCGCATAAACGGCGCGGGCGTCGACCTTCTCGCACAGGCCGGAGCGGCGGGCGAGCAGGACGAAGCCCTTGTAGCCGATCATCATCTTGACCATCGGCACGCTCGTCCACTTGCCGTTGATCTGCTGGCGCTGGTTGAAGGGCGCCAGGTAGGCCAGCTGGAGGCTGGGGGTGAGGTCGAGCCCGAGGCGGGCGGCGTGGAGCACCGCGACCGCCAGCGAGGTCTGGTTCGCCTGGAGCAGCTTCGGGTTCTCGTTGATCACGGTCGCCAGCGACCGCGTGAACTGGCCCGGGTCCGTGCCCTTGCCGAGCGCCTGGACGATGCCTGTGTTCACCATGCCGATGAAACGCTCGCGCTGTTCCTTGAACGACGGGGGCGCGTTGGGGTCACGCTGGGCGACCGCGTTGGTGAGCTCGGGCTGGTCCGGGCGGGCGAGTTTGTTCGGGGCTGGTCGGGGGCTGTTCATCGCTTTGGGGCCTTGTGGGGTTGTCGGAGGGTGCGGCTGCCGGCCGCGGTGGGCTTGTAGGTGATCTGCTCGCCAGTGGTGAGCACGCCGATCGAGTGGTCGGCCATCATCGCGCGCACGGACAGGCCGAGTGCTTCGCTTTGACGCTTCGTGCGCGCGGCTTCTTCAAGCGATGCCTGCCACGCGTAGACGATGCGGGTCTCGGCGTCGGTCAGGTTGCGCGTGCCGGCGGCCCCGTCCGGATACCTGGCCCGAAGGACAGGCCCGTCCGTGTCTGGGTCGAGCGGGTCGGGGATGCGCCCCGCCTGGATGTCGGCCCAGAACGCGGTGAGCTTCGGCCACCAGACACGCTCGATCCATGCGTCGTCGCGCAGGACGAAGCGGACCTCGAGGCGGTTGCCGTTGATGAGCGCGCCGAAGCCGGTCCACCGCCGGTCCAGGATCGCCATGTAGTGCTGGGCCTGCGCCCAGTAGCTCGTCGGGACGCGTGGGTCGCTGGTGGTGCCCCAGCCGTCGTCAGCGCCAGCGCACTTGCCCTCGAAGATGCCAGGCCCGAGGTCGCGCAGCTCGGCGGGGACGATGGGTGTCCAGGCGCGCCAGCTCGGCTGCGCCTCCAGCTTCACAACCGACCCACCTTCCGGTGGTGTGCCCTCGTGGCGGTAGACCAGCTCGTCGCCCGCGGCGATCAGCCCGTCGACGTTGGCGAATAGGAAGTGCGCGTCCGGGTGGCGCACCCACGCGGCGCCCGGGAGCACGTGCATGCCGGTCTTGCGCGTGAACGCGGCCGCGATGAGCGGCTCCAGGGCCTTCCCCCAGTCGAGCCGCTCCTGCTCCTCTTCGGTCCGCGCCTCCTTTAGACCGGCCACCTTCTCCATGGCGACGGTGAAGGGCGAGCCGTAGCCGGAGAGGCCGAGGATGGCGGCGGCATCGGAGCCTCCGATCCCAGTGGCGCGCAGGATCGGGTCCGAGGTGTCGTTCGCCGCGCTCACCCGACTTGTTCCTGCGGGCCGGCCGGTTCATCCCAAGAGAGGAGCTTGTCGCACTCGGCGATGTGCTCGCGGATGCTAAGCAGGCGCGGGCCCTCGGCGCCAGCTGGGGTGGCATCCATCGTGCCAGCTGCCGCCGAGACACGCTCTTCGAGCGTGCTGGGTGCGAGCGTGGCCGACTCACGCTTTGCTGCGGCCTCGAAGTGATCGAGATAGACCGCGTATCGGGATCGGCGCACGTCGTCCACGATGAGCTTGTCGAGCTCGTTGGCGGCCGCTGCGAGCGTTTCACGGTCGCGGATCAGGTCGCGGGCGTTGGCGAGCTTGCGGAGTTCGCCTACGAGCCAGCGCTGGCCTTCGTTGAAGGCGCTGGTGTGCGCCCAGTGGAGACGGCCTTGGAATTCTTCTTCGGTCACGCCTAATAGACGCCGAGCCGACCAGCGTGATTCAGCAGGCGCATCATCCCGTCCAGCGCTCGCCGGCGCCATGATGTTCGCCGTGCTCTGCTGGTCGCGCGCTCGTTGAAGCGCCTGACCTTGCGGGCCGCGTCAGTCTCCAAGACGCCGGTGGTCGACACGCGGTAGTCGATCCCGCGCGTGTGCAGCCGGTAGTAGCCGTCCTCACAGGGCGGCACGGCGTTCTCCTGCAGCATGGCAACGGCTTTGCGCACCATCTCGGGCGTGAGCGTCGGCGGGGCAGACTCAAGCGGCTCCAGGCCCACCGGGTAGTGGCCGAACAGAGCATCACGCCGGACCGCGGTTGAAGCGGTCCGCGAACCGAGGCCGGCGACAGCCATCGCTGCCGCTGCGCTCGTCAGCGCCAGCATGCTCCGGCGGGTGATCACTTCTTCCTGCCCCGCCCACGGCCCTTGGGTGCCCCGCCGGCCTTGGTCTTCTTCGCCGCGCGCCTCGCCTTCGTCTCCGAGATCGCGCCCGCGAGCGCCGGGTGCTTCGTCGGGTCCTCTGGCTCGGGCTCCAGTGAGGCCCCGGCCGGCGGCGGCTCGCTCTCGTCGGCCTCCTCATCCTCGTCATCGTCGCCGGCATCGATCACGACCGCGTCGGCGAGCTCGAAGTCCAGCTCCAGCGCGGTGATCTCGTCGGGGCTCTCCGGCTCGGCGGTGAACCCGGCGAGCGCGAGCTCGTCCAGGAACCGCTGGCGCTCGGCGGCGCGGGTGCGGGCGATCTTCTCCGCAACGTCGTCACCCGCGGTCGCGGCCTGTTTGGCCTCGTGGTCGGCGCGCTTGACCTCGTGCGCGAAGGTCTCGATGATCACGCGTTTGACAGTCTTATTGGCCCAACCCTCGGGCTCGACCGGCTCGGCGTCGACACCAGGGATGGTCTGCTGCGCGGGCTCGACCTTGCTCTCGGCGCCCTTGAGCAGCAATTTGCTGAGCACGTCCCGCACCTCGGCGATGCGGTCGTTGAAGCGGCGCGCGTCCTGCTTCTTCGCCTTGAGCGCGGCCTGCCAGGCGAGAAACCTGGTCCGCGCCTCGACGCTGTGCGCCATGATGATCTTGACGTCCGCCGGCGACGGGGTCGCGCCGACCTCGTAGCTCGTCGTGACCCGCTTCACCGCGTCGGCGTGCTGGACGAACTGGTCGCCGACGACGGCGGTGGCGAGCTCGTCCTCGGTGCGGCGGACGGCGGCGCCGTTGGTCTTGCTGCGCTTCGCCTTGAGGTCCTCCAGCGCGTTGATGCGCCGCTGGAGAGCGGCCGCGGTGCTCGCGTGGAGCTCGTGCGCGCGGATCATCTCGGCGAGCGCGTCCGTGGCGGCATCGGGCTGGGCGACGATCGCCAGGGCGTGGACAGGTCGGTCAGAGGAGTGCTGGGGGATGGCTTTCATGGGCATCTTCGGTCGGCGGGTCGGGGTGGACGAGATACGGCGCGAGGTCCGTGGTGAGGCGGATCGCCGGCTGCAGGCCGAGGACCCGGGTCAGGGCTTCGAGGAGGTCTGCCGGGATCGCCGGCTCGGCCATGATCTTGCGCAGGTACTGCCGGGAGCAGCCGACCTTGCGGGCCACCGCGGCCCAGCTCAGGCCGTGCTCGCGCATCGCAGACTCGACCTGGCCCTGCAGGTCCCGCACGGTGCCGATCGTGCCGCGGACGCTCTGGCTCGCCACCGCGCGACGGTACGGGCCCAGCGCCGCGGCCGCAACGAACGGGCGGCGGGCGCACACGGTCGTTCGGAGCGGGGCCCCTGGCTGGCTGTCGCAGCGCATCCTCGCCCGAGACGGCGCCCGCGCCAGGATGTTCACTCGCGCGCTGCCGCATCTCCGCCGAGAAGCCGATGCGCCCGAATGGCCGAGCCTGCTCCGGGCTCATGTACGCCTGCTGGTAACCTCGCGTCGTGCCGGTTACCAGCAGGCGCAACTCGACCAGACCGAGTTGTCTCTCGGGGTCGCGGCGGTGCCACAGCGCGGCGGCGACCTTGCGGGCCTCGTGGTAACCGAGCAGGTCCGGGCGCCAGACCCCGCGCCGCTGCAGGTAGACCTGCATTCGCTGGGAGCAGGCCCGGGCGTCCGGTGTCGCGGCGGTGCCGAGGAGCTCGAGGTCGGGGTGGCGGCGGGCCTTGGGCAGCAGGACCCCACCGCGGATCTCGATGTGGTCGTGGCCGGCGAGCCAGCACATGCCGCGGAGCAGTGCGGCGACATCCCGAGCGCCAGCCGGGCGACCATCAGCGAGCAGGAGTGCGCGGGCGTGGGCGGTAGTCAGCTGCGGGGCGTGGGCGACCAGGTCCCCGAGCCGGGCGAGCAGGTCGGCGGCGAGCCTGATCCACCGGCCGGGTGGGAGCGATCGGATCCAGCTGGAGAGCGTCTGGTGTTCCGGGAGATCCTCCGCGGGCGCGTTCCTCTTAGTGGCCGGCGAATCACTGTCCGCGTCGGACCCCGCCATGCGTTGTCCGTTCGCAGTTCTGAGCCACAATTGCACCGGTTCGCGCCCGAGCAGTTCGGCGTCCGGCGCGAAGATGGCGGGGGTGATCCGGCTCTGCTCGGCGCGGGCGACGGCGGCCCGGTGCGCGGCGAGGAGACGGATCCTGCTGGTGGTGTGGTCGGCGCCGAGGCGGACGATCACCGTGGCGCGTGCGAGGATCCGCACGGCTTCACGGGCCGCCCGGGGGGAGGCCTCGATCCCGAGCTGGTCCAGCAGCTGCACCGGCGAGCCGCGCAGGTCGACCGGGATCTTGGCCTCGATGAGGCGGATCAGGGCCCGGAGCAGCCGCCTGGCGGTGGCGGATCCTCGCTTCTGGCGGCACCAGGCGTGGATCCGGCGCAGGTGGGCGAGGATCGCCGCGGTGGCGCAGGACCAGGGCTTGCTGATCAGGATCCCGCCGGCGATCCGGCTCCGGATCGGGTGGGGCCGAGGGCGACATCGCGACCGGCGGGGCCGGGGTGGCAGGGTCGCGGGCTTGTGAAGCGGAGGCGGGCGGGGTACGTCTTGGAGCACTGGTCATCCCCGGCGCATCGGGTGAGGGCCTGAGCGGTCCGGGGCATCACACCCGGGCCGCTCTCCTTTTTGGCGCCGGAGATGGCCGGCTCAGGAACGCTACTCCGCCGCGACCGCGGTCCGCAAGCCCCAGGTCCGGCTGGCGGGATCCGCGACCGAACATGATGGATCGCTCAGATTCATCGCCTCGAAAACGCAAACATGCGCAACGACATGCCTATCAGTCCACGACATCGAGTGACTGAATAGTATCAAGGCGAGTAACTAAGAATATGCGGCAAATGCGCGCGTCCGAGCAGGCGTGAAAATTCCGGCCCGGTTCTGGTCTGAGACTTGCCCGCGACTGACCGATGTTTCCATGGCCGCGCTGCTGACCGCGCTGCTGGCCGCGCCCGAGGACCTGCCGGTCGGGGTGTTCCGCTCAGCGCCGGCGGCGTGGGAGTCGACGCGGTTCCACTGGGCCGCCGAGCAGATCGCCGCCGAGCTCGCGGCCGCGCCCGGCGTCGCCGTCGATGCCGCGGTGGGCCTCGCGGTGGTCTGGGAGTGGGCCACGGCCGAGCTCCCCCACGGACCCAGCCCCGCGCGCGGCTGGGGCCGGCGCATCGCGACCACCCAGGCCTCGTGGGCGCGAGAGCTGGCCAAGCGCCTCGGCTCGCAGATGAGCGCGACGACGCGGGCGGCGTTCCTCGCCGGCATCAACGACATCGGCTGGATGCGGATGAAGTCGGCGCCGCCGCTGCGCCCGCGCCCGCGCGCGGACGCCTTCGAGGCTGACCTGGCGGTCACGAAGCGGCTGGAGCACCAGTTGCGCGCGGGCTTCCCCGACGTCGACGACCTCGGCGAGCGCCCGGGCGTCGCCGATCGGCGCGCGTTCGTGCAGGCGATGGCCGCCGGCTTCTCGGCCGAGCAAGTTCAGGATGCGCTGCGCGGGCAGGCGGAGAAATGCGTGAAGAACAGGCGCTGGCGCGACATCGATGTCGCGCAGGTGTTCCTGCGCATCACCTGGCTCTGCGCCGAGACCCGCCGACTGGAGCGCGCCGAGCAGGTCGGCGCCTCGCTTCGGCAGGATCCCACGGGCATCGTCACGGGCCCCGCCGGCAACTTCGCGCACGGCCTCGAGATCGTCCTTGAGTGAATACTGCCCCTCTGGCGTCCGTCGCGAGCATCCCATGAAACTCACTGACCCACAGCGTGCAGCATTGTTTGAGCAATTGACGTCCAGGGTGGCCATGCTGCCGTACAGAGGATTCAGTCGGCATTGGAGAATTCTCGCCGAAGTCGACGCAATCAGAACTTCGCTCGGAATGAGCTACGAGGACGTTTCAGCGCTGCTGGCTAAGAGTGGTTTGAAGTTGAGCATCATCTCCCAGGACCGGATCTCTCGTGGTTTGGACACTCACGACGGGAAACCTTGTGCCCCCCTCCAGAGGGAGCTGAAGCGTGCTCATGCGGTGACCTGGGTGCCAGAAGTACCCAAGCCACAGCTACCAGACCCGCCGCGATTCAACCTCACTTGGAGCACGACCATTGCCGATGTTCTACAGGAGGTGGAGCGTACGGCATCGCCAACAAGCGAAGTCCAACATCAGATTGACAACGCGCTGGTAGAGCGAAAACCGCCCGCTGTAGGCGTGCAACAAGCGTTGCCGCTGGCCACCAAAGTTCAGCATTCCGGGCCTAGCCAGACACCAGTGACAAACCAACCTCCTGACGAACACCATGGTTCGGTCAAGTTGCTAACATACAAGGCTGTGGCCGACATGCTAGGAACATCCGATTGGCATGTCCGGAAGATGATCGCTCGGGGACAGTTCGTGGACCCGATCGATGTCGATGGTCTTGGACCACGATTTAGGTTCGAAGTCGTGTTGGCATGGATCAACAAGATCGGGGCGGCGTGATCGCGTCAAATCTGTCGCGCAACACATGGGGCTCCGCTGGCTCACAGCCGAGCATGTGCATCGCCCACCGGCACCAGTTGTGCGCGCTCAGGACCTTCTCGGAGGCGGCCCGCAGGAGGTCAGCGTGAGCGGCGAAGGCAGGGTCCATGGCGAGCTTGGCGAGGCGCAGGTGCATCTCGGAGGCTTCGCGGCCGACATGCTGGTCATCGGCCCAGCGCTGCGACTGCTCGACGGTGGTTTGCGGATAGCTCATGAGCGAGGAATACCAGGCCGCCCATGACTGCACCACGCCTGAGCTACCCAGAACGCGAAGATCTCCTCGCGCCCCTCTGCGCTCGCTTCGTCGACGCATTCCACACCGCGGTCTCGGCTGGCCTCGAGGACAGCCACTTCACGCAGCCGGTGGCGGCGGCGATCTGGACCGCGACCCGCGAGCTGCGCGAGGCCGGGAAAAAGGTCGGGTTCGTCGAGCTCACCGAGAAACTGCGCGGGCCGATGCTCGGCGCGGCGCAGGCGATGCTCAAGGCCCAGCCGCCGACGCTCAGCGAGGCCGACGTGATCGCCCACGTCGAGAAGATCGTCGCCGCCGGTAAGGCCCGCGCCGCCGCGCGCGGGACCGCCGAAGCGCTCCGCGAGCTCGAGGCCGCGCCCGACCCCCAAGAGGCCCTCGGGGTGTTCCTGGACCGTGCCTTCGAGCTCACGATGGCCCAGCAGCAGACCCGCCGCACGGCCACCGTGAGCGAGGCGCTGACCAACATCTTCAACCGCATCATCGACCCGGCGAACCGCCGCCGGACGATCACCGGCATCCCCACCGGCATCGCTGGCATCGACGATCGCCTGCGCGGCTGCCAGATGGGCAAGGTGACGATCATCGCGGCGCGTCCGGGCGTCGGCAAGACCGCGTTCACGACCTCGATGGTGGCGAAGCAGGTGGTGTCGCACGACCCGGAGCGCACGCCGATGCCGCCGTGCTTCTTCGTGTCGCTGGAGATGCCGACCGAGGAGCTCGTCCTCCGGGTGACGCAGGACATCACGAAGATGTCGGAGGACGAGATCTGCTTCGGGGACATGCCGCCGCAAGAGGACTGGCAGCGGATCAGCCGAGCCGCCGATCTCATCGCCCGGGCGCCGCTCGACATCAACGACCAGGCCGGGCAGACGGTCGAGCAGATCGCCGCCGCGGTCTGGCGGTGGCGCCGGCGCCGGTGGCCGAAGGGCGTGCCCAAGGGCGCGTTCGGCTACGTCGTGATCGACTACCTCACGCGCATCAAGAAATCGCGCGCCGGCGATACCCTGCAGGATCGCGTGACGCACAGCATGGAAGTCCTCACGACCCTGGCGAAGGACACGGGCCTGGCGATCATCCTGCTCAGCCAGCTCACGCGCCTCCACGTCAACGAGGGACGCAGGCCCGACATGGGCGACCTCAAGGGCGGCGGTGAGATCGAAGAGAACGCGTTTGCGGTGGTGCTGCTCCACCCGCTCGGCCGCAATGAGGACAGCGCGGCAGGGAAGAAATGGCGTGGGCTCGTCGCCGCGCTCATCGACAAGAACCGCGCGGGCCAGCCGGGCAAGAGCGTGATGCTCCACTTCGAGGGCGCGCTCTACAGCTTCCGCGCATGGAACATGGACACGGACGGGCGCGTGGACGACGTGCTCGGCGAGCTCACCGGCCGGGCCGGGCCCCCGGTGCAGAAGCAGCCGCGCAAGCCGAAGCAGGAGGCGCTGCCGAGCGCGCCGCCAGACCGCGGACCGCAGGAGTGACTTTCGAGGTCGCCAGCACCGTCAAAACTGCATGGCGACATACCTCCAAGTGAAAGCAGTTCGCACTGGCAGCGCGAAGCACAAGCGCATGGTCAACGCCTGGCGCGCAAACGAAGCAGCCGAGATCGAGCAGCCGGCGGCCCTCGTTGCCTATTTCGGTGACGAGATGCCCGACAACGACGGCCTCGTGGTCTGCCTGCAGGACGGCAAGGACGGGGTCACGAAGTACAACGGCGAGGACGGAGAAGGATTTGAGGTCCACCTCATCAAGCTCCCACCCAATACCACGCGCCTGCGCTTCATGCGGAGCTAGCCGCGCGGCAGGCCCAGCCTGATCTCGATGCCCCGGGCGCGGTTCTCCAGCGTGTACGCTTGGCCCTGCCGGCGGTGCGCCAGCGGAGCGTCCTTGCCGAGCTCGGCGGCGCTGGCGTGGAGGCAGCACGCGAGGGCGCGGAAGGCCACGGCCTCGTCGGCGTGGCGGAGGTAGTCGAGCGCGGGGTTCATGGGCATGGCGGTCTCGCCCCTGGCAGCAGGGCCAGCCAGCGCCGGCGCTGCCAGGTCCGGACGCGGGCGAAGGTCGCGGCCACCCGGCCGCCTCGGCGGGCTGGGCGTGAGCCGAGCAGGTCGCAGCGCTCGATGGCCCGCTTGGCGGCGCGCCACCTCATGGCCGAACCTCCGCAAGCCAGGCCGAGCCAGCTTCGGTCATGCGCGCGAAGCTGGCGCCGTTCTTGGTCTCGATGAGGACCTTGCGCTCCAAGACCTCCACCGTGCGCGGGTGGGCCCGGAGGGAGCTCGCGTTGCACCAATGGCCGTTGCTGGTGAGAGGGACCCAACCGTCGCGCATGCGGGCGGGCGCGAAGTCGCGGATCGCCAGGAGGGTCTCGCGCTGGCGCTTGGTGAGAGGCTTCATCGCTGGGTCTCCGCCGGCATGCGGCCGCCGAGCCGCGGGTCATCCTCCCAGTCGCGCGGCCGCTGCCACCTGTTGCGTGCCAGCGCCTCGATGAGCTTCGAGGCGGTGTCGTAGTACATGCGCGAGGTCTTGGCCGGCGGGACCCCAGCCTTCTGGAGCGCGAGCTGCTGCGGGTAGCTCGCCAGGTTCTTGCGCTGGCGGACGCCGAGGCCGACCTGCAGCTGGCGGGCCCGTGAGGCGGAGATGGCCTCTGGCTTGGGGATGCCGCACCGGCCGAGATAGGCGGCCATCTTCGCGCTGCAGCGCTCCTCGCGGGGGTCGTCGCGTGGGAGCTTCATCGAGAGGACGATGCTGGGGTCCCACGGGTCCAAGACCTCGGCGTCCGCGGCGACGGCATCGGACAGCGCGGCGGCCTCGGCAGCAGCGGCGGCGGCGATGCGGATGGCCTCGCGGGTGAGATCGTCGACGGTCTTGTCGCCGACGAGCGGGATCTGCGAGAGCGCCAGGCGCTGCTCGGCGGTCAGCCGGCCGGCGAGGACATCCGCGGGGGACGCGAGCCCGACGATCTTCACCTGCGAGGTGAAGTCGAGCACCGCGAGGTCCGGCTTGCGCGACGCGGCGATCGCCGCTCGCCGCCCGGCTGGGTCATCGCGCAGCTCGGGCCGGTCGACGACGCCAGGCTCGGGCCGGGTCCCGCGGCCGACGCACTGGAGGAGGAGGCTGCGGGAGCAGGTGGGGCGGACCAGCGCGATGCAGGAGGCGTTCGGCGCGTCGAAGCCCTCGGTCCACAGCATCGCGTTGACCAAGAACCGGACCTGACCGGCCCTGAACTCGGCGACGATGTCGCGCCGGACGTCCTTGTCCGTGCCGCCGTCCGCGACCTCCACCCGCTCGTCGGTGTAGCGGCGGAGCGCGGCGGCCTGGCTGTGGGCGTGGGCCACGGTGGCGCAGAAGACGATCGTTGGGCGCTCGCCGGCGAGGCGCACGATGTTGGCGGCGACCGGCATCGAGTACTCGGCCATCAACTCGCCGAGCGCTTCCGGCGGGAGGTCGCCGGCGCGCTTGCGCAGCTGCGAGAGGTCGAGCCCTTCGATCGGGTGCTCGGTGATCGTGGCGTCGACCAGCCAGCCATCCGGCCGCGCCTCCTCGATCGGGTAGCAGTACGCGACGGCCTCGAAGACCTCCTCGAGGCCGATGCCGTCGAGCCGCCCAGGCGTCGCGGTGACGCCGAGCACGTAGGCGTGGATGAAGTATTCGAGGAGCTTCATGTAGTCGTCCGCTGCCGCGTGGTGGCATTCGTCGATGACGATGAGGCCGATCTCGTTGGGGTCGTATTCCTCCATCCGACAGGTCGGGACGCCAGGGTGGGCCTCTTTGAAATACTTGGTGAACTCCTCAATATCGAAGCGGCCCAGCTCGGCGCCAGCGGGAGACCAGACCGTGAACTTGCCCCCCTTCTCGCGCTTCACCGGCGCGAGCTCGGTCTGCGCGGGGTCCTTCTTTCGCTTCTTCTCGAAGCGGTAGCCGAGTGCCGTCGCGGCCGCGCGCACGCGGTTGGCGGTCATGCTCTGGATGGTCGACGCGATGGCCCGCTCGGGCTTGCCGAGTGCTGTCTCGGGGCCCTGCTCGCGGGCGAAGCGGAGCCCGAACCTGGGGGCGCGCTCGATCGGCTGGCCCACGAGCTCGTCGCGGTGGGCGATTACCATCGCGCGCTTCTCCGCGGGGGTCTTGGTCGACTCAAGGAAGCGGCGGATCACCCACAGGAAGGTCTCGGTCTTGCCGCATCCGGTCGCCATCACGACGAGCACCCGCTTGTAGCGGGCGAAGGCCGGCATGATGCCGATGCCGCGGCGCGGGTCGCCGCCGAGGACGGCGTGCTCCTGGTAGGGGCGCGGGACGAAGCCGGTCACAGGGCCGATGATCACGCCCGGTAGACGGTGAATCTCGGCGCGCTGTTCACCGTCGCAGCGTCATGGACCTCGAGAAGCTCTACCAAGATGTCTACGCGCAGGTGTTCGCTCTGTCGTGGGACCGAAACCGCGCCGACCCGATCAGCAGCCTCGAAGAAAGCGACCGCGCCGCCATGGCCACGAATACCGCTCACCACGCCGCGGCGTACGCGGTGAAGCTGTGGGAGCCGGCCAAGGCCCAGGCGGCGATCTGCGCGGCGCAGGGGCTCACGCCGCAGGAGGGCAAGTAGATGGCCCCGAACGACCGAATCCACGAGGCCACCGCCAAGATCGTCGTGACCGGCGAGCCCAAGGTGGGGAGCACCATCGAGCTCACCAACGCCAACAACGCGGGTGTCCGCGTCTGGCACTGGAGCATCCTGCCGCCAGACGGTAGCGAGGCCTTCCTCGTCGACCCGATGAGCTCGAAGCCGTCGTTCAAGATCGACCGCCCAGGCGCCTACGCGGTCCGCCTGCGCGTCAATGCTGGCCCCCACGAGGCCGTCGACCGGACCACGGTGCTGGTCGCCGACGCGCCCGCGCCGGACCCGTTCGCTGGCGCGCTCGAGCTCCTCGAGGGCTCCAGCTACGCGGGCTTCGTGGTCGCCGCCGAGACCCGGGCCGGTGGGACGATGATCTGCGCTCGCCGGACCACGCTCTCGCTGCGCAGCCGCGTCATCGCGCAGATGGTGGACCAGCGCGCCGACCCAGAGGACGGCCCCTCAGTCAACCTCATGGAAGCGACGCCTGAGGACGACCGCCCCACGGAGGCCGCCGCCCAGCTCCGCGATATCGCGGCCTGGCTGCGCGCCGAGGGCGAGGGCTCGAAGGCCGACGACGCCGACGAGCTCGCGCACGCCATCGCCTTCAAATACGAGGTGCAGTAATGCTCGCATACGTCACCTTCACCGGCTGGGACCGCCACACCGATCTCGACGAGCTCGGCGCATTCCTCGAGGACTGCCCGCAGTCGACCGTCGAGATCGCGGTCCTGTTTTCGACCTCGCGCAGTCAGGACGACGAGGACCGCTACCCCAACGTTGACAAGGCGAAAGCGATCCTCAAGGTCGCCAAGGCCGCCGGTCAGCGCACGGCTGTGCACCTGTGCGGTCGCATCGCGCGCGCCTTCCTCGGCTACTCCGACGCCATCGTGAAGGTTGGGCCACTGATTCAGCTTGCCGAGCGCGTGCAGGTCAACGTCCCCGAGGACTTCTGGGCCTCCAGCCCAGAGAGGTACAAGCCCGCTCACGATCTCGCACGCCTCATCGGCCGCTCAGTCATCGTTCAGTCGCGCAGCATTGACGGCTGGCCCGATGTCGAGCACCTCGGGCCCGGCGCGAGCCGCATGGTGCCGTTCCTGTTCGACCGATCGGCGGGCACCGGCGCGGCGCCGCCCGACTGGCCATTCCCGCGCGCGCACATCCTCGTGGGCTACGCCGGCGGGCTGGGGCCCGACAACGTGGCCGGCCTCTGCGAGAGCATCGCGGGGGCGCGCATCGACGGCGCTCGTTGGTGGCTCGATATGGAGACCGGAATCCGCGAGCGTTTCTCGATCGCGAAGCGCCGCCCGGACGAGCCGCCGCTGGCCACCTACGTGTCGCTGGCGAAGTGCCAGCGGGTCATGAGCGCGGTCGGTCCGTGGCTGGAGGGCCGGTGATGGGCTTCATCACCGACGTGCACAACCAGGAGATCGAGCGGCTCCGGGCAGCCGCGCGCTTGGAGGAGATGAGGGCCGCCACCATGCTCGCCGAGAGGCAGCGCGACCTGGCCACCGCGGAGCTCGTCCGCGCCCGCGGGGCAGCCGACACCGTGGAGCTCGACAGGATCCGCCTCGCCAACAAGGACGCCTCCGAGGGGCGGCTGTTCTGGCTCAAGCTGGCGATGATCGTGGGCGGCGCCGCGGCCTTGTGCACGCTGTTCGCCAGCGCCGCGAGCGCGCCCTAGCCGAGGTCGCCCGGGCGGATCGGCGTCGCGGCGAGCCAGGCCGGGATCGCCTCGGTGCCGCCGTCTGGGCAGATCGAGCCGCCCTGGATCGCGCGGTGCAGGTCCGCCCAGCGGGGGACCGCGACGCACTTCCGGATCCGCGGCAGCCGCGAGCGCGCCGCGGAGACGTAGGTCTGGACCGCGTGGGTGAGGGTGCAGAGCTTGCGGGGATCTGCGCTCGGATCCACCTCGCCCGCCCAGTAATTCGAGTTCATGCCGAAGAGGCCGTAGCTGAGCCAGATCGCCGGCTGGCGCGCGTAGGGGTTGCCGGCGGCCACATGCCGCCCGCGCAGGCGCCGGTAGGCGGCGGCGGCGAACTGGGCGTCCTTCCGGTGGATCACGCCCGGCCGGAGGCTGCTCTCGCGCGCGGCGACGTGGATCAGGTAGCGCGCGAACATGGGCGACCCGCCCAGCCGCTCGACCTCGCGGCGGATCGCGGCGCCGACTTCGAGCTGCTGCGCCCGGGTCGTGGTGGGGCCTGGCTCGTCCGGAGCGTGGGCGCAGGGCGCGTAGGGGGCCCGGTGGAACAGCGCGGCGAGTAGGATGGTGGAGGCGTGCATGGGCTCGGGAGCCTGCCCGGCCGGCCGGTGAATATCAACCGCGCGGGCTGCGTCGGCTGGGGCATGCCAGCGTTCCGATTTCCATCCCGCCCCACCGCCGAGGAGCAGGCGGCTGGCTGCCTGAGCAACGCGCGCCTGCGCGAACTCGTCGCAGCTGGCAAGCATCTGCGCAAGCACGGGAGCGTCGAAGAAGCCGCGGCGTGGGCTGGTCTTGAGGTCGCCAGCTATCGCCGCAATTGGGCCGAGCTCACCAAGCTCGCAGGCTGGAAGCACCGCACCCCCGAGGACTTCCTGGCCGAGCGCGCGACCCAGCGCGGCGGTTGGCGCGGCAAGCCGCCGCGCGTCGACGAGGGGTTGGATGCGCGCTTCTCGAAACTGGTCAGCACGCATACGGCTGGGCTACTGGCCAAGGCCCTGGAGAAATTCGACGGTACGGCCAACGACTTCCTGCGCGAGGCGGCCGAGCGCTTCCTCGCCGCCAAAAGTCCATGGTAGACTTGTCGTTTTGACATTGACACACAAACAGACATCACGTAAGGTCGCCGCACCATGTTGATCACCGTCCTGCTCACCGGTTCCGCCATGCTCGCCACCCTGCTCATCGTCGACCACCCCGGCGTCCGCCTGTTCGTCCTGACGCTGCTCATGCTCGGCGGCATCGCCGGGTGGGCCCGCTGGGCGATGCACCGCGCCGACTCGGCGCTCGACCGGGCCCGCCGGCGCCGGCGGGCGGGGCTGCTCGGTCTCATCCTCGCGCTGCTCTCCAGCGCCTGCCGCCCGGTCGCCACCACGACCCCGGAGCCGGCCGAGATCATCGAGCTCGACTGCGGCGGGCGCACCTGTTCGATCGGACAGGTCGGCCCCAGCACGATCGTGTGGGTGACCCAATGATCGGCCGCACCCGCATCGGGTTGCTCGGCGCCACGCTGCTCGCCCTTGGGGCGATACCTCTGCCTCCGCCGCGCCGCCCAGACATCAACCTCGACGCGGCCGAGAAGGTCATGGGCGATCTGCAGGCTGCTGGCCTGGACCCATCCGCGGTGATGGAGCACGTCGGCGTCGAGCGCTTCGTCCAGTGGGGCCGCGCCGTGCTCGGCATGCAGCTGGCCCAGCGCGCGCTCGGATGCGAGATGACCACGGCCGGGTTGCTCGACGAGCTCGATCGCTTCGCGCAGGGGCGCAGCAGCATCGCCCAGCTCGGGAAGCTTTGCCCTGAGCATCTCCGTGAGCCGCAGATCGTTGATTTCCAGCCGATGTACGACCTCGGCGCCCGCAAGGTGACGCTCGGCGATGAGCATGGTCGCCCGCTCGCCCACATCACGCTGCGCGAGGGCGCCCGAACGCAGCCGGTGCGCGGCAACCCGGTTCAGCGGCCGAGCCCGGTCCAGGCGATCGCCGACATGGCGCGGGTCAGCCTCCTTGAGGTCCGAGGAGGCCTCCAGCAGAAGCCTGTCCGCCTGGAGAAGCCGCGGCGGGACCGGAGCAAGCAGCGCGCCGAGCAGGCCAAGGCCCGCACCAGTAGGCAGCGCCGCAAGGCGCGGAGAGGCTTCTGACGATGGGCGGGTACGCCGACCTCGAGGTCGCCCGCCAGCAGCGCGAGGCCGGCGAGCGGATGCAGCAGGAGCACGACCGCATGACGGTCGACCAGCGCCGAGCTGCCGGGCAGGCCCAAGCCGCGGCCAACCAGGCGAAGCACGAGGCGCGAGAGCAGGCGCTGGCCGCCGGCCTCGCCCATGCCGCGACCCAGCGCCACGCCCTCCGCAGCGCTGGCCTGGAGATCGTCAGGACCGGCGGCATGTTGGAGGCCAAGCGCAGCGGCAAGGTACTCGGCCGCTGGTGGCCCGACCGCCGCCCGCAAGTCGGCTCGCGGGCGGTCAAGGACATGCCTTTCGAGCGGTGGCTGTTGGCGGTGGTCAGGGCTTGGAACGGAACGCCGTCCAGTCCCCGCTAGCATCGGCCAGGATGCCTTGTTCGTCTGTGTGTCGTTTTGTGTTTGACAGACAAAACGACAGTGAGCATACTCTTTTCATGCTGACGAACACCAACACCGCCGCCGCCCCGCTCACCATCACCACCGTCGCCCAGAGCGCGGATGGCTTCCAGGTCCTCCTGCTCAGCGCCTACGGCCACGACCTCCGCTGCTTCATCCTGAACGGCTGCGAGACCCCGGTCGCCCGCGAGGAGAGCCCCGAGCTCCTGGGTGTCTCCGCCGCCGACCGCGAGGCTCACCTCCGCAAGGTGGTCGCCGCCCACGGCTTCTGACCGGCCGGGCCTTCGGGCCCACCCGTTCGCCCCGTAGCCGCCCGGCACGGGGCTTTCGGGGTGTGACCACCACAACTCCGGCACCGTTTGGCCATCTCATCGACTCCCGCACCGGCGACCAGATCCGCCCTGCGACCTCGCAGGAGTGGGCCAACCACGCGCAGGGTCGCCACGACCCGGGCCACTTCCACGCCACCATCGACGGCATGCAGCGCCTCGTCTTCTGCGACGGCCCCAGCACGCGCACCCCGGCGGTCGTCGCCGCGCTTGCGAGCGAACTGTCCGAGGCCTGAATTTCCACCGATCGAACCGCCGCCACCGGCGACCAAGTAGCCGCCCACCAGCGGCCCGAGAGCCAACCCAGAACACCTGCAAGGACATCATGAAGACCACGACCCAGACCATCTCCAAGCTCGCCTTCACCCGCGCCCTGTCCCTCGCCCGCGCCCACGGGCACGCCTGGACCTGCCACACCGAGCACCCCGCCGTCGCTGCCATCCTCGCCGGGCCCGAGCCATACGACGCCCGCGCCCTCGCCGAGGCCTTCGAGTGGGCCGCCGCCGAGGACGACTCGCGCCGCCCCGCCGGTGTCGGCTTCTCGCTCTCGCACACGACCGGCAGCGGCCGGCTGAGCTGGGACATCGCCGACGACCAGGACGCGTTTCGCCCCAGCGGCACGGTCCACCTGACCGTCTCGCGCCCGTCGCTGGCCTGGCGGGTCTGGGCGGCCCAGCGCGACGCCGCGGCGTCGCTCGCCGAGACCGAGCCGATGGTCGGTCGCGAGCTCACCCGCATGCTGCCGCCCGAGCCTGAGCGCGGGTCGGTCGACGTGCTCTCGATGTGCATCCCCGCGGGCGCGACCTCCAGCCTGGCCTGGCGCACCGAGCCGCTCTACGACGATGTCGCCTCGCGTCACCTGAGCGTCCTCGCCGAGGCGGCCCACCACCTCGGCGGTGCGAGCATGCTCTCAGATGCGTGCGACCAGATGCACGAGTTCGCCTCGCGCATGCGCTCGCTCGACCTCATGGCGGCCGGCATCGTGATGCGGCAGGAGGTGATGCCAGGGTGGCGCGTCATCGAACTGAACCTGTGGGGTCACGTCAGCCTGCGCGTGCGTCTCGAGGATGGTCGCGGCTACGACGACGCGGCGATCACCGCCCCGGCGGTCTCGGGGTGGCTGCAGGACTTCCCAGGCTTCCTCACAACCGTGCCGTTCGCCACCCGGCTGGTGGATCGGCTCATGTCGTGGGGCGGGATGCCGCTGGAGCGCGCCTGCCGGACCGCCGAGCTCGCGCTCGCCGAGGTCGGTGCGCCGGCTAAGGTGGTCGGCGTCGAGACGAGCGGCACCTGGCACCTCAAGGTCGAGCGGATCGCGGCGTCCACCGAGGACCTGCCCGAGGGCCACTTCTCCTCGGAGACCTGACCTATGGGCCAGCACCGGGGCAGCGGCCGCGGGCCGCACGTCGTCGAGCACGTCTCGCATCTCGACGCCGCGGACCAAGCCGCGGCGCTGGGTCTGCGGATCGATCGGCTTCGCCGGCGCCAGCTCGAGGGCGGCTGGTCCGCTGGCCGGGCCGACGAGATCCACACGCTGGAGGGCGCCTACGATGCCCTCCGCGCGCTGGTCGATCGCCGGCACGCGGGCCCGATCCAGGGCAGCACGCCGGGCGAGCTGGCGCTGGCTGGCGCCGCGCCCGAGCGGATCTTCCGCGCACTGCTCGACGACGTCGCCAGCGACCTCGAGGCCGGCGGCGATCCGGCGCGCCTCTTCGTGGGGCTCCCGCACCTGACCGACACGGACAGAGCCGCGTTGGTCGTGTGGGCCTCGTGGGAGGCGAGCATGTGCACCGGACGGGCGCTCGCCGCCGCCCTCGTGGCGGTGGTCCACCGCGCCGCGCAGGTCTGTCGAATGCGGGCGCCTCAGGTTTCGTCCAAGTAGGCCCGCGGCGATGGTCGCCGCGGTCTACGGAGACATCATGCGCAAGATCATCCTCATCCTCGCGAGCCTGCTGCTCGCGCCATCCACGACCCATGCGGGCAAGCTGCCGAAGCTCTGTCCTTGTGCGTCGACCAACATCCCGTGGTCGGCCAAGTGCTGCAAGCAGGACAAGGCGCCCCCGCCGGCCCCGAAGCCGCCCGACGACACCAACACCTGCGAGCCCTCGCCGGCCTCGTGCACGGGCCAGTGGTGCACCTCCTGCGACGAGATGGGGTGCATCGACATTGACGGGCCCGGTATCTCGGCCTCGCTGTGCGACGGCGAGGTCTCGTGGTGCACTCCATGGGAGTGCGGCTCGGTCGTCGCCAGGCTCGTCGACGACTTCGCGCTCCTCGACCCCACCGCTGGCGAGCAGTGCGAGGTCACGGACGGTACTTCCGGCGACGGGCGGTGCTTCATCAAGTGCCCAGGCAGCACGATCTCTTGCGACTACGCAGATGGGTACTACTGCGCGCTCACGTTGCGCGTTGGTGGCAAGCGCGTCGTGATCGACGTGCCACTCGAAGCCCCGGTGTGCTGACCACATCACCCTGCTGAGCGATGAATCCCTGCACAGCCGGAGCGTCCACCGGCCGTGCTCAAGCTGAAATGGACCACGCGCCGGGGCACCGCCGGCATCCAACTTCATGCCGACCCAGCCACCGCGGCGACCACCGCGGGCTGGGTCGGCTTCTCGTCGTGGTGCGGTCGCATGGGCTTGTCCGTGGACCTGCTCAGCCGCCAAACGCGCGTCGATGACCTCGGCGCCGCCGGCCAGCCGCACCGCATGGTGCGCCTGGGGCCGGTGCGCGTCCGCTTCGGCCGCAAGAACATGGGCCCCAACATCGTGACGCGCGTGCTCGCCGATCTGCTCACCACGCGAGGCCCCGAAGACGATGTCTTCGCCGAGCTCCATCGCGAACTGCCGTGGCTCCGCATCGATCTCGATCCGCGGGCGCGCATCGTGTGGCCGTGGTGGTGGCCGCGGGCGGTAGCCGAGGCCGTGAAGATCGCCGCCGAGGGCACGCTCCAGCGGCAGGTCGAGTTGAAGCGGTCCGGCGGCTGAGCGTCCAAGCCGCACATGCTCCATCTCAATCCCCTCACCATCCCCGACCCGGCGCACCCGGAGAAGTTCGACGCCTACGGGATCGAGCGGCCCGAGCTCGTCGTGTACGCGGTCAACGGCTCCGAGTTGCTCACGCTCGTCTGCGCCTTCCGGGGCGCCGCGATCTCGATGCCGGCCGACATGCTCGGGGCCTTCCTCGTGAGCGTCGGCTTCCGCCCGCTCGGCCGGCTGGAGCACCGCGAGCGGGGCGTGAAGCCGCGGCCCGAGGACTTCGACCTTGCCGCCGCGGTCAACGACCTCGGGCCGCGCCTGCGCGCGCTCCGGGAGCAGACCAACCTGCGGATGGGTGAGCTCGCGCGAGCGCTCCGGTGCTCGCCGGCGCAACTGTCGTGTGTCGAGCTCGGCGAGTGGAAGCCGTCTCCGCCACCATCGCAGGCTGATCTCGAGCTCGACGGAGCACTGCACCCAGCTGGCCGATGCACCTGCGGTGGGGGCGGAGGTGGCGACTGCGAGTGGTGCAAGATGGACCAGGAGCGAGATCGGGCGGGCGCATTGGAGTTCGCGCGCAGGCTCGCCGGGGTCGCCGTCGACGCGTACCGAGCGGCCAAATACGAGGAGGACGAGCTCGATGTCGTTACCGCCGCGCTGGCTCAACACGTCGGGCCCGACGACCGCGAGGGTGACTGGGCCGCGCTCGCCGACCGCCTGGCGGGCGCGGTCGACCGCGCCCTCTATGCGGAGCACCACCCGACCTGGCCGAACGACGGGACGAAGCACATCGTCGCGCGCGCGCTGGTGAAGGAGTTGCTCGGCTCGGAGATGGCGACGTGAAGCAGCCGCTCATCCTCACCGCCGAGCAGCGCAGGACATGCGCGCTCGCCATCATCGCGCGGGACCCCGCCATCGCCAGCATGCACGCCAGCGTCGACGAGCGGACCATCGCATGGGCCATCGGCCTCGTTCGCCGCGCTGAGACCTATCTGGCGGTGGTGCACGCCCATGCGATCGTCCTGTGGAAGCTCCGCCGGCCGCGCTATCTCCAGCGCGTCACGCTCAAGCGGCCCGAGCTCCACAGCGAGGCGATCGCGCTGGCGACTCAGGGCCACGAGCTCCTGCTCGCCCTCATCAAGGCTGCCGGCTGGTCGCGCACCGCCGCGCAGATCCTCGCCGACGTGGCCTTCGGGGTCAGCCCTGAGGACGCCGAGCTCGCGCTGAATCTCAGCCTGCCGCTCGCGTCGGAGTGACCATGGTGGCGGAGATCCTGAGCGGGGCGGTGGAGCGGATGGGCGCGGCGGGCATGCAGGCGGACGTGGCCGTGGAGGCGCTCGTGCGCCTGCTGCTGCTCGCCGAGGTCGACATCCCCGAGCTCGACGCCTGGCTGCGCGCGCCGTTGCTGGCGCTCGCTCAGGGTCGCCGGGTGCGCGACGAGCCCCGGCTGCAGTTGCTGGTCGCGCACGGCTTCGTCGCCCGCGCGGGCGCCGGCTTCGAGCTCACCGCCAAGGGCCAAGTCGAGGTCAGCGCAGCGAGGGCTGCTTGATGGCGCACTCAATCTCCGTGGCCAAGAACGACGCGGAGTGGTGCCGGCTGCCCGACGACATGGAGGTCGTGGACCAAGACGGCGAGCGCGTGCTGCCGAGTGACGGCCGACAATTCTTCGTCACGGTCGACACCATCAACCCCCTCCACGGCCTCACGGAGATCAACCCGTGCGACATGCGGTAGCTCCAGCGCAGCGCTGGCGCGAGAACGAGGCGCTGTTCCGCCGCGAGCTGGAGGAGGGCCGCCGCTGGCAGGCGTGGGCCGCCGGCGAACTGAGCCTCCATCTCGGCATGCGCGTCGAGATGCCCGACTACGAGTTCCGCGAGCACATCCGCGACTCGGGCCGATTCACGACTAACGACTGCGACCTGACGATCCGCGGGACCGCCGTGGGCGACGTCGTCCTCGAGGTAAAGTCGCGCCCAGTGTATTTCGGCGACGCGCTGGGCTACCCGTATCCGACCGCGCTCATCGACACGGTCGACGGGTGGGAGACCAAGCGGATCGAGCCGCGCGCGGTGCTGCTGGTCTCGCGCACAGCTCGGCGGATCCTTGTGGTGCCGACCGCGACCAAGCCACGCTGGCAGGTAGCCGAGCGGCGCGACGGCGTGCGCGGGACGTGGGACCGCGTCTACGAGATCGACCGGCGCCTGCTCCAGTCGTTCGCCTGGCTGGTGAACAAGCTCCGGCCGTGAGCGTCTACCGGTCATGAGCATGCGACGCAGGTACACATTTCCGGAGCGGGATGAGTACGACGAGGCGCAACGCCTGCGCGCGGTCAAGGAGCACGGTGAAGTTGCCATCGTCGAGTACTTCAAATACGACGGTGTTTGGAGGCCAGGGAATATCGTCACCCGCGAGCGCATCAAATGACCGCCGAGATGCTACTGGCTTCCCGGGCGCCGATGCCCGGGAAGCCCGACGCCCACGAGGTCCGCGTTGATGGGCGCTTCGTCGGCTTGCTGCGCCGATCTGGCCCTGGGGCTGACTGGAGCGCGGTCTACCTCGAGGACGGCGCCGATCTGCACCTCGGGACCTGGCACGGGAAAGCGGTCGCGCTCGGTGTGCTCAAGCAGCACGTCATGCGCGAGGAGGAGCGCCGCGTCGTCGCCGAGCTCGACATGGCGGTCGCACTCGCGCGCGACCTCATGCCAGCGGGCGTGACGATTCGCCGGGGTCTCCGCGAGATCCGCCGCGTGCTGCTCGCTGGCGCGATGTCGCCCGCCGTGGCCACCATGAACGCGGTGCACCTGCTCGCGCACGTGACCGGTGTGAATGCCTCGCGGTGATGACCGTCTGAGCTGTCCTATGGGACAGAAGACACGTGCCGAAATCGACGCGCTACGAGCAGAGCGGGAGCACGCGGAGGCGATCTCCAAGCTCGTAAGACCGGCTCTCGAATCCATGCCAGAGCCGCTTTGCCGGGCCGCTGTACAGCCTGGAACCGACCTTTATTTTGTGCTCCGCGCCTTCTCGGAAATGCTCCTTCCGCTCCAGCGGCAGATCGACCAGCTCGAAGCCCGCGAGGCCGCCACCGAGCGCGAGCTTGACCGCCAAATCGACGGCCTCCGTGCGCGGATCGAGGCGCTTTCATGAAGGCCCTGTCGATCCGACAGCCGTGGGCCTGGTACATCCTCCACGCCGGCAAGGACGTCGAGAACCGCACGGCCCGATGGAACTACCGCGGCCCGGTGCTGCTCCACGTCGGCGCGGGCCTGACCAAGGACGAGTACCGGGCCTGGCGCGCCGCCGGCGAGAGCATGCGCAGCGACCCCGAGCCGCGGGCGAAGCTGCCCGAGTACTCCGAGCTCAAGCGGGGCGGCTTCGTCGGCATCGTGCGCATCACCGGCTGTTCCGAGCACAAGCAGTACGACCAGGACCCGGCGAAAAACACCCAGGGCTGGCGGATGGGCTCCGACTGGGTTGCGACCACATACGGCTATGATCTCGCCGACGCCACCGCGCTGCCGTTCGTGCCGGCCAAGGGCGCTCTCGGCATCTACACGGTCGAACCGCTCAAGACGCCGGGTCACCCCAACGGGGTGCCGACCACGTACATGGCCCCAACGCCCTACCAGGTCGCGTTCGGCGAGCACGCGGCGGCCTACCTGGACGCCTGGCGGCGGCTCGAAGCGAAGCGATGATGGACGCGTTCGCCAGCCGAACCGGCACCAAGCGCAACCTCGCCGCCCTGCGCGAGGCGGGCTGGGGTCTGTTCGTTGCCGCCGCCGGCGTCCACCGGCACGAGGGCTTTCGCTTCTGGGCCGAGAACAGCGCGTATACATGGTGGCAGCGCGGGCTCCCATTCCAGGTCGAGCCGTGGCAGCGCCTGCTCGACTCGCACGGCCGTGACCCGCTCTGCGAGGGCATCGTGGCGCCGGACATTGTCTGCGGTGGCGCCGAGTCGTTGCGCCTCACGCTCTCTTGGCTGCCCCGCCTGCTCGACTACGGGCCCCGGGTCTACCTGCCGGTCCAGCCGGAGATCGCCCCGCGCGACGTGGCGCCGCTGCTCAGCGACAGGGTCGGCCTGTTCGTGGGCGGCGACGACGCCTGGAAGGAAGCGACCTGCGCGCTGTGGGCTCGCCTCGCGCACGACCACGGCGCGCGGTGCCACGTCGGCCGGGTGAACAGCCGCCGGCGCCTGCTGATCTGCAAGGCCGCCGGCGCCGACAGTTTCGACGGCTCGGGCCCGTCGCGGTTCGCGGTGGTGACCGCCGAGATGGAGCGCTTCCGGGCCGAACTGGTGCAGATCGGGCTCACGCTGGAGGTGAGCGCGTGGGTGTTCTTCGTGCTCGACGGCGTGCGCCGGGTGATGGAACTGGAGGTCGACAGCGACGAGAGCCTCCACGTCGTCCTGCTCATCGCCTGGAACCACGGCGCCCGCGAGGTCTACGAGGTGCAGCTCGACGGGCAGGAGGGCGCGTACGAGGCCAGGGGCACGTGGTTCGCGTTCGTGTCGTGGGGTGAATGCGAGGCGCGCGGGGGCGTCTGAGGGGCATGGCGAAGGACCAGAAGCCGCGCGAGCCGACCTGGAAGGAGCGCGCCGCGGCCATCACCAGCGCGACCCACTACCCGGACCACGAGGGCAACGAGCCGCGGCCGGTGCCCGGCAAGGTCTGCCGGTTCGAGCAGACCACCAAGGTCTTGGTTGTCTACGACATGCGGCACAAGGTCTGGGCGAGCGACGCGGAGAAGGCCCTGTACGAGGCGGCCGGGTCCCAGGCGCACGGCGCCGCCAGGCCCGCCCGCATCGCCGGCGGGGTCTCGATGTCGATCGAGTTCGTGGTGCGCGAGCTCGACCCCAAGGGCGCGACGCACTACCGGATCCCGCCGCTCTCGAAGCTCCGGTGGTACCGCGGTGGAAAGGCGCCGGCGGCCCCGAAGTCGGAGGCGCCGGAGAAGACCAAGGTGAACCTGTCCGGGTGCGTGCCGGTGAAGGTGGGCAACCGCTTCGTCGCGCGCTGCAACACCTGCTGGCAGCGGGGCCGCTACGAGCACGCCGCCTCTACCCACAACACGATGCAGGAGGCCACCGCGGCGGCGGCGGCCCACAGGTGCAAGACATGACCCAAGAGACATATAAGGTTGGCGACGAATGAGCCTGCTCGCCCCCGCCATCTTCACCGTCCTCCACCTGTTCTCTGGGTCAGGTGGTCTCGCCAAGGGCTTCCACGACGCCGGCTTCGATTCGGCCGGGAACATCGACTTGGACCCGCGCGCCTGCGTCGACCTGCGCAACCTCTGCGGCACCCCGGCGATCGAGGCCGACATCGGCGCGATGGGCCCGGCCGACCTGCGCGCGTTGGTGCCTGTCTGCCCCGACGTGGCGGCCACGTCGGTGGGCACGACCGCCGGGGTCTCCCGCAGCACCACCCAGCGCTTGAAGCGCTTG
>ERZ650303.67-NODE-67-length-26554-cov-7.125061_pt1 | contig 26554 bp, 21 predicted proteins | sample MGYA00376239_ERZ650303 | MGnify/ENA primary metagenome ERZ650303 (study PRJEB26733, sample SAMN07839262) | wastewater metagenome | biome: small river; feature: stream; material: water | place: USA: North Carolina | collected 2016-04-05 ... | reverse complement strand
ATTCCGTGCAGGACCCCCAGTCCGGCAGGCCCTACGCGCCTACGGCCGCCCAGGTAAACGCCAATCCGTCTGGATTCGCTGGCACCAGTTGGGATCCGTCGCTCAGCGCGCAGTTCCGGCCGCCCACCGGCTTCGCGAACTCCACCACCCAGAACACGGTGGATTCCAACGGCGAAACGATCAAAGGCTTCCAGCCGTACAAGGCAGGGCCCGGCATCATCGACCCATACGCGAAGCAGACGACCGACCGGGCAGGTAATCCGATCGACTTGGCGGCGAACCAGGGAAACGCCGACGCGCTGCTGCGCATGTATCCCGAACTTCAGAACCTTGGATGGGGTGGCAGCAATCGCCGCAACATGGGTGATTGGCTTGGCGACCAGCGGACAACCGACTGGCTCTTCAGCAATCCGGCCTACAACCTCACGGATACGTCGCAGCGACGTGCCGTGACGGAGGCATTCCGTAGCAATCCGCTGTTCAGCACGACGCAGGACAACGTTACCCCGCAGAACTATCAGCAGATCGTGGCCGCCCTCGACGCGATCGATCCGCGCATCGCGCAGTACTGGGGGCCGCGAGCGATCTACGGGTAGACGCCGCAGCACAAGTCATAAAGGAGAACTCCAATGGGTCAAGACTTAGTTGAAGCAATGCCTTGCGCCGACGGCAAGCGGCGCGCCGAGCCGATCGCGTTCGGACTTTACAGCACCAACGGCGAAGGTGGCGCGCTATCCAGCGGGCTACAGGCGCTAACAGCCGCCACTACCCTGAAGCAAAGCGATAACGGGCGAGGGTTTTCAAACAGCGGCGCCGCAGGCTCGGTAACTGCCACCCTGCCTACGCCGTTCCCGGGCATGATGCTGCTGTTCGTCAAGAAGACGAACCAGACATTCGTGATTGCCGCCGCAGCCAACACGACCGTCAACGGCAGCGCAACCTACACGAACAGTTCCAACGAGACCGCTTCGGCGTTTCTCCAGTTGTACGGCATCAGCGCTACGGAGTGGCTGGTCGTCGGCAAAGTTGGAACTTGGGCCACCGCCTAACCTTCAGGCTTTCCCCGCCAAAGACGCACGCCCCCTTAACTCGGCGGGCTTACCGCTCGCCGAGTCTTTTTCCTCCATCACATGAACGACGAATTCAACAAAGAAATCGGCGAAGTTCTGGAACTGCGCGACGATTCCACGCAGTGGATCCGCGACAACTTCTGGGACATGTGGGGACAGGTCTACCAGAGCTACCGCTGTGTCGGTGGGCCCAATGAGGAAGACGAGGACGACGACGCCGAAGAGAACATCGGGACGCCGCTGACGGCGGCCTGGGTAAACAGGTTCGTCGCCAGAGTTACGGCGCAGACCCCCAACCCACGGCTGCGCATGAATCAGCGTGACCGAAGCGATCGCACATCGCGCGGCCTCATGTACCAGTGGGACCGCAGCCTGGCGCAGCAAGGGCTGGAGAAGGCAGTACGAACTGCTGGCATCTTTGGGTGGTCCGTGCGTGGCTGGGACTGGGTGGACCAGACGTATCTGCGCTCTCAGCGCGTGGATCCGCTGGCGAGTTTGGAAGATCCGGAGGTGGCACGCTGGATTGACCAGTCGTACTCCTGGATCCAGTCTGAGACGGGTGTCGCCTATGACCAGATGACGCCCGAGGAGCGCGTGCAGTTGGTTCCGGAACTGCTGCGGCGCGTCGGGAAAGGCAGCCTGATCAAGGTTAAGCGCAAGGTGACCGCCTACCAGGGGCCCATGCCGTATCACTTGTCGATCGCTGACTGCTATCCCGAGCCAGAGTTTGAGTCCATTCAAGGAAGCAACTGGTTCGGTTGCGAACGGCGGCGCCGCCGGCACGAACTGGAGGCGATGGCCAAGCAGTACCCAAGTTTAGCCGACGGCATTGAGCGGCTATTCTCCGAATATAAGCACGGCACTCCGCTCTGGTCTAATGCCAACAGCCGCAGGTCCGTAGGAAACTTCCGCGACCACATGAAACTGGCGTATCCGGGCAATCGTTTCTCGGACGATACCCGTACCAGCCAGGACACTGAAATGTGGACAACGCTGGAGTGGCACTTCACCGGCCCGCAGCGCAAGGTCAAGGTTGTTGGCGGAGACAGGGTTTGGATTGGAGAGATCTCCTCTGAAGATCTTCCCGACTTAGAGGGGATGATTCCGTTTGCCGAGCTCCGTTTTATTGACGACTTGGCTGGCGGAGTGGGAGAGTCGCTGCCTCGGTGGTTCTCGGGCCTTCAGTTGCTCTATGACCGACAGGTGAATGTCCGCTGGAAGTTGATCGACCAACTTCTGCGCCCGCTTATCGGGACCAGTAACCGCGAACTGTTCGAAGATCCCTCGCTCATGAAGCGCGGCCCGGGTTACCGGCTGTTGTTGATGCGGGGACCAAACGAAATGTGGCAGCAGAACGAGCAGGCCGCAATTGCCGCTGCCGCCGCCGGACTGCAGGATGCCTCCTCGATTCTGGCGCTGTACCAGATGATTACCGGCGAGACGAATACCTCGCTGAGCGCCAACGTTGACCCGGCGCAGGGAAGAACGGCCACTGGTGCCAAGCTCATCGCGTTCACCCAGGACTTGATGACGCGGGATCAGATCAAGAAACTGGGCTACTTCCTTCAGCAGGAGCACCGGCTGATGTACCTGCTGAACCGCTCCGAGTCGGAGATCGAGATGGTCTTCGATGGTACCGCCTACCGGCGCCGTTACGACGGACGTCAGGATCTTGCAGCGATGCCGGAAGGTGAGACACAGATGAAGGTCCAACCGATCGACTGGCAGGACGACGCGGAAGTCCTGGTGGAAGACGGTAGCACGCTTGCCGACGATGACGAGGCAAAAGCGCAGGGAGCCATTCGCAATCTGCAGATGTTCGGCGGCAGGCCGGACATGAACCAGCAGAAACTCGCCGAGGACGTCCTGGTAGCCAGCGGCAAGGGCTCGGTGCTGAACGAGTACTTCGTGCCGCCGCAGCCGCAAATGCCGCCGCCGGTGACGCGGCCAGCGTTGTCGGTTTCGATCAAGCACGAAACGATGACGCCGGAGGAGAAGTTCGCGGTATATGAGTCCGCTGGTATCAAGGTTCCAGGCTTGAATGCGGATCCGATTCCCGGATTGAATCCGCCGCAGGGCATGAGCGCTACACCTCCCATGCCGAATATGGCTGCGATGGGTGGCGGGATTCCGATGCCGGGCCCGATGAGCGGCCCTCCGCCGCAACCTCAAGTTCCAGCGCCCAATTTGCCGAAGGCGATTCTGGCACCTCCTCCCGATATTAACCCCGGAGCGGCTTCCGTCCGCGCCATCACAGGGAGAAACGTTTGAGCCTCATCCAGCAGCCGTTCACGTTCGATCATAACGACGTCGCTGCAGCGCAAGCACTTGTAGAGCATCCCCAGATCGGACCGTTGCTTTACAAGTACCTGCTGCTTCGTGAACAGCAGATCCTCGACGACATGTCTGCGTTTATCGGTATGGGCGACATGAAGAAACTGGATCAGGTCCACGGATACCATCAGGCCCTCAAAGAAATCTGGCCTTCGCTGAACGCGCTGGCCAAACGTGACATTGCCGCTGAACAGGCCGCACGGGTCACGAAAGAACAGAAGAAAGCCCGGAAGCCCCGGAACAAGTAGGAGACCCCCTTGGCAGATATGTTTGAGTTCGCATCCAGCGGAACAGGCCCGGCTGATGTGACCACACCGGCCGCTTCAAGCGAGCCCGTCGGCACCGATCATGGAGACGATGTTTCCGACGCCGAACAGGACGGCGAAGGCCGCGTTGAAGAAGTCCTATCGGATGACGATGACGAAATCTCCGAAGAAGGTGACGAGAGGGAAGAGACTCCCGAAGATGACGATGATGAGGTAACGCCGGACCCCAAGGATCCGAAGGCGGCCAAGAAAGCCGCTATCGAGAAGCGTATTCGGGAGATGGCGGCCAAGAAGGGGCTGGACGTTTCGGACCCTGTCATCTATGACCTGCTGCGTGAGAACGCAATCATGGAGCAGCGCCGCGAAGATAGCGCGGCACTCGCCAACAAGCTCAAGCAGGAGATCGACTGGGAGACCCCGTGGGAGAAAGAACAGCGCGCCAAGAAGCAGGCGCCGGCGGCGGAAGCTGAACCCAAGCCCGTCGAGCAGCCGAAGCGCGTAACGCTCCCAACGCCCCAATCGTCCCAGCCGGAACTGCCAGCGTACCGGCCGTATGTGCGCGTGGACCAAGCGACGGGCGCGCAGGCTGTCTACTTCGGAGATGGATTCGATGAGAAGTGGCAGAAGCCAGGAGACGCCTACAACCAACTGAGCGGCGCGTGGCAGAAGATTTCCGAACTGGAACAGCAGGGCGTTCCGGAAGAAGCACTGCAGCCGCTATTCCAGCAGGTTGATAACGTCCAGCGCGCCATCACTCGGCGCCACATGCTGGAAGCCTTTCCGCATATCCACCAGATGATTCGCGCGGAACTGGCGCAGTTCCGAGATGCGGAACTCGGCGATGTGATCCCGGCGGTGCGGGGTTCGCTAAAGCAGAACAGCTCCGAAAAAGTTTACGAGGCGGCAGCCAAGGACATCTTGTCCAGCAAGCAACTGGCGCCGCTGTTCGAAGAGATCAACGCAAAACCGGAAGACGGCTCAATGGTAAAGGTTAACGGTCAGCAGGTGCCAGCAACGCCCCTCAACCGCTACTTATCCAAGCAGCCCGAACTGGTGGAGCAGTTGCAAGAGTTGGAATCCAATCCCAACACCCCCCAAGACGTGTTACGCAGGGCAATCGTACGTACCTGGAAGCTGGCAATGAGACAGGCTCATGAAAGCAAACAGGGCGTCGAGCAGACGAAGCAACTGGTGAAACAGGCCACCGTTGCTGGTGTCGAGCAAGCCAAGCGTAGCGCCGAAAAGACCGCTGTCCGACAGGCCACAAAGGCCGCCGACAGCACCCCTTCGCCGACGCGCAGGGGACGCTCGCTCCTTAACCCTAACGGGCCCGGCTTATCAGTCAACTCCCTGGTTCTTGAATAAGGGCTGACTCTCGGCCAGGCGCTCGCTCCGGGTTGCAACCCACAAACGGAGATAGGCAATGCCTACTTTTACGCCTGTAACGACCACCACGATCATCAATGCCGCACGCAACGTGCGGAACATCAAGGAAGAGATCGGTGATCTCGAACCCGACAAGGGCGTGTTGACCACGTTCCTGTTGAAGATGAACAAGAACTCCCCCACCGACAGCGTCAAGTTCGAGTGGCAGGACGAAGACCAGCGCGCGCGATGGCTGTTGGTTTCCAACAACACCTACAACACCAGCGCGACCAGCGTTGTGCTCGCCTCCGGCGAAGGTGCCAAGGTTGTGCCGGGTGATATCCTTCAGGTCATTCCGGCCGCGACCAGCGGCGCGAGTGGCGAGAAGGTGCTGGTCACTGCGGTATCCACCGATACGCTGACCGTGACCCGCGGCTTCGGCAGCTCCACTGCGTTGCAGATTGACGCCAACTCGTACCTCCAGAAGTTGGCCAATGCGCACGCTGAAGGTTCGGATGCTCCAGACCAGGTGGCGCACGTCGTCAACCAGCGGTACAGCTTCACCCAGTATCATCGCTACACGAAGAGCTGGAGCCGGCAGTATCGTGCCACTCGCCAGTACGGCGACAAGGGCGACGAGCGGCGCCGCGCCCACAACAAGCTGATGGTCGACGCCCGCGCCGAACTCAGCCGCCAGTTGCTCTGGGGTGTTCGTGCCGATACCACGCTGGGCGGTGCTCGCCTGACCACGACCGATGGTCTCGACGCGGTGATCACCCGCACCGGTTCGGAAGCGACCCTCTTCAATGCCGGCGGCATGCTGACCTACAAGGCGTTCACCTCTTTCTTGGAGCAGGGCATGCGGTATGGCAGCGGAAAGAAACTGCTGCTTTCCAGCGGCACCATGATTCGCGCTGCCCATCACTGGGCCGTCGATAAGCTCCGTATCCAGCAGGGCACGCTACGTGGTTTCGGGCTGAACTGCACGAAGATCATGGGCGAGTTCGGCGAAGTGAACATGGTTCTCGACCGTTCGCTGGAGAATCCGCTGGCAGGCAATGGCCTCAAGGGCATTAGCTTCCTGGTGGACCTCGATCGCATCAGCCTGCGCCACCTGAAGTACGGCAAGCAGAGCTGCGACATCAAGCTCTACGAGGACGTCGTTCTCGCTGGCAAGGGCACGTCGCAGATGACCGACGAACTCGCGTTCGACATCGGTCTGCAGGTGGAGTGCTCGCGCTTCCACGGCAAAATCTACAACATTACCGACTTCCAGTAAGCTCGGTTCGCCAATTGACCAGAGGCTCCCTCCTAAACCGAGGGGGCCTCTACCCCCAAAGGATCACCATGACGATTCCCATCCAGGCGATTACGCCATCTTCAACCCCGATCGAAACGCGGCCTTCGCAAGCCGAAAAGCGGACCTACTATTGCACCTTTGCGACGATGAACGTGCGCACGAGTTTGGGCCGCATGGTGCAAGACGCGACAAACTCTACGCGGCTTGCCCACATCGGCGAGAAATTCGCTCAATTCACGCCCTGCCATCCCGAGTTCGGCAAATACAGCACGACGGACCCCGAGGAGCATGAGTTCTTCGAGCGGGAAATCGCCGCCGGCAACCCCGACTTTCTCAACCAGGAGCAGTACGAGGCTCGCACGGTTGATCCCCGGACGATCATTGCACAGCGCGAAGCCCAGATTGCCGAACTTCAGGCAGAACTCCAGCGGCGCCAACTGGGCGACCGTCGCGAGGAGATCCTGTCACAGGTTGCTCCGGTAAAAGGCAGGGGCAAGGGCGAATAGCCGATGACCACCACCGACGTCATTACGGCGGCTGACCCGGGAAGACTGCGCGATGCAGACCTGAGCATGGCACTGTTCCTGCGAGACAGTGCGATTCCCGCCTATTTCCATGACATCGGTTATCCGTTCTTCACCCGGCAGCAGTTAGTCACGCAGGTCACGGCCGGCACGGAATACGTTGACCTGAACGTGACTAATGTGCGGTCGATCAAGCACGTATCCCTACAGGTTGGATCCGAGTGGCCCTCGCTGGAAAACATCGGAGAGGACAGCGCTAAAAAGCTGACCGCGCTGCGGGATATCGCAGCCTCCAATCCGGCGAAACCCACAGGCTGGTGGCTTGGATCCAGCGGTGCCGCGTGGAATCGCATCAACCTCAACACAAAGCCGGACCAAGCCTACTGGATCGGCATTGAGTGGTACAAGTCCATTCCGTGGGATGGTACCGGCGATTTGCAGCTAGACCTGCATATTCCCCCCGACCTGCAATATCCGCTGGTGCTGCTGTGCCGAGCCGAGATTGAGAGAGACCGCGTCGGTCAAGGCGAGAACCGCTACGCCATGACGATGCAGGAGTACGCGCAATGGCTTGAGCGGGTGATGTGGAACACGCAGAAATCGGCCGGCAACAAGCCTCGCTACATGAAGCGCTAACCGATGGCAGTCAATAACGAACGCCAGGACGAGTTTGGATTCGGCGGCCTTCATCTGGCCCTGAACCCGATCAAACGCCCCCCGGGGACCGCGTCCTACTGCGACAACTTCCGGTTGCTGCCCGGAGGCGCGTTGCGTCTGCGCAGCGGTCGCACCGCTCGCATGATCGTTTCCGGCGCCGACCGGGTGCTGCAACTGATGCCCGTTCGCTATACCTATGCCTCCGGCTATCAGTTCCATTGCATGGAGGTGGCGTATCCCGATAGTACGACGCAGATTCGTATCTTTGGGCTCGGCAGTCCGTGGGGGGACGGCGGCGTAGTAGACACGCTGGTTGATGAGCGGGACCCATCTGGACTTTCACAGCCCAAGGCCTGGGCGCACTTGCCCAATTCGATCGTTTACTACAACTGCGAGGGGTATCGGGCGCTTGATACGCTCCTGAGTTTCCCGTCTTCCTTCCCGGCGCTGAGCCAGTTTCCACTTGGCGGCACTCCCCGGGCTCGCTATTACGGGCTTTACCCGACCACCAGCGCTCTCAACGGGAAACCGACTGTCACGGTGACGCCAGGCAGCGGCCACAACAAGGTTTCCGGAACCGTGCGCCTCTTCGTGGGCGTTTACAATGCCGCCACCGATCATTACTCGAACACGATTGAACTGGATACGCTGACGGCGTTCTCTGGGCCTGCAGAGGTAACGATCGGAAGCCTCACTCGCATCCTGACGCCCTATCACGACAACACGGAGCGCGACGAACTCTACTGGGTGTTCTATGCAACGGACGACGGATTCGATGTTGGGTATCGCATCCTTGATGCCGACAATGAGCCGCTGAAGGTAGCGTTCACGGCAACGCCTTCGGTGAGCTTGAGCATCGCCAGCGGCACGAAGAATGGCTGGTTTCTGGATACGCAGGCAGAAATGCCGACCGAGAACTACCCGCCGAGGCGCATGTCATGTCTCTGGTATGTAGGCCAACGGCTATACGGTATTTTGAACCCTTCGACCGTGGACTCCAACGCTCCAGAGTACAAGTACAGCGAGAAGGATTTGGCCGGAATCGTATGGTCACACGCGGAAGGCAGCGTTCGGACCAAGCAGTACATTGGAGATCCACTTCAGTCTTGGCCGGCGAGCAATTACAGCCCCTCTCCGTCGGCTGAGCGGCCACTGGCCGGCGCTCCCAGCCCCAGCAATACAGAATCGGTAGTCCTCTGCCCAAGTTCCTGCTGGCTCCTTACGGAAGCGGCCGACGGCCTGCACGAATGGACGCCAATCAACCTGGAGCATGGGTTGATTTCCCAGAAAGCGACGAAGCATGTGGCTCGGACGCGGCACGGCCTTTGCTGGCTCACTCAGCGGTGCCAGATTGCGATGTACTCGAACGCTGGGGAACTCAAGATCCTAAGCGCCGACTACGATGCCATCCTGCGTGAGTCGTACACCTATCTTGGAGCCACCTATGTCTATGACCCAAGGAATTTCGTCGACCGATTCCAGGTCTTCTTCCACGACGGGTCAAACTATCGAAGCCTCTGCCACGATTTCACGCTCGGAGCCTATACAACGACCGAAGTTGATGAGCCCATGGCCGCCTCAACGATACGCGACGGGTCCGGTCAGGCCCATCACGTCGTGGCGGCGGGCACGGCGGGCTCTCGTGCCGGTCTCTACACGGTAGAGGGGCACCCTGACGCTACCGGGCGGGTTCCTGTGCGTGATCAGACCTACGCCATCTCGCCATTCGGGCAAGTCAACTACACCGAAGTTCCGGACGGGATATGGATTCCCAACTGGCGCTTGTTCTCTGGGGCAACCGCACGCGCGCAGATGCACGATCTGATGGTCACCGGAGACGGAGCGCGCAGTCAGCAACTTGGAACGGCTCCCCCGCTGACGATTGAGTGGTTCTCGAACTTCAAGCCGATCCTGGCCAACACGACAACGCAAGGCGCCATGTTGCCCGAGAAGGTCACGCAGGAGACAGACGACTGGCTATATCGGTTCCGGATGCAGCAGGGCAATGGCACCTTCTGGAAGTTCCTGATCCGCATGCGCGGTCACAGCCAGGATCAGGGGTTGAGCTATTACCCTGATTACGCCTTCGAGGGGAACAACTCCGTGAACTTTTACGCTTCGATCATGGCGTGGCACCTTGGGCCCGTGTCTGTCGCCAACCAGAAGTAGCGCGATGACTCATGGGCAGCATTCCTGTTTCACCGGACCAAGCCAGCGGAATCCGCGGCCGTGCTGGGCGCCTGACGGCGCGCGTTACGGGGTTAAGCCAGCGGCGGCCGGAAGCGCCGCGCAACTTTCGAGGACGCAGTCCTGGCGTTCTGTCTTGGACAGCGCCTCCGCCGACGGCTCCCCCTTATTCGCACTACCGCATCCGCATTGACACCGACGCAGGCAACCCCGCCTATGAACTTTCATCTGGACATACGGAAATCCAAATTCTACGGGGTAGCCGATTCGTCATCTCGACCTACAACCAGGCCAACGGGCTCGAAAGCTCGAAGGTTTACCTCAACTACAACGCCGCCGGGGACATCACCACAGGCGGCACGATCCAAACTGAGGAACTCCAGGTGACGGCGGAAACGACACTCTCGGCATCATCGACGCAGATACCCTGCAACCCGACGCCGACGCCCGGCGTGCGTCTCGTGTGGTACATCGCGCAAGACGCTACCGGCGGGCGCGAAATCACGTGGGCATCCTGCTACAAGAACGCCCCGATAGACATTGACGGAACGGCAAGCACGCTCAGCGTGATCGCTTTCGTCGCCAGAATCGACCCCGCAGACAGTCTCTACAAATGGTACTTCGACGGCTCATTCTCCACTGGCTTGGCTACGCTCTGATCCTGGCGGCTCCGGCCGCCGCGCAGTACGATAGCTTTCGCACCCGCATCCTGACAGTCATTCCTTCGCCGACTGGCGGGACAACGGGGGAGGTGCGCTTTGTTGAGCAACGCACCAATGGAACCAATTACGTAGGCTTCAAGGCGGGCGCGTCGATTGGCACCTCCGGCATTTGGACGCTCCCCACCACGGACGGAGCCTCTGGGAACTGTCTCGCTTGGGCATCCTCGTGGACGCTCGGCTGGGCGGCATGCTCTGGCGGTGGCGGCGGCGGTGGCATCTCCTCGCTTGGCCTGCAAACGGGTTCCACGCAGAGTTTCGCCAACGCAGACGATACCAATGTCACGCTGGCAATCTCCAGTTCCAGCAATGTTCACACGTTCACGCTGGGCTTCACCGGCACGCTGGCAAAGACTCGGCAAAACGGTGCGACGGTCTATAACGATGCGAGCAACACTTGGTCCACTGGTAACCAATCCTTCGCTGCGGCTACATCACTGACGCTGCCAGTAGCCACCGGTGCCGCTCCTACGGCGAATGGGCGAATCGCTTACGACAGCACGGCCAATCTGCTGAAGGCCGGGTACAACGGGTCCACCAAGACGATCGCCACCACCGATTCCACCGTAGCGGCGGCATCGGCGCTGGCTGCCAACCCCTCAGCTTGCGGCGCCGGGCAATTCGTAACGGATCTTGATGCCGACGGAACGCTTACCTGCGGAACTCCCGCTGGCGGCGGAAACGTAAATGGGCCAGCCACGCATAGCGCAACCTACATCCCGGTTTGGGATACCGCCAACTCGCGTAATTTGCTGGAGGGCTTGCCCTATGCGACATCCGCCACTGCCAACGCCCTGGTACAGCGCGACGGTAGCGCCGGAATCACTGGGGCGGCGGGCACGTTCACGACGCTCTATGCGGCACCTGGTTCGAACGTCGCATCGTTGACCCTGCGGCGCAACAATAGCTCGCAGACGGCCGGAATTGCAGTGTTTGCGACAGAGGGAGGCACCGAACTGAGCCGCATCGACAAGGACGGAAAGTTTACCGGAAACGCGGCGACGGCAACGGCTCTTGCTGCGGATCCGGCTGCCTGCTCCTCTGGTCAGTTCGTCACGGACATCTCCGCGAGCGGGGCCCTCACCTGCTCGGCCGGCGGCGGCGGCTCTGGCAACGTCTCCGGACCTGGCTCCAGTACGATCACCTGGATTCCCACATGGTCCAACACCGGCGGCACGCAACTCGGCGGCGGCCTGGCGACCTACGCAACTACGTCGGCCTCGCCCAACACGGCGCTGTCGGTTGTCACCCGTAGCAGCACAAACGGCACCCTGATCTGGGACGCGGGCGGAACGGTGCTCGACTGCCGCGTCTACGGCGTGAAAGCAGATGGCTCGACGGATGACGCCACGGCATTCGAGAACTGCATCAACGCATTGCCGAATACCGGCGGAGACGTATTGCTCCCCGAAGGTGACATGGTGGTGGCATCCACTGTGGACGTTGGAGACGGGGCGGCCAACGGCAGCAGCCATTCCACCCGGTACCGCATCCGCATTAAAGGGCGCGGGCGTGCTTCGGAAGATACTGTCAGCGGCAATAGCAATGCACAGCGCGGCGGAACTCGCATCCGGTGGACTGGATCCGCGCTCAGCACCAAGACGATCTCCGGCGCCACGAACACCACGCCGGTTCAGTTGACGGTAACCGGCCACGGCTGGACAGGCGGAACGAGCGGCGCATCGCAGCAGATGGTCATGATTGACCAGGCGGGCAAAAGCGGAACCTGCAATAACGACAGCGGTGCCAACGGCGTTTACCAGATCCGCATCGTGGACGTAAACACTATCGAACTACGCGGTTCCGTAGGCAACGGAACTTATAACGCAGCCTGCCCGGGCACGCTTTACTATGGCGATCCCATCCTGCGAGTGAATGGGCCCATCCTGGACGTCCAGATCGAAGACGTCGCTTTCTTCGGTGGAGCCACCAATAGCGGCAGCACGACGGGCACATTAAGCACAGCGGTCCCCACGGCTGCCACTGGAGTCGAGTGGCGCAACGTAAACGGTGGCGGGATGAATAACGTCTCCATCGCGCGCGTTGGCATCGTCGGTATGCACTTGCGGGCGATTGACGGAACGGGGTCCTCGACGGCCTATTTCAACTGCAATGCGCGGTTCGGTCATATCGAAGTCCACGCTCCTCGGCACCAGCGAACCAGTGGTATCCATTTGGGCGGGTGGGAGGAGACCGGTGGCGCGGACACCTGCAGCAACAAGTTCAACGATATCAATATCGCCTACGGTGGAGGCGCCGGAAGTTTCGGTATCGCCGCACAGTTCGCCGACAATAACTACATCAGTAACGCCCAAGTGAACGCTCTCGGCAACCTGAATGGGACGCTAACGCCGACAGGCGGAAACTGGTGGCGTGATGTGCAGGTGTATCACATCACTGCGCCGTACTGGTTCCCCACGGGGAATGTTTGCGACAAGTGCTACGCCTCGCAGTATTACCCAGCCAAAGTAGACACCACGAGCGTCACACAGAAGCGCATGCTCTGGATGCCGAACTATGGCGAGCAGGAGTTGATGGCCGAAGTTCCTCCGATCACCCAGCGGAACATTGCAGGAATTAGTGACATCGGCCGCTTCTGGAATGGGTTCACCCAACTGATCGACGGCTCCGCTTCGGCTCCCGCTTATTCGTTCGCTCAGGACACCGATACCGGCTTCTACCGCATCGGCTCCAACACGCTCGGCTTTGCGGCTAACGGAGCGAATCGATGGACGGTGGACGCCACCAACTTTACCCGTTACGCTTCTTCGGCAAGCTACGAGAAAATCCAGGGAGACGCCGACGTAAATCAGTACATCGAGGCATCTGGAACCAGCGTTCGACCGGCGCTGCAGTTCTGGCGCACACGCGGAACCATCGCCTCCAAGTCCGATATTCTGACCAACGACCAACTCGGAAACATCGCATGGTGGGGCCAGACCGGCGGAATCTGCTGCGCACTTGGCGGGCTGATTCAGGTCTGGGCTGACACGATCAGCGGATCAAACATGTTCAGCAGCATCCGATTCCAAACGATGCAGAACACCACGGCGGCCGAGCGCATGCGGATTGATGCGCAAGGGGTGAAGATCGCCGGAGACTCGCGGTCCAACATACTGGCGACGTCTCCATCGGACGGATACCTGATTCTCTGCACTGACTGCCAGAAAGATCTATCGTGTAGCTCCGGCGGATCCGGCGCCTTGGCCAAGCGCCTCGGCGGATCGTGGGTGTGCAACTGATGGCCTGGTACTACGAACAGCGCAGCGGTAAGATCTGGCGCAACAACGACGTGATGGCGCTGGCTGTTGCGTACAGTGGCGCCCCTGGCGCCGTCAATGATCCCTCGAAACAACACCTGAAAGCCGTGGGTCCGATCCCGCGCGGCGTTTATAAGATTCTCCCAGCCGTAAACCATCCCCGGCTGGGCCCAGTCGCTCTTCAGCTTGAGCCTGACGAATGGAACGAGATGTTCAACCGTGACGATTTCTGGATGCACGGCGACAACAAACTGCGTAATCGCTCCGCTTCGAAGGGCTGTATCATCGCCGACCGTGCTCCTCGCGAGACGGTCAACAACTCAACAGACAAGACCCTGGTGGTCGTGTAAGGAACTATGAAAACCTCTGTCGTATTGGCGCTGCTGGTCAGCGCGTTTTCCATGTTTGCGGGCGACAAGGCTGCGCCCGAACCTCCGAAGCCTACGCTGTCGGTGGAAAAGAAATTCGCCGGTGCCCAGCTCCAGAAGAAGGTGCTGGAGGCGGCTGCCGTTCAGCAGATCGCTAAGCGTGACTCCGATCGTGCGGATGAGCGGGCGGGCTTCACCAATGCCGAGTGGAAGCGTTGGGAAGCCGAAGCGCTGAAAGAGATCAAGGCGCCGGAAGGCTGCTTGATCAATACCGACCTAGACGTACAGTGCCCGGCCGCCAAGCCGGAGGTGAAGAAGTAGCCATGCCTCGCCCAATCACTGACTTCTACCCCGTCTGGTGGGTGCGCGACATTGCGCACGCTGCCGAGAAGAACTTCATCGGCAAGCCCGACTATCCGAATCGGCGCCCGAAGTTTTGGCGCGACGACATGGCGCTTCTGCGCCTCTGGGACACGGGCCCCCGCGAGTACAAGGTGATCGCTCGCAATGACGATGGATCCGTGAAACTGACGCCGATCGGCTCTAAGCTCTACTACGACACGTACACCAGCCTCAACCAGACGCGCGTTTACGAGCAGTACTCGGGCAGTTTTCCGGCCGGCGTCCCGTATTTGGAAAAGATGGTGGTTCCCGAAGAGGATGTTGATCTCAACTTCGGCGGCGTCGGCAAGCCGTACGACTACCCTTTCAAACTCGAAGTCGGCTTTATCCTCGTGCCGCAGCCGAGCGGTGATCCCCAGGTGTGGGGATACCAAGAATTTGCTGGTGCTGTGTCGGTTCCGGCAAGTATGACCTTGGCGGACCGCCGCTCTCGCATCGCCCGTATCTCCAGCAATACGGCGATCAACGACACCGCTGCGATCCAGGCAATCCGCGAACTGGTTACGTTCAGCGGCAACGGCAACGTTCAAATCAGCTAGGAGAATCCGATGTTCACCCATTTAGACGAAGCGTTCCGGCAGCAGAGCCCGGAGCGCACCATCCTGCGCAACGGCGAAATCATCGCGGAAGTCGCATGGCTTACCCCGAATCGCGTCAACGCTTCCACGGAAGACTTGATGATGAAGTGCGTGAAGGCCGCCAAGAAGGGGCTGAGTGGCGCGTTCCGTCCGGCACCTGGCGGCCTGGAGATCGTCATCAGCGGCGAAAACTTTGCGCTGCCTATCCCCGTGAAGTCTCTGGTGGATGCCTACCTGTCGGCAGCCGGAAAGCCCGAAGAGCGTCAGAAGGCCGTCGCCGCTTTCGTGCGCCTCCAGATCGGCGAGCCGGAGTAACCTTCATGAGCTTCTGGAAGAAGTTCGGAGGCGGCCTCAAGAAAGGGGCCGCCATCGCTCTGCCCATCGCTGGCATCGTGAATCCAGCTCTGGCTCCGGCCATCGGCGTGATCACCAATGCAATTCTCAGCGCTGAGAAAACCAAGATGTCCGGCGCGGAGAAAGCTGTATTTGCGCAAGGCATCGTAGCGGACGCAAGCCCAGCAATTCTGGCCCTTATCGAGCAGGCGACCGGCTCGGAGATCGTCGACGAGAAACTCTTCGGCGAAGGCATGAAGAAATTGCAAGATGCCATGGTGGACATCATGAATTCCACCGGCCAGTTGCCGAAGAAGTAAGAACCCCGGCGTCTCTTCGCCATCCCCCTCAAAGGACATCCATGCCGACTGACCTCCGTAAGGCCATCTGGAGCCTTCCCGGCTTGCTGCTTGGTTTTCTGTGGCATCTTCCTCCACTGATCCAGTGCCTTCTGCTCCTGATGCTTTTGGACGTCATATCCGGAATCATCAGCGCCGCCGTGCAAGGCGTCGCGATCACGTCAAAGACATCATGGCGGGGGGCGCTAAAGAAGGGGTTGGCGCTACTGCTTATCGCGGCCACAAAAGCTCTGTGCGTAGCTTCAAATGTTGACGCTGACGTGGCGGCGGCGGTCACTGGCTTCTTCTGCCTGACGGAGATGATCTCGATCGTCGAGAACTGTGACCGGGCAGGTCTTCCGGTCCCGCCTATCCTCACTCGCATGCTGGCTGCAATGAAAGACCAAGCTGACTCCAAGGCTCCCGTAAAGAAAGGGGAATAATCATGCCCGCATTCTCTCCGACCGATGCCTACAAGGAAGCCTCCGGCAACCTCCGCGAGGGGGCCGCTTGGTCTTGGCAGCAGTACAAGGATTGGCTGGACCGCGCCAACCGCGCTGGTCAGGTGTCCGACCGGCTGCGCGATGACCTCCTGGCCTATGCGCAGGATCAGATGTCGCAGGGGATGGTCCCGCCGGAAACCATCCGCGAGATCGGCCAGCGCATCATGCCCGGGGCGCAGAATGCCATCGAGCAGATCAATGGGCGCCTGCGGCAGATCGAGCAGATGAATGCCGGTCGGACGCCCGCGTGGCAGACGATGGCGGGCATCTACGACCAGAACAACGCGCAGGCTGGGGATATCACTCGCACCGAGGGTAACGTTGGGCAGGACGTCGCGGACACGTTTGACCGTGGCGTGAACCGTGTTGATGACACCACCAACCAACTGCTGAGCAACCTTAACCGGCAGTATGGTGCGGCACAGGAGGGCGTCAATAGCACCTTCGGCGGAATGCGCCGCGCCAACCAAGACACGGGCGATTCCATCGTCAACCGGCTGGGGAGCGCTTATACCCGCCTTCGTGGCGATAGCGGCTCCACGTTTGACCGGCTTGGCAGTCAGAACACCAGCACCACGGGGCGCTTGCGTGGCGAGAACGACTCCGTCAACGCGGGCCTGCAACAGCGGAGCGACGGCACCTACGGCCGCACCCGTGGAGAGCTCGACTCCACCATCTCGGCCATCACCGGAGGAAATAGTGATCGCTACGGCAACCTCATTACCGACCTGAAGGGGACGGTAGGCAATCTGAACGATGCGCGGGGAAATGCCTTCCGGGACCTCAACGCTTCCGCCGAAGACACCTACGGACAAGCCATCGGCGATGCGGAAAACCTTGACAACTCCGACATGATCGCCGCCCGGGTGGCGCGGTCTTTGGCGTCGACCGTTGCCGGGCAGAAGGGACGGCTCCGGCGCCGTGGAATCGGTGTAGATGATCCGCAGTACGACCAGGCGATGCGGGAACTGGAGATCGAGCGCGCCCGTGCTACCGACGACGCGAAGGCTACCGAGCAAGGGCGCAACCTGGATCGTGTAAACGATCTGCGTTTGCGCCGGCAGGATAACACCCAGAATCTTCGTACCGGTGAACTCGACCGGCAGACGGAGTTGGCGCTGGAAGAACAGCGCCGGAACCAGGGCCTCCAGACGCAACTGCAGAGCATCCTGGACGACGCTGGCCTCACGCGGTTCAACAACGTGCGGGACCTGAATCTATCGCAGTTGACGGGCGATGAGCAGCGAGCGCTGCAGCAGGCGGCGGTCAACCGTGGGCTGAGCCTGAACGAACTGGACAACGCCATCCAACTGCAGCAGAACCGGCTGGCCAATGATCAGAACCTCACCCAGGCGGAAGAAGACCGGGTACGCGGCCAACAGAACGACACGCTCAATCGCGAACTAGACCTCGGCACCGGCCAGAGCGACCGCGTGACCAGCCTAGCCCGGGAGCAGGGCGAGATCTACCGGAACACTGAAGGCAACCGGCTCAACACGATGCTGAATCTGGACGCCAACCGGTCCAATAGCGCCGTGGACAACATGAACCGCGCCTATGACCGCACCGCGCAGTGGCGCCAGAATAACAACCAGTCTACGCTGCTGAACCGCGCGCTGGAGAACGAAGACTTCCAGCAGGCCGCGAGCATTCTGCGCGAGATGAACGGTGCCGAACTAACGGCGCTGGACATCCAGAACATGGTCAACGACCGTGGTGCCAATTGGGTTGCCAACGACTTCGCCCGACGAGATGCTGGCAACGCCAACCGGGCATCAATCTACGCGCGTGAACAGGGCCGCGAGATGGACGCCGCCCGGGTGGCACAGGGCTTTGGCGATCGCGCGCAACAGGGCTACTCACAGGTGGCGCAGCAGGAAGCAGGCAAGGGCGGATGGGGCACGCGGTTGCTCACTGGAATCGCCAGCGCAGCGGCGCCATTCGCCTCTGCTATTCCCGTGGTGGGGCCAGCAATTAGCGCAGGCCTGTCCATGGCTGGCAACGTAGTCGGCCAGCAGCAACAGCGACCAGGAGGAACCCCGGGCGCATACGGCACTGGATCCGCAGCCTCTCCATACAGCATCCCGTGGACCACGCCGACGTTCATTCCGAACGGAAACCAGCAGCAGGGGGTGTCGCAGACCCTTCGCAACCTGAACTATAACGGCGTCTGGTAAAGGAGACCCCATGGCTTCACTTGCACATCTGTTGGGTCGCGTCGGCCGTGGCATCGCGAAGGTGCCGCGTGCGATCGAAGACGCTATGACCGACGAGGAGATTGATCCGGTCACCGGGCAACCGTTCCGGCGGCCGTCTCGTCTCGCGCAGGGGCTCGGCGAAGTGCTGCGTGCCGGTGTCGTGGCGGCAGGCAGCCCCACCCCGGGAGCCGTCGGCACCGCGCAGGATATCTTTGGCAGTCTGAAGGCGGTAGAGGCCGACAAGCAGCAGCGCCAGGACCGGGCTACGCAACAGCGGCAGCGCCAGATGGCGGAGCAATCTGCCGTCAGGCGTGACGCCCGCGAACAGGCGGAAAGCGCGGCGGAGTTGGAGTATCGCCAAGCGCAAGTAGCGCGCGAGAAAGCGGCCGAAGCTAAGGCTAACCGAGACGCCAACAAAGCACCCGGCGCCGATCTACAGGCGAAGATTTCCGCCATGGAACAGGTCATTGGGCGCCCGCTGAACGAGCGGGAAAAACAAACAGTGCTCGGATTGTTTGGGCCGCAGTACGATGCGCGCAATGGCGGAACCGGTGGAACGGGTGGCACCGGAACGGGGCGCGGTGGCAAGCGCACAGTCGCTGAACAGGCACGGGACCTGATGTCGGAAAACGATTCGTTCAATACACCGGAGGGTGCCGAGAACGATCCCACCGGCGAGAAAGAGATCCTCAATAAGCGGATTTATGGCGACATCATTGGTGCCAAAGAGTCGACGGCGGCACCCAAAACTCTCGATCTGGCCGATGGCGTACGTCAATGGGACGGCAAGCGGGGGAATTGGGTCAAACTTACGGACGAAAATGGAAAGCCATTCATGCCGTTCGTGCGACCGTCTCGAAGCGGCACGGGCGGAGACCCGGATGGTCTCACTAAAGGGCAACGCTATGCCGCCAATGTAAGCGACGTGATCGACCGGGTGATGCAGGAAGACACGGCAGGGACGCTGGAGACGACCCTACGGAACGTCATGAATCACTACAAGAACGATCCCGAGGTGAAGACGTACCGGTCGGCCATCATCGCGGAACTGCGACGGCGCATTGCGGCGCAGGGCAAACCGAAGAGTGCACTAGAGAGGGAGTTCGAGGCGTCCGTTGAGGCGGCCAAGGCCGGAAAAGCAGGCACTGCTGCCCCCTCTGGCGCGGCTCCCAAGAGCAAGTTCAAAGAGGGCGACGTCGTCATGCATAACGGGAAGCGAGCCATGATCAAGTCCTTCGATAAGGACGGCAATCCGTATATCGAATACCTGAAATAGCCATGCCTGTCGTCAAACTGAGCGAACTGAAACGGGTTTCGATCAACGAACTCCAACGAGTATCGGATCAACCCGAGGCTAGCCTCCCCAACTTGCCCAAGCCCCGTGTTCCGGGTCTGGACGACGAAGGCTTCACTCCTCAAGGAGGCTTCCTGGATCCGGCCAGGAAGTACGTTGGCGAGACCACTGACAAATTCGCCAAGGGTATGCGCTCCGCGACAGACAGCGGTAAGTCTTTCGATGAGCGTATCGGAGGAGCCACTGAGGCTGCCGAATCCTACATGGGAGCCGTCACTCCGGCGATTGCGCCCGTAGCCTTACGCCAGATTGTGGGATCCGGGGCCAAAGGGGCGGCGCTTGCCGTCGGAGAAATGGCGCTGAGCCCTGTAGCGGAGGAGGCTGGCCGTAGATTCGCCAAGACCGCCAACGCTGGTCCGGGCGTCCAGAAGTTTACCGGGTTCGTAGCTGGCGCACTACCAGCAGGGGATGCACTTCGGAGAGTATCTCAACCGTTCCGACGTCAGGCCGCGAAACAAGTGACAGAGGAGGCTGTTAAGGCTGGCCCTACGCTTTCCAAGGCGGAGAAGGCAGTCCTGGAGCGAGTGCGCGGGTTAGAAGACGAGGTTGCACCCCCCACTTCTACCCCCACGCCGAAGCCATCCGCCGCCGCTTCCGTTCCTGGCGCCAAGCGGGGGAAGAAGGCGAAGCAGGAGAAGGTCGCCAAACCCATCGACCCGGAGACCGTGAAGCCGGAGATCGCCTTTGCCCGCACGGCGGAGAACAACGCGCGCATCCGTGCGATCGAGGAGCAGTTAGCGAAGGCGAAGGCGCCGGAAGCGACGTTGGTAAAGGCAGAGGAGTTGCAGCCAGTAGTCAAGGAATCCTTGACAACTGAACCGGCCCCAACTGTCAAAGAAGATTTGACGGTTGCCCCTCCAACCGTTGCGGAAAATGCAACAGTTCAGCCGCCTGCTAGCATCACCGAAACCGTACGCTCCGCCGAGCCGGGTCCGGAGATTCCGGTGTCCATGCGGCAACTGCGGGAGGCGTCGTCCGTTAAAGGCCCCGACTTCGATCGCGAGATCCTTGCCGCCGCTGACCGTGGCGAGGTCCAGTTGACCACGCACGACCACGGCGCCGCGCTCACTCCGGAGCAGCGCGACGAGCTTGGGTTGGTGCAGGATCCAAAGAACGGCAAGTGGTACACGGCAGCCACGCGTATGGAGGAGGTGCCGTCTCCGCCGCTCGCTGCAGCCGTGGAGCCTGTTGCGCCGCCGCCGGTGAAGAAAGTTTCCGCTGACACTCCGGCGCCCGACATGGACGCACTACGCGCGCAGAAGGGGCGCATGCCGTTTAAGCCGGTCAGCCCGAAGCGTGCCGAGACGCAGCGCGGTTCTTTCAGTTTCAAGCCGGTTCGCGATGAGCAACTCGCCCGTTTCGAAGCGGAGGATCCGGAGTTTGCCGCTCGGTTCAAAACAGTGGCGGAGCGAATCAATCTCGGCCGGATGAACATGTCCGAGCCGGAGTTGAAGAACTTCGTCAACAGGGTTCACGAGGGGCTTTCGGCTGGAGACCTGCCCCCACACACTGTCGAGGCGCAGTCGGAAATCGTCAAGCAGGCCGCCCGGCTTCATCCGGATCTGGTGAGTCAGGTAGCAGCCGGACAACCTATCCAGGATGGTCTGATTGGCCGGGCAGTGAATCTTGCCATCCGCGAGCGAACCAATGCACTGAACACGATGCACCTGGACGTGGACGCCAAGCTGAAGGCTGAGATGGCCAAGCCCGACGCGGATCCGGAAGTGGTGGCACAACTGGAGAAAGAGGGCGACGTTCTCTTCAGCGACCTTAAGGAGTACGTGTCGCGTTCGCTCGGATTGCAGTCGCATGCTGGGCGAAATCTTGCCGCCTACAAACTGCTGGCCAACAAAAGCACGGACTTGACGTTCTGGACGAACCAGGCGCGGAAGGCAATGGGACTCCCGCCAGGGGTGATGATTCCGGAGCCGAAGCTGAAGGAGATCCAAGCGCGCATCGCCGAAGTCCATACGGCCGACGGTGCCCGGGTGGACGAAGCCAAGATGCGGCTGGCTAAGACCGTCGCTCAAATGCGCGAGACGGGGCTGATTGAGACCGTCTCCATCCTTCGAAATGCCGGGTTGCTGACTGGCCCACGCACCCACATCACGAACGCCATCTCCAACGTCGCATTTGCGGCGGCCGAAGAGGCGAAGCGCGTGCCGGCCGCAATGGCTGACGCTGCGATGGCTGGCCTATTCGGGCGTGAGCGCACCGTGCAGGGAGTTGACCCTGGCTCCGTAGCTCGTGCGATCCATGCCGCCGGAACCAAGGGAGTACAGGAAGCAAAGCGCGTGCTGCGCGAGGGCTCCCACGCGGAACACCTGGACGCAGGACTGCGCGAATTAAACTACCAGGGTCTCCACCGGCTGGCCGACCGCACCTCCAATGAGAGCGTGGCGTCCGGACTGCGCACCGCCGGGGATGCCATCAACTTCTACGGGAAGGCTCCATTTCGCGCGTTGTCGGCGTCAGATCGCATTTTCAAGGCGTACCACCAGCAGCGAGGTCTGGAGAATGGCGCCTGGGTGCAGGCCCGCCAGGATGCGAAGGCTGGCCTGATTAGCAGCGATCAAATCAAGCAACGGGCCCAAGAGATCGTGGCCAATCCTCCCAAGTGGATGGACCTGGAGGCGAAGGCCTACGCAGAATTCGCCACATTCAATAACCCAAATCTGCTTGCCAAGGGGATTGGGGCCGCAGAGCGAACGGTGGTGGACGGTCTGCGGGCGGAGGGCAGCGATACGGCTGCCGAATTGGTCAGGCTCGCATCCCGCACGGTGCTCCCGTTTCGCAACACGCCGTCAAACATCATCACCCGTATCTTGTGGGACTACAGCGGACTGAAGGCATCGAAGGACCTGACCCAGGCGGCGGTGTCGCAATTTGTTAACAAGACCATCACGTCCCAGCAGCAGAAAGCGATCGCTGAATCTGTTGGGCGCGGTGCCGTGGGCGTCGGGTTAGCGATGTTGGGGTATGCCATGGCGCAGAAGGGTGAAGCCACACCGGTATACAACAACGACCGGGGCGAGCAGGGCGTGGATGAGTATGCTGGCCGATCTCAGGGGTCTATAAAGATCGGCGGCATGTGGCATCGAATCATCAATATCAGCCCGGTCGGCAACCTGATCGGAATCGGCGCCACTATGCAACACGAGGCGAACAAAGGCGAGGCTACTTTCGGCGACCGCGCTATGGCTGTCGCTGGGGTGGGAACCCGCACTGTAGCGGAACTGCCCATGATGCAGGGTACCAAGGAAGTGGTCGACTTCATGCAGGATCCTGGAAAGTCGGCGGGAAGTTTCATCTCTTCGATGGCCGGCAGTTTCGTGCCAACGATTGCCTCTGACGCTGCGACCCTGGTGGACCCCACGCGCCGTGAATACAAGCCTGGCAAGCAAGATAACGCCATCGCCTACGGCGTCAAGTACCGTATGCCCTTCATGCGCTCGACCCTGCCAGCCGCCCGCGATGTGCTCGGGGACAAACTGCCAGCATCCCGCCTGAACGCCATCAACCCGTTACTGAGCCAGCCCGCCAAGGAAGACACTGATCCGCTGGCTGCCCGGCTGAAGACCGACGGAGCAAAGATCGCTAAGCCAACCCAAAAGAAGAACGAGGACGATGCGATCTTCCGCGCCCGCAAATACCTGCAGGGCGTTGCGGTGAAGCGTGCGCTACAGGAAGCGCTTCCGGAACTCGACGACCGCGCCAAAGAGATCTGGGGCGCAGCCCGAGATAAGGGGGTCGAAATGACTCCCGCCGAAGCACGCGCCAAAGCCATCTCGGACATCACTGCCAACACCAGGCGTGAGGTTTCAACTCTCACTAACGCCCAAAATTTCCGTATGCTGCCCCCCGCGGAACAGGCCCGCATCATGCAGCAGTTCGCAGAGTCACTTTCGCAGTAGACCTGCGCGCCAAACTCCCCACCTTAAACCGAATAGGAGCCACAAATGGGTCTGTACTCCGACCTTAAAGACATCTCCGTCACGTTGACCGGAGCCACCAAGTCAGCAGCATTTCGCGTCGATGGAGGCTTCACTATCATGGCCGTAGAGACGGACTCCTCTTGGAGCACGGCCGACATCAGCTTCGAGGCATCCTCGCAGGAATTCAACGGCGGCGATCCCAACTTCGCTATCACGGATGCTCGATTCAAACCGGCGTTCGACAAAGACCACGTTGCAGTTGGCGCGCTAGGCGTCACCGCCAGTTGCTTTGAGAATGTGGGCGGGAACCTTGTTGGCCACTTCTTCAAACTCGTATCTTCCGTCTCGCAGACGGGCCCGACGACCGTGAAGGTTTTCTACCGGCTGATTGCCTAAGGAGCACGATCACAATGGCGAACATCATTTTTGTCGCGCTGCTATTAGCCATCCCTGGGTTCAGCGCTGATCTATGGCCCTTCGGCGGGGGTGGCAGCGGTAACGCCACCAAGATCCGGGGGGTAACGGTGAAGGCATCGCTCGGCTGCACGGACGGCCAGGTCCTCACCTACGTCTCCGCCAACACGCAGTTTGAATGCACGGACGTCTCTGTAGCTGGCGGATCCGGCGACATCACCGGGGTGACCGCGGGCACCGGGTTAACCGGGGGCGGCACGTCGGGCGGGGTTACGCTGGCCCTCGCGACGGTTACCGCATCCCGCGCGCTGGCTTCGGATAGCAGCGGGTATCCGGCGGCGACGTCGGTCACGGCTACGGAGTTAGGGTACGTATCCGGCGTGACCTCGGCCATCCAGACGCAGTTGGGCACGAAGGCCACCATCGGCACAATCGGCACGGCGGGGCGCAACGTGTACGTGTCGGCCAGCGGCACCATCACGGAGGATGCCAGCTTCACGCGCGCGGCGGCTGGCCAGTACACGCTGTACGACGCGACCGGGCCTGGCACTTTGACGGTGCGGGGCGGAAGCGCGCAAAGCACCACCGCTATCTTATCCGTGCTCAGCAATGCGGCGTCTCCAGTCCTGACGGCGCTCAACGATGGGACGGTAACAGGGGTGTATATTGGCGCTGGCCCCACTGTCGCGCGCCTATGGTCAACAACGCGCCCCGGCCTAAGCTTCGCCTCTACACGTTGCGCATACTGGAGCAACGGAACAAACGACTACGATACGGCCGATCTAGCGCTCTGCCGCTCCTCCGCCAATAACCTAGGCATCACCAACGGCAGCAGCACCAACTACGCGCTGATTGGTTCCAATGGCATCCTGCCCGGCGCGGATAACACGTACGACCTAGGCAGCAGCGCGGCATCGTTCCGCAGCGCCTACATTGACACGGACGTGATTGCCGCCACGACCTCGTTCTACTACTGGGGGCCGACCGGATCTGATGGCTCTTGGCGCATGGGCCTGAGCGGCGGCAACATGGTCATCCAGAAAAGGGAGAGCGGCTCGTGGGTCACTAAGTCCACCGTAACGCCGTAATCAGGAGCATCACATGAACCACTGGAAAGCATACCTATTCGCGGCTTCCGCGCTCCTGGCGGTGGCTTACGGCCAGAGCAGCGGCAAGTTGACCGTGTACGACTTGGAGGTAAAAGGCACTGCCACAGGCGTCGGCGGTGCCACCGCATCCTCCAGCCTCACCGACAACGTCGTCAGCAAGACCAGCCCCACCGTGCTCGCGGTCGCAGCCGGCCGTTTCGGCTTCGGCTCGTTGTCTGTGGCTCCCGTTTCGGCGGTGGGCTTCACGATCACCTCGCTCTCGGTTACCGGCGCGACCAATGCATCGCCGATCGTGCTCACTGTATCCAGCACGACTGGCACGAGCCTGCGCAATAACGACACCGTAGTAGTGTCTGGTGTCGGCGGGAATACCGCCGCCAATGGCACGTGGCTGGTGGAGGTGGCATCGTCCACGACGATCAAGTTGCTAGGCTCTACGGGCAATGGCAGCTATACCAGTGGCGGAACCGTCGCGGGAACCGGATCTGGCACCGCGTATATCTACGGGACCCCTCAGGGATACATCACCATCATGGCTCCCTCCAGTGCAGCGTTGATCATGACCTGTAGTGGGACGTGCAACATGAATCAGGCCGCGTCGCCGGACTGGCCCACAGAGGGCGGATCTGTGCCGCTGGCTACGGTGAGCATCACGTCGGGCAACTGGGACACGGTCACTGACCAGCGCCGATATCTCAATGCGGGGGTTGCGCTGCAGGCCGGAACGGGTATCAGCATCTCCCCCTCTGGCGGCGAGGCCACCGTGGCCGTGGATTCCACCGTGGCGCGCACCTCTGGCACCAACACATTTACGGGAGCCAATAGCTTCACTGCGGCTACCAGAACAGCACCTTGTCGCACCGGCAGCGGTTCGCCCAGTGCGCTCAACGGCACTGCAGGCGATTGCTACTGGCAGACCGATGCCACGGCAGGGCAAAACCTCTGGTGGGCCACTACGACCGGAACCCCGGCAACGTGGACGTTGCAGGCAGGCGGCTCCAGCGTGAGCGTACACGACCAGACGCGCATCGATCTCACCGATGAGTTCGTTGCTGTCGCCACCTCCGGCTCTGTCGGCTCGCTCGGCTGGAACATCTCAAACGGCACAGGCTCCGGCACGCTCGCCTATCAGACCAACCCTGGCGCGGCACGCTGGGGCGTTATGCGAGTATCTTCGGGGGCCAGTAATGGAGACCACACTGGCCTTGCCCTCGGCGGCGTGTCAGCCGTAGACGGCACGACGAACTGGGAAGCGCAGTGGATCATCTCTCCGGTGTCGGTCACGAGCGTGCAGTACGTGATCGGCATCACCAATCTGGGGGCCATCGCCAGCAACTATA